>ERZ827168.510-NODE-510-length-64013-cov-9.360315_pt1 | contig 64013 bp, 64 predicted proteins | sample MGYA00519868_ERZ827168 | MGnify/ENA primary metagenome ERZ827168 (study PRJEB31778, sample SAMEA3449271) | human gut metagenome | biome: human gut; feature: human-associated habitat; material: faeces | place: United Kingdom | collected 2010/2012 ... | reverse complement strand
CCATCGTCAAAAAGGTGGTCTGGGACGGCAAAAATGCCTATGTGTACCTGTTTGCGGAGGATGGAGAGGCGGATTTACCCCCTGTTGAGCAACCTATGTATCCGTTGGAAGAGGATAGCGAATACTCTATGGCGGTATCGCAATCCTCGTTATAGGGGGCATCTGCCTTATTATTTCGCAGAAAAAGAGCCAGGACGTTGAAACGGAATAAAAGTCTGGCATGGTACATGGAACCGAAAACAGTACGCTTTCCGATTCCGAATGGAAAGCGTACTGTTTTTATCTCTATAAAAATGCGTTGCGCTACCGCCTCCACGGGCGACACTGTACGCTGCTTTACTTATGCATGCCTTCCGGCTGCCTGCACAGCCGCCGGATATAGGGCACCACCAACAGAGCGGATACAAGCAGTGCGATGCCCTCTGCCCCGGGGGTAGCCCAGGCGATCCCCTGCACGCCCCAGCGTTGGTTCAGCAGATACATCAGCAGTACATCCACGGTGCCTTTGCGCATCAATGACAATAAAATGGGAGGAAGCTTCTGCCCGGTAGCCTGAAAAAGGGTAATGGCATAGAAATTCAGCGTTGTGGCCATACAGGCAAGGCTCAAAATGCGCAAAAACAGCCATCCGTAGGCCACCGTCTCCTGATTTTGAATAAAACAGCCGGTAATGGACTCCGCCCCAAAGAACAGCAGCAGGGTCTCCCCAAAAGAAATGCTCACACAAAACAGCAACTGGGTTTTCATTGCCGCCAGCATCCGCTGCCGTCTACCGGAAGTATAGGTATAGCCGATCAAAGGCAGCGTGCCCTGATTCAGGCCCTGCGCCAATGCAAAGGCCAGCATCCCCATCTTCTTGGCAATGCCCATGCCTGCCATGGCTTCGTTGGAATAAGCGGATACATACCGGTTCAGGCAGGTGTTGGAAACCGTAGCCATCAGCGAAATCAAAAAACTGGGCAGACCCACCGACAGCACTTCTCCGGGGATGCGAGCCCCCAGTGTAAAGTATCCCGGCGAAAGGGTCAGTACGCTGCGTCCGCGGATCTTATACAGCAGGCGCAGAAAGTAGCCCAACGCTGCCACGTTGGAAAGAAATGTGGCTATGGCCGCCCCGGTGATCTCCATCCTGAACACAAACAGGAGCAGCGGATCCAGTGCCATATTCAAAATGCCTCCCAAAGCTACCCCCAGACTGGCCTGCCGGGCATATCCTTCCGCCCGAACCAGGTGCGCCAGCACGCCGCTGAGTATGGTAGGCAAAGCCCCCAGCCCTACTGTCCAGAACAGATAGTTGGAAACATGGTGCCACGTATCTTCGTTTGCCCCAAGCACCGGCAGCAGCCAGGGCCGCAGACACAGGACGGCCGCCCCATACACCAATGCCGCTCCTGCAGCCGACCACACACAGAAGGCGGAGCACCGGGCGGCTCGCTCCGGTTCCTTCGCTCCCAGGCTCCGGGAGATCAAGCTGGCTCCGCCGATGCCAAACAGATTGGTCAAAGCTGTCATGAGCATAAACAGCGGCATGGAAACGGTAGCCGCCGCCACCTGCGCCGGATCGTTGAGCTGACCCACAAAAAATGTATCCGCCATGTTATAAACTACGGTGATCAGCTGACTAATGACCGTAGGCACCGCCAGAGAAAGTACTGCTTTGCCTACCGGCATTTGGGTAAACAGCGCCTCTTTATCCTCTGTCTGTTTCGCCTTATGCATATCGCTCATACGATCTGTCCTTTTCCCTTACTCTTTCTGTCAGTATATATCTATGCCTCTACAGAAGCAATGCGGCTTCCGTTTTATGTGCTGTACAAATATGTCAATTACTCTGGTTTGTCAAAAATTTGTATGAAGGGAAAGAATTCTCCAAGAACCTGTGGATCGGGACGCTGGATTTCTTCTGTGCATACAGGTATAATAGAAGCAAATCTGATTGAAGAGATAAAGGAGCAAACCTGTGAAAGAGGTAAAAAGCCCCAGAAAACCGCTGATCTATTACTACGGCATCGTGCTGCTGGTAGTGATCCTGTTTAACGTATTTATTTCCCCCCTGCTGTCCAAAAACGTAGTGGAGGAAGTGGACTACGGCACTTTCATGCGCATGACCGAAGAAAAGAAGATCGGCCGGGTGGAAGTGGAGGATTCCCAGATCCTTTTTACGGAAAAGGATAATGAAAAAACCATTTACAAAACCAGTGTCATGGAGGATCCAGGCCTTACAGAGCGGCTGTATGCATCCGGTGCAAAATTCTCCAAAGATATTGACACCAAGGTTTCTCCCCTGCTGAGTATTCTGTTCACTGGGCTGCTGCCCCTGCTGCTGCTTTTCCTCTTAGGGCAGTATATGGCCAGAAAGCTGGAGCAGCAGATGGGCGGTAAAAACGCTATGACCTTCGGCCTGGGAAAGAGCAATGCCCGGGTCTATGTGCAGTCTACCAAAGGCATTCGCTTTGAAGATGTAGCCGGGGAGGACGAAGCCAAAGAAAACCTGCAGGAGATCGTCAACTATCTGCACGATCCTAAAAAATATGAAGACGCCGGTGCCTCCATGCCCAAGGGCATCCTGTTGGTGGGCCCTCCGGGCACGGGCAAGACCATGTTGGCCAAGGCCGTAGCCGGAGAAGCGGGCGTTCCCTTCTTTTCCATGAGCGGTTCCGAATTTGTGGAGATGTTCGTGGGCATGGGCGCCAGCAAGGTGCGGGATCTGTTCAGTCAGGCTAAAGAGAAGGCACCCTGCATCGTGTTTATCGATGAGATCGACGCTATCGGCAAGAAGCGGGACGGTCAGTTCGGCGGCAATGATGAGCGGGAGCAGACTCTGAACCAGCTGCTTACGGAAATGGACGGTTTTGAAGGAAACACCGGCGTTATCATTCTGGCCGCCACCAACCGGCCGGAATCTCTGGATCCTGCGCTGACCCGCCCGGGCCGTTTCGACCGCCGGGTGCCGGTGGAACTTCCTGACCTTGCCGGCCGGGAAGCCATCCTGAAAGTACATGCCAAAAAGATCAAAACCGATGCGGATGTAGATTTTCATACCATTGCCCGGATGGCGGCCGGTGCTTCCGGCGCTGAACTGGCCAATATCATCAACGAAGCCGCTCTGCGGGCTGTGCGCAGCGGCCGGATCGTGGTCAACGAAAGCGATCTGGAAGAAAGTGTGGAGGTAGTCATCGCCGGCTATCAGAAAAAGAATGCTGTCCTCTCCGATCAGGAGAAAAAAGTAGTGGCCTATCATGAGATCGGGCACGCGCTGGTAGCGGCGCTGCAAAGTCACTCCGCCCCCGTGCAGAAGATCACCATCATTCCCCGAACCAGCGGCGCTCTGGGCTACACCATGCAGGTGGAGCAGGGAGATAAATACCTGATGACCAAGGCGGAAATGGAAAACAAGATCTGCACCCTTACCGGCGGACGGGCTGCGGAAGAAGAGATCTTCCACGAGATCACCACCGGTGTTTCCAACGATATAGAACAGGCCACCCGATTGGCCCGGGCCATGATCACCCGCTATGGCATGAGCGATGATTTTGATATGGTCGCCTTGGAAACGGTGAACAACCAGTACCTGGGAGGCGATTCCTCCCTGTGCTGCTCCCCGGATATGCAGAAGGAGATAGACCGCATGGTCATCGCACTGGTAAAGAGCCAGCACGAAAGAGCCAGGCAGCTGCTGCGTGAAAACCGAAGCAAGCTGGATCAGCTGGCTTCCTTCCTATATGAAAAGGAAACCATCACCGGAGAAGAATTTATGAACATGCTCGACAAGAACACACAGGAGGCAAAATGAAGAATCGTTCTGTATTCGGATGGCTGGAACTGGCCATCGGCATCCTTTTGATCGGCCTGGGAATTTACAGTTTCTTTGAGCCAATGGATATCCTTATGGGCCTTGTATTTCTGTATGGTCTGGCTGCTCTGGCCACGGGCATTGGAGACATTGTGTTCTACTGCCGTATGGACCGGCATCTGGGCTTTGGCCCCACACTTTCTCTGGTATCGGGCATTCTCAGCGTTATGGCAGGTTTTGTGCTTGCCATTCATCCCAGCGCGGGGAGCTGGGCCGTGGTATTGTTGTTCCCCCTGTGGTTCATTGCCCACTGCATCTCCCGTTTGGCCCGGCTGCCTTTGGCCCGCTTTATTGCAGGACGCGGGTACTATGTTTTTTCTTTGATCGTCAACATTCTGGGGCTGCTGCTGGGGTTTGCCATGCTGTTTTCTCCGCAGCTTTCCATGACCTCGTTAAACATTATCATGGCCGTATATCTGCTTCTGCTGGGTATTGACTGCCTGACCGAAGCGTTCACCAACATCGGCGCACAACGGTAAGCTTTTTCTCTGTCCTAATGGCTCCTTCCCCCGGAAGGAGCTTTTTTGCTCGTCCCCAAAGATGGTCCCGCTGCTTCGAGGGGCCGTGGGATGCACGCAAGGCGGCCAAAGCCACCTTGCTCTGCGGGGCTACGCCCCGCAGGTGCGGGAACCGCACCGTGCATCCCCCACCTTCGAACTGCCTCAAAAAACATAAAGCCGGGCTCCGGAAAAGGGGCTCCGGAACCCGGCCAATGGCACGAACAAAAGCATGCATGCTCTGTCCGAATGCAGCTTTTCAGATAAGGATCATTAAAACCCGATGGAGCAGCCTCCGTCCACGGTCAGCACCGTGCCGGTAACGAACCTGGAAGCCGGTGCGCACAGATACACCGCCGCCCAGCCTATATCCTCCGGCATTCCATAGGCATACATGGGTGTGTGTCCCAGGATCTTCTGCTGCCGGGGCAGATCCTTATCCACTACCTGATGGAACATGGGCGTATCTATGAACCCCGGTACAATGGCATTGACCCGGATCCCCTCCCGGGAAAGATCCCCAGCCAGACAGCGGGTGATCCCCAGCAGCGCCGATTTGGCCGCTCCATATACGCTGACCTTGGTCAACCCCAGCAGTGCCGATTCCGAAGAGATAAACACTACGCTGCCATGTCCTCTTGCCTTCATATAAGGATAGGCTGCCTGAGTCAGGGCAAAGGCGCCGTACAGATGCACATCCATCAGGTTTCTGAAATCCTGGATCTCTATGTCCTCTATCTCTTTCTTGCAATGCCGCCCGGCATTATGGATCAGGATATCCACGGAGCCAAAGCTTTCTTCCAACTCCTGTATAAAAGGTTTCGCCTGCTCCGTTCGGGTAATGTCATGCACCCGGTAATAGGCGCCGTTCCCCAATTCCCGGCAGGCCTGCGCCAATACTTTCTCCCGGCGCCCGGCAAGCACCACATTGGCCCCAGCGCTGTGAAGACATTTTGCAATAGCCAGCCCTATGCCGCTGCCGCCCCCGGTGATAAGGGCCGTTTGTCCTGAAAGATCAAATGCTTTGCGGAAAAAATCGTTCATATTCTTCTGCCTTTCTCTGCTTTACAGCAGTCCCCGTTCCATCGCCTGCATCAACGCCCGCATATACCCAAGGGCATACGCCATTCCTCCGTGCCAGGGAGCAGCGCAATTTACCAAAGGCGTATGATCCGGAATCAACACTCCCTCAAACTCGTTATCCCGAAGGATCTGCAATACCCGGAGCATATCTATATCTCCCTCATCCACAAAAACCTCATCGTAGCAGGGTACTTTTCCTTTGACGTTTCGGAAGTGGATATAGCTTATCTCCCCTGCCCGGGCATATTTGTCCAGATAGTCATAGATGGGCCGATCCGACTGCATTTCCTGCAAGCTCCCCAAACAAAGCTCCATCTTGTTGGCAGGGCTCTTTACCAGCTCCATGACTTGCTGATAGATCTCCGGCCGGTACACCAGGCGGGCCGTTTGTCTGAGCTCCGGCATGGGCGGGTCGTCCGGATGCAGCGCCATATCTACGCCAGCCTCCTCTACCACGGGGAGGATCTCCCGAAGGAAATACTCCAGCCGCTGCCACAACTCTTTCTGGGAAACCGGAGGCATATATCCTCCGTCCCCGGGGCCGTAAGTCATGTTCCAAACCTGTCCGTTGGGGATAGGCGCCTGTATATCCAGCAAAGAAGCATCAAAACAGGTGCTCTCAGCTCCGCCCCGGGCCGCATGTTTCTTCTGATGGCCCCAGACCCCTGCCAGGCTGAAATTATATCCAAAAGCTCGTATGCCTGCCTGCCCGGTTGCCCGAATGATGGCCTTGAGCCGCTTCATCTGCTTTTCCTTTTTCGGGCCGTCCAGCAGCACATCATACCAGTCTGCCGGGCTGAAATTCTCTATACCGTAAATACGGAGCCCGTATTCCCCCGCCTCTTTCTGCAGAGCCAGCAAGTTTTCCAGCTCCCAGATGGGATCCTGAGAAAGTGCGGTCCCGTAGTTGCTTGTTTCATTGGTAGCCGTAACAATATGCATTCTGGCCGTACTGGTCAGTCTGTTCATTTATAAAAGCGTTTCGGAGATACTGCGGCCGGTATACACCATGATCGATGTTTCCAACCAGCTTACCGCCGGGCACTTTGATATTCCGGATATAGACTATCCGCTTTCCAACGAAATGGGCCGTCTGGTGGAATCCTTCAACCAGATGAAAAACGCTACCGGCCGCCTTATGACCGCCATGGAGGAAAAGCGCCATGCAGAAACCCTTCTTGCTGAAGCGCGTGCCCGAAAGGCAGAGCAGGAGCAGCAGCTTCAGGAAGCGGTCGTGCTGCAATTGCGCAGCCAGATCATGCCTCATTTTCTGTTTAATACTCTGAATATCATCAGCCGCACCGCCCGGGTAGAGGGCGCACCCAAAACAGAAGAGCTGCTGTATGCCCTGGCGCATCTTTTCAGGGCAAGTCTGCAATCCACCGTGGCCGGACAGGTGACCCTTGCGGAAGAAATAAATATGGCCCGGAACTATTTTATCCTGCAGCAGGCCCGTTTCGGCAGCAGAGTAGGGCTTACTTTCCGCGTGGCAAAAGATGTGTATCCCGAGGAGCTGCAGGTTCCCAGCTTCTTTTTGCAGCCCCTGGTAGAAAATTCCATTCTCCACAGCCTTGAGAACCGGGTAGACGGCGGCCGGGTGCGGGTGCGGATCCAGCGGGACGAAACGCACCTGTATATCAGCATCTGCGACAACGGCTCCGGCATGAGTCGGGAGCGGCTTGCGGAGGTCATCCGGGAGGATACCGTCCGGGAACGCCGGGTCACCGGCATCGGCGTAAGAAACGTGCGGGCCAGGATCCTTATGGCCCACCCGGGCAATGCCTTTACCCTCTATTCCAAAGAAAATCTGGGCACCATCGTGCGCATCACCCTGTATCTGGAGGAGGAGTGAATCCATGATCAAGATCCTTATTGCAGAAGACGAGGCACTGGAACGCAAGTTCCTGCTGAAGATCCTGGCCGATGCCTTGGGCTCAGCGGCAGAGCTGCGGGATGTGGAAAACGGCCTCCAGGCGGTGGAGCTGGCCCGTTTATGGCGGCCGGATCTGCTGCTGCTGGATATCCGTATGCCCGGCATGACCGGCCTGGAAGCTGCCGAGGAAATACGCACCTTCCTGCCCTATGTGCGGATCGCCCTGATCACCGCTTACGGGGAGTTTTCCTATGCGCAGCAGGCCATCCGCCTGCATGTGAGCGATTATATTCTCAAGCCCGTGGAGGATGCCATGCTGATCAGCACCGTAAGGCGGCTCATGGAGCCCATCCGCCAGGAGCAGAAGCTGGCCGATTACTTTACCGTGCCGCCCCTTTCTGCCAAAGCCCCCCAGGGAAGCGAAAGCCAGCAGACAGTCATGGAACGGGTAGACAGCTATCTACGGCATAACTATGCTCTGGATATCTCTCTGGAGCGGGTAGCGGATATCATCGGTGCCAGCCCGGGATACTTCTCCAAGCTGTTTAAGCAGCATTTTGGGCAGACCTTTCTGGAGCGCCTGACCCAGATACGCATCCAGCAGGCAAAAAAGCTTTTGCGCACCACAGACAAGAGCACCCGTGAAATCGGTGAAGCCGTCGGGTATCCTTCCATCACCTATTTCAACGCCAAATTCAAGAAGGAAACGGGGCTGCCTCCGGCCGAATACCGCCGGAATCCCCCGGAAGAATAAGCCTTCTTTCCATATAAAACTTCAGGGGCTGCAAATACAGCCCCTTTTTTAATGCGGCTTTCCAGAGAATTTCTACCGCCCCGTTTTCCGGCAGCTTCCGTTCCAGACACATGCTCCCGCTCCTTTTCAGGCCCGCTTATTTACGCAAAGATCCTCCGCAAGCCGGCAGCCTGCGGAGGAGCCTGTTTCAAGATATTCTACGTCTCAATGACCGTAATGCTGCAAAAAGCGGCGGGTGCGCTCCTTTTGCGGGTGTGTAAAAAGCTGTTCCGGCTTCCCCTCTTCCACGATGACCCCTTCATCCAGAAAGAGTACCCGGTGGCTCACCGCCCGGGCAAAAGCCATCTCGTGCGTAACGATGACCATGGTCATGGTGCTTTGAGCCAGCTGCCGAATGACCTTAAGCACCTCGCCTGTCAGTTCCGGATCCAATGCAGAGGTCGGCTCATCAAAAAACAGTATCTCCGGCTCCATAGCCAAAGCCCGCGCAATGGCCGCCCGCTGTTGCTGCCCTCCGGAAAGTTGGCAGGGATAGGCTTCCGCCTTATCCTCCAGCCCCATGCGCTCCAGCAGGATCCTTGCCTTCTGTTCCGCCTGTGTCTTGCCCATCTTCCCTGCGCACACCGGCGGATCGGCTACATTTTTTAAAAGCGTAAAGTGCGGAAAAAGATTGTATTGCTGGAAAACCAGTCCAAAGGTTCCCTGCAGCTGCCGCAGGGTCTTTTTATCCGCATAAACACTGGGGCCATCTCCCCGGTTTTGGGCTGCCGTCCTGCCGCCGTAATACAGAGACCCGCTGTCCATCCGTTCCAGAAGGGTGGCGCACCGCAGCAGAGTGCTCTTTCCGCCGCCGCTGGGACCGATGATGGAAACTACTTCTCCCTTTTCCACCCGGAGAGAAGGACCCTTGAGCACCTGCCTGCCTGCAAAAGCCTTGCAGGCATTTTGTATTTCAAATACAGCCATGGCAGTCTCCTCAGTTATAATAGGTAAAAGCCTTTTCACATTTTTCCATGGCAAAGGCTACCCCGTAGTTGAACACATAGTAAAACACCCCTGCCGCCGCTAGAGCCAGCATCCCCGGGGTTTGAGGAGAGGCCACGATCTGCTTGGCCCGGGTAAACATCTCCACCGTGCCTATGACCGAAGCCAAGGACGTGTCCTTCACCAAAGTAATGACCTCGTTGGTCACGAAAGGCAGTACACGCTTTATCATCTGCGGCAGCAAAATGCGAAAGAAAGTCTGTCCCCGGCTGTAGCAAAGCACCTGCGCCGCCTCCCGCTACCCCTGAGGGATGGATTCCAGACCACCCCGGTAAATCTCTCCAAAGTAAGCGGCATAGTTGATCACAAAAGCCAGTATCACTGCCGTAAACCGCCAGTTCCCCGGCACGGTGATCCCCAGCAGAAGCTTTGGGCCATAAAAAACCACCATCAGCTGGAGCATCAGAGGCGTTCCCCTCATGATGGAGATATATGCCTTTACGACGCCCCGCAGCAGCATGTTCCGGCTCCGCCGCCCGGCCATGACCAGCAGACCCAAAGGCAGCGAGCCCAACAGGGTCAGCAGAAAAATAGCCAGTGTGGTAAGAAATCCCTGCCCCAGCAGGGAAAACATGGTGGAAACGTTCATCTTATTTGCCGAGCATGCACAGGCTGTCCAGTACCAGCCCCTTATCCTCGTACTTTTGCGCTATCTCCAGCATGGTGCCGTCCTTAGCCATGTTCCACAGCTGTTCGTTCACCGCATCCCGCAGCTCCGTGTTGCCCTTGAAAAAGCCGACGGCATATTGTTCCTGGGAAATGGCCTCCTCCAGCATTACATAGCCCTCTCCGTTGACGGACAGCTGATACGCCGCCACGCCCTTATCCACGGCCACGGCATCTACTGTACCCTGAGACAGATCCAGAAAGCCCGTGTTATAATCTCCCAATTCTACCACTTCCTTCAAGCTTGCCTTAAAGGCTTCGTTGGCGTTCACCGCATCGGAAGCGGAAGAGGCCGCCTGCACCATCAGCCGCTTGCCGGCCAGATCCGTCAGCGTTTGTATGCCGGAATCCGCCTTTACTACCACTACAATGGAATTGTCCACATAGGGATCGGACCAGGTGTATTCGTCTTCCCGTCCGGTAACGGTAAACCCGTTCCAAATGCAGTTGATGCTCCCCGCAGCCAGCTCTGCATCCTTACTGTTCCAGTCAATGGCCACGGCTTCAAAGTCCCAGCCCAGCCGGCTGCAGGCTTCCTTTGCCAGTGCCAGATCAAACCCGTCATAGCTTCCGTCTGCCGCTATAAACCCGAAAGGCGGGAACTCTGCGTCAAACCCAACGATCAGTTTGCCGGAGGATTGCCCGGCCTGCTTTTCGTTATTCTTGGCACAGGCGGCTAAAGACACCGCCAGCACCAGCGCCAACATTACGGAAAACCATTTTTTCATTGCTTCATTTCCTCGCTTTTGTATTTATACTCTGTAAATTTGAATTTTAATACAATTCCACACCGGACCTGGATTGTAACGAGCAAAACGGTGCTTTCCGTAAAAAATATATTTTTCTGTCATCCTGCAAAAGTATGAGCCCTTGCGGCAGACTTCTCCTTTGCTGTATACTGAATGCTATAAAAGAAGTATATCTTGTGACCGGTGCAGGCGGCTACCTGGGGCGAGCGGCAGTGGAAGCGCTTTTGCACCGGGGCTGCCGGGTGAGGGCTCTGGTACACAGCCCTCAGGGCGCCGCCAACCTTCCTGCCGGAGCCGAGGCCGTACCGGGCAGTGTTCTGGAGCCCGCTTCCTTGCAGGCCCTTTTCTCCGTTCCCGGAGAACCGCCCCTATGCTGCATCCATGCTGCCGGGTTGATCTCTGTAAACCGCAGAGATCCTCAGGTGCGCCTTGTCAATGTGGAGGGCACAAAAAACATTCTGGAGCTGTGCCAGGCCCGAATGGCCAGGCTTGTATATGTATCCAGTGTAGATGCCCTGTGCCTGCCGGAAAGAAATGAGCCCGTTCGGGAACCGCAGCGCTTCTTCCCGGAAAAGCTGTCTACGGAGTACGGCCGTTCCAAGGCGGAAAGCGCCAACATGGTTCTGGAAGCCGCCAAAGGGGGGCTCTCCGCTTCCGTTGTGCTGCCCAGCTGCATACTGGGCCCCGGAGATGCCCGCAGAGGCTTTACCAGCATAATGCTGCAAGCCTATCTGCGGGGTATCCCGCCTGTAAGCATTACCGGCGGATATGATTTTGTGGATGTGCGGGATGTAGCCCAGGGGATCCTTGCCGCCTGCCTGACCCCCGGTGGGAGCGTTTATCTGCTTACCGGCCGTTACGGCTCTGTAAAAGAGGTGTTTGATTGTCTGGCGGATTATACCGGGCGCCCCCGCACCCGCCTGACCCTGCCTTTAGAGCTTCTGTATCCGGCGCTGCCCTTTGTATCCCTCTATGGTGCAGTGACCCGCCGCCGAATGCCCCTTTCCAGCAGTGCTTTAAAGCTACTGGCAGCCCATCCGCTATATGACCATAGCCGCGCCACCCGTGAATTGGGCTTTATGCCCCGCCCTCTGGAGGAAACCGTCCGGGACACGGCCGCGTTTTTGCTGGGCCGAAGCGTTTGAAGCTGAATCAGTCTCTTATGCTGTATTGTCCATGCCGATGTCTGTGTGTTATACTTGCCCGGTAAATGCAACAGCATCTATGCATTCCGGCATGATATACTGAAGACCTGTTTTTTACTTTGCAACAGAACAGCTTTCTTTTTTCTTTCGTCTGACAAAGGATATTGGCTGAGGGAAAATAACCGATGGCGACAAAATAAATTACATTATCTGTTTTTAAAGGCAGAATTCCAATTTTCCGGACTGCAAAGATGCAATAACAGGGGACACTGGAAGCTATTGAAAACGTTCTTTACATACGGAGAAACCGAGCTTGCCTATTTGCGGCATAAGGATAAACGGTTATGCGCCGTTATCGACCGCATCGGTCATATAGACAGAACGGTAGATGCAGATCTGTTCTCTTCGGTGGTACACCACATCATCGGCCAACAGATTTCTACCAAAGCACAAGCCACTGTCTGGCAGCGGATGCAGGATGTACTTGGTAAAGTGAACGCCGAAACGATCCTTGCGGCAGGCGTTCCAAAGCTGCAATCCATGGGAATGACCTTCCGCAAAGCAGAGTACATCACCGACTTTTCTGAAAAAGTTCATGCAGGCGCATTTGATCCCAGTGCAGTCGTGCATATGTCCGATGAAGAGGCGATTCGGGAATTAAGTGGGCTGAAAGGCATCGGTATCTGGACGGCGAAGATGATTTTGCTCTTTTGTTTGCAGCGGCCCAATATTTTCAGCTATGACGACCTGGCTATCCGGCGCGGCCTGCGAATGGTATATCACCACCGCAGCCTAGATCGCCAACGCTTTGAAAGATACCGGCGGCGGTTCAGCCCATATTGCAGTGTAGCCAGTCTATACCTGTGGGCAGTGGCAGGCGGCGCTATCCCGGGGATGCATGACTATAAACCGAAGGCATTAACCGAAAAAAATCCCGGCTCTTCAATAAAAAAAGAGCCTTCCATACTCCCTGATCCATAAACTTTTTTTGAGGTGTAAGCCATGATTTTCATTCAGCATTATGATTCGCCAATGGGCGGAATTCTGTTGGCGGCAGACGAAGTCGGACTGACCGGGTTGTGGTTTGATGGGCAAAAGTACTTTGCCCGCGATCTGCCTGCTGAGCGCATTGAGCGGAACACACCCGCACTTTCGGAAACCGGTCGCTGGCTGGATATCTATTTTACCGGTAAGGAACCGGATTTTATGCCGCCTCTGCACCCCATTGGCTCCGCGTTCCGGCAGTCTGTGTGGAAGATTCTTTTGCAGATTCCCTATGGGCAAACCACCACCTACGGTGAGATCGCACGGCAGCTTGCAAAAAAGCCGGGGCGTTCAAAGATGTCTGCCCAGGCGGTGGGGGGCGCTGTGGGGCACAACGAAATTTCCATCCTCATACCCTGCCACCGGGTGGTGGGCACCAGCGGCAGTCTTACCGGGTATGCCGGGGGCATAAATAAAAAGATCCGTCTGCTGGAACTGGAGCATGCGGATATGCACCGCTTTTTTATCCCTCGAAAAGGCACCGCGCTCTGAAACTCTTTCGACATCCACCGCAAAAAGGTGCAGCCGTTTCCGCCCCCTGAAAGTGGCTGTTTTTTACGGGCAGTTTTTCTTAAACACCAAAACAGGTGCGGTAATATCTATAAGAACGGCAAATTCATCTTCCGGCAATTCCTTCCGGCTGTTGAAAATTTCCGATGTATACACCGTTTTCAGCTGATAATTCTCCATCCACTCCTGTGTGCAGTAATAGACGCTCTCATCATTGGGCAGTCCGCAAACCGCAATACGGCCCGAAAGTGCTTCATCGGTATAGATTTGTAAAATAATATTGGAGGGCAGTGGCTGGGAAACAATGACTGCGTTGCGCAGCCGGTATTTCAGCCACTCTATGGGCAGCAGCTGCTTTCCGCACTTGTCTGCGGCGTAAAAAAGGCCTGCGCATATGGCCGCTTCCAACACGCCCATCACTGAAAACAGAACCCAATCCGTTTGGCTGAACGCATCCAGATCCCTGCCACCCGTCAGCCATACTGTGATAAAAATACCGGCAAACATCAGACCCGCGCGGCCTATCACCCACCATATGGCCCGTTTGTGTTCTGCCTGCAGGCGGTTCAGCTTTTCCTGCAGTATACCGGGCGCTTCTCTTTCCGGAGCAAAGGTTTGTCGACGGATCGCCGCGCACAGCGGCCATGCGTTTTCAACAGCTGATATACTGCACCGTTTTCCGTTTTTCAGCAGAAAAAGCAAGGTGTATTCCTGTGCCATCACAAAATCCACCTCGTCTACGCTGCAATCCAGTTTGCCGAACCAGTTATATCTGGCTTTTATCCTTCCCTCTTCTACATGCAGATAGGCACCGTGATTATGCAGCAGAGAAGGAACAGCCAGCAAGCTGAAGGCAATCCCCATGATTAAGAGCACAGGAAAACCGGCAGGCACCTGTGGATCGACAACAGACAGGAAAATGTAAAGGGCTGTAAGAACCAGTCCATCCAGGAATAAAATCCAAGAGGTGATTTTTCTATGGATAAACACACCTGTCATACCATTTCCTCCCGCAGTTCTGATCCGTTTGCCAAAAGTATACTTGCCCGTTCGGCGCTAATCAAGAGGTTTTATGCAAAGTAAGTGTTTTCTCCCTTTATGAAAGAGCTTTGCTGTGACACGCCGTTCATCAGGTATCAATTAACAGCATTCTTCCCCCGGTGTCTGCTCTGCACAGATGCCGGAAGAATTTTTTGTAAAAAACCGCACGCATCTTGGCTCTACAATCGTTATAGAGTTTACAATGTTGGCATCGCGAAAAAGGAACAAACGCAATGGAAAAGAACCTAACCACCGGCAGTGTATTCAAAAATATCATTCTGTTCTCGCTGCCGTATTTACTCTCATATTTTTTGCAGACACTCTACGGCATGGCTGACCTTTTTATTATCGGTCAGTTTGAAGGTGTTGCCAGCACGACTGCTGTTTCCATCGGCTCACAGGTCATGCACATGCTCACGGTGATGATCGTCGGGCTTGCGATGGGAACGACCGTCAGCATCGGGCAAGCCATCGGTGCGTGTGACCGCAACCAGGCTGCAAAGGATGTGGGCAATACTGTGACACTCTTTATGGCGGTATCCATCACGCTGATGGCAGTCTTGCTTGTGCTGGTTCGCCCTATCGTTTCGGCAATGTCCACTCCGACAGAAGCCATAGGTAGCACGGCGGCGTACCTGACCATCTGTTTTATCGGCATCCCCTTTATCACAGCGTATAACATTATCAGTTCTATTTTCCGTGTCTTTTGACGTCACCTATGATACATCAAATAGCGCCCGTCATGGCTTTTTGAACTTTCATTTTGCCGTGCGGCGCGCCATTTATGCACCAGTTTTCCTTTTGTGCTCGGCTGTAATTTTCTTTTGCACCAGTTTCCAAATATGCAACTTACCATGAAAAACTTAATATCTTGTGCTTACAATATGGACAACTGCTGCGTAGAATTGAAATTCACCGATGGCAGCATGATTGCGATTGACACTAACGCAGTGGAGAACGAGGTTGCCGACGATATGTACCAGCGGTCAGAGTTGGGCTATCTAATCTACAATGCACCGTTGGAATATGCAAATCTCATTTTGAACGGCGATCCCGAAACCTATCTAAAGACGGTTACAGAATACAAGTGTCTTGATTAAACGATTTAAGCCCTGCTGTTGGTCGATTAAGTGACTGACAGCAGGGCTTATTTTATTTTGCATAGGTTATTTTAATTTGCAGTTTGTCGCTGTTGTAGATTGCTTCAATATTCCCACCCTGTAAATGGTAAGATAAAGTATACCAATTTCGGCCAAGAGAAGTATACCACCCTTCGCCACGGAAACTGGGCCACTTTCGCCACAAAAGGGGCCACCTGCGCCACAAAGTATACCACTTAAATTCAGGTCATTTTTCTGGTACAATGGCTGTATTCCAGAGAAAGACCGTGACGAAATGAAGGGGTATCAAGTGTACAGCAAGGTTCATCAAATGCGGGAGGCTGGCTTTTCCCAGTGCGCCGCAGCAAAAGCTTTGGGTATCAACCGCAAGACCGTGAAACGATATTGGGATATGGATGTGGACGAGTATGAGCATAACGCCCGGAAGATCGTTCGCATCCGCAATCTGGATTCCCGCCGGGATAGATCGTTACCTGGCTCCGGGAGTATCCTTCTTTGACAGCAGCCCAGGTCTGTGACTGGCTGAAAGAGCATTACGAAGAAGCTCACGCTGAGAGAACGGTGTCCCGGTATGTGAAAGAACTCCGGGAGGAATACCGCCTTCCCCGGCATCCGAATCCACGAAGCTATGAGACCGTGGCGGAGCTTCCCATGGGGCAGCAGATGCAGGTAGACTTCGGTCAGACCACGCTCAAGAATGTGGAAGGAGGCTGGACGACGGTGCATGTAGCCGCCTTCCTGCTTTCCCATTCCAGATACAAATACGCTCAGTGCCAGAGCAGGCCCTTTACGGCGGCAGATTTGGTGGCTGCCTGCCATAACTGTTTCCGTTACTGGGGCGGGATGCCCCGGGAGATGGTATTTGACCAGGACAGCATCGTCTGTGTCAGCGAGAACAGCGGCGATATCGTCTACACCTACGAATTTGAGAAGTTCCGCCAGAACTGCAAGGTGGAGATCTACCTCTGCCGGGGAGCAGACCCCGAAAGCAAGGGTAAGATTGAAAATACCGTCAAATTCATAAAAGGCAATTTCCTCAATAACCGTCTTTATGTGGACGATGAGATTCTGAATCGAAGCTGTGTGGAGTGGCTGGAACGGACGGGCAACGCCAAAATCCACGGAACCACCAGGAAGATCCCGGCGGAAGTATTTCAGGAAGAACGGGAGCAGCTTCGTCCTCTCTTTGCGTTGATATTGGCAGTCCGTCATATCCATAGATGGTTCGGCGGAAACAGGTAGAAAAAGCCCCACGGGAGTGATTTCCCGTGGGGATTGCGGTTCTATTCTGTTTTACTGCTCCCACTCGGCTTTGTGGGCTTCCCACCATGCGGGGAAGTTGGGGTCTTTCTTTAGCTGGCCTAACAAGTAGGAAATATTACGGCTATTATCTATGATGTGCTGGTCATCAAAGACAATTATCTCATTGAGAAGGAAAATGTCACCCATTTTATTTCCGGCATGGCAATCGGCATTGATATGTATGCCGCAGAAATCGTTCTTGACTTGAAAAAAAGTTATCCTGGCATTACACTGGAACTCAGCTATGAACAACTAAATACCCCTTTTGCTTTATCTTCTTTGGTGTTAAATGTTGAGATTTCCTGCAATCGTTTTCACGACTTCATAATGTCTTTGCATTTTTTATAGCCTTGGGAATAGGTTACATCCAAACCAAGCTTAACGAATTCATCATACGCATTATCAAGCTTGGTTGGATTAACAACGAATGTACCGGCACCTTGGAAGCGAGGGGCTTTTGCCTTTCCCTTCATTTTACTGCCCTGTACCACTCATTTTAACGGCGTCGTCACCTTGGTTTCCAGCTCGCAATGTGTTACATCACTCCAATGGCGGCGGATGGCAATATCAGCAGAAAGGTCAGTATTGTTATAGGAAATAGACCATTGTGTGTTGCTTGTGATGTTATCGGGGTTTGGGTCTTGTGCCGCCGCTTTCATTGCGTTCCACACGGTATCGTCGGTGTAATTGCCTTTTTCCGTTTCCAGCACCTCCAGCACAGCGTCATAGCGTTCCCTGCCGTGACCGTAGATACCGTTTTTCTGATTTGGAAGCACCTCATCCTTATGACGAATAAAGAAATTAGTAACCGCCTCTGATGGAGTATCTATCAGCTCTCTTGGTTCGCCGTTAATGTCATACTCTATTACTCTGCCATCGCCTGATGCATCGGTTATGTAGAAATGATAATCTCTACCGGATGATGCGAACATATCATAGCTGCGCAAAAGCTCCACTGCTTCCTCTGTGGTCGCTGCCCTGTCAAGAACAAGTCGTATCGCAAGAGTAGTTGAAATGACAGGCTTGCCTGTGCTTTGACGTACAGGCTCACTATCAAGTGTCAACACAGCGATAGACACGCCCTTCTCATTCATACCATCAAGGCAGATAAATGGAGCTGTTAGACTTGCTAGCTCTTTTTTGATATTCTCATCAGGCACATTTGCTGAAACATTGTCAAGAGCGGCAAAGGCAATAGACTTATATCCGTCCTTTGGAGCACAGTAAACCAACATAGCAGATGTATCTTTACTAAAATCGTAATTACGTCCCATATGAACGTCGCCGTCCGTATCGGTCAGACAAAACACCGTACAGCCGAAATTGGGCGCTTTGATCTTCACAGGCAGCAGCGGAAGAGCCTCTTTCAGAATCGCGTCGATCATCGTCTGATCGTCCTGAATGCCGTAATCGATCATATCGTCAAGATTGTAATCGTATTTGACATCCATGCGATAGAGATTGTATCCATCCGCGTAATCCGTAAGCCGCTCAATGCTGCCGATGGTCTGGATCCTGGTGAAATACAGTCCTAAAAACGCAAGCAAGGCGAATACAACGACCGCCAGAATCGCCAACGAAACGATCAAACTACGCTTCTTTACTTTATTCATGTCTTATTCTCCTTTTTGGTTCGGTATTATTCTGTAATAGAACCCGACCTTGCTTTCGGGTTGTATTACAGAATAAAGAGTTCAAGGGTTTCTTTGAGCGTTTTTATTTGTGCTATCCTTTTATTCGTTAATCTATATGATATGCAATATTAATGGGTACTTCCTGTTTTGAATTTAAATACGAAACCTTAATTCCAATACGTTTTGATTCTCCCTCTAAATTATCGTGCCAACGCAAGATAAATTCTTCTTCTGTAAGATATGTGTAACTGCCGGAAGTCGATGGATCCATAAAATAATAGATATATGTATCTTTTTGCGCATCCTTCTTATATCCGATTAACACAACATAATGACCATCGTCTTCTGTTTCAGTCTTATAATCACCGTCATCTTTCCATGCCTGAATCGCACAAATAACAGGAGAATCATCATCAAGAGCTGTCCTTAATTGTATTAGCGAGCTATCCGTATGATCCGAATCGTATTCATTTGAAGCATAATCTACACACACAACCTCTGTTGCAATCACCGGTGTATTCGGAAAACCTTCTGTACGAACGGATTCTAAATATTCTGCTATATTCATATAGTTAGTCCCATTTTCCGGAGTTGCTTCAAGCTCCAAAAGTAATCGATCTTCTCTGGTGTCAAAATCGTATCCCGCATAGCGTAAAACAGATGCAACGCAAGCCACTCCACAGGTAAAATTATGACTTTGTCTATATAACGGTAATTTTATAAGTTTACATATTCCTTTTTCATCCGTTTCAGGCAACGACGTTGATGAAACATTATAATCATAAAATGTATTTCCTTCCGGTTCAGTATCGTTCAAGTAATACTCCTTCATCTGATTGGCAATACCTTCAGATTTCGGTTCTTTGTTTGCTGTAATTATCATAAACAAAGACACAACAAATAAAAGAATTAAAAGCACAGGGATAATCTTCTTGATTGCTTTCATTTTGAAATTCCTCCGATTACAAAGCAAACACTTATTTATATTATCCTGCTTTTGCTTTGCTGTGTCAAGTGGTACAGAAAAATCATAGGTCTTTTCTCTTCATATTTACCACAATTGCGGTGAAATATGACTGCAATCGCATAGCAAGTACATTCTGTAATTGCTGTAAATTCATTTGATGTGTTTTACGCTCCAATCAATTCCATTTCCCCAATGAAACAAGGGGCATTTATGAAATTGATTAGGGAAATGAGTTTATGCTCCCTGAGTTTATGCTTCCTGAACTCAATCTTACAGAAACTGCTGTCACTGTGGTAAACGCATGGATCAGTGCTCACCCTTCATATGACTTGGAGGTTGTGTTCAGCTGTCTGAACCAGAAAAACTATAATTTGGTAAAAGAAAGAATGGGGCGTTTGGCAAAAGGAAATACAGTCGATGATCATGGTGAATTTTGAAGATGAGAAAAAGAACTCAAAAACTTTAATGAATAATTTCTTTTGTTGCATGCAGAGAGACATTTTTAAACTCTCTGCATATTATACCTACCTCATCAAAAGAAAAAGGTATTAAGAAGGAGTGGAATCAGGATGATTGATAATGCGGACATTATTGAACAAACCGGTGCACTGCAGAAACTCAGCGATGCTGACAGGGTTATGCTTGTGTTTAATATATATGTATGCCCAAGTAAATGCTACCAATAGCAATTCTTACATTGAACGATATAAGGCAATATTGCTACAACATCCTGAATTTACCCCGTTTTCTTGGGGTTCCAACACAATTTATATTGATACTGAATATACGCTCTATGATGTAGACAAAAACGGAATTCCTGAACTTATAGTGAAGGAGGATAGGTCGAAGTATTATATTTACTCTTTTAACGGAACGGATGTTATTTCAAGCGATGTGTGTTATTGGTCTTATGATGAGTGTTTGTATGAGTATGAAGGAAACGGAATTGCAATCCATGATGGCGGTATGGGGAACATGCGAATTGAGAACGTCTCATTATATTCGATGGTGAACAATAAGTTGGTGTGGTCAGGGGAACTTATGAGTACAGAGGAGTGCTCCTCCTTTGATGAGTTATATTCTTTCTTGGATAGCCTGACTCCAATCAACGATTTCCTCCCGATAACTGACTATTCACATCTGTCCAATTAACCGAATAAATAAGCGCAAAGGGTGGAAGTTAGAACGATTAACACTTAATTCTTGTACTTTGCGCTTGTTTACCTATAGTATTGGAAATATGGCTATTCAGCGGGTACTTCCTCAGTTGTGGGTTTCCGGTAGGAGAAGATGCTCTTCGTTGGAACTTACAGATTAAAGGCAACCATCGTTTCCTTTGGCGGCTTCTCATTCTCACAGTTCAGAAGATAGGCTATTGCTTTGTTCGCAAAGCGGTTTGTTTTTATGGTATCCCAATCGGCAAGCCGCACAATCTCCGCTGTGCCGTTCTCAAAATCAAATGTTGAACGGAAAAGGGAAAAAGATTTTGAAGTCATCCTACAGTGTGTTGCAGGATGACTTTTTCAATTTCATGCGAGCTGCTGGATATGATGATGTGGAGCGTGGAGAACGTGGCAGCACCGAGGAACATCTGACGGTGACACAGTTCAAGGTACAGGCTGAACAGCAGCGCTTGGAAACTGTGACCGGGCAGGTGGCACAGGCCGAGCAGAGTTTGGAGGATGCCAAATCTGCCACGGAGAAGCAGAAAAAGAGACTGGAAGCTCTACAAAGGGAAACCAAGGCGGCAAAGACCATTGCGTTGACGGTGCAGGATATTGATGCGATGGGCAAGAAAAATGCCATCACCGGAAATATTTCGCTCACACCAGATCAGTGTGATACGCTCAAACGCTATGCGGTTAATGGCATTATCGCCAATGCTGACAACAAGCGTCTAAAAGAAAAACTGGCTTCCGCAGAAAAGACAGTTTCCATCTGGAAGCAGCGGTACGATGCGCTGAACGAAAAATATCAGGAACTCAAAAAGAAAGCCCAACCCTATCTGGATGCACTGGAAATTGCATCCGAAAAGGTTCGGGCTTTTCTTAACGCCATCCTCGCCAGAGGACAGGAAAAACAGGAACACAGACAGCCTGACCGCAGGCGTGGTCAGAATATGGAAATCTAAGAAAGGAATTACTGCCTATGATTGATATTGTAAGTAAAGTTAATACCGGCTCTTGCAGCATAAAGGGCTGCGGTATAGCCGCCGGGACCGCCTCCTACCACGATCATGTCGTGAATATGCTGCACAGTATTTGCTTCCTTCGTCTGGTGCTGCAAAGTTTCTTCAATGAATGCCACCAACTGCGCCCTGGATTCCGGAGCGACGATAGAGCCAAGAACCTGTCCGCTGTGATAAATCAGCAGAGTAGGGACAACTTCTATAGCCTCGGCCTCAGCCAATTCCGGCTCATCGTCAATGTTGATAGCAGTGAATACCAGCGTATCCTTATATTCCTCAGCAACGCTTTCCAATGCCGGAGCCAGACGGCGGCAATATACGCACCAGGGGGCTGAAAACTCAACCAGAACAGCATTTCCACTGTGCACCATTTCTTCAAATTGATTCCTATTGATATTGACAACTGCCATATTGCCAGCTCCTTTCCTTTGTTTGATCATAGTATAGCCAATCTAAAATAACATTTCGGTGATGATATCACATAAAAAGAGCGGCATTGCTGCCGCTCTAAACTTTTTCGCTATGAAGTAATTCAAGGATATGTTCACTGGAACGGATGATTTGAAACTGCTTATCTTTTACGGATGTTTTTTCTTGCCTCCGCCAGCGAGAGAGAAGCATATAAATGAACCGTGTTTGCTTCCCGCCTATAGCGATTAAAGAACGAAAGAAGGAGCAGAGTAAACTCGTGTTGCCAATTCCTGATTGAGCATATACAAACTCTTGGAATCAGAACCGAAGAGTTCCATTTTGGAAATCAAATCATTTGCATTGGTTTCTTCTTCACCTTGCTCTTTCACAAACCAATCGAGAAACTGCATGGTACGGAAATCCCTTGCTTCGTAAGCCTCACCATAGATATCATTAATCAGCGAGGTTACATATTTTTCGTGCTCAAGACCTGCCTTCAAAACATCCATATGGCAAACAGCATTCAGATCAGGCTTGTCAATGGCTTCAAGCGTTACCTTCTGGTTTTCGTTTTGCAGGTACTGATAGAAAAGCATGGCGTGGTCACGCTCTTCCTGAGCCTGAATTTTATACCAGTTGGCAAAGCCGTCAAGCCCGACTTCCTCGAAATAGTTTGAAAAATTGAGATAAAGGTATGCGGAATAGAATTCCTTATTAATCTGTTGATTGATAAGCGCATGTACTTTGTCGTTCATTTGCAAGATATAAAGACACCGAGATTGATACAATTTAATTATTCCTCCGCCGATTTTGCCGCTTGAGGGGTAAGTTGTGGAAGTCGGGGTGTCCCGGCTGTTTTTATCGGTAGAAATGTTCATACATCGCCGGTATAATAGACGGCGAAAAAATTGAGTTTTTCGGAGGAAATGTGTATGCGAGCACCTTTTCAAATATTAGCCATTCCGTATAGAGTGACGCCGGAATTGCAGTTTTGTGTGTTTCACCGTGCGGATATAGACCAGTACCAGTTTGTCGCTGGTGGTGGCGAAAATGATGAAAAACCTGTTGATGCAGCAATTCGTGAGATTTGTGAAGAGACGTCAATCAACACAGATAGCGTAATACAACTCACGTCGATGGCTTATGTTCCCGCAAATGTGATAGCCCAAAGACATCGAAAACTCTGGCCAGAAGACACTTTTGTGATCCCGGAATATGCATTCGCTTTTGAGTGCAAAAAGGATGTTGTGCTTTCAGATGAGCATTCAGGAATTGAATGGTTGAGCTATAATGATGCGATGCAACGGCTGACATGGGATTCAAATAAAACGGCTCTGTATGAACTGAACTGCCGCCTTCAATCTATGGACCAAAATGCGAGGTAACCGCCATGAAGCAAATCACAAATAAGGAATACGAAGAGTGGCAGAAATACAAAGCGGAGAAAGCAAAAGTCCGTCCGCTGCTGCCGGGTTTGTCGGCGGAACATCGTTGAACGGAAAGATTAAATGGATAGATGATGACGGAAGAGCACTCAAAGAAATTATGTGAGCATAAAGCAAACGACCTGTCCGTCGGCAAGCGGGCAGGTCGTTTTTGTTTGTTTAAGTCGGAATCAATGCAAATTCACACGATTCGTATGTCGGTTATCAGCGGGCAATGAAGAACATTGCGGCGAACAGTATGCCGATGATCCAGGTGCTGAGGCTGATATCTTTGATCTTGCCGGTGAAGAGCTTGATGAAGATGTAGGAGATAAGGCCGAACGCAATACCATAGGAGATATTGTAGGTGAACGGCATGATCGCCATGGTCATGAACGCGGGAACTGCCGCAGAAGCATCGCTCCAGTCGATTTCCTTGACGCCGCCGATCATAAGAATGCCCACGAAGATGAGCGAAGCGGCGGTTGCACAGCTCGGAATGAGCGCGGCAATGGGCGCAAGGAACATTGCGATGAAGAACATTGCAGCCGTGAAAACGGAGGAAAGGCCGGTCTTGCCGCCTTCTGCGATGCCGGCGGAGGATTCAACAAAGGTGGTAACTGTTGAAGTGCCGCAGACTGCACCGAAACATGTTGCTGCCGCATCGGCCAACATGGCTTTGTTCATGTTGGGAACATTGCCGTCCTTATCGAGCAGATTGCCGGCGGAACATGCACCGTATAGAGTTCCGAGAGTGTCGAACATGTCAACCATGCAGAATGCGAGCATGGAAGCGATGAACGTTGCCGCAAAGCTGCCGACGCCGTTGGCAGCGATGTATTCGGAGAAGTTGAAGCCTTCGGTGAAAACTTTGCCGAAAGAAATGTTGAAGAAATCACGGAAGGGCTGGATGATGTTGAGAGAGAGCTTGCTCTGAACATTGCTTGCATAGAATCCGTCGATCGTCAAAAGGCCGAGTGCATAATAAAGCACTGCGCCGCCGATGATACCCCAGAAGACTGCGCCCTTGATCTTTTTCTTTGACATTGCGCCGATTGCGATGAGAGCCGCAATGGTGATGAGCAGGGGCATTATCTCTGCCCATGTAGTGTGGCCGAAGATAATGTTGAACGAGTGCAGGTCAACGAGTGTGGAATCGCTGTTAACAACGATTCCGGAATTCTGAAGCCCGAGGAATGCAATGAAAAGACCGATGCCCGGTGCAATTGCAGCCTTGACAGCTTTCGGTATTGCGTCAAAGATAAGCCTGCGGAGGCCTGTGACCGTGAGCAGAAGAAACACGATGCCGTCCACAAGAACCATAACGAGCGCATTTGCATAGGTAAAGCCCATGCCGATGCAAACCGAGTAAACAAAGAATGCATTCAGACCCATGCCGGATGCCTGTGCAAGCGGCAGGTTGGAAAGCAGGCCGATGAGCAGCGTTCCGAACACTGCGGAGAGTGCGGTTGCGATATAAACGGCGTTATAATAACTTGCGCCGAGTGCGTCGCCTCCGAGCGTGGAGAACATTCCTGCGTTGACCATCAGAATGTACGCCATCGCCATAAAGGTCGTGATGCCCGCAACCAATTCGGTGCGAACTGTGGTGTTGTTTTGTTTGAGCTTAAACATGTTTCCTCCTCGAACTCAAAACTTTGCAGCCTTTTCAACGCCGAAAGTCAGCCGCATACGATTGCGGAAATTCAGCCATTGAATCGCCGCATTTTATTATATCAAAAGCTTTTGGGTTAATCAATATCGGTTTTGAAAAAGAAGGAAAAGGGATTTTGCGGTTGTTCATGCCGAACACTTGTGGTATACTGTTGACAGAAGCTTTCAAAAGCCGGCGAATGCGGCGAAAGCAGCACAAAACCAAACATTCCGGAAGGATTGAATATTATGAGAAAAACAAAACGAATTACAGCGGCGGTTCTTGCGGCAATGCTGCTTGCATTAAGCCTTTTTTCCGCATATGCGGAACCGCAGACACAGACGGAGATCTATTCCGAAAATTCGGCGGGCGAAACGGTTGTGCGGATACAGATCCGCCTGCGCGAGCTGGGCTACCTTTGGTTTAAGCCGACCGGGGTTTACAGGGCAATGACAGTAAAAGCGGTTGAGGAATTTCAAACCCGCTGTGTTGCCTACGGTGAAAGGCTTGGCGTTGACGGAAGAATGGGGGAGCAGTCCATGCTTGAACTGTTTGCGCCGAGTGCGCCGAAATTTCGCATTCCGGATTCGGTTCATCTGCCGCGCGGGCCGATTGCGGACACATTAAAGGTTAAAGGCGAGGTTCAAAGCTGGAACGCCGTAAAACAGAAATTGAATGTCAACGAGGAGTATACGGTTATTGACTGCAACACGGGCAAGGAATTCAAGCTCGTGTTCACAGGCGGGGAAAACCATGCCGAGGCGGAGTTGGCTTCCGAGTCGGAACTTGAAGCTTTCAACTATATCTGCGGAAGCGAGTATAACTTTCTTAAACGTCCCGTTGTTGTGATGTTCGGAGAAACGGCAGTCGCTGCCTCAATTCAATGCTATCCGCACGGCAGCGATTCCGTGGCGGATAACGGCATGGAAGGGCATGTATGCCTGTTCTTTGAAGGCAGTCTGTCCCATGTGGGCAGCTTGCCCGATGTTGAACATAATGCAAATGTTTTGGCGGCGGCGGGCAGAGGATAAGAGCAAACGCTCATTGTTGTCGTTTTTTAAAACGGTATTTAACTCGGCATTCGGGCATTTCATACGGGATGCTTTATGTGCCGAGTTTTTGATTTCGTGCATAGAAAAAGATGTATTGCTGAACGATTCCGGAAAGCTTGCCGATGCTGCGTGCGGCGGCCTGAATTTCTGATTTTGCAGGCGCAGGGCGGGCGGCCGAGGTGTCGGCGGTCGATGAGTCGGAAAAATACAGTTCGGTCATTGCACGCTCGATCCATACATCAACGGGGAAAGCATCCGCGTGTCCGAGGGAAAACAAAAGGATGCAGTCCGCAACCTTCGGGCCGACACCCGGAAACGTCAAAAGTTCCTTTCGTGCTTCGGCTGTCGGAAGCGACCGCAGCTTTTCGAGATCATAACCGTCGGCAATGCGTTTGGCGGATTTGATTATATACGGAGCGCGGTAACCTGCACCGATTTGCTTCAATTCATCTTCGGAAAGTGCGGCAATGCGTTCCGGCGTCGGAAAAGCGAAAACTTCACTGTTTTTACCAAAATCGCAATCGGCGGCTGCGCAATCGGAAAAGTACCGCACCGGCAGCTTTTCTCCCGCAAGGGAACAGAGCCTGTCAATAATACCCGATATACGCTTGATATTGTTGTTTGCAGATATTATGAACGAGATCAGCGCTTCAAACGGTTCCTGGTTAAAAACGCGAATGCCCGACGAACCGGGAAGGCATACCCGAAGCCTTTCGTCGGCTGCAAGCGCGGCTTCGACGGCGGAATAATCGCGTTTAAGGTCAAAATAATCGATAAAAAGCTGTGCTTCGCCCTTTGCGCACGGAGTGACAATGAGCGAATCGTCGGATTGCATAACAAGCACGGCGCGTCTGCGAATAACGCCGGTGAACGCAAGGGAAGCTTCGGCATCTGGCAGACCGCATTCGTCAAACAAACCCGCCTGCATGTGCACGGGGTTTTTGACCCAACGGAACGCCTGCCCGCAGGTGCAGCATTTTTCAAGATCAAACGGTTTCACGCCGCTGATAACAAGCATGTTTTTGAAATATTTGAACTCCATATGCCGATTATACGGCAGAACGCGCGGAAAGGGAAGTGTTTGGGCGAAAATATACAGCCGTGACGGCAAAAAATGCTTGACAATGCACGCTGAATATGATAACATTACTCATTGAGCCGCTCCGAAACGGTTCAAAGTGATGCGAAGGCATTCACCGGAAGGGCGAGACTGGTAAGAGGAGGAACTATTATAATGTACGCAATCATCGTAACCGGCGGTAAGCAGTACAAGGTTGAGGTTGGCAGCGAGATCATGGTCGAAAAGCTCGATGAGCAGATCGGTGCAAACGTCAATTTCGACGTACTGATGATGGCTGACGGCGAAAACGTTCAGATCGGCACCCCCGTTGTTAAGGGCGTTTCTGCAAAGGCAGAGGTTCTCGAACATGGCAAGGGCAAAAAGGTCGTTGTTTTCAAGTATAAGCCCAAAAAGGATTATCGCAAGAAACAGGGTCATCGTCAGCCCTACACCAAGGTCAAGATCCTTTCCATCGGCTGAGAGGTAATTGCATGACCGAGATAACCGTTTTTTTGAAGGGCGGCAAACCGATAGGCTTTGATGCACACGGACATACGGGTTATGCCGAATGCGGAGAAGATATTGTTTGTGCAGCGGTTTCGGCAATCACGCAGACCGCCGCAATGGGCGTTTCGGAACTTGTCCGCTGCCCGGCCGCACTGGAGATTAAAGACGGAGGGCTCTATCTGATGCTTGAAAAAACCGTTAAAGGTTCAAAATTGCAGCAGGCAGAGCTTATACTTGGAACGATGCTCTTAGGGCTTCGTTCCGTTGAACAAGATTATAGTGATTATCTTAAACTGACAGAGAGGGAGGTTTAACTATGTTCAGGATCAATTTGCAGCTTTTCGCACATAAGAAGGGCGTCGGCAGCTCCCGTAACGGTCGTGAAAGTGAATCCAAGCGTTTGGGACCCAAGCGTGCGGACGGTCAGTTCGTTCTTGCGGGCAACATCCTCGTAAGGCAGCGCGGCACACATTTCCATCCCGGCAATAACGTCGGCATCGGTAAGGACGATACGCTGTTTGCAAAGGTTGACGGCATTCTTCGCTTTGAAACCAAGCACGGCGGCCGCAAGTGCGTCAGCGTTTATCCCGAGGAAATCGCAGGCTGAGCTTTTCACCGAGCGAATTCTTGACAGCTCCGCAGATTCGGGCGGAGTGTAAACAAAATAACATAAAACAAAAAGCCGCGGTTTAACGACTGCGGCTTTTGTGCATGAATATGCATGAAGAAATGCACCGCTTCAAAAGTGCTGATTTGTAACAGCTTGTGCGGGCGGGATCAATGCTTGCTCATCATGCTGCGCCAGATATGCTTCGTGTCGCGCTTTGCACGCTTGGGAATGTCGGGATAAACCGCTGAAACGGCAGCAACCGCCGCTGCCATGCCGAGCGCCATTCCGGAGACAAAACCGATAGCTTTCATTTTGCGTACCTCCTGCTTTTTTTGAACAGCCGAAAAGCCGAAGCTGTTGCCTTATTAGTTTGTTCACGGGATGCGAAGCTCATGCGCAGAAGAGGCTGCGGCAAATTTTTCAATTTATTCACTGCGAAAGGTTGCTAATTTTTTTAAATTGAATTATACTTGAAGCGCGGCAGTGCGCCGTGAGCGGTAAAACGATACTGAAATGATTACATTAAATCGGAGGCAGAAAATGAACGATAATTCAAAGGCACATGTAAACGATGTTATCAAAACGATGCTTGAACGCAGCAGCATTCGCGCCTACACGGACGAAAAACTTACCCAAGAGCAGATTTCTCTGCTTCAAAATGCCGCGCTCAGTGCACCGACGGCAATGAACGCACAGGATCAGCGGTTTGTGTTCGTTACGAATGCGGAAATCATTGCAGAGCTTGAAGCGGGCGTTGTGGAGGCGGCGTGCGCCGGCGGCGATGCTGCTTTTGCCGAAAAAATCAAACAGCGCGGCGGCAAAATTATGTACGATGCACCTCTTTTTGTTGGTATTTTTGCTCATCCGGCAAAATTTTCTGGGGTTGATGCGGGTATAGCGGTGCAGAATATTGCGCTTGCCGCAAAAAGCATCGGCTTGGATTCCGTCATACTCGGGCTGCCGAGGCTCGCTTTTGAAGGCCCGAATGCGGCAAAATATAAGAAACTGCTCGGTATAGAAACGGAACGCGAATTCATGATCGGAATTTCCGTCGGTCATGCTGCAATGAGCAAAACCCCGCATGAGTGGGATTGCAGTCATATTATTGATATCAGGTAAACACTTGCAGGCGGAACGGGAAAGTTTCAATATTTATCCTGTTTTGTCCTGCTTTATCCCTGCCGTGCGCACAATGCCGAAAACGGTAAACGGGGCAATAAAAAAGTTTGGAGGCAGCTTCGGACGGTTTACTCCGAAACGGAAGAAATAAACGGGCACGAAGCGGTTTGAATATGAGTAGAATACAGGTGAATGTCGGCGGAGTCCGCATTGGCGGCGGTGCACCGATTTCGATTCAGTCCATGACAAACACGGATACGCGCAATGCTGAAGCAACGGTGAAACAGATTCTGGAGCTTGAGAATGCGGGGTGCGAAATCGTCCGTTCTTCGGTCTATGATGAACGCTGCGTTGAAGTGTTGCCGCAAATAATATCAAAAATACATATTCCGCTCGTTGCGGATATTCATTTTGATTACAGACTTGCCATAGGTGCAATCAAGGCGGGTGTTGCTAAAGTCCGCATCAATCCGGGAAACATCGGCTCGGAAGCGGGCGTGCGGAAGCTTGCGGAATGCGCCTCGGCATACGGAGTTCCGATACGTATCGGAGTGAACGGCGGTTCACTTGAAAAAGAACTTTTGCAAAAATACGGAGTATGCGCGGAAGCAATGGTTGAAAGCGCACAGCGTCACGCGGAACTGCTTGAAAACTGCGGCTTCGGCGATATTGTTGTTTCGCTTAAAGCGTCGGATCCGGTAACGACTGTACGCGCCTATCGCCTGGCATCGCAAATTATGCCGTATCCGCTCCATATCGGTGTTACGGAGGCGGGCATGGGCGAGACCGCATTGCTGAAATCCGCAATCGGAATCGGCAGCCTGCTTATTGACGGCATCGGTGATACGGTGCGCGTTTCGATGACCGGAGGAGTTTTGCAGGAAGTTGAGGCAGCAAAGAAGATACTTCGCGCTGTCGGCCTGCGTAAGGACGGGGCGGATGTTGTGAGCTGCCCGACTTGCGGGCGCACCCGCGTTAACCTTGAAGAAATAGTCAAAAAGGTTCGCGCTGCGCTGCCCGAAGATACGGGCAATGCAATGAAAATCGCCGTTATGGGCTGCGCTGTCAACGGCCCGGGCGAAGCGCGTGAAGCTGATATAGGCATTGCGTTCGGTTCGGTGAACGCAGTTGTGTTTAAAAAGGGCGAAATAATCTATTCGGATAAGCTGCCGCAAGTGGTGGACAGGTTCATCGCAGATACATCGGAAATGATGAAACGGAAATGAAATGACATGATATGATTCTTGATTCGTGCCTTGAATCTTTGAACTGATCAGCAAACCGAATCAAAGCAAAATGACTCGATCGCGGCTTTCGCGGCTTTGCAATTGATAATGATTTTGCTTAATTAAGCCAACCCGAAAAACGGAAGGAAGCTTTCAGTGTTGAGAAAGCCATGTTGAAAATGAACAAAAGCAGTATGGAAGAATTGAATATGTACGAAAACATAAATGAGTACGGAGGAACACCCGGCTCGGCTGCGCCGGCTGATGTTCCGTTGGACGATCTTCCGCCGGCTGACAATTTCTCCGAAATGACGGCTGATGTTCCGTGGAGGGATGATCCGCCGGACGGGGGGTATTATTCGTACTCGGAGTACGGGGAATCCGGCATCGATGAGTGCAGGCAGCCCGATTCCGTGCGTGCAAAAAATCAAAAAGAAAATTCAGCAGAGAAGCAAAAGAACGGCGGACACTCAAAAAAGAACCTTGCCGTTGAGTATCTTGCAAACGGGACGGTTTCAATAAAGTCTGCCGTGCGCAGCAAAAAAACGGGCGAAATCAGTGTTGATGTCGAGTGTGCGCGCCTGCTGCTGCCTGCCGAAACGGAGGAGCTGGAAAAAAACATACAGGCGGAGCTTCAATATCAAACGGTCAAATGCAGCTTTGACTATTCCGAGGTTGTTGCGCGGCTTGTCGGCGGAGACGGTGAACCCGAACTGCTGCTTCTGGATCTTTGGTGTGAAACTGCACCGCAGCTTGAACCGATATTGCGCCGTTCCCGCGTCGAAAGGCACGGAGGCGAATATGTATTCTTTGTTCCGGAACGGTACACGCGCGCAGTGTCTCAGGCGGCGGCAGGTGATTTCCGCGCATTTGTTGCGCACAGTTACGGTTGGAATACGCCGCTGCGCATTGTTGCCGATGCAAATGCGGATGACGGAATCGATCTTGCCGAACCGGTCGTAAAGCGCGATTGGGGCAGTGCGGCAGCTTTGAAAAAAACCGTCAAAACGCAGCGCAAGAACATTAAAAAGCTTTCTCCCGGCGATATTGTTTACGGAAAAGAAATTCTCAAACCCGAAGTTCAGCGCATGGCGGATTTGGACGATAAATCCGGGCGCGTCACTGTAAAAGGAACAATACTGAGCATTGAAACATTTGTTTCACCAAAGCGCGGAACGGTTATAATCACGGTTTTTATAACCGACCTCACAAACTCCGTTGCGGTAAAGCTATTTCCCGATGAAGCAGCAAAGGCGCGAACTTCACAGCTGCTTGAAAAAGCAAAGGAGGAGGGCGCGGCACTGATGGTGCGCGGCTGGTTCAGGTACGATAATTATGCCCGTGATTACTGTATTTTTGCGGACGATATAAACCGTTATCCCGTCGAACGCAGAACTGACGCATCGGCCGAAAAGCGTGTTGAGCTGCACCTTCACACAAGAATGTCCGCAATGGATGCAACGGCGGATCTGGACAAAGTTGTTGAGCTTGCCGCAAAATGGGGGCATACGGCAATTGCAATAACCGATCACGGCGTTGTGCACTCTTTCCCGGAGGCCAAAAAAGCCGCCAAAAAGAACAATATAAAGGTTATATTCGGCTGCGAAGGCTATCTGCTTCCCGATTGCGAACTTGTTCCGCTTGAAAGGGAGTATTGTGCCGTGGCGGTGACATATTTCGGAAGCGGCATTCACGGGCGCGTGTTCGATATCGGCGCAGTGAAGTTCGATTCGTTCGGGCACGTTATTTCAACATTCAGAACTCCGGTGAACCCCGGCGTCCCTCAGCTTCCGCGCATTGCAAAGCTGACGGGTTACACGGATGATGATATTGACGGTGCACCTCTGCTTTCCGAAGCGGTGAATATGCTTTCGGATTTTGCGGGAGGGGCGGCGCTTGTTCTGCATTGCCCGGAACATCTTGATCTGCTGCATGAACTGACTGCCGCGGCAGGGCACGGAAAGGAACTCGGGCTCAGCAAAAACTGCGTTTCGGGCTCAATGCTGATGCAGTATCTCCGCCGTGACTTAAAGGCGGAGGAAAGACAGCTTCCGGAGCTGAATGCGGGTGCGGCAGCGGAATGGACAGCAAAAAACACGGCCGATTTGTTGAGCAAATGCCGTGAGCTGAATGTTTCGACGGTTCCGCTGATTGACTGCACGATAAAAAATCTTCACAAGCAGAAAACGAACCACATAGTGTTGCTTGCGGCAACGCAGCCCGGACTTAAGAATCTGTATAAATTGGTTTCGTATTCAAACCTTGACCATTTTTATAAGACACCGCGTATTCCGCGCAGTCTTCTCAACCTGCACCGCGAGGGTATTATAATCGGCACGGCATGTGAGGCCGGTGAGCTTTTCCGTGCAATGGTGGACGGAAAAAGCGAGGAGGAATTGCTGAAGATAGCTTCATGGTACGATTACCTTGAAATTCAGCCGATCGGAAACAATGCCTTCCTTGTGCGCGAGGGGCTTGCAAAGGATGATGAAGAGCTTCGCGATTTCAACCGCCGTATTGTTGCACTCGGCGAAAAACTGAACAAACCCGTTGTTGCAACGGGAGACGTTCATTTTATCGAACCGGAGGATTCGATTTTCCGCGCAATACTGATGTGCTCTCAGAATTTCAAAGACGCAGCGATTCAGCCGCCTCTTTATTTCAGAACAACGGAAGACATGCTTGCGGAGTTTCAATATCTCGGCAGTGATAAGGCGTTTGAAGTTGTTGTTAAGAATACAAATTTGATTGCCGATATGTGTTCTCAGCTCCGCCCGTTTTTGGACGAAAAACAAACTTACTCGCCGGAACTTCCGGGCGCGGCGGATGAACTTAAGGGACTTGCCCTGAACACCGCACACGAGCTTTACGGGGATCCGCTGCCGGAAATCGTCCAAAAAAGACTCGATAAGGAATTGAACTCAATCATCGGCAACGGTTACTCATCGCTCTATATGGTTGCGCAGAAACTCGTTTCAAAATCCCTCAGCGACGGCTATCTTGTCGGTTCGAGGGGTTCGGTCGGTTCGTCCTTTGTTGCACACCTTGCAGGGATAACCGAGGTAAACGCGCTTCCCGCGCATTATCGCTGCCCGAATTGCAAATACAGCGAATTTCCCGATGTAGGCGATGACTCACGCTGCGGGATTGACCTTCCGCCGAAAGACTGCCCGAACTGCGGAACTCCGCTGCGACGGGAAGGGTATGAAATTCCGTTTGAAACTTTCCTTGGTTTCAAGGGTGATAAAACTCCGGATATCGATCTTAACTTTTCGGGCGAATATCAGCCCGTTGCGCACAAGTTTACGGAGGTCATGTTCGGTGAAGGTCATGCCTTCCGCGCGGGCACGATTTCGGGCGTTAAGGATAAAACCGCATACGGTTATGTGCTGCACTATTGCGAGGAATACGGGCTGAACCTTTCCGAAGCGGAAAAAAACCGTCTTGCAATGGGTTGCGTCGGCACGCGCCGAACAACGGGGCAGCATCCGGGCGGCATTGTGATCGTCCCGGAAGATTTGGAGATTTTTGACTTTTGTCCCGTGCAGCATCCGGCGGAAAAAATCGATGCGGAAAGCATAACAACACACTTTGACTTCCATGCATTGGACGACAAACTTGTCAAACTTGACATTCTCGGACATGATGACCCGACAACGCTGCGAATGCTTCAGGATATAACGGGCGTAGATCCGAAGAGTATTCCGCTGCACGATGAAAAAACAATGTCAATCTTTAAATCGGATGAGGCACTCGGAATATCCCTTAAGGAGCTGAAATGCGATGTCGGCAGCCTCGGCATTCCCGAATTCGGAACGAACTTTGTTCGCGGAATGCTGATGGATACGCGTCCGACAACAATGGAAGAGCTTGTTCGTATCGCCGGACTTTCCCACGGCACGGATGTGTGGCTTAATAATGCGCAGGATCTTGTGCGGGACGGCACCGCAACGCTGATGGAGGTTATATGCACACGCGACGATATTATGAACTATCTCATTGCACACGGCGGAGAACCCTCGCTGTCGTTTAAAACGATGGAGAGCGTCCGAAAAGGCAAGGGACTTAAGCCCGAGATGGAGGATGCAATGCACGAGAACAATATTCCGCAGTGGTATATCGACAGCTGCAAAAAAATCAAGTATATGTTCCCGCGCGCTCATGCAGCGGCGTATGTTATGATGTCTTTCCGCGTAGCATATTATAAGGTGCATTACCCGCTTGCGTTCTATGCGGTTTATTTCACGGTTCGTGCGGATAAATTTGATATTGAACAGTGCCTCGGCGGCGCGGAACGCGTACTCGGCAATCTTGAAGAGCTTAAGGCAAAGGATAAACTTGAAACAAAGGACGAGGAACAGATAGTTATCCTTGAAATGGTCTATGAAATGAATCTGCGCGGAATCGAACTGCTCCCGATAGATATTTACAAATCGAAAGCAACGCGTTTCACTGTTGAGGACGGCAAGCTTCGCCCGCCGTTCAATGCCATTGCCGGCTTGGGCGATAACGCCGCTCTGCTGATTGAAAAAGGTGCGGAGGGAGGACAATTCATTTCCCGCGAGGAGTTTGTGAAGCGTACACATGCAAATTCTGCCGTGATGGAAAAGTTGGATGCCCTCGGCTGCCTTGACGACTTGCCGGACAGCGATCAGGTCTCAATGTTCTGACGGGGCGCCGCACGGACGGCAGAAACATCCGAACCGCGCGATATTCGGAAAATTCCGCAATATATGCAATGTTTTTTCGGAAAGCTATTGCTTTTTGAGGCAAAGTATGGTATGCTTACCTCAGTAATGAGTTTTTTGATGCATTTAAGCCTTGAAATTGTGTTCAAATGCATCATTTCGGATGAGCGGCATGAGGTATTCGTGCATTTAAGAGTGGGCAAAACCCGCTCTTTAATTTTGAAAAAACCTTGCGCATGCATTGCGTTTCGGAGGAATTGCGGTTGAAGCTGACAGACAGGATTTTTGAACTCACGGAATCAAAAGTTCGTGAATTGGGCTATGAGCTCTATGATGTTGAATATCAAAAGGAATACGACAATTGGGTTCTCACCCTCTATATCGACAGTAAAGACGGAATTTCACTTGACGATTGCGAAATTGTGAGCAATGCTGTTGATCCGATTCTTGATGAAGCGGATCCGATTGAACAGGCATACTATCTTTCGGTCAGCTCCGTCGGTATAGATCGCCCGCTGAAAAAAGACAAAGATTTTCAGCGCAGCATCGGCAAAACGATCGACGTGAAGCTTTATGCGCCGCTGAAAGGCAAAAAGGAGTTCTGCGGAGAGCTTGTTTCGTTTGATGCGGAATCATTTACGCTTCGCACATTGCCGCGAAAGCCCGGCGAAGCTTCGGAAACGGTCACCGTTGGGCGCAGGCAGGCGGCACTCGTGCGTCCGCACATAGATTTTTAAACATTCCCGGGTCTGCGGGTTCAAAAAATTAAAATTTTAAACCGAAAAATATTTGTGATTTCTAAGGAGTATAAATATAATGAAGAACAATGCCGAGCTTATCAGTGCGCTTAACGTAATCAGCAAACAGCGCGGGATTTCCGTTGATATCCTTGCGGATGCTATCGAATCCGCACTTGTAAGTGCCTATAAAAAGAACTACAATGTGAGCTGCAACGTCCGTGCGAATCTGGATCGCGAAACAGGTGCAATCGAAATCTGGGCTTCCAAAACCGTTGTTGAACAGGTTGAAAACCCCTTTACGGAAATTTCAATTGAAAAAGCAAAGCAGATAAATCCGCTTTATGAAATCGGCGATGTTCTCGAGGAAGAAGCGGACACAAAGAATTTCGGCAGAATCGCGGCGCAGACTGCAAAGCAGGTCGTTATGCAGCGCATTCGCGAAGCGGAACAGGGCGCAATCTTTGAGGAATATTCCGACAAAGAATACGAAGTTCTGACGGCAATCGTTCAGCGCGTCGAAAAGAACGGTGTTTATGTTGAACTCGGCAAAACCGACGGCATAATTCCGTTCAATGAGGTTATCGTCGGCGAAAACTATGCGCCGAATGACCACATCAAGGTTTATGTTCTGAAAATACAGCGCGACACGAAAGGCCCGCAGATTATCGTTTCAAGGACGCATCCCGGCCTTGTAAAGCGGCTGTTTGAGCTTGAAGTACCCGAAATTCAGAGCGGGGTCGTGCAGATAAAGTCTGTTGCGCGTGAGGCCGGACAGCGCACCAAGATCGCGGTTGCAAGCTTTGACCCCCAGGTTGATGCCGTCGGTGCATGCGTCGGACAACGCGGCACAAGGGTCGAAAACATCGTCAACGAGCTCCATAACGAAAAAATGGACATCATCGAGTGGGATCCCGACATTGCGGTTTATATCGCAAAGGCACTCGGTCCCGCAAAGGTTTTGATGGTTTACATTAACGAAGCGGAAAAGGCTGCAAAGGTCATTGTTCCCGATAATCAGCTTTCACTTGCAATCGGCAAGGAAGGACAGAACGCAAGGCTTGCCGCAAAACTCACAGGCTGGAAGATAGATATCAAGAGTCATTCCCAGGCTGAAGCGGATATGGAACTTGAGATGGGTTCCGTTGACGGCGTTCCCGGCAGCGAAAGCGGAAACGATATGTTCAATGATGACGAGGCATTCGGAGAGCAGGGGTTCAACGGTGCTCCAATGAATTTTGATGATTTCGGCGGGCAGAACATCTGATTTTCACCGAAACAAAATTTCAAACATGATTTAAATTTTAACCGAGGTTCTTGGTGAATCGGAACGGACTTCGGTACGGAGGTTGCGAATTGCAAAAGAAAATCCCTCTGCGCATGTGCGTCGGCTGCCGTGAGATGCGGCCCAAAAGAGAACTTGTGCGCGTTGTGTGCAGCAAAGACGGGCAGATTTCCGTTGACTTAACAGGAAAAGCTGCGGGACGCGGTGCGTATGTATGCCCAACGGAAGAATGCCTTAAAAAAGCCGTTAAAACACGTGCGCTTGAAAGGGCATTCTCTCAAAAAATCGAACCCGAAGTCTTTGACAGGCTTGCGGCGCAGGTTGAACATTCAAAAACCGAACCGCAAAATTCGGCGGAAGAAAAGCGCGAAGCGGTGCCCGATTTGCCGAACTCATCCGCGAACAACAATGAGGGGTGAGCTGCTTTGACAACAACCAACGCAAAACTCAACAATTCAATCGGTTTGGCGATGAAAGCGGGCAAAATTGCTTCCGGAGATTTTTCGGTTGAAAAAGCCGTCAGATCCGGAACGGCAAAGCTTGTTATGCTCGATGAGAGCGCGTCCGAAAACACAAAAAAACAATGGCGGGATGCATGCAGCTTCAGAAACATTCCGCTGATAAGAATCCGTGCAATGGGCAGCGCGATCGGAAAACCTGCCAGAATGGTTGCCGCCGTGACGGACGAAGGTTTTTCGGCAATGATAATTAAAAATTCCAACAAAAACAATGAAGCAATGACTGAACTTACGGAGGCAATGACCGATGACAAAGGCTGAATTATTAAACAACGCAAAAAGGATCCAAGCCGCAGCACAGGAATTGCTGGATAAAACGAGCGTCCTCAAAACAGACATCGGCAATTCTCTCCAAGCGGCAAAACGCCATGAAAGCAAACTTATCAGCAAGGAGCGCGCCGCAGAGGCGGAACGCAGAGAAAAAGAAAAGGCTGAACGTTTGATTGAATACCTCAATTCGGACGAGCAGCGCGGCGTTTACGTCAGCGATCGCGATTCCGCAGCGGGAAATGCCGCGGCGGGAATTCCCACAGTGGGAAATGCCGCTGATGCAGGCACCGAAAAAGCACCAAAGGCGGAGGCGGAAAAGGTACAGGGGGAACCGAGACCCGAAAATGCGGACAGGAAGCCCGAGAAGGGCGCGCAAAAGCCCGAACCGCCCGAGCAAAAGCCGGTGCAGCCCGCGCCGAAGCCCGAAGAAAACAAACCCGAAAAGGCGGCGGAACGGGAACAGGAACAAAACGTGGATAAGCCCGCCGAACATAAGCCCGAAAAGGCAGAACCGGTTCGGAATAACGTTGCTGACAAGGTCGCAGACAGTGTCAATGACGCGCAAGAAACAAAGGATAAAAACAAAAAAGAAATGCCCGGAGCAAACAAAGAAACAAAACAAAACAGCGAACAGGCTGCAAAAGCTAAGAATACAGCGGAAAAAACCGAAATTTCCGCAAAGTCCGACTCTTCCGAACGTGTTGCGGAACGAACCGAAAATGCAGAGCAGCCCAAGAAGAACGAGTCTCCCGAAAACGGAAGGAATTCCGACAGAAGCCGCAGTCCGCAAAGAACGAACGACGGCCGCCGCGGCGACAGGCCTTCCTACGACAGAAATTCCCGCAGCGACAGACCGCAGGGCGACAGGCCTTCCTACGACAGAAATTCACGCGGTGACAGACCGCAGGGCGACAGGCCTTCTTACGACAGAAATTCACGCGGTGACAGACCGCAGGGAGACAGGCCTCCTTACGACAGGAACGCACGCGGTGACAGACCGCAGGGCGACAGGCCTCCTTACGACAGGAACGCACGCGGTGACAGGCCGCAGGGCGACAGGCCTCCTTACGACAGGAACGCACGCAGCGACAGACCGCAGGGCGAGCGCAGGGGAGATAACCGCGGTTTCGGCCGTCCGGACGACAAAGATGCACAGCAGAACAGGCAGCAGCGCCCGCAGCAGCGCCCCGTCGGCAGAAAGCCCGGAGAAGCACCTGCAATTATTCAAAAGGAAAATCGTGCGCCTGAAAACAAGAGCAGCTATGTTCGCACCTTCGACACCGAAAAGAAGGCAAAGAACAAAAAGACGATCATGAAGGAAACCGCTCCCTCCGCGAAAAACTGGGAGGATGACGGCGGATCCTACGGCGGCAGAAAGAAGAAAGCCGCAAAACAAACTCAATATCGCAAACCCGAACCCGTTGTTATCGAAAAAGCGGTTATAACGACAGAAACGATAACGGTACGTGATTTCTCCGAAAAAATCGGAAAACCCGCAGCGGAAATTCTCAAAAAGCTGTTCATGATGGGCATTGTTGCAAACATCAATCAGGATATCGATTTTGAGACCTGTGAGCTTGTTGCAATGGAATACGATATCGAGCTTGAGCACCAGGTTGCAAAGACTTATGAGGAGACGATGCAGGAGAATGCCGAAGAAGTGGATGCAGAGGAAGATCTTGTTCCCCGTCCTCCCGTTGTCACGATCATGGGCCATGTTGACCACGGCAAAACTTCCCTGCTTGATGCGATCCGCAAAACTCATGTTACCGAGGGTGAAGCGGGCGGCATAACTCAGCATATCGGTGCTTACACGGTTGAATGCAACGGCAGGATGATAACTTTCATCGACACTCCCGGCCACGAGGCATTTACTTCAATGCGCGCAAGAGGTGCACAGGTCACGGACGTTGTAATCCTTGTTGTTGCTGCGGACGACGGCATTATGCCGCAGACAGTTGAGGCTATCAATCACTCAAAGGCGGCGGGTGTTCCCATCATCGTTGCGGTGAACAAGATCGACAAGCCCGAGAGCAACCCGGAAAGAGTCAAACAGCAGTTGACGGAACACGGTCTCGTGTGCGAGGATTGGGGCGGCGATACGATATGCGTCCCCGTTTCCGCAAAGAAACAGCAGAATCTTGATGAGCTGCTTGAAATGGTTCTTTTGCAGGCGGATGTTCTTGACCTTAAGGCAAACCCGAACAAAGCGGCAAAGGGAACCATCATTGAAGCTCAGCTCGATAAGGGCAGAGGTCCTGTTGCAACCGTTCTTGTGCAGAACGGCACTTTGAAAATCGGCGATCCCATTGTTGCGGGCATTGCATACGGCAGGGTTCGTGCAATGATGAACGACAAGGGCGAAAACGTCAAAACCGCAGGCCCGAGCTGCCCGGTCGAAGTTCTCGGCTTCAACGAAGTGCCTTCAGCAGGCGATATCATGAACGTTGCGGAGGTTTCCAAAAAGGTTGCGGAGGAACGCCGCAACAGAATCAAAGCGGAGCAGCTTAAAAACCTGTCCAAGGTCAGCTTGGAGGATCTGTTCAGCCATATTGCCGAGGGCGAAGTCAAAACGCTCAACATCGTTGTCAAAGCGGATGTTCACGGTTCGGTTGAGGCTGTTAAACAGGCTCTTGAAAAGCTTTCCAACGAGGAAGTTCGCGTGAAGTGCATTCACGGCGGCGTAGGCGCAATTACGGAGTCGGATGTTATGTTCGCTTCCGCTTCAAACGCGATCGTAATCGGCTTCAATGTCCGTCCCGACAGCGGAGCACGCAATCTTGCGGAGCAGGAAAAGGTAGATGTCCGCACCTATCGCATCATTTATCAGGCGATTGAAGATGTTGAAAACGCTATGAAGGGTATGTTCAAGCCCGTATTCAAAGAAGTGCATTTGGGTACAATAAGCGTCAGAAACACGTTCAAGGTCAGCTCCGTCGGCACGATTGCGGGTGCATACGTTCAGGACGGCAAGGTTCAGCGCAATGCGCAGGTTCGCGTTGTTCGCGACGGTGTGGTTATTCATGAAGGCCAAATTGCATCGCTGCGCAGGTTCAAGGACGATGTCCGCGAGGTTGCTGCCGGTTATGAATGCGGCATAGGCATTGAGAACTTCAACGATATTCACGAAGGCGATGTTATAGAAGCCTACACGATGGAAGAGGTTAAACGCTGACAACAGAATAATCCGTCCCCGGCTGTGCCGGAAACGCTTTTTGCGCCGCGGTACAGACCGGGGATTAAATCAACGCTGATCAGATAAATTTCCGCCGGAGCGTTTACGCATTAACCGAGAACCGGCATGTGTCCGAAGAACAGTCATTCGGAACGCGGAGAAGGCCGTTTGCAAAGGTGGGCTCGAACGACGGAAATTTAAATGCAGCATTTCGGCGGCAGGGATTCAAAACCCGAAAGGAAGCTTATGGCATCAGTCAGATACGACAGAATAAATGAAGAAATCAAAAAAGCACTGAGCGAAATCGTCCGCGAGATGAAAGATCCGAGAATATCTCCGATGACGACAATAATGCTCGTTGAAGCAACAAACGACCTGAAGCTTGCAAAAGTTCGGGTCAGTGTGTACGATAAGGATGATTCGGTTCGAAAAGAAACCGTTGCTCAGCTCAATCGTGCGGAAGGATTTATTGCAAGAGAGCTTGGGCGCAGAATCGATATCCGCCGAATACCGACTCTGAAGTTCACCCTTGATGACTCAATCGAGTATTCCGTGCATATTTCCGAAATAATCAACAAACTGCAAACCGAGCGCGCTCAGCTTGACGCGAATCGGAACAATGCGGAAGAAGATAAGGAAAACACCCAAAATGAAGACTAAACATGGGGCGGAGTTCGCCGATGTCCGAAAGTTTATATCCGATGGGCAGAGTTTCACGCTGCTCACGCACATTTCCCCGGACGGAGACACCCTGGGTTCGGCACTCGCGCTGAAACTGCTGCTGAACGCTCTCGGAAAAACTGCAGAGGTCGTTTGCTCGAACCCCGTTCCGAAGATTTACGGATTCCTGCCGGAATCGGAAACCGTCAAAATGCCCGAGGATGCCGAGGGCTATTGCCGCGTCATTGCCGTTGATTGTGCGGACAAGCCGCGTTTCGGCCGTGCAGTGCGTTTGTTCGATGCCGCGCAGGCAGAGGCATGTGTTGACCATCATGTTACGAACCCGCATTATGCCGAAGTGAACCTTGTTGTTTCGGATGCGGCGGCAACGGCGGAGATTGTTTATGAGCTTTACGGCATGTTCGGTGTTGCAATCGATAAGCGATCCGCAATTTGCCTTTATACCGGAATAGTCACCGACACGGGCAACCTTTCATACAGCAACACAACACCGAATGCTTTGCGGATAATTGCCGATTTCATTGAAAAGAAACTGGTTGATGTTTCGGAGGTCAACCGACTGATTTACCGAACGGTGCCGTACACGAAAACAAGGGTTCAGGGCTTTGTGACATCAAGGATCCGTCTTGAGGATGAAGGCAGAATCGGCATAGGCGTGCTTACAAGAGCTCAGATGCTGAGCTTTGATGCAACAAACGAGGATTGCGAAGGCATTGTTGACTGTGTTCGTGATATCGACAGCGTTAAAATCGCAATTTTTATCCGTGAAGGCGCGGACGGAAGTTTTAAAGTCAGCCTTCGCAGCAAGGATGTCGGGGACGTTTGCCGAATTGCAAACAAATTCGGCGGCGGCGGGCATGAAAGAGCGGCCGGATACACGGCATGGCTGCCCCTTTCAACCGTTGTTGCGAGCGCGACAGAGGCGGCAATTGCAGAGCTGAAAAGGGATGAGAAACACGATTCTTCTCCCGATACGCATTAATGCCCGAATGAAAAAGCAATGATGCGTTTCAACAGAACAACAAAGGAATTATTGATTAACAATGCAATTTGAAGGAGTAGTCAGCGTGCTGAAACCGCCGGGAATGACATCGAGCGATGTCGTGGTGGATATACGCAGAATCTTCGGCGAACGGCGCGTCGGACATACGGGAACGCTTGACCCTGCTGCGGCGGGCGTTTTACCCATCTGCATAGGCAGGGCAACCCGCCTGTTTGACTATCTTGTTGATAAAGAAAAAGAATACATTGCGGAGATTCGGTTCGGAGCGGAAACCGATACGGAGGATGCCTGCGGCACGGTGATCGCCGAAAGCAGCCGCATGGTTTCAAAAGCGGAGCTTGAAAAAATTCTGCCTGATTTCATAGGCGAAATTGAGCAGGTGCCGCCGATTTATTCGTCTTTGAGTGTGAACGGCGTTAAAATGTACAAGCTGGCACGCAACGGGAGCGTTACGGCTCCGGCTGAGGAACGCAGGCGGAGAATCAGAGTTTTTTTGCTTGAAACCATTTGTGAACTCGAACAAAACAGCTTCCTCATCCGCATTCGATGCTCAAAAGGCACATATGTCCGTTCGCTTTGCAGGGACATCGGACGGGCCCTCGGCTGCTGTGCATACATGCCGTTTCTGCTGCGAACCGCTTCCGGAACCTTCGATATCAGCGAAGCACATACGATCGCGGAACTGAAGGAACTGAAGGAAGCGGGGGAACTTCAATCGGTTGTTGTTCCCGTTGACGAGGCTGCGCGGCACCTGCCGGAACTTCGCCTTTTTAACCTTTCCGAAAAGCAAAGGACGCTTATTTCAAACGGAGCTTCGGTTGAATGCGGGCAGGCTGAGCCTGGAACGGTCTACAGACTGTATCTTGAAAATGAATTCATGGGTCTTGCGCTGCGGGATGATTCCGGATTGCATATCACCGCATGGTTCGGGAAGGAGAAATGAGCGTTTGATGCAGAACAAGGACAAAATTAACACGCCGGGCACAGAGTATACGAACGCAGCCAAACCGGGTACGGTGGTTGCTCTCGGCATGTTTGACGGAATGCATGTCGGTCACAAGAAGATAATTGACGCAACCGTTCTGATAGCGCGGCAATCCGGACTTGTTCCTGCTGTGTTTACGTTTAAGAATCATCCGCAGGAGCTTTTCGGCAAAAAAATTCTTCGGCTTTGCAGCAATGAAACCCGCGCCGCTCTTATGCGCAGGCAGGGCATTGAGCTGGTTGATGAGGTTGAGTTTACAAGTGCGATTCGCGACCTTTCCGCAGAGAGTTTTATCCGAATGCTTGCCGAAAGATTGAACCCAAAGATTATTGTTGCCGGGTTTAATTACACTTTCGGAAAGAAAAAGCAGGGGAACAGTGAGACGCTTCAAAGGCTTTGCCAAAAATACGGAATCAAAACGGCGATTATTCAACCCGTGCTTTTGGGGCGCGAGCCTGTTTCAAGCACGAGAGTTCGAAACATGATAACATGCGGGAACGTTCAGGATGCACAGCTCCTTTTGGGAAGAGCTTATGCCCTTGACGGCATAATCGTTCAAAACAAGCGTATAGGAAGAACAATCGGCTATCCGACGGCGAATATTGAACCCGATTCCGCCCGCGTGATTCCCGCGGACGGAGTGTATGTGAGCATGGCACGCGTCAACGGCGACATAATGCCTGCCTGCACGAACATCGGAACGAACCCGACTGTCGGCGGAACAAAACGCACGATAGAAACGCATATTTTTGACTATGACGAGGATATTTACGGACTTCCGATGTCGGTATGTTTCGTTAAAAAAATCCGCGATGTCAAAAAGTTTGAATCGCTGGACGCTCTTAAGGAGCAGATTCGGATTGATGCAGGAATTGCAAGGACATATTTCGGCTGCTGATGCACGGTATGCGGTTCTTAAAAATGCGTTCCTGCGGTCGATTTAAGTTCTGAGCCTGATTAAAATGCGGTAACTGAAAGGGAAAACTATGATAACTGTGCTTCTGTCCGTTTTTTGCCTCATTGCGGGTTATCTTCTCGGCAGCATAATGAGTGCGGTGAAGATTGCACGAAGCAAAAGCACGGATATCCATGCCTGCGGAAGCGGCAATGCAGGTTCAACAAATGTATTGAGAACCTTCGGCTGGAAATGGGGGCTTATCTGTTTGGCGAGCGACAGTGCGAAGGGTGCGGCAAGCGTCGGCGTGGGTTACGCCGCTGCGGCAATTGCTCCGGCACTGTTTTCGAATTATGTCATGCCCGAAAATCTGAGCGGAATACTCGGCTGCATAGGGCTGTTGGGTGCGATACTCGGGCATTTGCTGCCTGTTTTTTATGAGTTCCGCGGAGGGAAATGCGTTGCGGTCGCGCTTGGCGGTCTGCTTGTGCTGTCCCCGGTTCAGCTGCTCATTGCTGTCGGTTGTGCGGTTATTCTTATTGCAATAACAAAAATGGTTTCCGTAGGCTCTGTTGTCGGCACGATAATCGCGACTGCCCTTGTGATTTACCGCAACCGGGGCAATATTCCGCTGATGCTCATTGCTGTTGTGATTGCCGCTGTTATCATCATTGCTCACCTTCCGAATATCAGGCGAATTATGGAGGGCCGCGAGAGACGGCTCGAAAAAATCGAGTGGGAGAAACAGCGGACTGAAAAAGAAGAAACGTGCGGCAGCCGTCAAAATGACCAAAACTCCGCAAACGAGTCCTGATAAGCTGCGCTTAATTGTGAACCCGAACGCCGCACTGATTAAACTTTGTATGTTAAACCGATATTGAAATGCCGTTCCGAAAACGTAAGTCGGGCGGCTTTTTATTTTGAATACGATGCGAATGCATGGCGACGACGGCCTGCAAAACCATATTGAACTTGCAAAAAACGAACTTTTTTATTCCAAGGCGCGGCGGAACGGTCGAACTGTGTGCACACCGCAAATAATGTATCAGGGGAGCCGATTCATGCAAATTATTGCACTCACGGGAAAAACATATTGAATATATTGCATGAACGTGATATAATTGTCATTCCGAAAAGGGCGATGAATCGGCACGGAGGAGAATCATTATGATAGATTACCATGTACACACGAATTATTCGGCAGATGCATCCGCAACAGTGACGGAGCAGCTTGAAGCCGCCGCCGAGCGCGGATTGAGTGAGATTTGCTTCACGGATCATGTTGATTTCGATAACGGCGATAAGTCAATGCAGCCATCGGATCTCGGTGCATTGCGAGAACAGCTTTTGCCTTACAACGGACTATATAAAGGAGTGCGCATACGCCGCGGAGCGGAAGTTGCTTTGAACGACGGGAACTGCGCCGAAAAAGCACGGCAGTACATCGCGCCGCATGACCTCGATTTTGTTATCGGTTCAATACATGTTGTGGACGGATTTGATGTTTACTATCCGGAATACTACATCGGAAAAACAAAACAGGATGCATACCTTTCCTACCTTCAGACGATTCTCAAAGGTATTAAAACCTGCGATTACATGAACATACTCGGTCATTATGACTTCATTGCAAAGTATTCGCCGTATGAGGACAGGCGAATGACGCTTGATATTTCAAAAGAGCTTTTTGCGGAGATTTTTTCATATCTTGCAAAAAACGGAAAGGGAATTGAAATCAACACTTCGGCATGGTGGGATGATCCCTGCTGGGGTGAGGATGTATTAAAGCTTTACCGCGATCTCGGCGGTCAATATATAACAACCGGTTCCGATGCACACAGAAGCGACAGGGTCGCAAAGCGCATAAAGGAGGCGGAGAAACTTGCAGCGGCGGCAGGCATTCCGCTGATTGCAACGTTCCAAAGAATGAAACCGATATTCCACCCGCTCGGAAGCATTTGATGCGAATGCACTTAATCGCGCGGATGCCGGTTTGGACAGCTTTTGTAAACGGCAGGGACTGATCCTTTGCTGCAGCGAATGACTCGGCTGATTTTTGAGTTCGGCTGAAAACAAAAACATATTGTTAAACCTGAAAGGATGCAAGTTGACAGAAAACGGTTCGCAACTGAATGAAAACCCGCCTGAAACACTGACGGTGCATTCCGCTCTTGAACGCTGCGTGGATTATATCGGCAGGGTTGATATTGATTTTATCTGTGCGCTGGCGCGGGTCGATAAAGCGGAAGCATTTCAATCTCTCAAGGGTGCGATTTACTATGATCCCGAAAAGAGCTGTTTTGTTACGGCGGAGGAATACCTTTCCGGAAATATTATGAAAAAGCTTGCTGCCGCAAAATCGGCACTTGAGCAGCAGACTGAAACCGCAAAAACGGCAGGGGATGAATCTAATACCCGAAAACAAATGCCGGATGATTGGGATTTTTCGGAAAATATCTCTGCGCTTGAGGTTGTGATGCCGCCCGTTGTGCAGCCGGGGCAGATAAAGGCGTCAATGGGCAGTCCGTGGATTCCCGCTTGGGTCTACCGTGATTTTATAATTGCTTTAATCGGTATCCGCTCCGCTTCCGGAAAGCCGAAAATCAGCGTTGAATACATTCGCGCCGCAAATCATTATATAATTCACGGAAAAAAGCATTTCACGGACTTTACGCGTGCAAAACTTACTTACGGCACGGAACGCATGAACGCTTTTGAGATTATAGAGCGAATGCTCAATTCGCGCGAAATTGCCGTTTACGATACATATATTCCTTACGGCAAGGAACAGCAGGTTCGCCGTGTCAACAAAGCCGAAACTCTGCTTGCGCAGGAGAGAGCGCGGCAGATTGCGGAAAGATTCTCATTCTGGCTCTTCAGGGATGAGCCGAGAAGAAGTCAATTGCTTAACTACTACAACGAAAACTTCTGTGCGATCCGTCCGCGGCATTTTGACGGCAGCAGAATGCTCCTTCCGGGCAAAGATCCGAACATTAAGCTGCAAAAGCATCAGCTGGATGCCGTGAAAAGAATCGTGCATTCAAAAAATATCCTGCTGGCGCATCAGGTCGGCGCGGGGAAAACCTATGTCATGGCGGCAGCGGCAATGGAAATGCGCCGGCTTGGCATTTCAAAACGCAATCTGTTTGTTGTTCCGAATAATATTCTCGAACAATGGCATTATGAGTTCACCCAGCTTTATCCTGCGGCGGAGGTCATTGTAATTGAACCGAAAAGTTTCACTCCCGCAAACAGGAACCGCGTTTTGAAACAGATTATTGAAAGCGACTGTGACGCGATAATTATGGGTTACGGCAGTTTTTCGCTTATCCCGCTTTCGCGCGGGGAGCGTGAACGCGAATTGAACGCACACCTTGCGCAAATTGCGGAGTCCATGCGCAGTGCAGTGTACAACGATGCATATATCGTGCTGAACAGATTTGCGTCGCGTATTGAACACAGGCTGCAAAAGCTCTGGGAGGAGGAACAAACTCTTCCGAAGGGTGCTGTTTTTTTCGATGACCTCGGCATCGACACGATATTTGTTGACGAAGCGCATAATTTTAAAAACATCAGTATTGAAACCAAACACGGCAGTCTGCCGGGGCTGAACCCGAAGGGCTCGAAAAAGTGCGATGATTTGATGGCAAAACTCCGCTATATACAGCGCACGCATGACGGACGGGGTGCTGTTTTTGCAACAGGAACCCCGATTACAAACTCCGTTTCGGACATGTACACGATGCAGCGGTACCTCGGCTATGAACATATGGACGAGCTGAATCTGCTTGAGTTTGACAATTGGGTCAAAATGTTTTCCGAGGTTACGGAAGAATTCGAAGTTGAGGCGAACGGTATAGGCTATCGGCTGCGCCGCAGGCTCAGCAGGTACTATAACCTGCCCGAACTGTCGCTGCTGTTTTCGGATATTGCGGATTTGTATTTTACTCCGGAAGATGATAAAAGGATTCCGCATAAGGTGAATTATATCAATTGTACCGTTCCGGCAAGCGAGTCCCTCAGAAAGTATATTGAGGAGCTTGCGGTGCGCGCAGAGGCGGTAAAGAGCGGCAGCGTTGCCCGAACGGAGGACAACATGCTGAAAATCACGACGGACGGCAGAAAAGCCGCTCTCGACATGCGTCTTGTTAACCCCGAGGAGCCTGATAATCCGAATTCAAAACTTAATACATGCGTTGAAAATGTGTTCAGAATCTGGAGTGAACGCGATAAACTGACCCAGCTTGTGTTCCTTGACCAAAGCACGCCGAAGGACGGGTTCAATCTTTACGACGATATTAAACAAAAGCTTATCCTGCGCGGCGTGCCTGCGGATGAAATTGCGTTCGTTCATGATGCTGTAAACGACGCAATGCGAACAACGCTTTTTAACAAGGTTCGCAAGGGACGCATACGTGTGCTTATCGGTTCAACTTTCAAACTCGGCATCGGTGCGAACGTTCAAAATAATCTGCTTGCGGTGCATCACCTTGATATTCCGTGGCGTCCGTCGGATGTTACCCAGCGTGAAGGCCGAATGCTGCGTCAGGGCAATCGGAATGACGAAGTAATGATATATCGCTACATCACAAACGGGAGCTTTGATGCTTATTCGTGGCAGCTTCTTGAAAACAAACAACGATTTATATCTCAAATTGTAAACGGTGATTGCCCGAGCAGAAGCGGTGACGAGGTTGATGAAGTTGTGCTCACATACAGCGAAGTCAAGTCACTCGCCGTCGGAAACCCGCTCATAAAGCGGAAGATTGAGCTTGAAACGGAGCTTCAGCGCAAACTTGTTTTGAAATCAAAGCATGAGCGCGCAAAGACAGAAGCGGCGGAGCAGCTTTTGCAGCTGCCGGCAAAGAACAGCGAATTGCTGAAACTGCGCGACATTCTTCAAAAAGATATGCTTCTTGCGGAACAAAACACCGGCGAGGGGTTTTCAATGATGCTTGCGGGCGAGAATTATACACGGCGGCGCGATGCGGGCGAAAGGCTGATAGAGCTGCTTGCGGAACATGCATTTATACGTGAGGAAAAGCGAATCGGCACATATCGGGGGTTCAAACTCTTTCTTGCGAACGATATTTCGGGGGCAAGGCGAATCTTTCTGCTCAAGGGCAGTGGGACCTATCGTTCCGATTTAAGCGAAAGCGCGATGGGCATCATTGCAAGGCTTGATAACGTTGTTAACGGCCTTAAAACACGGCTTGAAACTACACTCGGCAGCATAGAGCGTATGGAGCAGGACGAGGCGGAGCTGCGTTCGGAGTCCGAAAAACCGTTCCCGTTTGAAACGGAACTTACGGAACTGCGCCGTGAGCTGAAAAGGGTCAACGGCGAACTCGGAATGCTGTAAATTTGGATGATATATAAAATAACAGTCGGCTGATTGTTGATTACGGAGGAAAAAATGCAAAATCAGCACAATTATTCCGTTGATGATATAAAGGTAATGGAAGGCCTGGAGGCGGTTCGTGTCCGTCCGGGCATGTATATCGGCAGCACCGGAAGCAGGGGTCTGCACCATATGCTTTGGGAAATCGTTGATAATGCCGTTGATGAAGCGGCAAACGGGTTTGCAACGACCGTCAGCGTTACAATTAACAGGGATAATTCCGTGGTTGTTGAGGATAACGGCAGGGGAATCCCCGTAGGCATTCATGAAAAGCTGCATGTGTCCGGCGTTGAAGTTGTTTATACTCAACTCCATGCGGGCGGAAAATTCAACAACGATTCATACGGGTTCTCGGGCGGATTGCACGGTGTCGGTGCATCGGTGGTTAACGCGCTTTCCGAATACGTTGAGGTTGAGGTTGCAACGGGCGGAAAGCTGTATTCAATCAAATTCCACAGCTATGAAGATTCGGACGGCAATATGCATTCCGGAATTCCTGTCGCGCCGCTTGCCGAGGTCGGAAGGACGCGGCGGCAGGGCACAAGGGTAACATTTTTGCCGGACAAACGCGTTTTTGAAACGATTGAAATGAATTCCGAAGTCGTTGCAAAACGCCTGCGCGAGCTTGCGTACCTGAACAAAGGGGTAACGTTCAAATTCACCGACAACAGGCTGAAGGACGAAAATAAGAGCCGCGAGTACAAATACGACGGCGGCATTGTGGATTTTGTGTGCTATCTTAACAGTGAAAAAACCCCGCTGTATAAAGAACCGATATACTTTCGCGGAATGCGCGGCACGGGCAAAGATGCAATCATTGTTGAAATTGCAATGCAGCATAACGATGGCTATACCGAAAGCATCTTTTCATATGTCAACAATATTCCGACGACCGAGGGAGGTACGCATGAAACCGGATTTAAGTCCGCTCTGACCAAGGTCATGAACGATTATTGCCGTCGAACCGGAATCCTGAAGGAGAAGGATGCGCCGCTGCCGGGTGAGGATTTCCGCGAGGGACTCACGGCAGTCGTGTCGCTTAAAATGAGTTCGATTCAGTTTGAAGGGCAGACGAAAACAAAACTCGGCAATACCGAAGCGCGTACGGCGGTTGAAGCTATTGTTATGGACGAGTTGGCACCGATACTTGAAAACCTTAAGAATTCGGATCTTGCCGCCGCAATTGCGGACAAAGCGGTGAAGGCGGCAAAAGCGCGTGAAGCTGCAAGAAAAGCAAAAACCATGGCGCGTGAAAAGTCAAAGCTTGAAAACGCACCTCTCGTCGGCAAGCTTTCAAGCTGCACGGGCAGAACACCGGAGCAAAACGAACTCTTCATCGTTGAAGGCGATTCGGCAGGCGGCAGCGCAAAGCAGGGCCGTGACAGACGGTTCCAGGCAATACTGCCGCTGCGCGGCAAACCGTTGAATGTTGAAAAAAGGCGCATTGAGCAGGTGCTTGAAAATGACGAATGCCGCTCCATCATAACCGCCCTCGGAACCGGCATAGGCGAGGATTTTGAGCTTAAAAACCTTAAGTATCATAAAATCATCATTCTCTCCGATGCCGATCAGGACGGTGCGCATATACGCGCTCTGCTTCTTACGTTCTTCTATCGCTACACAAAGGAACTGATAACGGGAGGGCATGTTTACATGGGTATGCCGCCTCTTTACAAGGTTCAAAAGGGAAACAATGTTACGTATGCCTATGACGATGAAGAACTTGCCCGAATTACGAAAGGCATGAAGGGGTACACCTTGCAGCGGTATAAAGGCTTGGGTGAAATGAATCCGGAGCAGCTTTGGGAAACAACGCTTAACCCTGAGAACCGTTCCCTTGTGCGGGTGACGATTGAAGATGCGGCGTATGTAGAACACCTTGTAACGCTTTTGATGGGAGACAAGGTTGCTCCCCGCAAGGAGTACATCACTGAACATGCGAATTTCAACCGCGTGGATTCTTTTGAGGACAAAATCGGTTGATGTTGAAGTTTAACACCGCTTCGCAGTACAACGCGATACACAATTCAGATTGATTAGTGCAGCCTGCGGTCAATCAAAGCCGAACAAAAACAAAAGCATCCGAAAGCAGCGGAACTGCACGGATGCTTTTGGATATTTATCCGAAACAAAAAAACTAAACGATTTGAAAAATATAAAACTTCAGATAATCCGTCTCGGGTACATTCCAAAGAATCGGGTGATCAGGAGCCTGCTGACGCGCTTCGATTTGACGCAGCTGAACCCCTGCATCCTCTGCGGCATTGTGAAGCATCTTACGGAAAAGCTCATCGGTCATGAAATGCGAACATGAGCAGGTTGCAAGATAGCCGCCGCGCGGAAGGAGTTTCATTGCTTTTGCATTGATGGCTTTATAGCCCTTTACCGCACTGCCGATCGTATCCCGACTTTTGGTGAAGGCGGGCGGGTCGAGTATTATGTAATCATAACCGTGTTTGCGATTGGATTCCATATCGGTCAGAAGATCAAAGACATCGGCGCAAACGAAATCCATTCTGCCCGAAAGCCCGTTCAGCTCCGCATTTCTGCGCGTTTTTTGGATTGCATCCGCAGAAATATCAACGGCAGTGACATGCTTTGCACATGCAGCGGCGGCGTTCAGTGCGAATGCGCCCGTATGCGTGAAACAATCGAGAACCGTTTTGCCGGCAGCAATCTTCGCAGCGGCACGACGGTTATATTTCTGGTCAAGGAAAAAGCCCGTTTTTTGTCCGTTGATAACGTCGATTTCGTATTTGATGCCGTTTTCTTCAATCATTACCAATCCGCTGTCCGGCGCGGGAGGCAGGAGATCACAGCTGATAAAGCCCTTGTGCTGAGTCAGACCTTCCTTTTCGCGTATGGCGACATCGTTTCTTTCGCAAACGGCCCGAATATTAATGCCGAACTCTTTGAATACTTCAATAAACAGCGGAAACAGGCGGGACTTAAGTATTTCGGTGCCGAGGGAGAGAATTTGAAAAACAAGAACATCTCCGAATCGATCCACTGTCAGCCCGGGAAAACTGTCGGCCTCACCGAAGATGATTCGACAGCAGTCAAAATCGTTTCCCATGACCGTTTGGCGGTACTCAAGCGCATAACGAATTCGCCTGCGGAAAAAGTCATCGTCAAACCTGTCGTTTGCATTGCGTGAAAAGATGCGAATGCGAATTTTGGAATTGTCATTTATGAACCCGGTTCCGATGAACCGATCCTTTTTTGTATAAACATCAACAAGCCCGCCGTTCGTATAATCACCGTCAACGGAAAGCACCTCCTCCGCATAAACCCACGGGTGCCCGCCTTTGAGTGCGCGTTCCGCCTTTTCGGATACTTTTGCTTTCGGATACATTCGCATTATTAACAAACCAACCTCTCTGCCGCATTCGGCAAAACTGTTTGTTGAATATAACACAATCGGGCGTGGATTTCAAGTGCGGTTTCAACTTGCCGTGCCTGCACAGCGAAAAAACAGTCGAAAGTGTTTGTTCTGCCTTGATTTGCGGCAGATGCGCCGTATCAGTCAGACAGTGTCGGTTCGAAAGGTTCAACGGCGGAGCAGCTTATCTCATATGCAGTGCGCATTTCCTCCGTTCCGTCTTCAAAAACTTTTTTATATTCGCGGCTTTGCAGCCTTCCGATAACGTGCATTCCGATGCCGACCTTCATATCCTGCAAATACCTTGCGTTTCGTCCCCATGCGATACAGGGCAGATAGTCGGATTTGCCGTACCGTCTGTTGACTGCAAGCAGAACGTCCGCAATTTCACGTAAAAAAGGAGTCGTTCTGTATATTACGGACTTACAGATGTATCCGAACAGTTCAACTTCGTTTTTGTATGCAAAAGCATCGGTTTCATCCGCCGAAGCAGGAATGAATTCACGTGCAAACACGGTGATGATAAGTCTGCTGCCTTTTTCAGTCTGTTGATTATAGGAACGTATCTGTCCGTGAACATGAAAATACATACCGTGTTCAACAGGGATTCCGCCGAGCAGTCGTTCGCTGACGGTGACAGGTATTTTATCCTCGGTTCCGCTCAATCTTTGAACGGTGAGCACAAGCTTGAAAAAAGCCTCTCCGTAAATTGTATGACTGTATTCCGGGCCGTCCGTAACCCTGCCTGAAAGACTGATGCTGTTGTTTGTATCCGGCATATTGCCCTCCGTAAGTTCGAGTATTCACTGCATGAGTCCGTTTTTCAAAAACAAGGTAAACTTCCTTTGCTTTTTCCGAAAACGATACCGTACAGTGGCCTGTTTAAATTCTATTCAACGATATTCAAAATAGACTTGTTGATTTGGCCTTATGCATATGATAGAATAGCGCGAGAAAAGAACAGGACGGGAGAAATATGAAAAATACGAAACGGGATGAAACCTTTTTGCGGGAAACGAGGCATGTTATCGAGCGGCATATTGAGCTGTATCCGAAATGTGAGCCGGACGACATAGTAAAGCTGCTTTATCAAAGCGAATTCGGCTGCGGGCATTTTGTGCGCAGCAAAGAGATTGCGGAGGAGTATCTGAAGAGGGAGTATGAAGCGTGTATGCTGACAACGAAAGCCGCCGCTGCCGGGGAACACCCTTTGACGGATGAAACAGGCGGGATGTTCGTTCGGGTGCACCTTGAACATTTGGCACGGTACGGGATTCCGTTCTCAAGGCTTGCGGAGCTTTTTGTGCGTTCATCGGAGGTTCGAACGGGTTCAACGGACGGAATGCTGAAAAAGCTCAGCTTGCTGAAAGAAATCTGCCGGCAGGGGAAAACTCCGTTTGCCGAAGAAACGCTGTCGGCTTTTCTTAAGAAATACGTTGCGGCGGGCTGCCCGGCAATACATCACAGCGAGACTTACCGTCGGCTTTACTATCCCGCGTATCGCGTGATTTGCAGAGAATTCCTTCCCGAACTAATCGGCGGAGAATGTGCAGGTTCGGAACCTGAAATTCATATTTAAGACTCAAACAAAAACTGAATTTAAGGAGAAGTTTAAACAAAAGGCACAGCCGAAACGCAGTTGCGGACGGCTGTACCTTTGTTTTTTTACAGAGAATGATACGGCAAAAGAAAGACTGATGAAAAACGATCAGATTTCAACATTGCCGTTGCCGGGGCGTGCACAGGTGATTTCAAGATTGCCGTTGCGCTCACGAAGCTTGTCGATAAACTCTTTTTCTTTCCGCGCATCACGCAAAGTGATCTGGTAAGTGAGCTTGAACAGGCTGCCCATGTTGGTGGTCTTAACACGGATGAGCTCATGGCGGGAAGTGTATGTGCTGAAAATATCATTGAAAACCTCATCATAGCTGAGACTTTCGGGAATGACAATCTTGAGGTCGCGCTCTGCGGAACCCGCTTTGCCGAAATTGATGCTTGCAAGCGCAATGTCAACCAAAAGAACGAACACGGCAAGGATGACTGCAATTGCAATATAACCCATGCCTGTTGCAAGGCCGACAGCCATTGCGAGGAAGATGCTTGTTATTTCACGCGCTGAAGCGGGGGCGGAACGGAAGCGGACAAGGCTGAAAGCACCTGCAACAGCAATACCTGCGCCGAGCTGTCCGTTAACAAGGGCAATAATCGTTTGAACTATCATCGGCAGAAGCACAAGGGAGACCGAAAGGCTCTTGGAGGGACGATTTCTGTATCGGCTGCAAACGGCGATGAGAACGCCCAATGCAAGAGAAACAAGCAGGCAAACAATAAACCCGCCTGCGGTCAAGGTGCTTGTGGTGGAGAAAATACTGTCGATAACGTTGTTAAGCATAGTGAAAAATCCTTTCGTTTATGGATGAAAACATTGGGCACGGAACGATACCGGATCGTTCAGCCGCAATATGCAGCACCGCGTTTTTGAGAAAGAATGCGGTTAAGTTCGATGTTATACGCGGTTGCGTATTTTGAGAAGCTTGTCGGAAAGATCCTGTGTTCATCAAGGAGTGCGGCAAGCCAAAGCGGCAGAGTGTGCGGAGTTTTAAGCTCCATTATGCATTTGCCTGCGGGCAGAATGGGGTCGCCGTACGTGCCGCTTAACAGGTCGAGGTTGCGCGTTCTGTAGCGCAGATTTTCGTCGATTGTCAGTCTCAAATCCCCGACGCCGTTTTCCGCATAGGCAGTGCGTTCGCAAAATATTCCGAAAGACGGCCGAAGCTCCGGATAAAAGCGGAGCGCATAATCAATTTCACGCGCAATTTGCTTGTCGGGGCAGGGCGCATCACCGCAGAGAAACTCCATTGCATCGGCATAGGGCATTTCGATTCGGCGCTTATACACAACACCTTTGTATTTCTTCTTAAGTTCAATAAAAGCGTTCGATTCTGCCGACGGAGTGCCGTAGCATCGCAAACGGAGCTTTTCCTTATAAATCGGATGCTCTATAGAGGCACGAATCAACCGCATGTCGGCAGTGTCAAAATAAATGCTGCTGACGGTGCTTTTTCCGTAAGAATCAACATGCATATGCTGCAAAAGCACGGGCAGCATTGCGGCGAACTGCTTGTCCGAAACAATATACTTTTTCTCAATACGGGTAAAAATGTTATCAATTTTAACCGTTTGCAATGTCACAACCTCCGTTTCTGCCGAAATGCACCGGATGCGGAGCACTTCGGAATAATCCCGCTCGGCACAACGGCGGAGCGGGCGGTGAGACCATTCTCGCATTACCAATATTATACCACTGAAACAGGGCGACCGAAAGACAAAAAGGGCTCTTTTAACGGCAAATATTGTATATAGTACTTTGAAAACGGTCAAACAATGCTTAATCGGGAAGATTGTCAACAAAAATTCATAATATATCGAGCCAGATTCCCATAGGCAATTTTGCGAATGTCCGCATCGCTCAAGCCCATGCGGCTCAGCTTGTTCGCAATCAACGGCAGTCCGCTGCTGTTTTCAAGCCCGTCGATATAGCGGTTCATGCCGTCAAAATCCGACCCGAGCGCAACGCAGTCGATTCCGCCGATTTCGATGAAATGCGCGATATGCCGTATCACATCGTCGAGTTCGGCAGTGCGTTCATCGGTCAATTGTCTGTAATAAAAATTGACGCCGATTACACCGCCTTGTTTTGAAATCGCGCGAATATGCTCATCTTTCATGCAGCGCGGGTGACTGCATAATGCGCGTGCATTTGTGTGCGACGCAAACACGGGGCGTGCTGCAATGCCCAACACATCGTCAATGCCTGCATCCCCGAGGTGTGCAAGGTCAACAGCCATTCCGATTCGGCACATCTCTTCAACAACACGCTTTCCGAGGGCGGTCAAGCCCTTTTTGCTTCCGCGTTTTCCGGCCGGATAGGCAAGACTGTTAACGTCATTCCAAGTCAGCGTCATTGCGCGCACTCCGAGACGATACAGCATTCGAAGGTTTTCAACGCTGCCTTCGACAGCCTCACCGCCTTCAACGGTCAGCACTGTTGCAATTTTGTCCTGAGTTACGTCAAAATCACGGGAGAACGGCACAAAACACGGATTTGATTCAAGCATTCGATAATAGGAATCTATCATGTTCAGGCATTGACTCAGCGGGTTCTGCTTCAGCAGCATGTCGATCCATGCGGCAAAGAACTGAAGCTTCACTCCGCCCGCTGCCATGTTCCGAAGGCTCATGCTCTGATGCCCGGAGACGGTTTGAATATCATAATCATAGTATGTCATCCCGTATAAAAAATCACAATGCGCATCCGCAAACGGCAGCTTGTTTGAAGCACTGTTCTCTTGCGGCAAAATTTGTTCGACCATGTTACCCCCTCAACTCTGCAGCTCCGCGCGCCGCGGAGACCGACCGTATCACAATATTATAACACAAAACGAATAAAAATGCATTCGATAAAAAAGCGCGGCGGGTTGTTGAGAACAGATAATTTCTTCTGCGGAAGACAATCACCGGACGGAGATGCGGAGTATGATATAAAATACCGAAAAAAGTCACAATTTATTTTCAAATAGAGTCGAAAACCTATTGTAAAGAGCAAACCGCAATTGGTATAATAAGGTGCGGAGTTCGGAAGAACTCTGCAAAGTGCTTTTGTATATTAACCGGAGGTGACGCAAATGAAATGCAGAAATTGTGGCCACGATAATCCCGAGTATTCCGAAGTATGCGAGAATTGCGCAGTTTTACTGCGCTCGGAGCCGCAGCGCGATGATGATACCCCGTCTTGGGGTTTCGTTGACGAGAACAAGGATATCAGGTTTTCTTTCGGAGGGCGAAATGCCGCACAAAACAATAATCCCGCGGACATGAACCAAAACACTGACAGCGACCTTGATGAGCTTGAAAGACAGTTCACATGCGACGTCGGTGATTGGAACGAAGTTCAGAGACGTCCGAACGCAAGTCGACAGAACAATAACCGCCAAAACGCTGCCGCTGCGCAGAGAAATGACAGAACAAGCAGCCCGAACGGAGCGGAACGGGCGAACCGCAGTGCGCAGAATGCACAGGGCGCATTCGCCGGTGACAGACTTCCGTGGGATAACGATTCTGCAAACGCACGCAGGCAGCAGCCCCGCACGGAAAGGCAGTCAAACCCGGATGACGAATATGATTCCGATGATTCCGATGATTTCGATGATGCGGATGCATACGACGGCCGCGAACGCGGGAACAAGCGCGCGAAGAAGCAGCGCGGAAAGGGCAGAGATTCGACTGATATTCAAGATGATTTCGACACTGCCCGCACGAGCGCCGATTACGGAGCAAAGCGGGGCAGACGCGATAATTCCTATGATGAATTTGAAGACGTGAACCGCAGAAGCGATCGCAGACGCGGAAAAGGCGGTGCGTCCGGTCTGCGTATTGCAATAATTGTGCTTGCTGTTGTGGCCGTAATTGCGGCCGGCGTGCTTGCATACACCCTTTTGAACGGCAGCAGCATCGGCGGCGAAAAAGCAAACAGCGTTATCGTCAACCCCAACAATCCGGACAGCTACTATATCACTGTTTATGCAAAAGCCGGTTCTGTCCTTGTTTATGAGGACAGCACAGGTGCGCAGACCGAACAGCAGGTTCCCGAAAAAGGATATGTAACTTTCAATGTTGCATCCAACCGCCTGCGCCCGATAACACCCATTGAGGGCGAAAGCTGCGACATTTACCCCTCGGTAAGTCTCAAAAATGAGGACGGAACGCTGACAAAGCTGGAGATTCCGCGCATAACGCTCAGAGTTCCGACGCTTAATGCATCCTTCGAAACGGCTGAAGACATAACGAGCGACAACGGCGTTATAGAAATCAAAGGGCATGTTGACTTGACTCAGACAGATCTTCAGAACAATCCGCCTGTTGTCACGATCAACAACGAAACCGTGCAGCCCGCGCCCGACGGCAGCTTTGCTTACACAACAAAGCTCGACAAGGGCGAATACGAGATCGTCGGTGAAATCAAGCTCGGCGGATACATGATCATGCGCCGAACCTTCAAGGCGACCGTCAACAAGCAGCTGACCGCAGCCGACATAATTTCAATACCCGAGGAAGTCGATACCCGAGTTCTGAATGTTGAAACTTCAATTGAACTCACCGGTACCGTTCCCGCAGGAGCTGTGCTTCAGGTTGTTCCCAAGGATGCGGAATGCACCGTTAAGGATCAGCCCACAGTTGACGAAAACGGGAACTTCAGGTTTTCCGTAAACCTTCCCACCGCCGCAAAGTGCTATGAGCTCCAGCTCACCGCAACCCTTGCGGACGGAACGGTTTACACGCGTCCGTTCTTTGTGGAACGTCCGCCGGTGTTTAACGAATATGTTCCCACCGTTTGGAGAGGTGATTACAGCGAGATGTCAAAACCCGTCCATATCACCGACCTTCGTGGGTTTGTAATTGAGGGAACTGTTGCAGAAATTACCTATGATGACGATTATCTCGTTGCAACGTTTACCCTTAACGATGGACATACGATCAGCATTGAGTATCACGATCACTATTCTGCCGCACGCCAGCATCCCCTTGAAGCGGGCAAGCAGTACAAACTCTACGGATTCTCAAAGGGCGTGGACGAAAGCGGTATGCTCCGGATGTATATTTGGTTCGTGAGCGACTGATCAGATGTTCGGATAAGTTTGGAAACAAAATAACCTGCGCGGCGGCTGCTTAACGGCAGCCGCTGCGTCGATACTGCAACACATAGCCAAACGGTGCAGCTTTCAAGAAAACACATGGAGAAATAAGATGAAAATCTGGGCAAGAGTTCGAAAAAACAACAAAACAACGGAACAGGATGTCGTTGAAATTCCGCAGAAGGACGCTTCCGAAGTGGAGGACTGGCACGAAGCTCTTTGCGAGTTGTGCTCGAAATTAAACCTTTCACGCCCTGTGATTCTTGATAAGCATGTCAATGAGCTGCTTCGCTTTTCACACACCGTGTTCCGCCCGGATGATTTTATGGAACAGGTAACGTTTGACAGGCTGGAGGTTGAATTGTTTTAGCGACGGTTCATTGCACCCCGAAACTTTTAGGACAGGAAGTGTTTTTCAATTGAAAAAATGAAAATAAACGAATGCTCGGTGATTACTCCGAAAAGGGCAAACGACCCGTGATGTGCGCAAAGCATGCATCGCGGGTTGTTTTGTTTTCGGCAGCAGTGTTCAAAACCTGTAACTGTTTATCGGTAATATTCATATTTTATAGCAAGCCGTGTACAAGCCCGACATTGGAGCCTGCGGCGAAGCAAAACAATAAGAAAGGAGCATCTCGGCAGTGCGGGAGCAAACGGTACTGCGCTGCAATGATGTGGTGAATGATATGAGAAATGATAACGGAAGCAGGGGAAACGGCTTTCAGCCTTTTAATCCGCCGAACAGAGGAAGACAGCAGGGAGGCATGAGGCAAAGCAATTTCGGCAGCGAGCAAAACATGGGTTATGATAACAGCATGCAGTTTGCAGGTAATGCGTGCGGTTTCCCGCCTTGCAGCGGCTGCCGCTGTGAATGTACATATTACGGTGCAACGGGCCCGACGGGAGCAACAGGTCCGACGGGCGCAATCGGAACAACGGGCGCGACCGGTGCAGCGGGTGCAACGGGAGCGACAGGCGCAACGGGAGCAACAGGAGCGACAGGCGCAACAGGTCCGCAGGGAATCAGAGGCATTGACGGTGCAATGGGCCCGACAGGTCCGCAGGGTATCAGAGGCGTGGACGGAGCAACGGGGGCAACAGGCCCGACCGGTGCAACGGGGGCAACAGGCCCGACAGGCGCAACGGGAGCAACAGGGGCAACAGGCCCGACCGGAGAAACCGGTGCAACAGGCCCGACCGGAGCAACAGGGGCAACAGGCCCGACCGGTGCAACGGGAGAAACAGGCGCAGCAGGAGCAACGGGAGCAACAGGTCCGACCGGTGCAACGGGAGCAACAGGCGCAGCAGGAGCAACGGGTCCTACAGGCGCAGCAGGAGCAACAGGCCCGACAGGCCCTGCAGGCGCAGCAGGTGCAACGGGAGAAACAGGCGCAGCAGGAGCAACGGGTCCTACAGGCGCAACGGGAGCAATAGGCCCGACCGGAGCAACCGGTGCAACAGGCCCGACCGGAGCAACAGGGGCAACAGGTCCGACAGGTGCAACGGGAGAAACAGGCGCAACAGGAACGACGGGTCCGACAGGCGCAATGGGAGCAACGGGTCCGACAGGCGCAACAGGAGCAACCGGAGCAACAGGCCCGATAGGCGCAGCAGGAGCAGCGGGAGAAACAGGTGCAACGGGAGCAACAGGTCCGACCGGAGCAACAGGCCCGACAGGCGCAGCAGGAGCAGCGGGAGAAACAGGTGCAACGGGAGCAACAGGTCCGACAGGCCCGACAGGTCCGACAGGCCCGACAGGTCCGACAGGCCCGACAGGCCCTGCTGCCGAACCTGCCCGGTCGGCAGCGTTGATGTCTGCAGTTCAACCGACAGGAGAAGGAACGACTGTACCGAATGGGGGAGTGCTGCCGTTGACAAACCTTCGCAGCAGCGGTGAAGAACTCAGTTCGGATGCGGCAAATAATGCGGTGCGTTCCAATGATGAAAAACTGTATCATATTGTATGGAACGTAAATGCGGCGGAAGAGCAGGGCTCCGGAGCTTCGGGTGATATTGTGATTGCACTTGAATCGCTTACCGGGGATGTGTATGGTTATTCTTCGGCAAGCACGACCGCAGCCGGCGGAAATCCTGTGTCCGTTTCAGGCTCGGCCTATGGGCGGATTCCCGCAGGAACGGAGCTTGTGCTTCGAAACAGAAGCGGAAGAACCATAGCGCTGCATGCGGCTGCAACTCCCAACGGCGACTATGCAGGCGGGATCACGGTGATTAAAGCATAGATAATGCGGCAGTGAACGAGCCGGAAATGTGCCTTCGAAAAAGAGACGGTGCAGGTAAACTCCGCCTGCCGCGTGCGGGCGGAGCAGGCTTTCCGCAAAACAAAATCCGGGAAACGGGGGAGCGATATGGAAGGTTATAAAGTGTGTGTTTATGCAATTGCAAAGGATGAAGCGAAATTTGCCGCGCGCTGGGCTGAGTCGATGAGCGAAGCGGATGCCGTATATGTTCTTGACACAGGGTCAAGCGATGATACTGTAAAAATACTTCAGGCGCACGGGGTAAACGTTCGGAGCGAAATAATAACCCCATGGCGGTTCGATACGGCGCGGAACAGGTCGCTTGAACTTGTGCCGGAGGATGCCGACATCTGTGTTTGTACAGATATTGATGAGGTTCTGCATCCCGGATGGCGTGCAGCGGCAGAAAAAGCGTGGTCAAACGGCGCGGATATGCTGCGCTATCGTTATACATGGAATTTCAACGAGGACGGAAGCGAAGGTACGGTGTTCTATATAGATAAGATACATGCACGGCATGGTTTCAAATGGGTAAACCCTGTACATGAGGTTCTTGAATATGAGGGAGAAGGCAGTTTCAGACATATCATTGCAGAAGGCATTCAGCTTGATCATCTTGCCGATGCATCAAAATCACGCGCACAATACCTGCCTCTGCTGGAAATGAGTGTGCGGGAAAATCCGGAAAACGACAGAAATATGCATTATCTCGGCAGAGAATACATGTTTTACGGCAGATGGAACGATTGTATTGCGACCTTAAAGAGGCACCTTGAAATGAAATCCGCTGTCTGGCGGGATGAGCGGAGCGCATCGATGCGCTTTATTGCACGTGCCTGCACGGCACTGAATGATATTGCGGAAGCGGAAAGCTGGCTCTATCGCGCAGCAGCGGAAGCACCGTACCTACGTGAACCGTGGATCGAACTCGCGGGCAATGCATATGCACGGCAGGATTTTGAAGGTACGCTGTATTTTGCACTTAAAGCACTTGCAATTGAAACCCGCCCGAAAACATACATAACGGAACCCGCAGCATGGGGTGCCGCTCCGTATGATTATGCTTCTCTGGGGTATTTTTATACGGGCAGAAAAAAAGAAGCACTGATAATGGCCGAAAAAGCCGTTGAAAAAGAACCGCAGAACGAAAGATTAAGAGCAAACAGAGATATTATTGCACAGCTTTCGGAAACGCTTTGATTCGTTATTTTTGTCGGAGAGGCTCGATTCGAACCTTTCCGACAAAAAATGAATCGGCAAGCATTTTGATAACAACTTATCATACAGCAGGAGCAGGATTATAACAGCTGACAATATATAATGCAGTTAACCGATCAATTCAGGTTGCATGTTCGGCGGATTTGCGCTATAATAATACTGTTATGCGAAATGATTCGCATAAATACGGAGACGTATCGAAGTGGTCATAACGGGACTGACTCGAAATTTCGGCGGAAGCTGGGAATTTCGTCCCCCTGATTCTCCTTGATATTCCTCAACACAGAAAAT
>ERZ827168.506-NODE-506-length-64188-cov-24.192397_pt1 | contig 64188 bp, 49 predicted proteins | sample MGYA00519868_ERZ827168 | MGnify/ENA primary metagenome ERZ827168 (study PRJEB31778, sample SAMEA3449271) | human gut metagenome | biome: human gut; feature: human-associated habitat; material: faeces | place: United Kingdom | collected 2010/2012 ... | reverse complement strand
ATTACCTATATTACCTATATTACCTATATTACCTATATTACCTATATTACCTATAACCCATACCCCACCCTCAATGTTAAGTTTAGGTTAAATCCCCCGACCTGCCGATGCAGGCGGGGATTTTGCAGTTATCTTTGCGGCAAAGTCGGATAGATAACCTCCGACAAGATATCGGAATCATTAAAGTCCTTAATGACTTTAACGACCTTAAAGACTTTAACAGTTATGAGCGAAATTTACATTGCAGTGGTAGCGGTTCTCGCGATTCTGGCGGTTTCGGGGCTTTACGTGGGCGTAACGAACGATGCCGTGAACTTCCTCAACTCGGCGATAGGCAGCAAGGCGGCTTCGCTGCGCGTGATTCTCGCCGTCGCATCGGTCGGAATAATCATCGGCGCGGTAACGTCGAGCGGCATGATGGAGGTCGCCCGCAACGGAATGTTCGACCCGTCGCGGTTCACCTTCGCCGAGATAATGATGCTCTACGTCGGGGTGATGTTCGCCAATGTGATTCTGCTCGACCTCTACAACTCGCTCGGACTGCCGACATCGACCACAGTGTCGCTGATATTCTGTCTGTTGGGCTCGGCGGTGGCGGTCGCGACGTTCAAAATCGCTACGGACGACGCGCTGACGCTCGACATGCTCGGCGAATACATAAACACCTCGCGCGCAATGGGTATCATCTCGGCGATTCTGCTGTCGGTGCTGATTGCGTTCACATGCGGAACGGCGATAATGTACGTGTCGCGACTGATTTTCTCGTTCCGCTACATCCCGATGCTGCGCCGTCTGGGTGCGGTGTGGTGCGGGGCGTCGCTCACGACCATAATCTATTTCGCGCTGTTCAAGGGTCTGCGAAACGCCCTCGCAGGCAGTGCGTTCATCGAATGGATAGACCAATCGCTATGGCTCGCGCTGCTCGTCTGCTGGGCGGGATGCTCGCTGCTGCTATTCTTCCTGCAACTGTTCCGCATCAACATACTGCGAATCACGATTCTCGCCGGCACGTTCTCTCTGGCACTCGCATTCGCGGGCAACGACCTCGTGAACTTCATCGGCGTTCCGGTCGCGGCGTTCGACTCCTATTCGATAGCGCGCGCGGCGGGCAGCGGCACGATAACGATGGGCGCGCTCAACGAACCGGCACCGGCGAACACCATATTCGTGCTGGCGGCGGGAGCGATAATGGTATTGACTCTATGGACGTCGCGCAAGGCGATGCACGTTACCGAGACCGAAATCTCGCTCTCGTCGCAGAACGACGACGCGCCGGAGCAGTACTCGTCGTCGCTCTTTTCGCGAACGGTCGTGCGCGCGACGCTGAACATCGTGAATTTCTTCGACAAGGTATCGTCGCCGCGGGTGAAAAAGTTCGTCGCATCGCGGTTCGAGTGGGCTGACATCGAACATACGGGCGCGCCCTACGACATGATTCGCGCGACGGTGAACCTGACTACCTCGTCGCTGCTAATCGCGCTCGCGACGTCGCTCAAACTGCCGCTCTCGACCACCTACGTATGTTTCATGGTCGCCATGGGTTCGTCGCTCGCCGACCGCGCGTGGGGTCGCGAGAGCGCCGTATACCGCATCACGGGCGTAATGACGGTGATTACCGGCTGGTTCGTTACGGCGATAGGAGGATTCCTTATCGCGCTGGCGATGGGACTGATTCTGATGTGGGGCGGGATGATTGCGTTCGGCGTAATCACGGTACTCTGCCTCTACATGCTTATCCACAGCAACTTCCGCAAGCCGAAGCAGAAAGAGGAGAGCGAGAAGCCCGTGCTGCCGACGCGGGAGAATCTGGCAGAAAGCGTCGTGGAGAATGTCGGGACGACAATCAAGAATTCGACCCGCATCTACAACCGCACTCTCATCGCGCTGATGAAAGAGGACCGCAAGGCACTCAAAGAGGCGATGCAGGAGGCGGAGCAGATGTACGAGTACAACAACAAACTGAAATATTCGGTCGCGACGACCATCAAAGGCACCTACGGGGCAGACCTCAACCTGTCGCTCTACTATGTGCAGATGTCCGACTATCTGAACGAGATGTCGAAGGCTTTGGTCTTCATCACCAAGCCTGCGTTCGAGCATATCGACAACAATCACGAGGGGTTGAGCCGCGTGCAGACCGAGGACCTGATGTCGATAAACGGCGACGTGGACATCATCTACTCGCGAATCATCTATATGATAGTCAATTCCGACTTCACCGACATCGACAGCGTACTGGACATGCGCGACGAGATTTTCGACCGCATAGCCGAGGCGACGAAGGACGAACTCGCGCGAATCACGTCGGGCGAATCCAACTCGAAGGCGGGAATGCTCTATCTGAACATCCTGTCCGAAACGAAAACGATGGTGTTGCAGTCGCGCAACCTGCTCAAATCGCAGCGTCTGTTCATGTCGCAGGAGGGTCGCCTGACCCACTGGGCAAGACGGCGGGAGTAGGCAGGGTGGCACGTGCGGGAGAAGGTATCACGTGCCGGAAAATTAGGGTCCTTAAAGTCGTTAATACCGCGTTCGCGGGCTTTTTCTCCTCTGCCGAACAATTTTTCTCCGAAAAACTTGCTTCCACGCGGGAAATACGCTACCTTTATAGTATGGGGTTCTCGTGGGACAACATACGCAGTCGCCTGAATATGATGCCGATGGCTGCGGTCGCCGTACCGCTCGCCGTCGGCATCGTCTTTTCCTACCGTTTCGTCGTGCCGCCGCTGCTGTGGCTCGCGGCTGCCGCCGTTTCGGTCACTGCCGCAATCTTCGCAATCAGGACCGGTCGCAGGGGTGCGTATGCCGCATTGTGCGCCGCGCTGTTCTCTGCTGGCGCATTGAGAATGTCCCTGGACACTCCGCCTCAGCCGCCTTACGGCGAACCGCGCATGATGACGCTGCGTTTCGAGGAGCCGTCGGTGATTCGCGGCAGGTCGTCGCTCGCTTCGGCGCGGATAGTGCGGTGCGAGGACTTCGATTTTGGACACTCGGTGATAAGGGTTACGGTATGGGGCGATTCGACGATGATGTTTTCGCGCGGCGACGAAATCGTGTTGCGCGGCGTCATCCGGTCTTTCGACCGCAGGAACGGGCGGTTCGCCGACATGGCATTCCGCCGCGGAACAGTCGGGAGCGTGTCGCTGTTCGGAAACGTCGTCTGCGAATTCCGTCCCGCAAAGCGCAACAGCCTGCATGACAAGGCGTCGGCGAAACTGTGCAGCCTGCTGCCCGACGATGATGCGCGCCGCACTATACTCTCGATGACGACGGGTGAGCGCAACCGCACGAACCCCGAGTTGCGCCGCATATACGCCCGCGGCGGAGCGGCGCATCTGTTAGCGGTATCGGGACTGCATGTCGGAATAGTCTTTATGCTCGTCAATGCGCTGCTGCGGCTCGTGCCGGTCGTGCGATACGGCAATATTTGGAGAAACATTCTGGCAGTCGCCGCCGTGTGGCTCTATGTCGCGATGTGCGGTTCACCGCCGAGCGCGGTGCGGGCGGGAGCGATGTTCACAGTGCTGCAACTGTCCGTCTTTTCGTCGCGGGCGTATTCGGGTATGAACGCTCTTGCCGTCGCTGCGGCGGTGATGCTGCTGATTTCGCCACGACTGGTATTCGACGTCGGATTCCGGCTGTCGTTCATCGCCGTAGCGGCGATTCTGCTGTGGGGTATACCTCTCTATATGCGCGTCCGAAGCCACAGCAGGGTGCTGAACGCGCTGTCATCGACGCTTATAATCGGTGTCGTCGCGACCGCAGCCACAATGCCGCTGGTGTCGAATGTCTTCGGGACGGTATCGGTAATCGGAATCCCGCTAAATCCGTTGGTCGTATTGTCGGCGAACGCAATAATATTCTCGTCGGTCGCCGCTCTGCTTCTGCCGTCGGCGGCAGCCGCGTATGTCGTGATGCCCGCCTATTGGTGCGCACGGTTGCAGAACGAAGCGGTCGCCCACGCCGCCGCACTGCCTTGGGGATGCTTCGAGTGGCGGCTGTCGGACGGTGCGACGGCTGCGGTCTACGCACTGTTCGTTGCGGCGACGGTCGCGGCGTGGGGGTTTAGAAGGAAACGATAGAGTAGTTAAAGACCTTGAAGGCGGCGTAGTCCAAATAAATTTTGCTATGCTCTCGGCTTGTGCTATCTTTGCGCTATGTTCACCGCCGAGGAGTTCGACATACTGCGTCGCGAGGACGTGCGACGCGCGATAGACGCCAATATCGACCGCGACCCCGTGCAAATCGCACTCGACAGGCGCGTGCCGGAGGCTGCTGCCGTGGCTACGCAGGTCAAGCGGTTGCAGCGCGCCGCCGCGAAACTGCCGTCGTACCACGCCGTGCGCGCCATTTTGCCGCCGCTCGCCTACGAACAGTCGTCGAGCGAGGAGTGCGCCGCACGGAAACTGCTCTCGGGCGGCTCGGTACTCGACCTGACATGCGGGTTAGGCGTCGATGCACTCGCGCTGTCGCGCCGTTTCGAGAGGGTCGTAACCGTCGAGCGCGACAGCGTGCTGGCTGCCGTCGCGAGAGAGAACTTCGCACGGTTCGGCGCGACCAACATAGAGGTCGTGAACGCCTCCGCCGAAGATTTCGTGCGCGACTGCCGCGAACGGTTCGACTGGTGCTACGCCGACCCCGACCGCCGCGGAGCGGGCGGCGAGAAACTGGTGCGGCTCGAAGAGTGTTCGCCCGACATCGTGTCGCTGCGCGGACGGATAGCCGAAATCGCCGACCGTCTGTGCGTCAAGTGTTCGCCGCTGTTCGACGTCGCCGAGGCGTTCCGCATATTCGGCGACTGCCGCGTCGAAACAGTATCGATGCGCGGCGAGTGCAAGGAGGTGAATATATACGCCGACGGTTCGCGACCGACGATAGCCGCCGTTGCCGTCGGTCAGGGCGGGTTCGCGACCGGCTATCCGGCATCCGCCGAGTGGTGCGCCGAACCGAAGAATGCGGATGAATACCGCTGGCTGACGCTGCCCGACGCGGCGTTGCAGCATTCGCGGCTCGTCGCGGCGGCATTCGCGGGCAAGGCGGACGTGTGGAGCGACAATTCGGTCGCGCTGTCTTCGGAGAAGCCCGAAGGGGTGTTGGGGCGCACGTTCGCGATAGAGGAGGCGGTGCGGTTCGACGAAAAAGTGCTGCGCAAACGGCTGCGCGGCAAGAAGATAGAGATTATACGCCGTGATTTTCCGCTGACGAACGGCGCGTTGTGCGCACGGCTCGGCATCCGCGAGGGCGGCGACGAGCGGTGGTGCTTCGCCCGCATCGGCGGCAGGGGCTGGGCGGTGCGGCTGGGGGAGCAGGAGAAAGTCCTTAACCGACGCCAAGCCGAGCAAAAGCAGGCTTTTGCTTTTCTCCGTGTTACCCACCCCCTAAATCCCCCGCCTGTGCGGGGGACTTACTGAGGCGCGAACCGACGCTCGCAGCGCGGGCAGAAACTGCTTGCAGGTTATGCCGAGCAAGGAGGAGGAAAACTCGCATAGCGAAGTTAAGGAGGAAAAGACCGCGAACGCGGGATTAAAGACTTTAACCGATAAGAAAATGAACGTAACGATAGCAGGCAGTGGCAATGTAGCCGAGTCGCTGGCACGGGCGATGTCCCGAGCCGGAGTGGAGGTCGTGCAGGTGTATGCGCGCAACGAAATGAGAGGGCGTGAGGTCGCCCGAATCGCCCATGCGCAGTGGTGCGGCACTGCGGATGAACTGTTGCCCACCGACATTGTGATTATTGCCGTAAGCGACGGTGCGGTAGCCGAGGTGGCGGCATCGCTGCCGAAACGCGACGGAATGATAGTGGCTCACACGGCGGGCAGCGTCGGTATGGATGCCATTGCGGCTGAACGCAGGGCGGTTTTCTATCCGTTCATGACATTCACGGCGGGTCGCGAGGTCGATTGGCGCAACATTCCGCTGTTTCTCGAAGCGTCGGACGCCGCGACGCTCGCCGAGGTGCGCTCGCTCGCCGAGCGGCTTTCGGACAAAGTGGGCGAGGCGGACGCGGCATTGCGGGCGCGGATTCATCTGGCGGGGGTGTTCGTCAATAACTTCGCCAACGCGATGTTCGCCTGCGCGTCGGAGGTCGTGCGCGATGCGGGGCTGGATTTCGGGGTTCTCGAAGCGATAATCGCCGAGACTGCCGCCAAAGCCGCGGCGTCGGGCGACCCGTCGGCGGTGCAGACCGGACCTGCGGTGAGAGGCGACAGTGCGACGCTCGACAGACATCGGGCATTGCTGGCGGGAAACGACGAGTTGAGAGACATTTACGACAAAATCAGCGAATATATATGGCAAAGAAAAATTTCAAGGAGATAATCGCCGAGGTCGAGGCGCTGGTATTCGACGTGGACGGCGTACTGACCGACGGCGGCATAATTCCGCTCGCCGACGGCGACTTCATCCGCAAGTACTACGCCAAGGACGGCTATGCGATAGCCTACGCGGTGAAGCACGGCTACAAAATCTGCATCATCTCGGGCGGCTTCGGGCGGATGCTCGAATCGCGCATGCAGCGGCTCGGCATCGAGTATACCTATCTCGGCTGCATGGACAAGATAGCGGCGATACACGATTTCGCCGAGCGGACGGGCGTCGATTTGTCGAAGACGATATACATGGGCGACGACATTCCCGATTTGGAGTGCATGCGCGAGGTCGGCATTCCGGTCGCACCTGCCGACGCCTGCCCGGAGGTACTCGAAACGGCGGTGTACGTGTCGGAGTACGACGGCGGCAAGGGTGCCGTGCGCGACATCGTAGAGCAGGTGTTGCGTGTTCAGGGCAAATGGGCTTTGGACGCCAAGGGTGTGATTGCCGACGACTCGAAGCAGGCAGCATCGCGGTAAAGAGGGTAGTTATTCGGAGTGTTATGCAGGAAATCGAGCGAAAATTTCTGGTGCGGGACGGGCGGTTCAGGGACGAAGCGTTCCGCTCGACCGCGATAGCGCAGGGTTATCTCTGCTCGCGGCGGGTTACGGCGCGGGTGAGAATCTATGGCGACGAGGCGTTTCTGACAATCAAGGGCAAGAGCCGCGACGGAGGGTTGAGCCGCTTCGAGTGGGAGCGGCGGATTCCCGTGCGGTGCGCCGGACGGCTGCTCGCGCGGTGCAGCGGAGTGGTCGAGAAGATGCGGCATCTGGTGCGCGCCGGAGAGTTCGTCTACGAGGTGGACGAGTTCGCGGGCGACAATGCGGGACTGGTCGTAGCCGAAGTGGAACTACGCTCGAAAGACGACTGCCCGCCGCTGCCCGACTGGATTCTGAAAGAGGTTACGGGCGTGCGCTTCTACTACAACTCCTTCCTCGCGAAGCACCCCTACAAGGAGTGGGGCGGAGAGAAGGATGAATAGCGCTTCGCAGGAGGGAGGATAAGGTCTTTAAGGACCTTAGGGACTTTAAAGACCTTAAAGAAAAGCCGTCCTGCCCGCTGCCCGACCCAGCGAAACCCTCCTGCCGACCTTAAAGGCGGCAGGCATTCCGCCTGCCGCGCGACCTTATAGCCGACGACATTTTGTCGTCGGCTGACCCTAACGACCCTAATTCTCCCACACGAGATACCCCCTACGGCACGGGGTCGTACCCGCTGCCGCCCCAGGGATGGCAGCGGCACAGACGTTTGAATGCGAGCCAGCCGCCCTTGAACGCGCCGTAGCGGCGCAGGGCTTCGAGCGCGTACTGCGAGCATGTCGGCGTGTAGCGGCACGACGGCGGCGTGAGCGGCGATATGCACACCTGATAGAAGCGCACGATGCCGATAAGCGGCATTGCGGCGATGCGCCTACAAACCCTCGGCAACGTTTTTAAGAACCCGCCGGAGCGCATTTTCGATGGTTTTATAGCCGTGAACCTCCTTGGTGGAGTAGATGAGCGCAATCTCGACCGTGCCGGTCTTGCCCGACTCGGCGAGCAGCGATTTGTTCCGGCGGTACGCTTCGCGCATACGCCGGCGCAGCAGATTGCGCTTGTTGGCTCGTTTGTGAAATTTCTTGGGAGTCGAGAAAAGGACGCACGCCGACATTTCGGGGTCGGGTTCCGCATAGACGACATAGCGGAACGGATAGATGAACCCGCCGCGACCGTCGCGGAACAGACGCCTTATAGCACCGAACGAGCGCAACCGCTCCTGCTTCGGCAACCTGCTGTCTGTCTGTGTCGTCATACGTCGAATGGATTATCTGAACGGTGCATCCGCCCGCACGGGTAGGGCGGGCGGACGACGCCTATTTTTTCGGGCGACCCTTCTTGGCGATGCGGCTCTGCTGGGAGCGGATGAACTCCTCCTTCTCGGTCGTCGCCATACATGCGAGTTCCACATCGGCAATCTCCTTGCCCTTGCGCACCTGCGAAATATAGAGGTCTACCGCCTTGGCGAGCGACGGAGCCTCGACGGTCGGCGCACAAGCCTTGACGGCGATGTTGCTGTCGACAGCCAGACGCAGCGTACCCTCGCCGAAAGTGGCGATTGCGGGCAGTTCGTCGACCGGCATCTTCTCGCAGATAGCCTTGACGTCCCATGGCGAATAGAGTAGCAGCATGTCGTAACTCTTCAACTCCTCCGGCGTGATGTCGCTCGCCACGGTGCGCGCGAGAATCACCGGAGTGTAGTTTATGTGAAGACGCGTGAGCGTTTCGGGAACCTCTGGTTTGTGCGGTTCGCTGAGCGTAAGCAGAATCTTTTCGTCCTTCTGCTTCACAATCTGCTCTATCAGTCCGGTGAACGAACCGTCGGCGAACGAAATCTTGCGCTTGCGGTAGACGATGTACTTTTGGAGATAGAGCGCGATTGCCTCCGTCGAGCAGATGTACTTCATCGTTTCGGGTACGGTAACCCGCGCATCCTCGCAGATGCGGAAGAAACTGTCGATTGTGGTTCGCGAAGTGAATATCACCGCCGTATGCGAAAGGATGTCCACGCGCTGGCTGCGGAACTCCTTCGGCGACACGCCGATAACCTTGATGAGCGGCAGGTAGTCCACCTGCACCTTATATCTTTCCGCCAATTCGTAAAACGGCGACTTCTCGATAATCGCCGGACGGGGCTGCGACACTAATATTTTACTTACTTTCACACCCATAATTCTTCTCAGAACCCCGCGCCCGTGCGCAATATCGGAGCGAGCAGGAGCGATACGGGGAACAATTCCAAGGTGCAAAGATACAAAATCCAATACAAAATCGAAACTCTTTGCGAAATAAAGAGCGAGAAAGACTCTTTGGCAAAGAGTATTGCCGAAACGGAACATAGTCCCGCCATGACGTAAAAACACGCCGTGGCGACGCTCGGAGCCGCAAACAGGAACACCATGCCGAACGGCAACATCACTGCCGCGGCGGCTGAAAAATGACGGAGTTTGAGTTGGAGAATCTGCACGCACACGTCGCTGCGCCCGCTGACGAACCCTACGGCGCGTACCGCCGAGTATTCGAACGCCGCAAGTGCCGCCAGCCCCGCCGCGACCGCGCACGCCATAACCGGCAGGTTCGCCGCAAAACCCGCATCCGCGATTCTCGCTCCCAAAAGCCTTACCGCGACTACCGCCGCAGCGACCGCGCCCGAAACGGCGATTATTATCTCCACGTTGCGCTGCACGGCGAAGTTGAAATGCCGCTGCCTACCCCGCTTGGAGGGTGCGACGCCGACCGCCGAGAACATCACGGCGCGCACGACATCGGAGTAGCGCACGACCATATATATATATAGGAGAGTTACGGCGAGTGCCGCGATTTGCAGCACCGCATCGCCCGCACCCGTCGCAGCGGCATGAGCCGTCCCGCCCCGAAGCACGAGTTCGCTCGCCGCCCCGAATACATCCGCCGCCGACAGCGAGTCGGACGGGATATAGGGTATCAGGTTCTCCATAGCGTTTTTTTCTTTTAGGTAATATAGGTAATATAGGTATTATAAGTATCATAAGCCCTATATTACCTATTCTGCCTATAATACCTATTTCCACAGCCCGTACCCGCTCTATCCGAACGCCCGTTTCAGCGTTACGCGGATTGTCGTGCCGCGACCGATTTCCGACTCCACGACGGCGATTTTGCCGTGGTGGTACTCCTCGATGATTCGGCGCGAGAGCGACAGTCCCAGTCCCCAGCCGCGGGTCTTGGTCGTGAAGCCGGGTTGGAATATGCGCTTCCAGTTCGACTTGGCGATGCCCTTGCCGGTATCCTTCACGTCTATCCAAACGAACCGTTCGTCAGAGCCGATATGAACCACGATTGAGCCGTGTCCCTGCAAGGCGTCGAGCGAATTTTTCATCAGATTCTCTATGACCCACTCGAACAGAGCCGCATTGATGTTCGCCTGCACGGGGTCTATCGCCAGTCCGTTGTAGTCGAGCGTAACGTTGCGCGGGATGCGCTTGCGGAAGTACATCACCGAGCCGCTGACGACCTCGTTCACGTTGGCGATTTGGAGCGGAGTGTCGGAACCGATTTTCGAGAAACGGTCCACGATTTTCATCAGATGCGCCAAATCCTTGTTCATCTCCTCGACCGCCATCTGGTCGACCGACTGCGACCGCAGATACTCTATCCAGCCGAGCAGCGACGAAGTGGGCGTACCCAACTGGTGCGCCGTCTCCTTGGCGAGACCTATCCACACGCGGTTCTGCTCGTCCTGCTTGGTCGAGCGGAAGGCGATGAACAGCACCATGACGAATACGATGATGATGAACATCTGGATATACGGGAACACGTAAAGCAGCATCAGCGTCGTCGAGCGACCGTAGAATATTATGTGGTTGTGTTCGTTCGTCCACCAGAACCGAACCACGATAGGCGTATTGTCGCTCGACATGCGGTCGAGCAGGCGGTGCAGCCGTTCGGGGTCTTCGATGTCCTTTTCGCGGATGAGGTGGTACGACACGACGCGCAGGTTCTCGTCGGTGATGATGAACGGGATGTTGTTGCGGTTGTTGACGATGGCGTCGACGAGCGGGTCGCTCATATAGTCGCCCATCGCATCGCGGTTGACACGCTCCATAGCCGCAGCCCACAACTCCACGTCGTGTTTCTCCTTCTCGCGCAGCGACTGTGCCATGCGGTTGGTGATGAACAGCGACACGCCGACCAGTGCCACTCCCAACAGGAGTACCAGTGTCCGTCCGTTTTTGAGTATGTTTCTGCGTACAGATTCGAGCATGGCGTCTTTTTTATTAGGTAATATAGGTATTATAAGTATTATAGGAGTAATATATTACCTATTCCTCTCTGTTCTCTCATTCTGCCTACTCCTATTTCCGCTCCGTGTCCTGCTCCGTGAGGATGCGGCGGTACTCCGGCTCGTCTTGCAGGATGCCGACGGCACGCACGACATCGGCATCGTCGGCGAGCGAATTTTCTATCACGCCCTCCGAATAGGCGAAGCGCAGCAGGATGTTGGAGTTTATGGCGTCCACAATCTCCTTGCGGTAGGTTTGGAGATTGCTCATCTTATCGTCGTGCAGATTCTCGTCGATAGCCTTCAACGCATCGCCCATGCGGTCGTCGTAACGCTCCTTGGCGAGCGACGCACGCAAGTGTTCGAGCGCGCGGCGCGAATCCGACTTGTAGGCGACGTCGCGTCCCTCGACCATGCGCACGAAGTCGTCGTAGTCGGCATCCGTAATCGAGAAAGTGCGGCTGTCGATGCTGTCGGCATGGTGCCTGCGCATGTATTCGTCGCCGAAATCGTCGATAATGCCCGTCAGATAGAGCGTAACGGCGAAGTTGCTCACGTATTCGGTCGAGGTCTTTATATCGGGCATGATTCCGCCGCCGTCGTAGACCTTGCGACCTCCCGCCGTCCGGAATTCGTTCACCAACGAGTCGGCGACGATTTCGGCGCGACCGTCCGACGAATAACGCACCGCCTGAATGCAGCGTCCCGACGGGATATAGTATTTGGCGGAGGTCATCTTCACGTAACTGTTGTAGCCCACAGGATGCGTCGATTGCACCAGACCCTTGCCGAAACTGCGCTGTCCGATAAGCACGCCGCGGTCGAGGTCCTGTATCGCGCCCGACACGATTTCGGCTGCCGAAGCGGTATTGCCGTTCACAAGCACCGCGAGCGGAGTGTCGGGCAGCAGAGGTTCGTACTCTGTGCGGAACTCCTCGACAGAAGAGGCGTTGCGACCCTTGTTTTCGAGGACCTTCGTCCCTTTCGGCACGAACAGCGACAAAATCTTCACCGCCGACTGCATCACGCCGCCGCCGTTGTTGCGGTAGTCGAGAATCAGCGCGCGCAGGTCGCCGCGCTCCTGCAACGCGAGTATCGCCGTACGCATGTCGTCGTAGCACGTGTCCGTGAAATCGGCGTGGCGGATATATCCGATGCCGTCGGCGACATAGCCCGAATAGGATATGCTCGGAATCACGATGCGTTCGCGGCGGATTTTCACTTCCTCGCGATTGCCGCCTACGAGTTTTTCGACCGCAACGCGGACTGTCGTATTCGGTTCGCCTTTCAGACGCGCGCTGACGTCTGCGGTCGTCATCCCCTTGGCATCCTCGCCGTCGATAGCGACTATGCGGTCGCCTATCGCCAGTCCCGCGCGGTCGGCGGGAGAGTCTTTGTAGGGTTCGGCGATAATCACGAAGTCGCCGTCCTGACGAATCATCGCGCCGATGCCGCCGTACTTGCCCGTCGTAAGCGTCTCGAAATCGGACATCTCCGACTCGGGCAGGTATTCGGTGTAGGGGTCGAGTTTCGACGTGATGCCGCGTGCGCCGTTGCGCATCATCTCGTCGGGAGACACCTCGTCCACGTAGTATGTCGCGAGTTCGCGCATCAGGTTCGCCATGATTTCCATGTTGCGTCCCAGCCCGAAATCGTTCTTCGCCGCGAAGACGCCTGCGAAAAACAGCGTCGCCGCCGCAGCCGCCGCCAACGCGGCTCTTATATACGACCGTCTATTCATTTTTCATTCTGTTACAATTCCTTACATAACCGTCGAGGCGTATCGCCGTCCTGACGACAGCGCGGCGGATGCCCGTAATCTCCAACCACTGTCCGTACTGCCCCACCGCGACTTCATCCTCGCAGAGGTACAGCAGCCGTTGCAGCCGACCCGCACGGAACACCATGCATCCCTCCTCCTCGCGGTCGAGCGCGTAGCCCGCGACCTCGAACGCCGCAATAATCTGTTCGCGGTTCTCCGTCATGTCGCCCTCTACGCGGCGCGTGATGAACGACAGTTTCGGGTATACCGCCGCCAGCGCGACCGCCGCCGCAATCATCCACCGTCCGCGCGGAGTGCCGACGAGTATCGCGAAATCGTCGCCGAGCGTCAGCATCGTCGCCCCCGCCGCGTGCATGGCATACATGAACGCCGCATACAGAACGAACAATGCCGCAAAATATTTCAGACTTCGGATAAGGTATTTCTTCATAGTGCTATTGATTAAGGTCTTTAAAGTCCTTAAAGACTTTAAGGACTTTATTTGTTCTCCCCCATCGCCGCTATCGCATCGGCGACCTCGCGCATGAGCCACTCCGGCGTCGATGTAGCACCGCACACACCCACGCTGCCTACGCCAGCGAACCACTCGGGCTGCAACTCCCGTGCCTCCTCGATATTGTAACTGCGGGCATTCGTCTCGCGGCAGATGCCGAAAAGCACCTTGCCGTTGCTCGACTTGCGACCGCAGACGAACACCACCGCGTCGTGGCGCGCGGCGAACTCGCGCAAATGCGTTTCGCGCGACGACACGCGGTTGCATATCGTACAGTCGGCGCATATCATGTCGGGTGTCGGCAGCCGACGGCGCATCTCGTCCAGCAGGTCTGCGAAAAGTTGCGGGCTCTGGGTGGTCTGCGACAGAAAATGGATAGGTCGCGTGAAGTCGACCGCATCCAAATCGGCGGCACTCTCGACGACTATCGTCGGTTCTTCGACCTGCCCCGTCAGCCCGACCACCTCGGCATGCCCGCGCTTGCCGAGAATCACGACCTGTCCGCCGCACTCCTTCATCCTGTCGTGGGCATACTTGACGCGCTCCTGCAACTTGGCGACCATCGGACATGTCGCGTCGATAATCTCCACGCCGCATTCCCGCGCCAGCGCGTATGTCGAAGGCGGTTCGCCGTGAGCGCGGATAAGCAGCCGGCAGTCGCTGCCGAGCGAGCATATCTCGTCGTGCGACACCGTCCGCAGTCCCAGACGTTCGAGCCGCTGCACCTCCATGCGGTTATGCACTATGTCGCCGAGCGAACAGACCCTGCCGCCCTCCGCCAAAGCGCGTTCCGCCTCGGTAATCGCCCTCACGACCCCGAAACAGAAGCCCGATTTATCGTCTATCTCAACCAACATAAAGTCCTTAAAGTCCTTAAAGTCCTTAAAGTCCCTAATGACCCTACTGACTTTAACGACTTTCTCTCCCTAATTTTTCAGCCCCTCTTGCACCCGCGCGAACTCGCGTGCGAACCACTCCATCTGGTCCTCGACCGTCATGCGGCTGTTGTCCAGCACCACGGCGTCGTCCGCCTTGCGCAGTGGCGAAATCGCACGGCTCATATCCGCCTTGTCGCGCGAAATCACGTTGTCCAGCACCTCGTCGAACGACACCTCGTCGCCCTTGGCGCGCAATTCGGCATACCGACGTTCGGCACGCACCTTCGGGTCGGCAGTCATATAGATTTTCAGTTCGGCATCGGGGAAAACGACCGTTCCGATGTCGCGACCGTCCATGACCACTCCGCGACGCTCGCCCATCTGCTGCTGCATGGCGACGAGTTTCTCGCGCACCTCACGTATCGAACTTACCGCGCTGACGCAGTTGCTCACCTCGATAGTGCGTATCTTGCCCTCGACCAAATCGCCGTTCACATAGATGTCGCTCGCCCCGCGCTGCGGATTGAAACGGAATGTAATCGCGATTTCGGGCAGCAAAGCGACGATGCGCTCCTCGTCGGCGATGCCCGAACGTATCGCGCCGTGTTCGAGCGCGTAGAGCGTTACGGCGCGGTACATCGCACCCGTATCGATGAATATATAGCCCAGACGGGCGGCAATCGATTTGGCGAAAGTACTCTTGCCGCACGACGAAAAGCCGTCGATGGCGATGATTATCTTTTTGGTATTGTCAGTGCAGAACTCCATTTGGCATTATCGTATAAAAGGTCGAAAGAATGGTATAGACGCCGAGCAGACCGATGATGATTCCGGCGATATGGTTTATCGTGAGCATGTGGCGCGGACGGAACCGGCGGCGGAAAAGACTGATGAGCGACGTAAGCAGGAACCACCACAGCAACGCTCCGCAGAAGAATCCGGCGATTATCAGCGCACTCGTAACTATCGTAGCCACATCGGCACTGTCGTCGACCGTACCGACGCTGAACATGGCGAAAAATGCGAGGATATACGGTATGACGACCACGAAATTGGCTATCGTGAATCCGAACATCGAGGCGAAATCCTGCCACAGCGACGTCTTGCCCGCCCTGTTGCGGCGGATTTGCGGCACGGGATTCTGGAAGAATATCACCACGCCTACGATGACGACGAATACGCCGCCCACGACGCGCAGCAACTGGCTGTACTGCTCGATTTGCGCCTGCAACATCGAGTAGAAGAAGAATGCGATGAGTGCCATGAGCGTATCGGCGCACGCCACGCCGATGCCCGACACCATACCCGAACGGCGGCTCTTGCTCAACGTCCGCTGGATGCACAGTACGGCAACGGGACCGACGGTAATCGACGCCGCCAGACCCACGCCCACTCCGCGCAATAGTATTTCTATGGATGTCAATAACATAAATATCCTCAAAATATACGGCACGACCGCCCGGGGCGCAACGTGCTTAAATTCGTACAAAGGTATGAAAAAAATGTTCCTAACCGGTCTTTTCTGCACATTTTTTGTCCCTCCGAAGCAACATTACGGATACGGAAAACGTTAAATCGTTGAAATTTTGTTGATGTTTTCGATATTGTCCGGCGGAAAATACCGGCATCGATGCTTATATTTGCAAATAACGAAAAACGAACCTTTTGACTTATGGCGGAAAACAATCAGAACAACCCGATGGGCATAGACCTCGAACTCGATGCCGAAACGGCAATGGGCATATACTCCAATCTGGTCATCATATCTCACTCGACCTCGGAGTTCATACTCGATTTCGCGACGATACTTCCCGCGATACCGAAGGCGAAGGTGCGCAGCCGCATAATCCTCACTCCGGAGCATGCCAAACGGCTGCTCATGTCGTTGCAGGAGAACGTGCAGCGTTACGAGAGCGCAATCGGCAAGATAGAGATTCCGCAGCACACCCTGCCGCAGAATTTCAACAAGATGGGGCAGGCGTAAAAAGTCGCGCAACCGCCAGAATAGCGGCTATAAAAAGCGCGGGCGGTTTATCCGCCCGCGCAAAAGAAATCCTCGGCGGCTGCTAAACGATAATCAGTTCGACGCCGGCGTCCTCGACGATTTTGCGCATCTCGGGCGAAACGCCGTCATCGGTGATGATTATATCGACGTCTTCGAGCGTCGCGATGCGTCCGAAGCCGTGCTGACCGAATTTGGACGAGTCGGCGAGAACCACCGTCTTCGACGAGGCTGCCATCATCTTGTGCGACAACTGCGCCTCCTCTATCGTGGAGGTCGTAACGCCCAAATCGGGGTCGATGCCGTCCACACCGACGAAGAACTTCGAGCAGACCATGTCGGTCAGCGTATGGCTCGCATTCTCGCCGAGCGTGGCGAACGACTTCTTGTAGACGCGACCGCCCAACTGCTCGACCTGAATATTGTCCATCTCGTTGAGCAGTGCCGACACTTTCAGGAACGGCGTTACGACGTTGAGCGTCTTCGACGGCATCGTAGAGCGAATCTCCTCCGCCAGTGCGTAGGTCGTCGAGCCTGCCGAAATCATAATCGAGTCGTTGTCGGCGATGAGTTGCGCCGCACGCACCGCGATACGGCGTTTCGCCTCGCGGTTGAGCGAACTCTTGGTCATCAGGTCGCGGTCGGCGATATGCGGATTGGCACGCCGCGCGCTGCCGTGAACCTTATAGAGCAGACCCCTGCTCTCCAAAATCTTGACGTCCTTGCGAATCGTAACCTTCGTAACTTTCAGTTCGTCAGCAACGTCGGTGATACGGATGAACCCGAACTTGTCGAGTTTGTCGAGAATATACTTGTGTCTTTCTGCGATGCTTAACATAATGCTTTACTATAAAGTCTTTTTAGTCCTTAACGTCGTTTGAGGACAATTCTTTTACCACAATGCTATTTTGAGCGGTTTACGACCCGTGAAGCAGTTCGTGAACTCGACCTCCGTACCCTGCGGCAGGTCGATGCGCACCGCCTTGTGCGGATATAGCACCACCGGATTCATGTGCCACGTGAAAAGCGTGCGGAACTCGATGTCGGAATTGTTCGTTATCTCGACAACACCCTTTTTCGCATTGATAATCCGCACTTTCAACGACGCCCGCACCAACTTTTCGAGCCACTCGGCGTCGCCGGCGAGTTTCCGGTCGAAGAACGCCACGATACGACCGGCGAACATCGCCTCCTTAATCGATTCGAGCGTATACTCCTTGGCGAACACCAGCGTCATCGGGCGCATGCTGTTGCCGTATTCGTAGGACGACGGATTATGGATGTCGGTATTCGCCGTCATCGGCAGTTTGTACTTGTCGAACCAGTCGAGAACCTTCGGATACCACTCCTTGTTGTTGAAAATCTCGACGGCATGGATGCGTCCCTCCTGGATAAGTTTCTTGTGGAGGTCGAACATGTCGCACTTCTTGTCGGGCCAGCCCGGGTGATTCCACTGAATGAATGCGCCCTGCTTCTCGGCAGCCTCGAAATCGAGCATCTCGGTCTCGCGTATCGGGATTCGCTTGTTGTTCTTGTCGCGAATCTCCTTGCCCGACGCATCCTTCCTGTAACGGTCCTCGTGGAAGACGTTGCAATCGGTGAGGAACAGCGCGTTCATGTGTCCGAACGGTTTGGTGCGGGTGATTTCGGCTGCATGGATAACTATCATGCCGAATTTGTCGCCCTCCTTCTTGGCGAGTTTGTAAGGCAGGTTATAGTCTTTGAGCATGATGCCCTTGGTGCTGTGGACGCCGATATGTTCGGTCATCGCTATCACGTCCAGTCCGTCCTGCCATGCCTCGCGGACGCGACCTACGGGATACACCTGCGCATCGGCGAAGACGGTGTGCATGTGGAAATCGCATTTGAGCGTCAGATATTCGCCGACATCCGGAATCGAAATCACGCGGCGCAGTGCCGGTTTGAGTCCGTAGCAGAATACGCGGTCGTCCGAATTTTCGGGCGGCGGAGCGGCTATTGCCGAAATGGCGGTCATGCCCAGTGTCAGGCAGAGAATCAATGATTTTTTCATGTTATTTGAAGTTTTAACGGTATTCATACGTTATCTCAACGACTTGAAGTCGGGGGTGTAGAGCGGCTGTTCGGCGAGAACCTTGTCGTACAGTGCCTTGACGTCCTTCCAGTGGTAGTAAGGCTTCACGTCGCTTTCGAGAGGGAAATCCAACTCCTCCTCGTTGAGCAACTGTTTCACCAACACGTCGCCCGTCTTCGGGTTGCGGTAGAATATCCATTGGAGGTTGCATGCCATCGGGATGTCGTACGAGTGCCACGTCTCCTCGATACGCGCCAGCGAAGGTGCCTTGTCGCTCCAATTTTTCAGACGCATCGAGTTGAACAGACCCATGAACACGCCGTCGTGTCCGAAACGCAGCGTAACGGCAGGCACTCCGGCAGCGACCTTCTCGTCGGCATCGTCGATGAAGTTTTTGAGCAGTTTCGACGACACCCAGTCGAGGAATCCGCCGCCCGTTCCCGAAGGACCCTTTTCGTAGTAGAAGATGGCGTTGATAAGCCGCCACCAACTGTACTGTTCGTCCGGAGTGAACAGGTCGAGGTAATCCTCCTTAGACGGGGTGTTAGGCGTATTGATAGCCACTTTCCAGAGGTTGAACACGAAGTCGTATGGGCGTTCGATATTCGCGCTGAAATCGGGGGCGAACAGCGAATCGAAGATACGCTTATTGTCGATGATTTCGCGGCGGAACGCATACCACTCGTCCACCCACGGACCTACCGGATAGCGGTACTCGTCGATATGGTCGGAGAGAGCCGGAATGTTGTCCTTGTAGTACGGGTTGAGGTACGGCATGTATATCGCGCCGGTATCGGTCGTCAAATCCATGTGCGGGTCGTGGCGCAGCAGTTCGCCCGTGAAGGCGGACATGCTTATAAGGCAGCGCGGCACGGTCGTCGAGACGGCGAAGACCTCGGGTTTGTTGCGGAAAATCTCCGGATAAGCCTCGTACATGCGCTTCGCGATAGCCACATGCTGCTCCTGACCGAGAGCCGAGAGGTCGCCGGCACGTCCCCGGCACACCTCGGCGGTGCGCAGCAGGCGTCCGTAGACATCCTCGCCGAGCGGCGTGAGTTTGCCTGCGTCGTGTCCGTCGGCGAAGACTTTCAACACGCTGTCGAACTTGTGATTGCGCAGGATGTAACGCGAGCCGTGGCGACCGTAGTGCGAAATGTAGAACGGTTTGTAGCCCTTCGGAACGGGCGTCTGCTCGGCGAATTCGGTCGGATATAGGCGGTACTCGCCGCGAGCCTTGGTAAGGTCGGCGAGAATCTCATCGCGAATCTGTCCGACGGAAACAGCCGAAACAGCCGTTGCAAAAGCAAGAATCAATAGTTTTTTCATAAGCGGTTATTTGGTTTTACTTGTAAATTATAATTCTAAATAGCCATTATTGCATGGTATACCTTCTCCATAAAAGTATTATAATCGTTGATTATAATTACGCTTCCGAACTCATCGTATTGCTTCTCGGATAATGTCAATACAGGTCTGACAGTTCTGTAATACGACAGATATTCATTCTTGGTTTTAAGGTTGTCATTATCCGGAAGATGAACCACATACAAAAGGAGTTTATTCGGCGTATGTCGATATTCATCGATGTTATCTTTCGATAACGCATTATATTTTGCGACATTGTGTGCAGTGAAACTTTCCCAATGCGTTATTTGTTTATCCGCATTGTAATACGGTAATTTATCGAATATAATGAATACATGAAAATACGGATAATTCGCGCATCGAATATTGGCGGTTTCACCCAGCATATTCTCAAAATAATTCACGGAGTTCTGGGAATAATTCTGCATGACGAACTTGACCGCAATTCCGGCAACGGTATTTCCTCCTTTTTTAATGGTAATATCCACCCTTTTCCCTACATATCTGCCTTGAATAGATGCTTCTTTGCCGGTTCCGTAGCCTTGTGAGAATACCGCATATTCATTGCCGAGACGTTCGGCAATATCCGATGCAATGAACCCGTGCAAAGGTTTCAGTTTCGCAGTGCTGCGGGATGTCGCGCGTCTCAAAAACTCGTTGAATGAATCGGTGATTATATTCAAAAACTCCCGATTCTTATCAGGCGATATGTTTTCTGCATTCATTCTTATACGTAAGTTTGTAGTTTATGTATTGTTCCATATCTTTTGAGCCGAATGTATAATAACCTCCGCTCTTATATTTTTTCAACAAAGATATATATTCTATAAATTCTTGGCTTACGAGTATATTTTTTATAGTATCCAAACTTTCTTCCGTAAGAATATATAATCCGCTATAAACTCCGCAACCGGCAGGAATTTCCTTAATTTTCAGGCTGTCCGCATTCTTGATTATAGTATTAACGGCAATCTTTCGTTTATTTACATCCGACAAAGCCTGCGTCCGACCATATAAATACCATTCGGGGAACTCTTTTTTCCCTCTCAATATATCGTCCTTGCGCGATTCCATATATTTCTCGATATTCTTATTGGAGAACAATACGTCTTTACATATCGGCTTCCCGTTTTTATCATAAGGGAAAAAACACTTGTAGGATTTGCCGGTAGAAGCCTTGAACGCCGTAATCGTATAAGGCGAATCCGGAATGACATCGTTTATAAAGACATCGTCGGCAAGAGTGGCGAAACCGTTTTTCACCTTAACAAACTGCGCGGTAGGCAAACTCTTTATATTGTACAGAGCATTCAGTGTCTTACGGTCCGACAGATAAAAACAGCCGTCTATATATACATCCGAATACGACAAATTACAAACGAACGTTCTGTCCCTTTTATTTTCATCATAAACATAATAACCGAACTCTTCCGTATCGTTATTATTCGAGAACAGGGCAATCAATGTATAGGTAGAAACGTTGTCAAACGGTTGAAAATGCCCCAAATCAATCAAAGAGACCAGATTCTTCCGCATGACTATATACTTTCTCATGCAAAATGCGGCAACGCTGTTCAGCCACGAACTCGGTGTTATATAGCATAACCTGCCGTTTGCAGCAAGCATTCTGAATCCCAATTCATAAAACGACAAATACAAATCCGTCATTCCTCCGCTGCTGAAAGAAAATTGCTTCACATCCTCGTAACTGTCATCGAGATTATGCACGCGAACATACGGCGGATTTCCTACCACAAAATCCATTTTCCCGTAATAGTCGGTTATTTTAAGGGCATTTTCATTGCGTATATCCCATTTCACATCATATATTCCGTAGCGTTCGGTTATATCGTCCAGTTTTTTTACACATATTTTCAACGCTTCCGAATCCAAATCCACGCCATGAATATAATATGCCAAATCATATTGTATATCGCTATTGCTTATCCCGATGCCGATACATGATTCACAATATCTTTTTACTATTTCACACAAAAAAGCCCCGTTTCCGCAACTGTTGTCGATTATATGCTTATGAATAATTGCAGTTCCTTTATAGCCGCAATAATCCAAAATATTATCGACTATAAAATCGGGAGTAAACACCTGTCCGGAACTTTTCTTAACATTTTTTTTCATGGCAGTACAATCTTTAATGCGCTTCGAGCCAGTTGCGACCGACGCCGCAATCGACTGTCAGCGGCACTGCGAGCGACGCCGCGCCCTCCATAGCCTCGCGGACGATGCGTTCGACCCGCTCGCGCTCCGACGCGAGCATATCCACAACGATTTCGTCGTGAACCTGCAAGATTATCCGCGACCTTATCCCCTCCTCGCGGAACCGTCGCGCAACCTCAATCATCGCTATCTTCATGATGTCCGCCGCACCGCCCTGTATCGGGGCGTTGATGGCGTTGCGCTCGGCAAGCCCGCGGGCATTGACGTTGCGCGAGTTTATGTCGTTCAGGTAGCGGCGGCGTCCGAACAGCGTTGTAACATAGCCGTCGCGGCGCGCCTGTTCGGTAACGCGCTCTATATACTCCTTCACCTTCGGATACGACGCGAAGTAGCCGTCTATCAACGCTTTCGCCTCGCCGCGCGGAATGTCGAGACGCTGGCTCAGACCGAAAGCCGAGATACCGTAGATGATACCGAAATTGGCGGTCTTGGCGCGCCGCCGCTCCTCGGAGGTAACCTCGTCTATCGGCTTGCCGAAAATCTTCGCCGCCGTCGCGGCATGGATGTCCTCGCCGTGCATGAAGGCTTCGCGCAGCGACTCGTCGCCGCTCAAATGAGCCATAATCCTCAACTCGACCTGCGAATAGTCCGCCGAAAGGAGCAGATGTCCGTCGTCGCTCGGGATGAAGGCTTCGCGAATCGGACGTCCTATCTGTTCGCGCACCGGAATGTTTTGGAGATTCGGGTTGGCGGACGACAGACGACCGGTAGCCGTAACTGCCTGATTGTAGGATGTATGAATATGCCCCGTAACCGGATTCACCAGCAGCGGCAAGGCATCGACGTATGTCGAAAGCAGTTTCTTGACACCACGGTATTGCAGTATCAAATCGACGATTTCGTACTGGTGGACAAACCCCTGCAAGTACTCCTCGTCGGTGCAGAACTGCTTGGTTTTGGTCATTTTGGGTTTCTCGGCGATACGCATCTTGGCGAACAGCACCTCGCCCAACTGGCGGCTCGAATTGACGTTGAGCGTCGGTTCGCCCGCCACGTCGCGAATCTTCGCTTCGAGAGCCGTCAACTGCTCCGAGAGCGATGCCGAGTAGTGCGCCAGCGACGCACTGTCGATACGCACGCCCGTCCACTCCATATCGGCGAGAACGTCGATGAGCGGCTCCTCGATGCGCTCGTACAACTCCATCTGACCTTCGCGCCCGACCATCGGACGCAGCGTGCGGTAGAGTTGCAGCGTGATGTCGGCATCCTCGGCGGCGTATTCGGCGACGCGCTCCACGCCGACCATATCCATCGACAACTGCTTCGCGCCGCGACCTATCAGAGCCGTGATTTCGATTGGAGTGTAGTGAAGGTAGCGTTCAGCCAGCACATTCATTCCGTGGCGCGATTCGGGGTCGAGCAGGTAGTGCAGCAGCATCGTGTCGAACTTTCTGCCGCGCACCTCCACTCCCGCAGCGCGCAGGAAGAGGATGTCGAACTTCATGTTCTGTCCGATTTTCGCGATTTTTTCGTCGGCGAAGAGCGGACGGAGCATCGCGACGTACTCCCGCTCCACTTCGTCGCGGCTCATATCGTCGTGCGCCGCGAACGGGACGTACCACGCCTCGTGGGGTTCGACGGCGACCGACAGACCGACTATTCTGTCGCGGAACATGTCGAAACCCGTGGTTTCCAAATCGAAGCAGAACTCGCCGTAGCCACTCACCCGTTCTATCATCCTGCGCAGCGCATCGGCATCGCGCACGATACGGTAGTCGTGAGGGAGAGTTTCGGCGGTGTAGAGAACAGGTTCCAAAGTATCGATATTTATAAGGTCGGGTGTATTTTCGTTACCCGGAAGGGGGTCGGACAACGTCTCCGACGGCTTTTCATCTCTTTCCGCAGCCGCGCCGAAATCGTCGCCAAACAGCGAACCCTGCCCCGCCATAGCAGCCTTTTGCGATGCAGCCGACTTGGCGCGCGACATATTCGCCAACTGATATTGGTCAGCCTGCTTGGGAACGCTCAAATCCTCGGCGGGAGCGAGATTGGCGAGGTCGGCGGCGAACGCCTTGAAATCGAGTTCGGCGAAGAGCGCGCGCAGCGCATCTATCTTCGGCGAACATACCGTGAGGTTCGCCTCGTCGAACTCAATCGGCACATCCAGTCTGATTGTCGTAAGTTCCTTTGCCAGACGCAGTCTATCGACCGATGCGGCGATATTCGCACCCGTCTTGCCGCCTATTTCAGCCGCATTCTCTATGATATTCTCGACGCTGCCCCACTTCCCGACGAGTTTGCACGCACCCTTTTCGCCGATGCCCTGCACCCCGGGGATATTGTCCGACGCATCGCCCCACAGAGCGAGTATGTCGCGCACCAGAATCGGGTCGTCGATGCCGTATTTCGCACGTATGGCGTCCGCATCGACGATTTCGATGCCGTCGCCCTTCTGCTTGTATATCTTGCGGTTATCGCCGACGAGTTGTCCGTAGTCCTTGTCGGGCGTAACCATGTAGACGTCGTAGCCCGCCTCCGCGCCGCGGAAAGCGAGAGTGCCGATAACGTCGTCCGCCTCGAAGCCCTCGACTTCGAGAATCGGGATGCACATCGCCTCGACGATGCGTTTGACGTAGGGAACAGACAGTATGATGTCTTCCGGCGTGTCGGGGCGGTTCGCCTTGTACTCCGGATAGATGTCCTTGCGGAACGAGCCGCCCTTCGGGTCGAACGCCACTCCCAGCAGGTCGGGATGTTCGCGCTTCTGGATGTCGCGCAGGAACTTCGTGAAGCCGAATACGATAGAGGTATTCATGCCGGCACGATTCCGCATCGGTCGCCCCAGAAAGGCATAGTAGTATTTGAAAATCAATGCGTAGGCATCGACCAGAAAAAGTTTTTTCATGGTACTTTTCAGTATCTGTTTTGTTTTCAAGTGATGCAGGCTTCACCGCTTTCAGCAAAGTCTGCGTCAAAAAACTTTTCAGCGTGTTACCCACCCCCTCAATCCCCCGCCTGTGCGGGGGATTGAGGTTTGATAACGCTAATTACCCAAATGCCGTCAATCAAGGTTTTGGGTAAAAGAACATATCGGTGTTTCTTTTTTCCCGTGTTACCCACCCCCTAAATCCCCCGCCTGTGCGGGGGATTGAGGTTTGATAACGCTAATTACCCAAATGCCGTCAATCAAGGTTTTGGGTAAAAGAACATATCGGTGTTTCTTTTTTCCCGTGTTACCCACCCCCTAAATCCCCCGCCTGTGCGGGGGACTTTTGGGAGTGCCTCTCTTGCGTATTATTTTTGGTTTTCAAGTGATGCAGGCTTCACCGAATAGGTAATATAAGTAGTATATGTTTCCTATTTTACCTATTCTGCCTATATTACTTTTCATTCTCCTCGGCATACCACTCCGCATACGACGTTGCCGTTTCGTGCAGGCGCAGCGAGTGCAGACGCACGCTCGCGGGCAGTGCAGCACGCAGGCGTGCCGCGAAGTCGCACAGCATGTTCTCGCACGTCGGCTGGTAATCGACCAGTATCACGTTGCGGAACTCGCCGCCGAGCGTCGAAGCGATACGTTCGCTCTCCGGCGTGCGGCGCATCACGAACGAATGGTCGAGCCTGTCCACGATTTCGCTGCCGACGATGCGTTTCAAATCGCCGAAATCCATCACCATGCCCCGTTTCGGGTCGTCCTCGCGCTCCGACGGAGTGCCGGCGACCGTGACGAACAGACGGTAGGAATGCCCGTGGATTTCGCGGCATTTGCCGTCGTAGCCCGCGAGGGCATGCGCCGACTCGAACGCGAACTCCTTTGTAAGTCTTATCACCGAAGCCATGACGCCGCCCTATTTGTCGAGATAATCGATATACGGCTCGCGCTGGAACGACTCGTCGAGCGAAATGTAGGTCTCGGTGGACGAGACACCCGGTATGCGGCGTATTCCGTCGGTTATGACGTGCATCAGATGCTCGTTGTTCACGCAGTAGAGTTTTACCATCATCGTGTAGTTTCCGGTGATGAAGTGGCACTCGACGACCTCGTGGATATGCTTGATTTTCTCGACCACGGCGACCGTCGTCATCGGGTCCTTGATGCGGATGTAGACGAATGCGCAGACGTCGAATCCGAGCATCTTCGGGTTCACCGACAGATGGCTGCCGAGAACGATTCCCGAATCTTCGAGTTTCTTTATGCGCTGGTGTATCGCCGCACCCGAGATGCCGCATTCGCGGGCTATTTCGAGGAACGGCATGCGCGCATTCTTGACCAGAAACCGAAGTATCTTGCGGTCGATAGCGTCCAAGTTGATTTTTGCCATAATAATATTATTTTTAGGTTTTTAAGCCCGTATGCGCGGGCTTAAAAACTTTATTTTCGCTACCCTATTTCAGTACGCCGAGTTCCCTGCCGACCTCGACGAAGGCTTCGACGCAGCGTTGCAGTTGCTCGCGCGTATGTCCCGCCGAAACCTGCACGCGTATACGCGCCAGTCCCTTCGGAACGACCGGATAGTAGAATCCCGTGACGAACACTCCCCTATCCTGCAATTTCGCTGCAAATTCCTGCGACAACTTCGCATCGTAGAGCATCACGGCGCAAATTGCCGAGTCGGTCGGCTTGATGTCGAATCCCGCGGCAATCATCTTTTCGCGGAAGAACGCCACGTTCTCGACCAGACGGTCGTGCCATTCGTCGCTCTCACCGAGCATCTTGAAGAGTTCGATGCCCGCACCGACGATTGCCGGCGGCAGCGAGTTGGAGAACAGATACGGACGCGAACGCTGGCGCAGCATGTCGATAATCTCCTTGCGACCCGTCGTGAATCCGCCCACTGCACCTCCGAACGCCTTGCCCAGAGTACCGGTGATGATGTCCACCTTGCCGCGCAGGTCGTAGAGTTCGGTGATTCCGCGACCCGTCCTGCCGAGTACGCCCGCCGAGTGGCACTCGTCCACCATGACCAGCGCACGGTAGCGTTCGGCGAGTTCGCATATTCTGTCGAGCGGAGCGGCATTGCCGTCCATCGAGAATACGCCGTCGGTACAGATGATACGGAAACGCTGTGCCTGGGCGCGTTTGAGGCAATCCTCCAAGGCATCCATATCGGCATTGGCATAGCGGTAGCGAACAGCCTTGCACAGACGCACGCCGTCGATAATCGAGGCGTGGTTGAGCGAATCGGAGATTATCGCGTCCTGCTCGGTGAAGAGAGGTTCGAACACACCGCCGTTGGCATCGAAGCATGCGGCGTAGAGAATCGTATCCTCCGTACCGAAATAGTCGGCGATGGCGCGTTCCAACTCCTTGTGGATATCCTGACATCCGCAGATGAACCGTACCGACGACATTCCGTAGCCGCGGCTGTCCATAGCCCGTTTCGCAGCCTCGATGAGACGCGGATTGTCGGACAAGCCCAGATAGTTGTTGGCGCAGAAGTTGAGGCACGGTTTGCCGCCGACCTCTATCTCCGCGCTCTGCGGCGAACATATCACGCGTTCGCTTTTGTAAAGCCCCGCTTCCCTGATGGATTCGAGTTCCGCACTGAGGAACTCCTTGAAATCTCCGTACATAGTGTTATGATGTTTCTGTAAATCGCTTACATTTTTGCAGTCGAGGTCGCGACGAAGTTACGATTCTTAACCTCAATATTGCAAAGATACCGCTTTTCGGCTCATTTTCCGCATAAAATTCCAACTTTTTTGAGGGCGGAGGTTACGATTTATAACAAAGTCATTAAAGTCCCCTATCCCGCTCCGCCATGGTTCGGAATTTGCATCGCTCCCGCACGAAAAACATTTTCTGTCATGAATCACGGAATAAGCATCCTTTTTCGCGCCATACCATTGTTCATGGGCGCGTTCTGTTTCGCCTTCGGGGCGTATGTATTCGCATCGGGAAACGACGTCGCACGACTGACGGCGGGTCCCGTGGTATTCTTCCTCGGCGCGATATGCGTCGCGCTCTACTGCACAGCCGCGACCATAATCCGTCAGATAATAGGCACTTACAACGAAGCCGCGAAGTATTTCTTCCCTATTCTCGGCTACTCGTGCGCACTCGTTACGCTGATTTGCGGAATACTGATTCTCGCATCCGACATGCCGGGCGGATTCGTCACCGGACATGTAGTCTGCGGACTCGGATTCATCACCGCCTGCGTTTCGACCGCCGCGACGTCGTCCACGCGGTTCTCGCTGATTCCCAAGAACTCCGCCGACGAGACGTTCGCCGTCAATCCCGCAGGATTCTCGCGCGGGCAGGCTTCGGCACTGATTTACGTCGTATCGGCGATAGCGGCGGCTATGTGGCTGTGGTGTCTGGTGGTATTCGTCGTAGGTCGTTCCAACGAACATATCGTTTCGGGGTGCGTGCTGTTCGGCATCGCATGCGTATGCACGTCGCTCATTGCGCTCGTGGCGAGCATAGTGCGTCAGGTGCGCGGAACATACACTCTCTTCGAGGGCAGAAGGTGGATTACGCTCGTACTCGTCATGGGCGGTCTGGCTTTCGTACTCGGACTCGTAATGGTGTTCGCCTACATCGGCAAGCCGATAAACTTCGTGGGATTCGTGCTTATGGGACTTGCGCTGATATGTTGGAGCATTTCGAGCAAGGTGATACTGCTCGCCAAGATATGGCATGCCGACTTCCCGCTGGCGGCGCGCATACCGATAATACCGATACTCACCGCGCTGACATGTCTTTTCCTCGCGGCATTCCTGTTCGAGGCGGCGGTGTTCGACGCCAAGTACTTCGTCGCGGCACGCGTGATAACGGGTTTCGGAGCGATATGCTTCACGCTCTACTCGATAGTGTCGATACTCGAAAGCGGCGCGAAGAGATAGAGGAGAAAAAGGTAATATAGGCAGAATAGGTATTATAGGAGAAAGCCTATATTACCTATATTACCTATATTACCTATAATACCTATTCGGTTGCCGCCGCCCTACCTCTTCACAATCTCCATCTCGTCGAGCAGCCACGATGCGCCGGCGAACTTGTCGATGACGAACAGTACGTAGCGTACATCGACCGATATGGTGCGTTGGAGATTAGGCTCGAACGCCACGTCGCCCGACATCGCCTCCCAGTTGCCGTCGAACGCAAGTCCTATCAACTCGCCCTTCGCGTTGAGTACCGGCGAACCCGAGTTGCCGCCCGTGATGTCGCAGTCGGCGAGGAATCCCACGTGGAGCGTACCGTCCTTGTCGGCATAGCGACCGTAGTCGCCCGCGGCGTACAACTCCTTCAAACGCCCGGGAACGGTAAATTCGGTAGGATTCGACTTGTCCTCCTTCTCAATCACGCCTTTCAGCGTCGTGAAGTATCCGTACTTCACGCCGTCCTGCGGCGAGTAAGGCAGCACGCGACCGTAGGTCATGCGTATAGTAGAGTTGGCATCCGAAGCCCACGCCTTGTCGGGATGCTGCAACATCAGACCGGCGATATACTTGCGGTGTCCGTCGGCATAGCGCAGACCCGCTTCGGGAGCGACCTTGCACTTCTCCCCGACGAATGCGTCTATCGATTTCGCCAGAACCATGGCAGGGTCGGCAGCGACCTTTTCAGCCGAGAAATCGTCGAAAAGAGCCATCGTAGCCGCTTCGGACGCGAAAACGGAGTTGTCGTAGAGATAATCGACGTAAGCCGCTATATCGCCGCCGAAATCCTTGTCGATGACATCGGCATAGAACGACGGAACCTCCTTCATGTTCTCACGCGCGATGGCGAGCATCCGCGCAGCCACCTTGCGGTCGGTCGAGGCGTCGTAGTCCTTGTAGAATCCGGCGAAGGCAGTCTTGTAACGCTCCGGATTGTCGATTTTCACGACATTTTCGAGCGACCATGCCGGTTTGAGCAACTCTATCGAGTAGAGAGCCTCGCCGACGTACTGCATCAGCGCGCGCGGATAGGTGCGCTCCTCGACGGCACTCCTTATCTTGTCGAGCGCATCGATATAACCCTCCTCGGGCAGCGTATTCGCGGCAGCCCACCGGCGGAACGACTCCTCCTGAGCCTGCTTGGAAGCCTTCACGCCGAGACGGCGTATTCCGCGCGACATGCCTATCGAATTTTTCCAGTAGTTGGACGAACGGGCATACTTCGAGGCGTACTTGATGCGCACCTCGTCGCTCGCAGCCATATCCTTTTTCAGAATCGCCTGACGCTCGCCGCGGATGAAGATGCGCTGCGGATTCTGCACGTCGAGCATCTCGTCGATTTCATACGAGGTCATGTAGCGTTGGGTCGAACCCGGGAATCCCATTATCATCGCGAAGTCGTTCGGCTTGTAGCCGTCGAGCGAGATTTTCAGGAACTTTTCAGCCTTGTACGGAACGTTGTCGGGCGAATATGCGGCGGGCTTGTTGTCCTTGTCGGCATAGATGCGGAAAATCGAGAAGTCGCCCGTATGGCGTGGCCACATCCAGTTGTCGGTATCGCCGCCGAACTTGCCTATCGACGTCGGCGGAGTACCCACCAGGCGGATATCCTTGAACACCTCTATCACGAACGCGAAGTAGCGGTTGCCGCCGAAGAACTCGCGCACGACGATTTCGCGGTCGGGATTCCGCTCCGCCAGTTCCTCGCGCAGAGCCTTGACATTGGCTTTGACGAGACCCGCGAACTCCTCGCCGCCGGCGATGCTCGGCACGTTGCCCAGCACACGTCCGGTGACGTCCTCTATCTTGCGGACGAAGCGGATTTCAAGCCCCGGAGCCGGAATCTCCTCGGCATTCGACTGCGCCCAGAATCCGTATTTCAGATAGTCATGCTCGACCGACGAGAGCGACTGTATCGCGCCGTAGCCGCAGTGGTGGTTGGTGAACACAAGTCCTTCGGGCGACACGACCTCGCCGGTGCATCCCCTGCCGAAAATCACTATCGCGTCTTTGAGCGACGATTTCTCGGCGGAGTAGATGTCGTCGGCAGTCAGTTTGCAGCCGTACTTCTTCATGTCCCTGATGTTCATCTTTTGGATATAGGGCAGCAGCCACATACCCTCGTCGGCAGCAGCCGACAGCGAAACAGCCGCAAGGGCTATCGATAAAAGCAGTTTTTTCATTGTTTCGTTTTTTTTATTTATAGGTATTATAGGTAATATAAGTAATATAGGAGAGAGCCTATTCTACCTATTCTACCTATTCTACCTATTCTACCTATTCTACCTATAATACCTATAATACCTATTCCTTTTATTTCACGTTAATCATATTCACTATCGAGCGTTCGGCGGCCTTGCGCACCGCCTCGTCCATCACGATTTCGGGCGATTCGTTTTCCAGACAGCGGCAGATGCTCTCCAAAGTTACCATCTTCATATAGCGGCACTCGTTGCATCCGCATGTCGAGTCGATTGGCGGAGCCGGAATGAACGTCTTCTCCGGAAAGCGGCGGCGCATCTCGGCGAGGATGCCCGCTTCGGTAACGACGATGAATTCGCTGCGGTCGCTCCTGCCGCAGTATTCGAGTATTCCCGCCGTCGAGCCTACGTAGTCCGCCGCTTCGGCTATATGGGCTTTGCACTCGGGATGCACCACCACCGCCGCCTGCGGATGTTCGCGGCGCAGGGAGAGAATCTTCTCCAACGAGAACTCCTCGTGGACGTGGCACGCGCCGTCCCACAGCACCATATTGTCGCGCCCAGTAAGTTTCTTTATATAGGAGCCGAGGTTGCGGTCGGGAGCGAAGATTATCGGCTGTTCGCGCGGAATGCTCTCGACGACCTTCAAGGCGTTCGACGAGGTGCAGCAGATGTCGGTGAGAGCCTTCACGCCTACGGTCGTATTGACGTAGGAGACGACCTTGTGGTCGGGGTATTTCGCCTTGAATGCGGCGAATTCGGCGGCATCGCACGACTCGGCGAGCGAGCAGCCCGCCTCGGGATTCGGGATAAGCACCTTTTTGTCGGGCGACAGCACCTTGGCGGTCTCTGCCATGAAGTGTACGCCGGCGAAGAGTATTATGTCGGCATCGGTATCCTTCGCCTTTACCGACAACGCCAGCGAGTCGCCGAGGAAATCGGCAACAGCCTGCACTTCGGGCGTCGTGTAGTAATGGGCGAGGATGACGGCATTCTTCCCGCGTTTGAGTTCGGCGATTCGTTCGATGAGTTTCGACTTGTTATCGACCATGTTTTTTATTTTTTAATGTTTTTTCCTTATTTATTATTCTGCTCGTCACGTTGAGCGGATGACGGTCGTATTTCAATTTTTATTGTTTTTATATTTATATCTATAATTAAATAATAAATAAACAATAACAATAAATACTGTTGAAACTGTCGGTAACTTTTTCCTAAAATATTTACCGACAACCGAGGTTCACAAACCACCTCTCCATGTCGCTGCGGTTCAGCGGACGCCGGTTGTTTTCAACAAATGTCGAAAACGGTTATCGACATTTCGACATAGGTTTTTTTCAACATCCGCCGCCCCGTCCGCTGACGATAAACTATCGATAACTTTTCATAACTTTCCGTTTCCTGCGCCGCTCCCGCCCGTTTTCGGGTTTTTCGACAAGTTGTTGAAAGTTATCGAAAGTTGTTGCACGGGTTATCAACACTGTTTGGCGAGGTTTTCAACAACCTTTTCGGCGGCATGTCGATAATGTTCCTCCACCTGCGGGTCGGTTGCGGCGGCAGGCATTCCGTCGTCGCTGCCCTGCATAACGGACTGGATGATAGGTATCTCCCCTATCGTCTCCACTCCCGCCTGCTCGGCGTAGCGGCTCGCCCCGCCGTTGCCGAAGATGTAGTAGCGGTTGTCGGGCAACTCCTTCGGCGTGAACCATGCCATGTTCTCGATGATGCCGAGTATCGGTATGTTCACGTTCGGATTGCGGAACATCTCCACACCCCTTATAACGTCCGCCACGGCGATTTGTTGCGGCGTCGAGACGATTACCGCACCGTCGATGTGCAGTTCCGAGATTATCGACAGATGGATGTCGCCCGTTCCCGGCGGCAGGTCGATGAGCAGGAAGTCGAGTCCGCCCCACTTCGTCTGGTGTATCAGTTGCCGCAACGCGCTGTTCGCCATCGTGCCGCGCCACAGCAGAGCGTCGGTAGGTCGGATGAACATCGCTATCGAAATCAGTTTTATGCCCGCCTTTTCGGCCGGAATGATGTAGTCGGTGCCGTCGATGTTCTCGGCATCGGGTACGTAGCCTTCCAGACCGAACATCTTCGCTTGCGACGGTCCGTAGATGTCGGCGTCCAGCACTCCCACGCGGTATCCCATGTTGCGCAGCGCGACGGCGAGATTCGACGTAACGGTCGATTTGCCTACGCCGCCCTTGCCCGATGCCACGGCGACGATTTTGCGGATGCCGCCTACTGTGGAGTGGGCGTGTATCTCGTCTATCGCCTCCTGCGCCTTGGAGCGTCCGCCGCCCTCGCCCTCCTTGATGAAGACGGTGATGGTCTTGTCCGGAAATTCGGCTGCGAGCGCATCTTCGACACGTTTCTTGATTTTCATTGCGAACGGGTCGCGCTGCTTGGCGAACCGCAGGGCGACGGTTATCTTGCCGTCATCGGCAGCGATGCTCTCGACGATGCCGCTGCTGACGATGTCGGTTTCGGTCTCGGGGTGTACCACCCCGCCGAGGATTTTTGATATACGGTCTTTCATAACACTGCAAAGATAGAGAAAAATAGAATAGGTAAAATAAGCAATATAGGTAATATAGGCTGTTTCTTATAATACTTATACTTCCTATATTACTTATTGTCTTTTTCCTACGAAAAAAGGAACCGAAACAATCGGTTCCTTTTTGTGAAGCGTTTGTCGGTTTTATTTGCGGATGGCCGCTACACCCGGGAGTTCCTTGCCCTCCATGTATTCGAGCAGTGCGCCGCCGCCGGTCGATACGTAGGATACCTTGTCGGCGAGACCGAACTTGTTGATGCAGGCAACCGAGTCGCCGCCGCCGATGAGCGAGTATGCACCGTTCTTTGCGGTAGCCTCGGCGATAGCCTCGGCAACGGCACGCGAACCGGTGGCGAACTTGTCGATTTCGAACACGCCGACAGGACCGTTCCAGAGGATGGTCTTGCAGCCGAGAATCTTCTCGCGGAAGAGTTTCTTGCCCTCCTCGGCGATGTCCACACCCTCCCAGTTGTCCGGAATGTCGTTTGCCGGAGCGGTCTTGGTGTTGGCGTCCTGCGAGAATGCGTCGGCGATGAGCGCGTCAGGCGAGGTAACGATTTCGATACCCTTCTCCTTTGCCTTGGCGAGGATGTCGAGAGCGACCGGGAACATGTCCGGCTCGCAAATCGAGTTGCCGATTTTGCCGCCCTGCGCCGCTGCGAAAGTATAGGTCATACCGCCGCCGATGATGATTTTGTCCACCTTCTCCATCAGTTTTTCGATGATGGTGATTTTGGTCGAAACCTTCGAGCCGCCGATGATTGCCACGAACGGACGCTGCGGATTCTGCATCACGCCGTCGATAGCCTTCAACTCGTTCTCCATCACGTAGCCGAACATCTTGTCATTAGGGAAATAGTCGGCGATGAGAGCCGTCGACGAGTGTGCGCGGTGAGCAGTACCGAACGCGTCGTTGATGTAGCAGTCGGCATACGAAGCGAGTTTCTTCACGAACTCCTTCTGCGGACCCTCTTTCAGAGCCTTCTTGGCAGCCTTCTTCTCCTCGTCGGTAGCGTCCTCCGCCAGTCCGCGCGGCTTGCCCTCCTCCTCGGCATAGAAGCGGAGGTTTTCGAGCAGCATCACCTCGCCCGCTTTGAGGTTCTTCGCCATTTCGGCAGCCTTCTCGCCCATGCAGTCGCCGGCGAACATCACCTTGACGCCGAGACGAGCCTCGATGGCAGGGATAATCTGCTCCAACGAGAACTTCATGTCGTTGTTCTTCTTCGGACGACCGAGATGCGACATGAGGATTACCGCTCCGCCCTTTTCGAGAACCTTCTTGATGGTAGGGATAGCGGCACGGATACGGGTGTCGTCGGTAACCTTGCCTTCACCGTCGAGAGGCACGTTGAAGTCTACGCGGATAATCGCGCGCTTGCCTGTGAAATCGTAGTTGTCAATAGCAAACATAGTTTTTGTTTTTTGATGATTTATGATAATTCCAATTCTGTCGTATAGCAACGTGCAAATTTAGCAAACAATTCCGAAAGCGGAAAATCTTTTGCATAAAACGAGAGACATTAAGGTTCTTAAAAAGAAATATGGGTGCGTTCAACGCACCCATATTTCGTAACCTCGACTACCCTATTACTCCACCGTAACGACATACGGGCAGTAAGCCTGCACGCCCTGACGCGCGAGAATCTCTTCGAGCGTCGAATAGGTGCTGCGGATGCAGTTCATCTCGTCGCTCGAAATAGCGGTGCGTACCTGTGCGTTGAGAGACTGCATGAATGCGGCGAACGGAGTGAGTTCTTCGAGAACCTCCGTAACGCGGAAGTTGTCGGCGATGCCAGCCTTGTCGGCTGCGACGGCGATGGCCTGTTTCAGACCGCCGTTGGCATCGACCAGACCTATGCCGACAGCGCGGGAGCCGCTCCATACGCGACCCTGTGCGATGTCGAGTACCTTCTCTATCGGCAGATTACGTCCTGCGGCGACTTTCGAGGTGAATGTTTCGTATACCTTGTCCACCGAACGGATGATGGTGTTGCGCTCGACCGGAGTGCATTTGCGGATTTGGAGCATGCCGAAGACCGCTTGTCCCATATCCGCCGACGGATTGGTCTTGACGGTGTCGAACGTGATGCCCAACTTGTTTTTGAGCATGTCGCCACCCTCAATCATCATTCCGAATACGCCGATTGAACCCGTCAGCGTCAGTTTGTCGGCTACGATTGCGTCGGCTGGACACGAGATGTAGTAGCCGCCGCTGGCTGCGTAGGAACCCATCGACACGATGACCGGCTTCTCCTTTTTGAGGAGATCCACTTCGCGCCAGATGATGTCGCTGGCGAGCGCGCTTCCGCCCGGCGAATTGACACGCAGTACGACAGCCTTGATTTTGTCGTCCTTGCGGGCTTTCGCGATTGTCTGCGCAAGGGTCGTGCCGTAAATCTTGTCGTCCGAGCCTTCGCCGTCCACGATTTCGCCGTCGGCATAGACGATGCCGATTTTAGGTGCGGTGAGATTTTTCAGGTCGGCTTTCGCGAGCGAGCAGTATTCGCCGAGGGTTACCATGTCGAATTCGCCCTCGGAGTTGCGCTGTACGCCGTAGTTCTCGAACACCTCGTCCATCTGGTCGGCATAGAGCAGACCGTCCACGAGTTTGTATTTCAGAGCATCTTCGGGGAACATCAGTTCGAGGTCGTCCGCCAGACGGTTCAACTCCTTGACGTCTACCCCGCGCGCTTCGGCTATCGTCTGCGTCATCACGCTCCACATGTCGTCGCACATAGCCTGCATCTGGGCGCGGTTGGCGTCGGACATCTTGTTGAGGATATATGGCTCGACGGCACTCTTGTACTTGCAGACCGTCGGACGGAACACCTCCGCCGAGAGTCCGAGTTTGTCCATCGCACCTTTGTAGAACATCAGCGTGGCGGAGAGACCGACCCAACTCATGCCGCCTTCGGGCTGCATGTAGATTTTGTCTGCCGCCGAGGCGAGGTAGTAGCCCACCTGCGAATAGGTGTCGTTGTATGCCACGACGAACTTGCCGCTCTCCTTGAAATCGACGATTGCGGCGCGGAGTTCCTCGATGATTGCGGTCGATGCGCCGCCCGCACCGGTGAAGTTCATGTAGATACCCTTGATTTTAGGGTCTTCCTTGGCAGCCTCTATCGCGCGCAGCACGTTGAGGAGCGTATAACTTTTGGTGGATTGGAGCGTCATGAAGTCGATTCCGGCGAAAGGATTCGTCGAAGGCGAATCGGTGATGTTGTCCGCCATGTCGATTTTCAGAATCGATTCCGGCGCGACGACGGTCGGCTCCTCCATCGAACCTGCGATACCGAGGATTACGAACAGCCAGAGCAGTCCGGAGAGGATGCTGCCGACTACTACCGCGAGCAGGGCAGCGAGAAATACTTTTGCGAATTTCATGATATTGATTGTTTGGTGTTTTTTGCTCATTTACCACTTAAAGACCTTCTTGTTTTGCAAAGGTATGTATTTTTTCGCGAAAAATCCCCCCCCCGAAAAAAATTGCGAAAAAAGTGAAAAACAGGCAGGATAATAGGTAATATAGGTAATATAGGCTCTTTCCTATAATACTTATTCTACTTATATTACCTATACTGCCTTATTCCTCCTATCTCTCCTCCGTTTTCCGTCTTTCCTATTTATTTGCTATCTTTACCGCACAAAACTTCAAACCTATGCAACCCATAATCGTTATCGCGACCATCGCGGGCTATATCGCCCTGCTGTTCACGGTCGCTTTCATTTCGGGACGGCGCGCCGACAACGCGGGCTTCTTCGTCGGCAACCGCTCGTCAAAGTGGTATGTGGTGATGTTCGCCATGATTGGTGCCGCGATGTCGGGCGTTACGTTCGTGTCGGTACCCGGTATGGTCGCCGCGAGCGGATTCTCCTACTTCCAGATGGCACTCGGATTCTTCGTCGGACAACTCGTCGTGGCATTCGTCCTCATCCCGCTATTCTACCGCATGCAACTCGTGTCGATTTACGGATATTTGGAGGAACGCTTCGGCGCGACGACCTACAAGACCGGCGCGTGGTTCTTCTTCATCTCGAAACTTTTGGGCGCATCGGTGCGGCTGTTTTTGGTATGCGTCGTGCTGCAACTGCTGCTGTTCGACCCCTACGGCATCCCGTTCGTCGCCAATGCCGCCATTATGGTCGTCCTCGTGCTGCTCTACACTTTCCAAGGCGGCGTCAAGTCGCTGATATGGACCGACTCGTTGAAGACATTGTGCCTGATTTTGAGTATCGTACTCTGCATCTGGTTCATCATCGAGCGTCTCGACATGTCGCTCGGCTCGATGGTCTCGGCAGTCGCCGACAGCGACTATTCGCGGATGTTCTGGCTCGACGACCCGAACGACCGCCGCTACTTCTTCAAGCAGTTCTTCGCCGGCGTGTTCGCGCTTATCGCCATGACGGGTCTCGACCAGGATTTGATGCAGCGCAACATGAGTTGCCGCAACTACCGCGATTCGCAGAAGAATATCGTGCTGTCGAGCATCCTCCAAACCGTGGTGATACTGATGTTCCTTTTCCTCGGGGCGATGCTCTACATCTTCGCCGGGCGGACGGGCATCGCACTGCCCGCCGAGTCGGACAACGTTTTCGCTGCGGTCGCCACGTCGGACGGCATGCCGCTCGTCGTGGGCATACTGTTCGTTCTGGGACTTATCTCTTCGACCTATTCGGCTGCGGGTTCGGCTCTTACGGCTCTTACGACGTCATTCACGATAGATATTCTCGACGGCGGCAAGCGTTTCGACGAACGACGCCTCACGCGCGTGCGCAAGTGCGTGCATATCGGTATGGCTGCGGCGATGTTCGCCGTCATCTGCGCTCTCTACCGGCTGAACAATACCAATGCGATAGATGCGGTCTATACGCTCGTAAGTTACACCTACGGTCCCATACTCGGCATGTTCGCATTCGGCATCCTGACGAAGCGGCGCGTGCGCGACCGCTGGGTTTTCGCGGCGGCGATAGTCGCTCCGGTGCTGTGCTATATCCTTCAAACCAACTCCGAACGCTGGTTCAACGGCTATACGTTCAGTTACGAACTGCTGATAGTGAACGCGGCACTGACCTTCACCGGCATGCTGCTGCTTACGAAGAAAACGGCAGACAAGAGCAATAGGTAATATAGGCAGAATAGGTATTATACGACATATATTACTTATACTACTTATATTACCTATTTGTAAAAGATATTCACGAAAAATTACATCCCCCTCGCAGGAGGGGGCTTGGGGGTGGGTAACACGCCGGTCATTTTTCGTGTAGCAAGAGGGTGCAAAAACGATAAAAGATATTCACGAAAAATCACACCCCCTCGCAGGCGGGGGCTTGGGGGTGGGTAACACGCCGGTTATTTTTCGTGTAGCAAGAGGGTGCAAAAACGATAAAAGATATTCACGAAAAATGATTCTTGTTTCCGACGGAGGTTCGACCAAATGCGACTGGGCGGTCGCAGACGAAACATGCGGCGCGATTGTCCGCCGCTTCACGACAGAGGGCATGAACCCTTTCGCCCGCTCCCGCGAGGAGATTGCCGCACTGCTGCGCAACGGCGTGGCTCCCATAGCGGCTGAATACGCCGTGGACGCCGTGTACTTCTACGGTGCGGGTGCGGCGTTCGACAAAATCGCGCTGCTCCGCGACGAAATCGCGGCTGCCATTCCGTGTGAAAGGGTAGAGGTGCATAGCGACATGGAGGCTGCCGTGCGTGCCACGGCGGGTCGCGGCAGCGGGGTAGTCTGCATCCTCGGCACCGGCTCCAATTCATGTTATTGCGAGGATGGACGCATCGTCAGGGGCGTACCGGCACTGGGCTATATCCTCGGCGACGAGGGCAGCGGGGCGGTACTCGGACGCACGCTGGTCGGCGACGTGCTGAAAGGCGTCGCACCCGACCGTATCCGCCGCGATTTCGAACAGACATTCGGCATGACGCAGGCTGAAATCCTCGAATGCGTCTACCGTCGCCCGATGGCTAACCGCTTTCTCGCGTCGTTTGCACCGTTCCTCTCGGCACGGCTCGACGACGAATACGTATATAATCTTGTCCGCGAATCGTTTGCGCGATTCCTGCAACGCAACGTGGCGCAATATCCCGCCGCACCGGTATGGTTCGTGGGTTCGGTCGCCGAATATTTCCGCCGCCCGCTGACGGACGCTCTCGAACGCGAGGGAATGACTTTGGGCGGGGTAGTGCGGTCGCCGATAGAGGGGCTGGTGAAGTACCATTCGGTGAATGCAGGTTCTTGCGAAACGGATGTTCGCTCCGCGACCGGCGAGACGAAAAATCCGTTCAGGAAGATTACGGAGGAACCGTCGTTTTACGACGATTTGGAGCATCGCAGCGTGCGCGAGATTCTCTCGTTCATCAACCGCGAAGACCACCGCGTGGCGGACGCCGTGGCGCGCTCGCTGCCGCAGTTGGAGGAGTTCGTCGAACGGCTCGTGGAGCGCATGAAACGCGGCGGACGGCTGTTCTATATGGGTGCCGGCACGAGCGGGCGTCTGGGCGTTCTCGATGCGTCGGAAGTGCCGCCCACATTCGGTATGCCGCCTACCGTCGTCATCGGCATCATCGCCGGCGGCGACCGCGCGCTGCGCAACCCCGTCGAGGGCGCGGAGGACGACACGGAACAGGGCTGGAAAGACCTGCAATCACACTCGATAACGCCGCTCGACACGGTCGTCGGCATCGCCGCTTCGGGTACTACGCCATACGTCGTAGGCGCGCTCCGTGCCGCACGGGTATTCGGATGCCTTACGGCGTCGGTGTCGAGCAATCCGCGCTCGCCGATAGCCGCCGAAGCCGAATTCGCGATTGAAACGGTCGTAGGACCGGAGGTCGTAACGGGCAGTTCGCGCATGAAGTCGGGTACGGCGCAGAAACTCGTCTGCAACATGATTACGACGACTGCCATGATAGGTCTCGGGCGCGTGCGCGGCAACCGTATGGTGAACATGCAACTCTCCAACCGCAAGTTGATAGACCGCGGCACACGCATGCTGGTAGACGAACTGGGACTGCCCTACGACGATGCGCAGCGGCTGCTGCTCATCCACGGTTCGGTTCAGCGCGCCGTCGAAGCCTGCGGCAGGGGAGAACGAGAAGAGGAGAAACAGGTATTATAGGTATTATAGGCAGAATAGGCAGAATAGGTTTCCCTATATTACCTATATTACTTATTCTACCTATTCTACTTATTCCGCTTTTTCGCTATCTTTACGACTGCGTCGTTTAGATAGGATGCGCCTCGGCAAAGGCAAAAAATAATTTTGCCTTTCCACTCGGCTTTCGCTATCTTTGCACGATAAAACACTATTGACTATGGCGAAAGAGTTCAAACGATACCTCATCACATCAGCACTCCCGTATGCCAACGGGCCTGTGCATATCGGTCATCTGGCGGGCGTCTACATCCCGTCGGACATCTACACCCGCTACCTGCGCCTGCGCGGTCGCGACGTAATTTCGGTCTGCGGCAGCGACGAACACGGCGTGCCGATTACCATCAAGGCGAAGCGCGAGGGTATAACCCCTCAGCAGGTCGTGGACCGCTACCACGAAATCATCAAGAAGTCGTTCGCCGACCTCGGCATCTCGTTCGACATCTATTCTCGCACGACGTCGCCCGTCCACAGCGCGACGGCATCCGATTTCTTCCGCAAACTCTACGACGACGGCAAGTTCATCGAGAAGACCTCGATGCAGTACTACGACGAGGAGGCGCAGACGTTCCTCGCCGACCGCTATATCGTCGGCACATGTCCCAAGTGCGGCAACGAGCGCGCCTACGGCGACCAGTGCGAAGCCTGCGGCTCGACGCTTTCGCCCGACGAACTCATCGAACCTCACTCGGCAGTGTCGGGCAGCGTGCCGGTGAAGCGCGAGACGAAACATTGGTATCTGCCTCTGAATGAGTATGAACCGATGCTCCGCAAATGGATTCTCGACGGACACAAGGAGTGGAAAACCAACGTTTACGGTCAGTGCAAGAGTTGGCTCGACGGCGGTCTGCAACCACGCGCCGTGAGTCGCGACCTCGACTGGGGTATTCCGGTTCCGGTCGAAGGGGCGGAGGGCAAGGTTCTCTACGTATGGTTCGATGCACCGATAGGGTATGTCTCTGCTACAAAGGAACTTACACCCGACTGGGAAAAATACTGGAAGAGTGAGGATACCAAACTGGTTCATTTCATAGGCAAGGACAACATCGTGTTCCACTGCATCGTCTTCCCGTCGATGCTGGCGGCTCACGGCGGCTATATCCTGCCCGAAAACGTGCCGTCGAACGAGTTCCTGAACCTCGAAGGCGACAAGATTTCGACCTCGCGCAACTGGGCAGTCTGGCTGCACGAGTATTTGGAGGAGATGCCGGGCAAGGAGGATGTCCTGCGCTACGTTCTTTGTGCGAACGCTCCCGAGACCAAGGATAACGACTTCACGTGGAAAGACTATCAGGCGCGCAACAACAACGAACTCGTCGCCGTGCTGGGCAACTTCGTGAACCGCGCTCTGGTGCTGACCAAGAAATATTACGACGGCGTCGTGCCTGCCTGCGGCGAACTCGACGACTACGACAAGTCTACGATTGCCGAACTGTCGCAAATCAAGGCGTCGCTCGAAAACAATATAGAGAATTTCCGTTTCCGCGAGGCTCTGAAAGACGCGATGAACTTCGCCCGTATCGGCAACAAGTATCTCGCCGACACCGAGCCTTGGAAACTTATCAAGACCGACGCCGAGCGCGTGAAAACGATTCTGAACATCGCCTTGCAGATTACCGCCAATATCGCCGTCGCCTGCGAGCCGTTCATGCCGTTCACAGCAGAGAAGATTCTGCGAATGCTCGATGTCGATAAGTTCGGTTGGGAGCGTCTGGGCGCAATGGACCTTATCGCCGCCGGACACCGCATCGGCGAGCCGTCGCTGCTCTTCGAGAAGATAGAGGACGACGTCATCCAGCGTCAGTTGGACAAACTCGCTGCGACCAAGGCTGCCAATCTCGCCGCCGAGGTGAAAGCCGAACCGCAGAAGGAGGAGTGTACGTTCGACGATTTCCAGAAGATGGACATCCGCGTTTCGACGATTCTCGCTGCCGAAAAGGTCGCGAAGACGAAAAAACTGCTCAAACTGACTATCGATACGGGCATCGACAAGCGTACTATCGTATCGGGTATTGCCGAGCATTATTCGCCCGAAGAACTTGTAGGCAAGCAGGTTCTGGTGCTTGTGAACCTCAAACCGCGCGAATTGAAAGGCATCGTGTCGCAGGGAATGATTCTCATGGCGGAGGACGCCACGGGTGCTTTACGGCTGTTGCAGCCAGATGCCAAGACCAATTCGGGAGCAATGGTAGGGTAGTCCGATTGGTTGCCCGATAAAGTTTGGGGAGATGTTCCACGTGGAACATCTCCCCATTGTTTGTCAGAAAATAGGTATTATAAGTAAAATAGGTAATATATGTCTCGCAATCATATATTACCTATAATACCTATATTACTTATAGCGTGAACCGCCTCCCCTCCCCGTTGTTCCACGTGTAACAACGAGCTTTATCTCCCGAATCTTACCAGCAGCACATTGACATCTGCCGGCGAAACTCCGGGGATTCGCGATGCCTGACCGATGGTGGTAGGGCGGATACGCATCAGTTTCTGGCGCGCTTCGATGGTGAGCGACTGCATCGACGAGTAGTCGAATCCGTCGGGAATCGCGATGTCTTCGAGCCGGTGCAACTTCTCGGCGACCTGCTTTTCGCGCTCGATGTAGCCGCTGTACTTGATTTCAATCTCCGCCTCCTCGATTATCTCGTCGGTGATTCCGTTGTCGGCGACGAATTTCCGCAATTTCGGCAGCACTTCGACAAGTCCCGCGAGCGTGATTCCGTTGCGCAGAACGAAGTCGAAAATCTTGCGACCCTGCGTTGCGGGCGGCAAACCGAGCGAATTTAAGTAGTTCTGAATTTCGGATATTTTGACGCTCTGCGTGCGGGTGTACTGAATAAGCGATTCTGCGAGCGAATTTTTTTCGACGAATTTTTCGTATCTCTGCCGGCGAACCAACCCGATTTCATACCCGATTGGCGTAAGCCGTCGGTCGGCGTTGTCCTGACGGAGCATGATTCGGTATTCCGCCCGCGAGGTGAACATGCGGTACGGTTCGTCCACACCCTTCGTAACGAGGTCGTCTATCAGCACTCCGATGTACGCCTGGTCGCGGTGCAGCACGAGCGGCTGCCTGCCCGCCAACTTCAAATGGGCGTTGATGCCCGCCATAAGTCCCTGAGCCGCAGCCTCTTCATACCCCGTAGTACCGTTTACCTGCCCCGCAAGATACAGATTGTCAGCGAGTTTGCTTTCCAAAGTGTGGCGCAGTTGCGTCGGCGGGAAGTAGTCGTACTCGATTGCGTAGCCCGGGCGGTAGATGTGGACGTCCTCCAACCCGACTATCTGATGCAGCGCCCGCATCTGCACGTCGTATGGCAGCGACGACGAGAAGCCGTTGAGATAGTATTCGTTGGTGCCGTTGCCCTCGGGTTCGAGGAACAACTGGTGCTGCTCCTTGTCGGCGAAGGTGCGCAGTTTGTCCTCGATGCTCGGGCAGTAGCGGGGTCCGATGCCCTTTATCGTGCCGTTGAACAGCGGTGAGTCGGCGAAGCCTTCGCGCAGCGTGTCGTGTACCTTTTTCGACGTGTATACGAGGAAGCACGGCAACTGGTGCCGCACGGGTTCGGTGGCGTCGGAGAATGAGAATTTCGACGGATTTTCGTCGCCGTACTGCGGTTCGAGAGCCTCGAAATCGATGGTCCGTGCATCGAGCCGCGCAGGAGTTCCGGTCTTCATGCGACCCGTCTCCATGCCTATTGAGACGAGCGATTCGGTGATGCCGTATGCCGCCGCATCGCCCGCCCGTCCGCCGTCGGCATGCGAGCGTCCGCAGTGCATAAGCCCCGAAAGGAACGTTCCGGCGGTTACGACGACTGCCCGTGCGCCGAACTCGACGCCCATGCGCGTTTTCACGCCCGTTACGCGCGGACGTTCGCCTGTGCGGTCGAAGAGTATCTCCGTCGCCGTATCCTGCCAGATGAAGAGATTCTGCGTGTTTTCGAGCCGGTGCCGCCACTCCTGCGAAAAACGCGTCTTGTCGCACTGCGCACGCGGACTCCACATCGCCGCCCCCTTCGAGCGGTTTAGCATACGGAACTGAATGGTAGTCAGGTCGGTAACTTCGCCCATCTGACCGCCTAACGCATCTATCTCGCGTACTATCTGTCCTTTGGCGACGCCGCCCACGGCGGGATTGCACGACATCGACGCCATTTTGGTCATGTCCATCGTCAGCAGCAGTGTCCGTTGCCCGAGCCTTGCCGCCGCCGATGCCGCCTCGCATCCCGCGTGTCCCGCACCTATAACTATTATGTCGTAGTTTTCCATAGCAATGACATTAGGTAATATGGGTATTATAGGTAGTATATGTTTTTCCTATAATACTTATATTACCTATATTACTTATTTCTCCGATACCGCATTTTCCCGCATCTCCGCCAGCAGCGCGAGGTACTTGTCCTCCTTGGCGTGCATCTGCCTGTTCGCGCGCGGGGTCTTGTCCTTCTGCCCGCAGAGGTGCAGCACGCCGTGTACTATCACCCGCAGCATCTCCTCGCGCCGTGTCGCGCCGTACTGCCGAGCATTGTCGGCGACGGTCTCGACGTCGATGAATATGTCGCCGGCGATGAAACCCTCTTTCAGGTCGCTGTCGTCGAACGTGATTATGTCGGTGTAGTAGTCGTGTCCGAGGTACCGGCGGTTCATTTCGAGCAGCCGTGCCGCCGAGCAGAACACGTAGTTGATGCCGCCGATGCGGTATCCGCCCTCCTGCCGCGCCACCTCGCGCAGCCACCGGCGCAGAAGCCTGCGGTCGCGAAGACGGAACGTGCAGTCGTCGTTGTAATAAAGAATATCCATTATTTTTTCTTGAAACAGTTGGCTGCCGACATCTTGACGCTCGGCGACGGCGCATAGATGCCGAATACCAGTTTGTACTCTATGTTCATCGTCGCAGGGTCTACCGCCGAGCCAATGACGCCGATGCGCTGGTCGCGCGCAACGGTCTGCCCCTTGGCGACCGCGACCGACGAAAGGTTGGCGTAGGAGGTGATGTACTCGCCGTGGGCGATGTAGACGTCGTACTTGTTGGTTACCTTGTTGCGCTTGACATCGACCACCTTGCCTTCGTATATCGATATGATTTTCGCCCCCTCGGCACCGACGATTTGAGCCATGTTGCCGTTGTAGCGCTTCACCCTGCCGCCCACGACGGGCAGATGCAGATTGGAGGTCTTGCCCGAAAACGACGCTCCCGCCTTGTTGCCCTTGGTGAGTTTGCGCAACTCGCGTATCGCCTCGTCCAGTTTCTCCTCCTGTTCGAGTTTCGCGCGCAGTACCGCCTGCTCCTTCTTCGACATGCGGCTGACGGTCTGACGGGCTGTCTTGGCGTCGCGGCGCATGCGTTCGCGCTGATTGTCGAGTTCGCGCTTCGATGCGGCGAGGTCTTCGCGCTTTTTCGCCAACGCCTCCTGTTCGCGCCGCACGTCCTCGCGCACGGCGGTTATCTCCTTCATCTTCTCGCCGCGGCGTTCGGTCGCGGTGCGCAGCGCGGCGATGCGGCGCGCCATGTCGGCGAACGAATCGGCGGAGAATATGTAGGCGAGATAGTTGCGGTAGCGGTAGTTGCGGTATGCCGCACGAGCCATTTCGCGGCAACTGTTTTCGAGTGTCATAAGTTGTCCCGACAACTCCTCGACGCGCTTCGACGACTGCTCGACCTCGGCTGTCAGGCTCTTTATCTGACGGTTGGTGGCGTTGATGAGCGAATTGCGCTTCTCGATTTGCTTCGTCAGCAGGCGCACGCGCTTCTGCGCCGACGCCTTGTCCTTTTTGAGCGTCGAGAGTTGCTTCTCCTCGTTGGCTATGCTGCGTTCGAGTTCGGCTATTATGCGTCGCTGCTCCTCCGCCTTCTTGGAGTCGGCGGTCTGCGCCGCGAGCGGCGACAGGGCTGACAGCAGGACGAAAAATGCGGTGAATGCCGTTGCGTAGAGTCGTTTCATCGTTTCGGTTTTTTCTCTTTTCGGGCTTCGTTCGGGTCGCTGCGGTATTGTCCGCCGGTCAGGCGGCGTTCGATTTCGGCGGCGTCGTAACCCCGTTCGAGAGCCTTGCGCCAGTAGGTTTTAGCCATGAACGTGTCGCCGAGCGCATCGAGTATGTCGCCGTAGTGGAGCGCCATTTCGGGCGACGAGTTGCGGTCGAACGACAGTGCCTGCTGCATGTGCTTCTTCGCCTCGTCGTAGCGTCCGAGACGGTAGAAGACCCATGCCAGCGTGTCGAGGAACGTCGCGTTGTTCTGCGAAATAGCCGTCGCGCGCGTAGCCATCGCCAGCGCACGGTCGAGATTGCGACCCTCGACGCTGAGGAAGTAGGCGTAGTTGTTCAGCACCGACGCATTGTCGGGATAGTATTTCAGCGCGCGTTCGAACGCGACATAGCAGCGTTTCGCGTCGCCGCGCTGATGCTCGGTATCGCCGATGTAGCCCCACAGACGACCGCGCAGAGTGTCGTTCCGGGCATATTTCAGAGCCTCCTTGTAGGATTCGACCGCTTCGGCGTAGCGTTTGGCTATCGAGTGGACGTGTCCCTGCTGCGCCCGCATCTCGGCGTCGTGCGGATAGCGTCGCAAAGCCTTCGCGAGGTAGACGCCGACCGAATCCATGTGTTCGAGATAGCCCTCGATTTCGATTATCCGCCCGAAATCTTCGACGGAAGCCGTCTCCTCATCGAGATTCTGCTTGTAGAGAGCCAGTGCCGCCTCGATTTGCCCCGAGGCTATCAGATGCTTGGCGTAGAGTTCGGTAACCTCCTTGTCCGCCGGATAGCGAATCATCAGTTTGCCGGCGAGGGCGTTTATCTGCGGAAAGTACTTGCGGTAGAAGTTGATGTTGCCGGTCAGCGAGTTGAACTGCGAAATTTTGTTCTCCAACGGTATCTCGTCGCTGTCGAAAAGCCGCCCGACGACCGTCAGATAGTTGGTGAAGTCGTGTTTCTTGTAGTAGTGGTCGCCCAGAGCCATCCACGACGCGAGGTAGGTCGAGTCGCGGCGTATCGCTTCGCTGAACGATGCGAGTGCGAGCGAGTCGCGCCCCGTCGCCGAACCGACCTCGGCAAGTGCGAGGTAACTGTCGGGTATATAGGGTGTTTCGGCTATCATGCGGCGCGCTTCGGCTTCCGCCTTTTCGTATTGTAGCGTCGAGAGGTAGAGCCGCTGGCGGAAGCGGACGAGCATCGGCTGGCGACCGATTTTCACCTCCGCCGAATCGAGCGTCGCGATTGCGGCGAGGGGCTGGTCGTTGGATTCGTAGAGAATCGAGAGTATGCGGAAGTGGTCGGGGTCGCTGCCGTTGCGCGTGAGCAGCGAGTAGTACTCTATCGCGTCGTTGTAGCGGCGTGCGCGCACGAGCGATTCACCCAACATTTCCAGATAGTTGCGGTTGTCCTTGTCCGATTCGTAAGCCTTGCGGGCGAGCCGCACAGCCTCTTCGGCATTGCCCTCCGCGCCGAGCCGCGCGAGGAGATACTGCGCCGGAGCGTAGGTCGAATCCGCCGCCAGAGCCTCCCGGGCGAAGCGTTGCGCCCCGACCGAATCGCGGTCGATGACGAGCCGTTTCACGCCGTCGGTATAGAGATACGTCGCGCGCAGCGAATCGGGCAGTTCGGGTTCGGCAACGACCGTCGGCGGGGGATTCTTGGCGAATCCTCCGGCAAGCGTCGCCGCAGCCAGAATTGTCGTGAATAAGCGTCGCATGGCGAATCTCGGAAAAATGTCCTTAACGACCTTAAAGACTTTAAGGATTTGATTAAATATTTGCGGTTTACCTTCCTCTCTTATCAAGTTCCCCTCGCAGGAGGGGGATTTAGGGGGTGGGTAACACGCTTAAAATTAAAAGTAAAACTATGCCCGACGTGATGCCGGTATAGCCTGTTGTAAGGGTCTTAACCTCCTTTTTTAGGTATTACAACACGCTGTCGAACTGGTGGAGGAAGCGGACGTCGTTCTCGAAGTACAGACGCAGGTCCTTCACGCCGAATTTCAGCATCGCGATACGCTCAACTCCCATGCCGAATGCGAATCCCGAATACTCCTTCGGGTCGATGCCGTTGGCTTCGAGTACGTTGGGGTCTACCATTCCACATCCGAGGATTTCGAGCCAGCCCGTACCCTTGCAGACGTTGCAGCCCTTGCCGCCGCAGAGGTTGCACGACACGTCCACCTCTGCCGAAGGTTCGGTGAACGGGAAGTAGGACGGACGCATGCGGATGCGGGTCTGCTCGCCGAAAAGTTCCTTGGCGAAGTAGAGCAGCGACTGTTTCAGGTCGGCGAACGAGACGTTCTTGTCGATGTAGAGTCCCTCGACCTGATGGAATATGCAGTGCGCGCGGTAGGAGATTGCCTCGTTGCGGAACACGCGTCCCGGGCAGATTACGCGGATAGGCGGCTTCTGACGCTCCATGGTGCGCACCTGAATCGACGACGTGTGGGTGCGCAGCAGGATGTCGGGGTTCTTCTCGATGAAGAACGTGTCCTGCATGTCGCGCGCCGGATGCTCGGGCGGGAAGTTCAGAGCCGAGAAGACGTGCCAGTCGTCCTCGATTTCGGGACCTTCGGCGACGGTATAGCCCAAACGGGAGAAAATGTCGATTATTTCGTTCTTTACGATTGAAATCGGATGTCGCGAACCGAGCGTTTCAGCCGAACCCGGACGCGACATGTCCTCGATTTTCGATTCGCCCGCCGCCGTGTCGACGAACTCCTCCTTCAATGCGTTGATTTTCGCGAGTGCGCTCTGTTTAAGTGCATTGAGCCGCTGTCCGAGTTCGCGCTTGCGCTCCGGAGCGACGGTTTTGAACTCCTCCATGAGGGCTGTCAGTTCGCCTTTCTTGCCGAGAATGCGGATTCGGAAGTCCTCGATTTCGGCTGCCGCCTTCGGATGGAACTCCTCGACGCGGGCGAGCAGGTCGTTGATTTTGCTGTTCATATTTTGATGTTTTATACTTTTGCCGTACCTTTATACCCGTATGGGCATAATAGGTTACAAAGTTACAATTTTTTTGGGAAATGTTTCGTAAAAGCATATTATTTATAGCCGTCGTGTCGGTATCGCTGCTCTTCGCCCGTTCGGCGTCAGCCCAGAAGGTGGGACTGGTGTTGAGCGGCGGCGGCGCGAAGGGGCTGTACCATATCGGTGTCATTCAGGCTCTCGAAGAGAACGGCGTGCCGATAGACTACGTTGCCGGAACGTCGATGGGTTCGATTATCGCGGGTCTGTACGCCGCCGGATATTCGCCCGAGCAGATGCGCGAAATCGTGGCTTCGGGCGACGTGAAACGCTGGGTTTCGGGGCGTATCGACGATTCGCACCGCTACTACTACCGCGAGCAGGACACCCCGCCCGCAATCATCGGTCTGCGGTTCGACGTGAGCCGCGAAAGCCGCCTGCGCCGCCGTGCCGCGAAGGAGGCTGGGACGGCGACCAGGAAGCGCGACCGTATCTTGCAGATGCCGGCAGACCTTATCTCGTCGTCGCAGGTCGATATGGCGTTGAACGAACTTTTTCGCCCCGCATCCGAGGCGTGCCGCGGCGATTTCGGCTCGCTGATGGTGCCTTTCTTCTGCGTGGCGAGCGACCTCACTGCCCGTCGCGCCGTCGTGTTCCGCAGCGGCGACCTCGGCGAGGCTATCCGCGCGTCGATGTCCATACCGCTCGTGTTCAAGCCGTTGAAGCGGCGCGGAATGCTGCTCTACGACGGCGGTCTGTACGACAATTTCCCGTGGCGGCAGATGATTGCCGACCATGCGCCCGACCATATCATCGGCGTGAAGTGTACCGCCGGCAATACTCCCGTAGACGAGAACAGCGGGCTGGTAGACCAGGCGTTGATGCTGATGACAACCGACACCGACTACGACCTGCCGAAAGAGGGCAACGTGATGATAGACCGCGCCGTCGATGCGGGCATGCTCGATTTCGACCGCGGCGAGGAGATAATCCGTCAGGGCTACGAAGACACGATGGAGCGCATAGGCGAGATTCTGGCTACGATTCCGTCGCGCCGCCCGCAGGAGGAGGTGCGCCGCCGCCGCGAGGAGTTTGCAGCCAAGTTGCCCGAACTGAAAATAGGCGAATCCGACATCGTCGGTCTGAGCCATGCGCAGGAGCAGTATGCGAGAGCCGTCATGACGCCCAAGCGTGGTGCGGACTCGGTGCGCACGTTCGACGAGTTCCGCTCGGGCGTGTTCGACCTCCTCGCCGAGAACGATTTCTCAGCCGACTACCCCTATCTGCACTACGATTCGGTCGCGCGCGTGTTCCGACCGTCGCTGATGCTCCGCATGATGCCGTCGCTGAAAATCTCCGTCGGCGGCAACATCTCCTCGACGGCGTACAACCAGGCGCGCATCGGGTTGAGTTACGAGCGCATCGGTCGCGCCGCGCTGACGGCGGGTGTAGACCTCTATCTCGGACCTATCTACAATGCGGGTCGCATCGGCGGTCGCGTCGCCTTTTCGCCGCGGCGTCCGGCGTTCCTCGACCTCTACTATATCTTCTCGGTGCGCAACACGCTCTACGGCAATTTCGGCAACCTCTCCTCAATCGACAATACCCAGCGCAAGAAGCACAAGGAGAATTTCATGTCGCTCTCGGCGGGACTGGCGATGACCAAGCGCAGCGTGGTGCAGGCGACGCTGAACGTCGGCGAGAACTACTATCGTTTTCAGGGCGACGTGCGACCTTCGTACTTCTCGTTCGTCGCCTTGCGGGCGCAGGTGCGGCGCAGCACGCTCGACGACCCGTTGTGGTCCGTGCGCGGCAACAGCATCTCGCTGTCGGGAATATTCGTGGACGGGCGCGACAAACTGAGCGTCGACACCGACGATTTCGGCGTCCGTCGGGTAGAGCGGCTCTCGTCCCGCCGCAGTTGGTTCGGCGCGAGGGTGTCGTGGTCGCACTATCTCGAAATCCCGCGCTGCCGATGGTTCTCGTTCGGCTACGGCGCGGAGGCGGTGTATACCGACCATCCGCGGTTCAACGACTTGGAGGCTACGCTCGTGTCGCTGCCGCAGTACGCCCCGACGAGGCATTCGCAGATGATATACATGCCCGAATACCATGCGGCGCGCTACGTGGCGGCGAGCGTCATGCCGACGTTCCGCGTCATAGAAAATCTCTATGTGCGGGCTGGATTCTACGCGATGTTCCGCGACCGCGGCTATCTCGACGCCTCGCGGTGGCAGTATATCACCGATTTGTCGGTCGTCTACCGCTCGTTCGTCGGACCGGTCAGCCTGTCGCTCACCAAATACGGTCTGCGCAACGGCAACAACTTCTATCTGACGTTCAATTTCGGGTATCTGCTCTTCGCGCCGAAGGGGACGTTTTATTAGATTTTTGGGAGGACCGGGAGGACCGGGAGTCTTGGGAGGACTGGGAGAACTGGGAGGACCGGGAGTTCTGGGAGGACTGGGAGAACTGGGACTAAAATAGGTAATATAGGCAAAATAGGCAGTATAAGCCTATATTACTTATATTACCTATAATACCTATTGCCCCTGCCCGCCTTCCCCGGCTTTGCCCCTGCTCTATTGCCCCTGCCCACCTCCCCCTGCTCTGTTGCTCCGCCGGTCTGCCCTCTTTCATCCCGCACTTTTTCGCGCTTTTGTTGGCAGTTGTAATTATTTTTGATTATCTTTGCGTCAATTGGAAAATAATGAACTTAAAATGCCGAAGTCGTATGGCGAGGTATGTGAGACGAGAAAACCCGATTGGTTGAAGATAAAACTCCACAAGAGCGATGCTTTTGCGGAGGTAGACCGTATCGTCAGAGACCACTCGTTGCATACCATTTGCAGCAGCGGAAGATGCCCGAACAAGGCGGAGTGTTGGAGCCGACGCACCGCCACATTCATGATTCTGGGCGACGTGTGTACGCGTAACTGCCGTTTCTGCGCTACGCGGACGGGGCGTCCCCTGCCGCCCGATTCCGACGAACCGCGCAAGGTCGCGGAGAGCGTCAGGATTATGGGACTTCGACACGTTGTCTTGACATCGGTAACTCGCGACGACCTCCCCGACCATGGGGCGGCACACTGGGCGGCGACGGTTTCCGCCGTGCGCGAGATGAATCCCGAAGCAACTATTGAGCTCCTTATTTCCGATTTCGATGCGCGACCCGAACTTCTGGACACGGTCATCGCATCGAAGCCCGACATCATCGGGCACAACATCGAAACAGTCGAGCGTCTGACTCCGCTGGTTCGGTCGAGAGCGACCTACGCGACTTCGTTGCGCACGTTGCGGTATCTCGCCGACCACGGTGCGATTGCCAAAAGCGGTCTGATGGTCGGTCTCGGCGAAAGCGATGAAGAGGTGGTTGCGGCACTCGCCGACCTGCGCAGGGCGGGGGTGCGTATCGTAACTATCGGTCAATACCTTCGACCGACCGAGGAGCATTATCCGGTTGCGGAATACGTTACTCCCCAAACATTCGAACGGTATCGACAGACCGCCTCGGAGATGGGCTTCGACTTCTGTGCGAGCGCGCCGCTCGTGCGTTCGTCGTACCTCGCCGACGAGGCTTTGCAGAACCTGCGCAAGTAGGAAAGCGGATTTTTAAGGTCTTTAACCGACGCCAAGCCGAGAGCAGTCGCACTTGTGCGGACTGCCGAGGCGCGAAGGAGGAAAAGCCCGCGAATGCGGGATTAAGGTCGTTAAGGAAAGCGAGCCATGAAAAAAGTCGAATTCGCCGATTTGGGCGTTATGCCCTACGAGAAGTGCTGGCAGTACCAGCGCGAACTGTTCGACCGCCGTCTGTCGCAGCGCGACGGTACGGACGGTGAGACGGCGGGTACGGTGCTTTTCGTCGAACATCCGCCGGTCTACACGCTCGGCAAGAGCGGCAGGGAGAGCAACATGCTCGCCGACGAGGCGCGGTTGAAGGCTCTCGGAGCGGAATTTTTCCGGATAGACCGCGGCGGCGACATCACTTTCCACGGCGAAGGACAGATTGTCTGCTACCCGATACTCGACCTGTCGATGCTCGGCATCGGACTGCGCCGCTACGTCGAGATTCTCGAACAGAGCGTCATCGACACTGTCGCCGGATACGACATCCGCGGCGAACGGCTCCCAGGCGCGACGGGCGTATGGATATGCGACCGCGGCGAGGACGGCGCGGCACGAAATTGGCGGAAAATTTGCGCGATAGGCGTGCGGGCGTCGCGATTCGTTACGATGCACGGTCTCGCGCTGAACGTGAATACCGACTTGAAGTGGTTCACGCTGATAAACCCCTGCGGATTCACCGACAAGGGCGTAACGTCGATAGAGCGCGAATGCGGCGCGGCGGCGGATATGGCGGAGGTGAAGCGGCGGCTCGCCCGCAACCTCGCGCGGCTGTTGGGTGCCGAGGGTATCGGGACGGTGTTATAAAATATGTATGACGGCTCGCCGGAGTGCGGGTCGCGATGCGGGTCGAATCCCGCGCTTGAAGGAAGATGAAAAATATACGAAAATATATAAAAAACGAAGATTATGCCCATAGAGAAACGATGGGAGGTCAAGCCGCAGGGCAATCCTGCCGCGGCAGAACGCATTGCCGCAGCGACGAAGATTGCGCCTGTGCTTGCCAACCTTTTAGTACAAAGAGGCATAGACACGGTAGAAAAGGCAAGGAAATTCTTCAATCCATCGCTCGCCGACCTGCACGACCCTTTCCTGATGAAGGATATGGACAAGGCGGTACGGCGCGTGGAGGAGGCGCTGGCGCGCGGCGAGAAGATTATGGTCTACGGCGATTACGACGTGGACGGAACGACCGCAGTTGCGCTGGTTTACAAGTTCCTGCGCCAAATCGGGCATAAAAACCTGATGTTCTACATCCCCGACCGCTATACCGAAGGCTACGGTATTTCGGTGAAGGGCATCGACATCGCGGCACGCAAGGGCGTGAAACTCGTCATTGCGCTCGACTGCGGTATCAAGGCTGTCGAAAAAGTGGACTATGCGAAGCAGAAGGGTGTCGATTTCATCATCTGCGATCATCATCTTCCGGCGGAGGAGATTCCTCATGCCGTAGCGGTTCTCGACCCTAAACGCAACGACTGCACCTATCCGTTCGACGAACTGTCGGGCTGCGGAGTGGGTTTCAAACTCGTGCAGGCGTATGCGCAGAAGCACGGCATCCCGTTCGAACGAATCATGCCGCTGCTCGATTTGCTCGTCGTGAGCATCGCTTCGGATATCGTCCCGCTCGTGGACGAAAACCGAATCCTCGCCCACTACGGACTTAAAATCCTCAACTCGACGCCGTCGGAGGGTCTGTCGTCGATAATCCGCATCTGCGGGCTCGAACGCCAGAACATCACTATCGACGACATAGTGTTCAAAATCGGACCGCGCATCAATGCCGCAGGACGCATGCGCATGGACGAGAACGACGAGAACGCCGTTCCGTCGGGCGGCTATGCGGCGGTGAAACTGCTCGTCGAGGGCGACGAGGATGCCGCGCGCGAGTTCGGCGACGTCATCGACTCGTTCAACCAGGACCGCAAGAGCATCGACCGCTCCGTTACGCAGGAGGCTCACGACTTCATCGAGAGCCATCCCGACATGAAGCGGCGCAAGAGTACCGTCATATACAATCCGAAGTGGATGAAGGGCATCGTCGGCATCGTCGCCTCGCGCCTTATCGAGACGTACTACCGCCCGACGGTGGTACTGACGATGAGCAACGGTCTCGTTACCGGCTCGGCGCGCTCGATACCGGGTTTCGACCTCTATCAGGCGGTGGAGTCGTGTTCGGACCTGCTCGAAAACTTCGGCGGACACATGTATGCCGCCGGACTGACGATGAAGCCGGAGAATGTCGAGGAGTTCGCCCGCCGCTTCGACGAGTATGTCGAGCAGAACATCGACCCGCGGATTCTCGTTCCGCAGGTCGAAATCGACAGCATGCTTCTGTTCTCGGACATCACGCCCAAGTTCCATGACGAACTGAACCGCTTCCAGCCGTTCGGACCGGGCAACAACGCTCCGGTGTTCGCTACGCGCGGCGTCATCAACGGCGGTGACGCGAAACTGGTCGGCGCGGAGGCTGAACACCTGCGCATGGACCTGATGCAGACGCAGAAACCGAATACGCGGATACAGACTATCGCGTTCCAGCAGCCGACCCATTACGAGTGGGTGCGCTCGGGACGACCGATAGACATCTGCTACCAGATAGTGGAGAACCACTACCGCGGCAACGTAACCACCCAGTTGCGCATCAAGGACATCAAGCGGTCGAAGTAGGGGGGGGCTCACGTATAAAGGAGGCTTCCTTAAAGACAGGTAATATAGGTAGTATAGGTAATATAAGCAGTATATGTTTTTATCATATATTACCTATATTACCTATAATACTTATTGCCCATTGTCCCCGTCTTGCCCCCGCCCACGTTCCCTCCGCTCGGCAAAGTCAAAATAAATTTGGTAAAATAAGTCCCCCTTTACAGAAAGGGGGATTTAGGGGGATAGGTAACACGGAGAAAAGAAATACCGAGCCGTTCTTTTACCCAAGACCTTGATTGACGGCATTTGGGCAATTAGCGTTATCAAACCTCAATCCCCCTTTACAGAAAGGGGGATTGAGGGGGATAGGTAACACGGAGAAAAGAAATACCGAGCCGTTCTTTTACCCAAGACCTTGATTTACGGCATTTGGGCAATTAGCGTTATAAAACCTCAATCCCCCGCACAGGCGGGGGATTGAGGGGGTGGGTAACATTGAGAAAAAGCAAAATCATTTTTTGATTTTGCTCGCTTATTCGTATATTTGCGGATATGATACGATTAAAGAGAAAACTGTCGACGAAACACCGCCTGATTTTCAGCCTTGTTTCGGCATTGCTCCTATCGTCGGGCTGGCTCGGTGCGGGCGGACTGCCGCTCTTCGTGGCGTTCGTGCCGCTGATGCTCATCAGTGCCGAGTACGACGACTCGCTGCGCAACTGGTTCAGGATGCTCGGCTGGGCAACGCTTACATTCATGCTCTGGAACGCATTCACGATATGGTGGGTCTGGAAAGCAACGCCGCTCGGTCCGATTACCGCGGCGATAATCTCCACGTGGTGGAACCTCGTGGCGTTCATGCTGTTCCACACCGTCTCCAAGCGCGCACCGAAAGGTCTCGCCTACGTGCTGTTCGTGTCGGCGTGGATTGCGACAGAATACATCTACACGCAGGCTCCCGCACTGTCGTTCCCGTGGCTCGTGCTGGGCAACGGATTCTCTGACGATACGTGGTCGGTGCAGTGGTACGAATATACGGGCGTCTTCGGCGGTTCGCTGTGGGTGCTTGTCGTAAATATCCTTGCGTTGCAGTCGCTGCTGACGTTCCGCAAGGGTGTCTGGATTGCCGCCACCGCCGCTCTGCTGCTGCCTATGGGCGCGTCGCTGGTGCTTTACGCCATGGAGTCGCCCGAGGGCGAACGCTACGGGGCGCGCGAGAAAATCTGCGTGTCGGCGATACAGCCCAACGTCGATTGTTACGACAAGTTCAACGGCGATACGGCATGGCAGCAGGAGAACCTGCTCGGACTGCTCGCGGAGGTTCCCGATTCGGCGCAGTTCGTGCTGATGCCCGAAACGTCGCTCGGAGCGACGCTCAACGTCGATTTCCTCGGCGATGCGCGTATCGCGGAACGGATTTCGGAGGTGCTTCGTATGCGCCGTTCGCCGGCAACGGTCATTGCGGGCTGCGAGACCGTCGACATATACGGACGTGCGAAGGGTTCGCCGACCGCCCGCTGCTCGGAGGGCGTCTACTACGACCTCTACAACTCGGCAATCGGCATCGACTCGACCGCCTCGAACGTGCAGTTGCACCACAAGGGCAAACTGGTCGTAGGCGTCGAGACCACTCCCGCATGGCTGCGCGATGCCGAGGTGTTCTCGGTCGATTTGGGCGGCACGATGGGGCAATTGGGTATCGGCACGAAGACCGAACCTTTCGTTGCCGGCGGAGTGAAGGTCGCTCCGGCAATCTGCTACGAGGGTCTGTACGGCAACTATATGGGCGGTTTCGTCCGCAACGGGGCGCAGGCTCTGTTCGTGATTTCCAATGACGGCTGGTGGGGCAATACGCCGGGACACAAGTTCCTGTTCTCATTCTGCCGTCTGCGCGCCATCGAGCATCGCCGCGACATCGCCCGCAGCGCGAATACGGGCGTATCGGGATTCATCGACTCCCGCGGCGACGACATCGGACGGCTCGGCTGGGACAATCGCGGCATGATTACGGCTGACATCAGGCTGAACGACCGCGTTACGTTCTACACCCGCTTCGGCGACTATATCGGTCGTCTGTCGCTCTATATCGCGGCTCTGTGCCTGCTTTATTTCGTGGCATACCGCGCAAAAAAACGCTTTTATCTTGTAGACTGACAATATGAACTATTCCGAAACCGTCGAATTTCTCTATTCGTCGATGCCCTCGTTTCAAGACAAGGGCGCAACCGCCTACAAACCGGGGCTGGAACGCGTTGCCGAATTCTGCCGCAAAATCGGCAATCCGCAGCGCAACTATTTCGTAATCCACGTGGCAGGCACCAACGGCAAGGGGTCGGTGTCCCACATGCTGGCGGCAATTCTCCAACAGGCGGGCTACCAGACGGGGCTGTTCACGTCGCCGCACCTCAACGACTTCCGCGAGCGGATAAAGGTGAACGGCGAGATGATTTCCAAACAGAAGATAGTCAATTTCGTCGATAAGTACCGCCGCGACATGGAGGAGTGCGAACTCTCGTTCTTCGAGATGACGACCGCGCTCGCGTTCGACTATTTCGCGCAGAGCGACGTCGAGGTGGCTGTGGTCGAGACGGGGCTTGGCGGTCGGCTCGACGCGACGAACATCGTGATACCGGTTATCAGCGTGATAACCAACGTCGGTCTCGAACACACCGCGCTTTTGGGCGATTCGCTGCCGAAAATCGCGCGCGAGAAGGGCGGAATCATCAAGAAAAGCATTCCGGTGGTAGTGGGCGAACGCAATTCCAACTATAATCTTGTGATAGAGGAAATTGCGGACGACATGCGTTCGGAGGTGATTTATGCCGAGGAGGCGTTCGAGTGCCGCGGTTCGGGCGAGGCGGACGGCAGGCAGGTATTCGACATGGTGCGCACCCGCGACGGGCAGGAGTACCAGTTGCGGCTGGGGCTTCTGGGCGAATACCAGCGCAGCAACCTCACCGTGGTATGCGCCGTGGCGGACTATCTGCATCAGAATACGCCGCTCTCCATCAGCCGCCGCGCATTCGTCGAGGGTCTGAACAACGTTACCGAAATAACGTCGTTCCACGGTCGCTGGGAGATTCTCGGCACCGCGCCGCTGACGGTCTGCGACACGGGACACAACGCCCACGGATTGGCATTCGTCGGCAAGCAGTTGCGCCGCCGCAAGGCCGGACGGCTGTGCTGCGTCATGGGATTCTGCGCCGACAAGGACATCGAGAAGATGCTGGCTCTGATGCCTGCCGATGCCCACTATATCTTCACCCGCGCCGACGTGGAACGCGCCGCGAAACCGGAGGATATAATGACGGTCGCCGCTAAATTAGGTCTGGACTGCGAGTCCGCGCCGAGCGTCGCCGAGGCTGTCGCCCGCGCCCGCGGGATTCTCGCGCCGGAGGATATGCTCTTCATCGGCGGCAGCACGTTCGTCGTCGCCGAAGCTCTTGCCGGACGGCAGTAGACGGAGGGCTTCATAAGGTTTTTAAGGATTGCGCGGGCGGTTTATCCGCCCGCGCTCTTTATAGCCGCCGACATCATCGGCGGCAGACCCTAACGACCCTAATGACTTTAAGGTCCTTAAAGTCTTTAACGATTTCGCGGGAGGTTTAACCTCCCGCGAAAAAGCAAACCTCTTCTCCCCGCTACAACCGCTTCAACTCCTCCGCGAATTCGGGATAGAGCATCATGACCGGTTCGCATCGGAGCCACAGTTCGCGGGCGAGAGCCGCCTGCGACGGTCGCTCCGACGATATGTCGCGCAGGTAGGCGTCGTCCGTCGGATGGTCGGCGGCGCGCAGTTCGTCGGCGACGGCGCGATGACGGCGCAGGTTCGCGAGAGCCTGTGTGTCGGCTTTGCCCGTGCGGATGAACGACGCCCACGCTTCGAGCAGCGCATGCAGTGCCGAGCGGTCGTCGAGGTCGGGCAGTATGTCGTCGAAACAGTCCCATTCGCCGAGCGCGATGTAGCACAGCGCGAGCGTCGGCGTCGCACCCATCGAATCCTCGGGGTCGCAGTCGAGCAGCATCTCCGCCTGTGCCGCGGCGAGTTCGAAATCGCCCGCCAGATAGTTGTCTATCGTCGAGCCGTAGATTATTTCCAGCCCCGCACGCGTGTTGGCATGGTTGCGGTCGAGTTCGACCGCCTCGTCCTCGGGTAGGACATCGACGATGAGCCGGAACGCCTCGTAGCGTTCGCTGCACGCGCTGCGGAAGTCGCCGCGCCGCTCCTCCTCGTGCGAAAGTTCGAGCCGGCGCACGAGGTCGCCCTCGTCGCCGCTGCCTGCGAGTATGAAAGTCTGATTCTCTGTGGGTTTGAGTTTTAACGGACTTTTCTTCATTGCATTGATTCTATCATTTTGTATGTCGTTTGGAGCAGCGTTCTGCCTGTGCGCAGATGCCGCTCCGTGCTGTCGGGCGAAATCACGCGTCCGGCGGTGCAGTCGAATATCGTCGCTCCGTCGGTGTCGACGACGCCGAAGCCGTCGTTGAATACGTAGTAGCCGAATTTGGGCAGCCGCGGGTCGAAAATGTCGCGGCTGAAAGGGTAGTCGTCGTGGGCGATGCCCATCTGTGCGAGCAGCGTCGCCGCGATGTCGGTCTGCGAGGCGTAGGTGTCGACGACGGCAGGACGTTTCACTGCGCCTCCCGTCCAGAGCATCGGTATGCGGTGCCGCCCGACGGCGTTTCCTGCGATGCCGTAAGGGTAGGGATAGGCGTGGTCGGCGACGATGACCACGAGCGTGTCATCCCACTTGGGCGAGCGGCGCAGCGCATCGACGACGCGACCGATGCATTCGTCGGCGAACGCCATGGAGTTGAGCATGCGGTCGTCGAAACGTTCCATAGGCACGTCGAACGGCTCGTGGCTCGACAGCGTGAGCCATACGGCGAAAAACGGTTTGCCGCAGCACCGGCACTCCTCCGTGTGGCGGATGAATACATCCGACATGACGTCGTCGGCATAGCCCCACTTGGAGGTCGGCGCGTCGATTCGCAGGTCGTGCTGCCCGACGATGCGGTCGAAGCCCGTGCCGTAGAGGTACGATGACGTGTTGGTGAAGTCGGGGTCGCCGCCGTAGACGAAACTCGTCGCATAGCCTTCGCGCCGCAGCGAACGGGCTACGGACGGCAGATGACGGCTCTTGGACGGGTTCTTCATTATCGATGACTTGGTCTGGGGCGGAAATCCGCTCAACACCGCCACCATACCGCGGTCGGTGCGGAACGAATTGGCTATCAGGTTGTCGAAATATATACCCTCGCCTTTCAGTTTCCGGAAATTCGGCGCGACGGGTTCGCCGTCGACGAGAGCATCGACCGTCGAACGTCCGAAACTCTCGGCGAGAATCAGTATCACGTCGGGTCGGCGCACGCGCAGAAGCGTATCCGCATCGCAGGCTGACAGCCGGTCGCCGCGCAGGCTCTCGAATGCAGCCGCACACTCGTCCTCGGCGAAGAAGTCGTACTCGTTCGTCGAACCGTCGGCGTAGGTCGCCGACGAAACCAGTGAAAATACCGGATTGACTGCCGCGTGGTTAAGAAACATGTTGTTGCCGAAGTAGACTTTCGATATGTTTGCCGTAACCACATTCTCCCCCCCCCGAATCGCTAAAAAGGTACAACATCCTAAAAATAACAGGATTATAGAACCGGTGATGCGTTTTTCGGCTTTCGCTTCGGGATGATAGCCACGCAGCAGCCGGCGGTAGCAAACCGCCATGACGGCGAAATATGCGGCGGCGGCGAAGGTATAGCCTGCCCACTCGCCTGGCGTAACGCTCGCGGCAGCCTCCTTCGGCGAGGCGAGATATTGGAACACCGATGCGTCGAGCGGGAATGCCCAATATTCGTAGAGACCGAGATTGACGGCGAAAATCACAGCCACGGCAGCCGCGCACGCGAGCAGGAACACGTGTGTCGCCGTATGCCACCTCCGCGACGGCAGCCATATTGCGGCGATTGCCATGAGCAGCGGCAGGGCGACGACGTAGCCCGCGACGGTGGCGTCGAGGCTCAGCCCGTGCCATACCGTCCGCAGATAGTCGGTCGGTGCGGCTTCGGCGGACAGTGAGGCATAGCGCAGCAGGAATACGATTTTCTGCGCCGCCATCAGAGCCAGCGTCGTGAAGAAGAGTTCGATGACGAATATGATGTTGCGTTTCATCGGCTGTCGGAGTAACTAAATTCGGTTTTTGAGCCTGTCGCGCCGCAGACGGATGCACATCGCCGCCGTGAGAACCGCCGTCGCGACCGCACCGCCGATGTAGGCGGGCGTCGTCGCACCCATTCCGAAGAACTGCGGCGACACGAATACGAACGACGAGCATACGAACGTCATGAATACGGCGGGCAGCAGTGCTACCCACACGTTGCGGCGTCCGAGGTTGAGGTATACGACTATGCACCACAGCACGACGGTCGCCAATGCCTGGTTCGTCCACGAGAAGTAACGCCACACGACGTCGAAATCGACGAACGTAATGCCGATGCCGACGGCGAACAGCGGAACGGCGATTGCGAGGCGGCGCAGTTTGCTGCGCTGGTCGATGCGGAAGATGTCCGCCACTATCAGTCGTGCCGAGCGGAACGCCGTGTCGCCCGACGTAATCGGTGCGGCGACCACGCCGAGTACGGCGAGTATGCCGCCGACGATGCCGAGCGTGCCGCGCGAAACGGTGTTGACCGCCCATGCGGCGTTGTTGCCGTGTTCGGCGAGCGTGTGCGACAGCCCGTCGGCACCGCCGAAGAACGCCATCGCTATGGCTGCCCAGACGAGGGCGATTATCGATTCGGAAATCATCGCGCCGTAGAATACCGAGCGGCACTCGGCTTCGTTGTTCACGCAGCGCGCCATCATCGGCGACTGCGTGGCGTGGAAGCCCGAAATCGCACCGCAGGCGATGGTTATGAAGAGCGTCGGCACGATGGGCATCGTCTCCGGCGCGAGTTGGAAGTTGCGGAACGTCGTCATTTCAGGCACTTCGTAGCCGCCGAACAGTATCGCGCCCATAAGCCCCAGTGCCATGAATATCAGTGCCGCACCGAAGAGCGGATAGAGTTTGCCGATGATTTTGTCTATCGGCAGCAGCGTGGCGACGAAGTAGTAGACGATGATTATGCCTATCCACGTGTGGTAGGAGACCTGCGGAACCATCTGCCCGAGGATGCTCGCCGGCGAGCGCAGGAACACGACGCCGACCAGCACGAGCAGCACTATCGAGAACAGCCGCATGAACTGCTTCATGCCGCCGCCGAGATAGCGACCGACGATTTCGGGGATGCTCAACCCGTCGTTGCGCACGAGTATGACGCCCGACACGAAATCGTGCATCGCACCCATGAATATGCCGCCGAACGTTATCCAGAGGAATGCTACCGGACCGAAACATGCGCCCAGTATCGCGCCGAAAATCGGTCCTATGCCGGCGATGTTGAGCAGTTGGATGAGGAATACGCGCCAGCGCGGCATCGGCACATAATCGACGCCGTCGTAGAGCCTTCGGCTCGGTACGTCGGCGGTCGGGTCGATGCGGCAGACGCGCTCCAAGTAACGCCCGTAGGTGAAGTATGCTGCGACGAGCAGCGCGAGACAAATTAGAAAGGTTATCATTTCGAGTCGGTTTTGTACCACAAATTTAGGCTCTTTCCGAGAAAATGTTGCACTCTGCGCATAAAATTTTCGCAATAATTTGCATGATTAAAGAAAAAATTGCGATATTTGCACCTCGAACGATTCAATCGTCTGCCGAATTAGCTCAGTGGTAGAGCACTTCACTCGTAATGAAGGGGTCCCGAGTTCAAGTCTCGGATTCGGCTCGAAAATGCGAAAGCACCGCAGGTGCATGAACGAAAATGAAAAAACCGCTTCAAATTTATTTGAAAGCGGTTTTTCTTTTCGTGTATCGCGCAGCAATTTTCGCATTTTGGCATCATTACCCGCATTTTCGACATGCGCTCCTGCGGCAAGCAGAAGAGACAAAACCGCCGTCAGACGGTTAAGTCTCGGATTCGGCTGCGCCGTGAGAGTACTATTATCCGCAGCATAGCAATTATGCGGTTTGCGATAAGTACCTTAAAGTCCTTAAAGCCCCTAATGCTTACATTCCTTTCTCCACAATCCTCTTCAACTTCTCGTATTCCGCTCCGAATTCTGCCATAAGACGAGAGTTGATATCCGCTATTCGGTCTTTCAGATACGCCGCATCCGTATCCGTAAAGCCGTATCGTTCGACCGTCG
>ERZ827168.501-NODE-501-length-64441-cov-6.465505_pt1 | contig 64441 bp, 56 predicted proteins | sample MGYA00519868_ERZ827168 | MGnify/ENA primary metagenome ERZ827168 (study PRJEB31778, sample SAMEA3449271) | human gut metagenome | biome: human gut; feature: human-associated habitat; material: faeces | place: United Kingdom | collected 2010/2012 ... | reverse complement strand
AGACTTTGTCCGCAAATACTCGCTTATTTTTGGGGGTATATCGGGAAACTCAGACGGAAAAATCAAAATCCGGTTACAATCTGAAAGTGGTACATATCGGTTTGTTTTCAGTGGAAACAAACATCGGTTGTCCGACAGAAGAACCGCCTTTTTTATTGTAATCGGTATCCATCTGATTTATGCCGGGCTTGAAACGGCGCGATGTTTTTCTTCATCCCTGGACCGCAGATTATTCATACCGACACAATAAAGAGACAAAGAAAGCCCCGCCGACAGAATCAGTATGAAACCGATATGGCTCTGCCGACGGGGCTAAAAAAATGAACTCAGTATCAATCAACATGTCTGACATTTACCGGCAGACATCCGGTGATGACGCTGTTACATCCTCACGGATTTGTGTCAGTCGTCATATTCCTTGTGCAGGAGCGTTCCCGCAGCGTTTATTGTGTACTGCACTTCAGCGCGTGCGGTCTCTATCTCAATCTTGTAAATAGTGTCCGAAGGTGTCTCTGTGACCTCCATCTCCATCCTTACTTTCTGGAAATCCTTGTCAGCCTCGAGCGTTGTTCTCACTGCAAGCGGCAGGTCCTCGTAGTTGTAAAGATCGTATTCGGTCTTCACCCACTGGTTGCGGCCGTTGAACTTCACCTCCTTTATCAGACCGTTGTGGCTGATCTTTATCTCCAGAAGGCCGTCGTCATACTCCTTGCCTATAACAACCGCACCGCTATATTTCTGCTCGATGAACGCCATGAGGTCGTCAGCCACCGGCACACTGCCTGCTCCGCCAACCGTGATGTCCGGATTCTGCGGACGGTCGATGAATGTTCCGTCGGTGCCGATGTACACGTCTATCTCGTCGTCCCATGCGCTGCGGATGCGCTGTAACTCGAAGCTGAAGTAGCTGTTTGTGGCAGACTCGAACTTCTCGGCGTCGTCAACGCGCCACTCGCTTGCGCTGTATTTACCGGTGAGAGCATTCATCACCAGCTCAGGAACGTAGCTTGCGTAGTTGCGTCCGTAGTCGGTCTTGGTGTAAACCCACTGGTTCGACGCGTCGAAGACAGCCTCATACTTCAGTCCGTTGCTCACGAACTCAATCTCAGTGGAGTTATGCTCGCGCTCCATGTCCACCATGCGTGCGCCCGGATAGTTTGTGTTGAGCCATGTGCTGATGTCATTCGACGGAGTCTGCGGCAGATAGTCGTGATAGTCGTAGTCCTTCTCCACATCGGCTATTTCCTTCACCAGCACACCGGCTGCGGTGTAATAGAGTTCCATCTCGGTCTCAACACCCGATTCCTTTTTCTCCACCTTAATGACGTAAAGCGCCTCGGCGTTGTCCGGTCTTTGCAGGAAATCCACCTCATTGTCCTTCACCCACGGCGACTTTGAGTAGTCGCTCGCCTCGAAGGCGGTCTTTACAGCCTCGGGAATCATGCTGTAAGGCATCTCCACCTCAGTCATGTTCCACTTGCCTGTGCCCCAGTCAAACCATGCAGTATAGTCGTTTCCGGCACCGCTACCGGTGGTGTTCGTGAAACTTGCCACCGCATACGAGTCGTATTTCTTCGCCCAAGAAACATTCGATGCGTCGGGGAATTTCTCCTCGAACTCAGTCATCACAACCTTAGGCACCTGATTTACGTTCAGTTTACCATTGTCAAAAGAGTCATTGTTGTCGCACGATACCATGATGAACATCGCCATCACGAGTGTTAGAATAGTGATTCTTCCTTTCATATACATTAGTTTTAGTTGTTTGTTCTTATTATTGTTTCTTGCCGCAAAATTATTATCCAATTCTGAAAAGAATCTGAAATATATCTCCATATTCAGGAAATTATGCACAAAAATGTGTTTATTTTTATTAAAATGGCGTTGTAGGTGGAAAAAGATGATGCCGGAACGGCAGGACGGATAGGACTGTTCTGCGGAAAGAAAAACAACATATAATATACAAGATATGTTGTAACAAAACGGTGATACGAGTATTCCCTGCCTCAATTATATGCCTCACTTTGTACAAAAAAAACAAACAATAAGTCACAGAATACGGTTCGACGTACGGATGGAAAATACTTATCCGTTCACCGATCAAGGCCATGCAGCAGTCAAGTGTCCCGATTTGTAATAAAAATAAAATCCGGTGCATATTGCCACATGCACCGGACCACCCAATAATGTTTTATCAACTCTTCTTAGCTTAACACATACATAATATCCGTAAGACAACTGACGTTTCTGTCATTATGCGGTTATCTCCACACCGGCACATCAATACGAGCCCGTGCCGTGGCACAGATCGCAGGTCACATGCTGATGACCCGTGCCCACCTCTCGGTTGCATATTGAGCACCACTTGCGCTGACCCGAGCTGTAATATTCCTTTATCTTACGGCCGGTTCCGCCGCACAGACGGCATACTGTCTTTGTCTTAGTGGTGGTACTTCCGCCTGTGCTCGGGGCAGTATAGAAACCTCCGCCGGAGAAAACAGAGACTGAGCCACTGCTCTCAGCAGGTTTCGACGGGTTCTGCAACTTATATTGAGCATACGCATTGTTATACCACTCATCCAGCTGAGCCTTTATGCCATAGTTGAGATAAACCTTACGCAGTATTCTGTCGTTGGTCCTGGCAGCGATATTCCTTGCCTCTTTGTAATGAGACACGGCATCACCGAACTGTCCCGAGTTGAAACTGTTGTGCCCGGCATTGATGAACGCGAAAAAGTTCTTCATGTCAGCCGACTGCAGATTAGGATTTTTCAGAACCGCACCTATCGTCAGTCCTTCACTTAAAGAGTTGAGAATGTCGCCCAAGCCCTGCGCACTGACACCCGCGCTGCCTAAACAACACATCACAACAAACATAATACGTCGTAAAACCTTCATAATTACCATTATTTAATTATTAATAAACCACCGTCTGCGTATTGCGCAGATACGTGAAAAAACAAATTGCGGTGAGCCGTCACTGACAGCCCACCACAACGCCTCATGCCTGAAAACACACAGGCATAAAGACTATGCGAGAGCCATGGTCACGACATATAACGCCGTGACGAAGACTGAAAGATCAAGTCACCCTTCGTTCCGGAGAAACCGGGAACATCCTTCTTGTTCCTTTTATGGAAACAACCCTGTATAAGACTTATCCACATATTGCCGTCATCAAGCACAGAAACCTTCTCCACTCCCATAGCCATCAGCAGACTGTTTGGCTCGTCATCTGCCTCGTCGGTCTTGTTCTCCGTGTTGTAGAGCAAATACTTATCGCTTGTCTCCACGTTACATCCCTGAGACACATCGCCGTCCTTCGTGATGATTTCATCCTGCGCCCCAGGTATGGAGAGTCCTAACCCAACAAGAACAAAAGAAAACAGAATAAAGATAGTTCTCATAATACATTATTTTAATATAACATCAATAATTCTACCAAACCCATTTTCCACAACGTAAACCAGCTTATGTTTTTTCCATACGGCGAGAGCCGTTGACCAGTACAAAGATATACAATACGCAAAACGTATGCAACCACCCAAATGGCGCATACGGACTGTATGGCAGACGACGAAGTCCAAGCGGCAGAAAATCGTGCCCACATGGTCTGAAATTCATCATCAGAAACCGCGTTTCATGGCATTACACAAAAAAAGAATGTCCGGGTCTCACCGCTGAATGCATATATATTGTTTTTCCCATAGTAGAAGCAAACAGACAATGATATCAGACATTCTATATTCGACAGGCATTATTCAGATTCGACAATAAGCCGCCTGCCACATTATTTACTCAAACCTCTAATCCAGAATGCCTCGCAGCATTCGCATGTTTTCTACGGACGGTCGGGGATAGTGCCGTGTCCCATACACTTCGGACTGTGTACCTCACCGTAGAAATGGTCGCAGACGCCAGTGAACCATAGTTTGTCATCTCGCCGTCCCCGGCACAAAAACCGGACAATACGGGCGTTGAAAACACACCTGCATCAGCTCTACAAAAATAGGAAAACATCATAAACCACGCAACCGGAGAAAAGGCGCGTATGTATCATACGCACATCTATCGTGCCTAAACGGCAGAAAAACATGATTATTCGGTAATTAATACTTACCGAAATACCATTTTCATGCCTGTATGTACGGCTGTCATAGAGCACAAAGAAGATTTTGCATAAATATGCAGAAAGCGAAACGGAGAAATGAATAAATATTCACCGTAACTCGAAAATACTCGCGTATTTTCGTCCGACTGCTCCTTCAGTCGCAAATACGAGAGTTTTGAGGGGTTTTGTTATCTATCTGACAGACAACGGTTTACGCATTATGGCAAATTGATGATGCGCTCACGGGTTTGCGAAATAGCCCATTTCGGGTTGCGATATAGGCTCTTTCAGGCGCTGATATGGTGCATTTCGTGTTCTGATATGGTGCATTTCGCAAGCCGAAAGAGCCCATTTCGCACGACCACCGGTTTTTTTCGCCGTTTTGATGAAGAAATGACCGGTGCGGAAAAGGCTCTTTAACGCATCGCGACAGGGTAGCTATCGGACTGCTTTTTTCTATTTTGAGAATTTTATTTGTCAAAATTTTTTACTACGAAAAGCGTATAAATATACAGTTTCGGACGCGAAAACCATGATATGACGATATCTGACTGTCACGACATGCGCACGCCGTAAATAAAGCGACTCACGCCATCGGGAGACAAAAAATCCTTCTGACGGCGTGTCGGAAGGATTCGAATAATATGATGTGTTTAATGAAAATCCGTGTGTATCAGGCTGAGATGTGTTCTGTATTTATGAAAAACGTGTTGTGGATTCGGCACGGGCATGCCGCACATTCATCAAGACACACCGCGTTTCCATAATATACCGTGCGCCAGATTCCCAATCATCCGGCTACGCCGGCCCCACTTCCGCGCCATATATTCGCATCAGCCTCAACCGCACAGCGCCGCGCACACATATCAAAGGAACTTGAGCGCCTCCTTTATCTCCGAATAGTGGCGACGGCTTGCCATTATCTCCACATTGTTGAACGGCGGAAAGAGCACACAACGCAGCGTGGTATGCTCGACCGAAGCAAGGTAGTCGATGTTGAGAATGCAGCTGGAACTGACCTTCACAAACGAACTGTTCATGGCGAGAATGTCCTTCGCCTTGGTGGTGCGGCGCAACCGGTGCTACTCCATATTGGTGAGCGTGATGACCCAGCAGCGGCTGTCGTCATAATAGAAATAGAGTATTTCCTGACGGCGCAGCAACATAAGACGGTCCACGGTCTGCACAGCGAACCGGTCGTCGGAGCCAGTAACGGGTGCCGACGGAGCGGCTGCCTGCCCGCTGTTGCCGCTGTCTTCACGCACGCGGTCGATGACAGTCTGCAACTCTTCGGGGGTGTATGGCTTGAGCAGATAGTCGAACGCCGAGGCGCGCAGGGCGTCGATGAGATACTTGTCGTATGCCGTGTAGAACACGACGTGCGTATTGTCGCCCATGAGCGGCCTCATCTCCTTTATCAGGTCTATGCCGCTTATGCCCGGCATCTCCACATCCATGAAGAGGATGTCGGGCTTATTGCGCAGTATGCTGCGCCGCGCCTTCTGCTCGTTGGTCTGAGTATCGACCACCAATATGTCGTCGTAAGCCTTCAGACCGGCCTCCAATGCCTGTATCGCGCCCGGTTCGTCGTCCACGATCACGGCTGACATTATCTTGGTATTCATATTGTCTGTGCGTTTTATAGATTGAATTGATAGCGGTAAGGAACGTATATTGTTACGAGAGTTCCGCTTTCTCCTGTGGCGGAAAGGTTGCTTATGTCGAACCGCATCTTCTCGGTGTTTCTGGCATTGAGCATCTCCACCGTGCGGAAGAGCATCTTCAGACCGTTGCCAGTGCCGCGTTCCGAATTGTTGTATGCGCCGGGATTGTAGCCCACACCGTTGTCGCGGATGCTCACGAGCACGCCTTTGCCGCTGTCGTTTATGCTCACCACGATCTCGCCGGGCGTCTCCATGCCGTCGAAGGCATACTTCAACGCATTCTCGACAGGTATCTGGATGCACATCGACGGCACCATGACGCTCTCGTCCACGCTCTCGTCCACGCGCCATTCCACGCGCGGTGTGTCGGGGTTTGTCTCCTTGCGGAGCGCCACGAAATCCTTCACGAGCTCAAGCTCCTCCTCCAGTGTCACGGCCACCTTGTCAGAAGCGAGCAGGTTCGACCGCAACACCTTCACAAACAGACGCAACTTGTGCGACAGGTCGTCATACTGTCTGAACGCCGGCATTATGGCGTTGAGCACGTTCAGGGTGTAATGCGGCGATATGCGATTCTTCACATTGTCCATACGCAGCTTCGTAACCAGTGCGAGCTGACGGGCATACACCCGTTCGTTCTTGCGGCGCACATACACGAACACCAGCACCGCTCCGAGCACGACAACGAGCAACAGGCCCACGGTGAAGACAATGGTGGTGCGCTGTTCGGACAGCTGCACGTTCTTGCCGGCAATGAGCACGTCGCGCTTGAGCAGCGTAGTGTCCTGGCTGTAGCGGTAGTCTATCTCGTCAATGCTTTTCAGATGGCGCTCGTTTCTTATCGAGTCATTATACTTATCCACGAGTTCCTTGTAGTGGAACGCCCGGCGATAGTCGTTCTGACGCAGATAATACTCCATCAGACGCTTGTTGTGCAGATACATGTACGACGGACCTATGCGTTCGGGATCGTACGGCCGCGAAAGCAGCTTATGCGCCTTGGCATACTGATGGCGGTTGAGCGCGAGCGCCGCTTCAAGGCTGTTGAAATAGAACACCACCTCGTCGTTGGCGGTGGAGTCTGAATATATGCCCGCGCCTGCACGGTCGAGATAGACTTCTGCCGAGTCGAGCTGCCCGAGAAGTGTATATATCTCGCCCATATTGGCCTCTGTTATGGCGTTGAGCGACGGCTGGTTGAACTGTCTCACGATGGCATATGCCTTCTTGAAACACTCGAGAGCCTCGGCATAGCGTTCCTCAAAATAGTAGCAGTTTCCCTTGGAGTTGTAGAAGTAATACTTCTCATACGCGAGCTTGGGCTCGGGATTCCGCTCCGCCAGATCGAAGTAGTGATGGGCCAGCGAGAAGTTGTGCAGGTCGGCATACACCTGCGCCAGACCTACATATATGCTGTATTTCACCCGCCGTGAATGTAGAGAGTCCGCCACCCACAGGGCTTTGCGGTAATATCTTGCGGCGTTGGGCTGGTCGCCCATCTGGCGATACTGGTCGGCAAGGTTTATGCAGACATTCTCCAACTCACGTCTGTCGGTGGCACGATAGAGTGCGTCGTAGGCATGATGAAGACACGCCACGGCGGAGTCGCGCTGGTTCATTCCCTGCAACATGGCGTAGCGGTGGTTCCAGCATACGGCCTCGAGCGCGTCGGTGTCGTCGTGTGACCGGGCGTAGGCCAACACACGGTCGTTTGTGCGCATTGCGTCGCGCGTATCACCCTGAAGGAACCGGCAAAACGCCCTGAACAGCTCGAGCCGGTAGAACGACACACTGTCGGTCAGTCCTTTCTGTTCCTGCACGAACCGTTTTTCCATAATATCAGGAAACGTATATATAGAGTCGTAGCGGCTTATGAGAAAAGAATCCACCATCTCACTATCATGCCGGTTACTTTCTTTATGCGAGTTGCACGAAAAAAATCCTAATAGTATGATACTTAATAACCAAAATGTCTTTCTCATCTCCATTTATTTCAGTCTATAAGGAAGCCACTACATGCGTGCCGAATACATGCCTCAGCATCACGATGCCTCCAGGTTTTGTTAAAAGGTAAAGCAAAGATACAAAAAAAAAATAATAATATATATTCAGTAGGGCACACAAAACTCGAAATTAATGACAATGTAAAACATTACGGCAATAGATGTATCATTATTAATATATGCGCCATTGCGTGCAACCGTGACAGGCATCATGCGGCCCGGCAGGGGGTCTGCGGTGAATGTTTTTTATTCATAAAGTACCTATGATTGAAGAAAGTTTCCTTACAACGCGGAGGGATATATACCGTGCCGGCACGGTGAACGAGTAATGACAAAGTCACGTTGCCGCGACCGACGAATACTCATCATAAAACCGACGCATACTTACGGCTCGTCAGACAAATGCTTTCCGTACCTATCCACCCGTCTTGTATCAGCGTTTTTGACGAAAACCGGAGAGACGAACTTACAATTTTTCTTGACTGTATTTTGACAAAATATTTTCGCAAAAGAGATGTAAATGAATGTTAAATCATACAGAATAAAGGGCATTTAGTATAATACCGTATTTTGATATACCCCATAACGTAGTCCGGAAAAGTCCGTTCCGTGTTCCGATATTGCCCATTTCGCTGTGCGAAAAAGCCCATATTGGGGTGCGATATGGGCCATTTCAGCCTCTGAAATAGGCCTTTTCGCATGACGAAATGGGCCTTTTCGCAAAGCGACAAAATACCATTTAAACATAAATCATTGATATTCAATATATTATAAAAACATATCATATTTCGTGTATTTGCGTCCGAAGGAGACTTTGTCCGCAAATACGCGCTTATTTTTCGGGGTATATCAGAAAACTGGGAGGGAAAAACAAAAAACGGTTACGATTTGAAAGTTGCCTGTATTGCTTTCATCTCGTCAGCATAAAACACCGTTTGTTCGGTCGAGGAGCCGCATATTCTGATGATATCAATCCCCGTCGATTCTCAACAGCGGACGTTTTTATAGTTTATATGTTGCTCCGCTGCCCCATAAAACAGCGAAACCGCCTGCATCGTGTTTGCGTGCAGGCGGTTTCGCTGTTTCTTTTTTTTACCGCGTGTGGGTTCTATACAATCCCCATCCACATTGTTCGGTCAATCAATGTCATGTCTTTCTTTTGATAGGCCACACGTCCATTCTGTCCCGCGCTCCTTTATCCTGCGCCCCGTGTGTCATCATCTGTCAGCGCATACTGCCTGCGCCATTCCTCCGCTTGCTCAGACCTGTGGTCAGCCGAACACTCCGGTGGAGAGATAACGCTCGCCCGTGTCGGGCAGGAGAGTGACTATCGTCTTGTCGCGCAGCTCCTCGCGACGGGCAAGCTCAGCCGCTGCCCATGCCGCTGCACCCGACGATATGCCTGTGAGCAGACCTTCGCTGCGCGCCAACAGACGTGTGGTTGACATGGCGTCGTCGTTGCTCACGGTCATCACCTCGTCAACAACGCTGCTGTCATACACCGCCGGCACGAATCCCGCACCTATGCCCTGTATGGCGTGCGAACCTGCCTTGCCGCCGCTTAACACCGGCGACGAAGCCGGTTCAACGGCCACAATGCGTACGGCGGGGTTCTTGCTCTTCAGATAACGGCCCACGCCCGATATTGTGCCGCCCGTTCCCGCGCCGGCCACGAACACATCGACGTGTCCCTCGGTGTCGTCCCATATCTCCGGACCTGTGGTCGCGAAGTGTGCCGCGGGGTTGGCCTTGTTCTCAAACTGTTGCAGGATCAGTGCGCCGTCTATGCTGTCGCGCAGACGCTCCGCCTCTTTTATGGCTCCCGTCATGCCCTCAGCCGCCGGCGTAAGCACCACCTTCGCGCCGTATGCGCTCACGAGTTGTCTGCGCTCGATGCTCATCGTCTCCGGCATTGTCAGTATGAGCCGGTAGCCCCTCACGGCAGCTACGAGAGCCAGTCCCACGCCCGTGTTGCCGCTTGTCGGTTCTATTATCGTCGCTCCGGGTTTCAGTCTGCCGTCTGCCTCGGCCTGTTTAATCATCGCCAGGGCTATGCGGTCCTTTGCGCTTCCGCCCGGATTGAAATACTCCAGTTTTGCTATTATCGGCCGTGCGAGCCCTTTTTCGGCTGCGAAACGGTTGAGTTCGAGAAGAGGTGTGCCCCCGATCAGGTCGGTAAGGCGTTGTGCTATTTTTTTCATATTACTACGGTTTTTGTAATGCAAGTGCTAAGATACGAAAAAAATACGATACTCCGGCAGTCTCCTTTGTTTATGTCATTTCTCTGTCTCAGTGGCCGCCTGCTTCGCCTTCTCAGCCTCCAGCTTTGCCTGCTCGGCTTTGAGTATATCGTTTCTCGACTTCGACTTTATCACGAGCCATACTCCGCAGAACACAAGTACCATGGCCACGCACTGCGATGTCTTCAGCACCGCCATGCCGGTGAGCAGACTCACGCTCACTGCTACCATCGGCTGCACGTAGTTGTATGTGCTGACAACCGTCGGGCGCAGCACTTTCTGTGCCACCATGGTGAGCAGATAGGCCACGAATGTACCGAAGAACACCACGTAGCCGGCCTCCAGCCATGCTGCCGTTGGCACGCTGTTCCAGTCGGTGGCAAGCACATGTTGCGAGGAGAACGGCAGTATGAGCACGGCCGACCAGAGGAATATCCATTTGTTTATCGTGAACACGCTGTATCTCTTTATCAGTTTGCTGAAAAGCGTCAGATACAGGGCGAACGACAGCTGGGCCACTATGCAGAGTATGTCGCCCCATATGTTGCCCACCTTGGCGTTGCCCGCCGATGCGCTGGTGAGTATCAGTATCACGGCGCCGCAGCATCCTATGAGCACTCCGCATGCCTTTTTCCATGTCACGGGTTCCTTAAGGATGATGGCGGCAAGTATCAGGGCGAAGATAGGTGTCGATGTGGTTATGATGCTGGCGTTTGACGGCGACGTCATGCTCAGACCTATTGTGAAGCAGCACTGATTGAAGACGAGTGCGAAGAGACCTGCCACGAGCATCAGCAGACAGTCTTTCAGAGGCACGTGCTCCCTCTTTGCGAAGAACGAGGCAGCCCAGAACAGGATGGTGCCTCCGGCTATTCTGAACGACACCAGGTCAAGTCCGTCTATGCCACCTGCCATCGCGCTTTTGCCGACAGGCGACATAAGTCCCCATATTACACATGCTGTAAGAATACTTAAATGAGCAATCAACGGTTTTTTATTATCCATAATATGTAATTATTGTTAATTTATCGTAAAGGATGTGCAAAGGTAAGAAAAATCGGGTTAAAGGCGTATGCGTGTCGTGGAAATATGTCTGTAAATCAAAATTTAACACTCCGGAACATTGAATGTCATTAAATCCAAGTCGGTCATTAGGATTCAGTCGGTGTTTTTGCTTTATATTGAGCGCGTTTTCGGCAGTTTTTTGCAGGCATGACGGGTCATTTCAATAATGATCGAGCAAAAAGAGGCCAATGTAAAACAATAAGATGGCTGAAAGCATGAATGCACGGAATATATAAAGACACATGCGGTCTAATGACCTGTTTGGGTTCATCCGGCCGTGTGACACTCCCTTTTGTCCGGCAACATGTGCCTTCATGGTTCATCACTTTCCTGTCCCTATCCTCCGTCATGGGCCTCTTGTGGTTCCGGACACCTCAAAAAGTGTTATTTTTCGACTCAAAACACGCATCCTGACGATTTATTTCTTATCTTTGTTATGGATAATGTAGCGGTAGGCCAACGGCGTTTCCATGCGCCGGGACACGCCGTGACATATCCCCGGACAATTTGTTTCAACCATCGCCGGCACAGATGCTCCGGCACCGTCGTGGCATGATGCCGGCCACAAAAACACTACGAAGATGAAATACGCCGATTACATTGAACAGATAGAGATTGACTCGCTGTGGAGCGGAAAGCACCACATCGTGTGGAATCTCGACCGCCAGGTGAACATACTCAGCGGCATTAACGGAGTGGGAAAGAGTACCATACTCAACAAAGTGGTGCGCGGGCTTGCCGCGGGAGGCGAGTTCCCCAACCACATGCTCAAGGGCGTGAAAATAAAGGTGGTACCCGAGGATGCCAGATGGATACGCTACGACATCATCAGGTCGGTGGACCGGCCGCTGCTCAACGTCGAGGCACTGAGCAAGCTCAACGCGAGTATCACGTCGCTCACCACCGAACTCGACGTGCAGCTCTACCAGTTGCAGCGCAAGTATCTTGACTATCAGGTGAACATAGGCAACCGTATGATTGCCGTTCTGCAGAGCGGCGATCCCGATGCGGCCGAGAAAGCGCGAGAGATTTCGGCTCCCAAGCAACGATTCCAGGACCTTGTTGACGATCTGTTTGCCAGCACCGGCAAGAAGATAAAGCGCACTGAGAACGAGATCCTGTTCACGCAGATAGGTGAGACGCTGGCTCCTTATCAGCTCTCGAGCGGCGAGAAACAGATGCTCGCCATACTCCTCACAGTGCTGGTGGAGGACAACCGCAGCTACGTACTGTTCATGGACGAGCCCGAGGTGAGCCTGCACATCGACTGGCAGCAGCGGCTCATCGACATCGTTCTGGAGCTGAACCCCAACGTGCAGATAATACTTGCCACACACAGCCCGGCTGTCATCATGAACGGATGGGCCGACCGTGTGACCGAAGTGACCGACATCACCATGTGACAATCTCAAAACCACGCCCCTTATGAGTAAACGACTTAAAGACAATCTTACGTCGGGATACTTCGAGGCTGCCAACCGTATGACCTCGAAGAAAGCCCGCCGGCGCATCGTGGCTTACGTAGAGAGCTACGACGACGTGTTTTTCTGGCGGTCGGTGCTGTCGCGTTTTGAGGACGACACCCGCTACTTTGAGGTGATGCTGCCCTCGCGCGTGCCACACCTTGAGCGCGGCAAGAAGGCGGCTCTGATGAGTCTGCTCAACGGCAGGGTGGGTCGCGACATGATAGCCTGCGTCGATGCCGACTACGACTACCTCATACAGCGCGCCACACCGATGTCGGAGACCATACTCAACAGTCCCTACATATTCCACACCTACGCCTATTCCATAGAGAACCTGCAGTGCTACGCGCCCTCGCTCCACGACGTGTGCGTGGCTGTTACGCTCAACGACCACGCCATATTCGACTTCGAGAACTACTTCCGCGAGTTCTCCCTCGCCATATTTCCGCTGTTCGTGTGGAGCATCTGGTTCTATCGCACAACTAAATATAGCGAGTTCACCATATCCGATTTCCTGCATGTCATAGAGATGGGACACTTCAATCCCAACGACATCGAATTGTCGCTGCGCGTCCTCAGACGCAAGGTGGCACGGCGGGTGGAGCAGTTGCAGCGCCACTATCCGTCGGCAAAACAGAGCTGGCAGGAGGTGAAGGAGGATATAAAACGCCTCGGAGTGACGCCCGACACCACATATCTGTATGTGCAGGGACACCACCTTTTCGACAAGGTGGTGGTGCCGATGCTGAAGAAGATATGCAACATACTGATACGTGAACGCGAGAATGAGATATCGCGCCAGAGCGTTCATTCTACCCAACGTCACAACGAATTGTCGTGTTATACGGGCAGCGTGGCGGATGTTGAATTGTTGCTGAAAAAGAACACGGCGTTCACCTCGTCCATACCGTGCGGACACGTCATCGACGACATACGTCGGTTCCTCGACAATACGTCGCCCGTCACACCTCAATCACATGCCGATGATGCCGTCAGTGAGCGTACACCGGTTGCTGCCGGCGCCCGTAACGACTCCTGAAAATTAACATCAGGTGTAGGGAATACACTGTTTTTAATTAACACTTTTAAGTTAAAATCATTGTGCCCTAATCTTGTCGACAAATCGTCTGGCATGATTTTCGGGCGCAGTTTTTATGCTTCCCGTTCTGCGAATGGTATATATTGATATGGATAAAATCATTATTCTCACAAAATAAAGTCTCTCTTATGTCCCGATAAGGTCCGTTTCATTCCATAATGAAGCCTGTTTCGGGGTTAAAAACGGACTTTTCCAGCCCCAGAAACGGGTGCTATCGCGTGCTAATCCCGTTCGTTATGTTCTGTATTTGTCACGTAATGCTCTGGCATACAACGCTTTTCTGTGTTATTCTGTTTGCGGCGTTTCCCGCCCGTATATGCTCCGTCGCCCTCCAAACACCAGATTTCGATAATACGATTTTAACATTTGCTATTTTATAGTTGCTCTATTTTACATAACTCTCATACCCGTTTACTGTTTTTCTCATACATATTTCTTGTCATCAGGCAATCTCATTAACGGTTTTCAATGATTTGTTCTAAATGTCCGAAATTTTATATCGTATTGTAACATGAAATATTTTTATTTTCCAAATAAAATTATTACTTTTGCCCATGAATAAGATTTTATGGCCTTAAATGAGGTTGGCAGCGGGTCTGCAAAATGTTTCTTATTCACCTTGTTAATATTATAAGTAGTTGAAAATCAATGTTTTACATGGTTTTCAATGCCCCGAGAGTATGTTCTGTCATCAAAATTTAGTTTAATCAGATGTCTGAAGTAGCAGACGACGAGCAATGGTTTGCAATGCGTGCCACCTATGGCCGCAACCTCATGGCGCAGAATGTTTTGAATGAGCATGGCGTACGGACGTTCATACCCATGCACTACACGCGCTCAGGCAACCATCGTCGCAACGTCCCACGGTTGACACCGGTGATTCGCGATTTGATTTTTGTTATGACAAATCGCGAGACGATAGCCACACTCAAGAAAAATATGCCTTATCTTCATTACATCATGCGCGACGAGGGCATGAGACGTGAGCCTGTCATCGTACCCGAACGGCAGATGCAGCAGTTCATTGCCGTGAGCGGCACGCTCGACGAACAGCTCATGTGGTTCAGTCCCGGACAGCTTGACATGAAGTGCGGTGACGCCGTGCGCATCATCGGAGGACCGTTCGCCGGCCTCGAAGGCATACTTATGCGAGTGCCCGGCAAGCGGTCGCGCTGTGTGGTGGTGGCCGTGCAGGGCGTCATAGCTGTGGCGATGGCCACGGTGCATCCGGATATGATAGAACCGGTTGAAAAGAAGAACGATTATTGACCGTCAGCTCATAAGACCACGAAACCGATGACACGGAAAAACAGGCAACCATTGACTTGCGTCCTTCTTTCCGGTGCTTCGGTACTGATGATGGGTGACCTCATGGCGACGGCCGACGGTGACGACACTACAGACGCGCGCCTCACCATCAATACGAGTAACATCATAGAGATAAATCCACATGGCTAATTCACGGTGCGCGCTATCGTGGGCGACATGAACCGGCTCGACATCTATCTGTACGTCAAACCACCTCAACGCCGATGCACCGCTGCCTCCGTCGGGAATCATAGGTAAGGTGAAGTTCGGGACAGTGAGACTTTGACCAGCAAATCCACGTATGTTTTTTTGTTGAAGTCAATACAGATGACTATCCTGCATACATAAAGAAGGTAAATAGAATTTGTTATGAACTATCTTAAGATAAAGAATTTCGGTCCTGTAGAAGAGGCCTATATAGAATTAAAACCCTTTCTTGTGCTCATTGGCGGGCAGGGAACCGGAAAGAGCACTATTGCAAAATTGGTATCCATCTTTCAGGATTATCTTTGGTATGTCAATTTATTGAATGGTACGAATATTTATGCTCCGTTTAATGATTATGGGATATATGAATATTTCAGAGACGATACGGATATAGAATATGAATACAATAATATATGTATCACTTTCAAGGATGGAAAATTTGATATAAAAAACAATAACATATCAGATAATAATAAATTCAAGAATTATTGTGATGTACTGATTTTAAAAAAAGTAAGAGAACTCAGAGATAAATTGGATATCCCGAAAGATCAACCGATAGAACAGTTCATCACAAATAATTACTTGTTCCTGAAACCCTATTGCGGTACTGCATTATATATACCGGCCGAAAGAAGTATAATTTCTACATTATTACCAGCCATGTCTAATATAATGTTGGCAAAGATACCAATACCACAATTGGTATTGCAATATATGAGCTATTTTGAGCAGGCGAGAAAAGCTAATGCCGAATACACTATACCTTTCAATGAGGATATAAAATACCGCTATGGCAATTCAGAAGAAGGATTGATGATAAACGATGGCGATAAGACAAAACTGTTGCCGTTAAGCAAGTGTTCATCAGGCATACAATCATTATTACCAATGATGATGATACTCGATTATTGTATTAATGAAAATATGTACAATTCGTATGTCATAGAAGAACCGGAACAGAATCTGTTCCCTGATAATCAGTTGGCAGTATTAAGATATATTATCAGTAAGAACAATGCTTATGATAGACGTAGCATCATCACAACGCACAGCCCGTATCTGTTGTCAGGCATAAATATATCACTTTTGGCAAGTTTGGTTGCCAAAGATGCGAGATATAAGGATGAAGTATTGAAAATACTCCCCGAGGAATATCATTTGACTTCAGGTGATGTAGGTGCTTACGCTTTAGGCGGTGAGAATAATTATTGTAAGGATATCCTTAATAAGGAGACAGGAACAATAGATCAGAATTACCTCGATACAGCATCTTCTGTTATGGGAGATGAGTTCGGAAAACTGTATAAATTGTATCTGAAAACATTTGAATGATGGATATACCAGTAGCAATAAGCAATTTAAATTTATGCCGTGCATTCAAGGGACATAATCCTGATATAATGGATTGTGTCCTGCCCATAGCAGATAAAGAGTTTTTTGTGGAGGATAGTCGTGAAGCAGGATGTACAATCTATACAGGTAAAAAGATTGATGACAAATCCTGCAAGGTATCCAATTCAACAGATGAGGCTGTCATCCTTTTACCCATTGATGGAAAATTCATCATTAACCATAAGGGAGGCATAGCTGATTCAGCTCTGTTTAATACAAAAGACTTTCATTTCGTAGAGTTCAAGTCCAACGCAGAGGGCAATACCGATAATGCAGTAAAGGGTACATATTCTAAGGCGATGGACCAACTTAATGAAACATTGAATATTTTTGAGAGTAAGATAAATGCTATTGATATAGATTTCAGAAAGAAAGTAAATGTTACCTGCCATATCATAGTATCCGAAACATTCCCGAGAAACAGCGCGGCAGAGCAGACAAATGCCATTGCGTTTGCCAAGCGCACCAAGGGAATACCTTTGGAATGTGATAACGAGATAGATTTTTTATGATACATAATTAATCATCTGTTGTTGGTAAACCGAGAACATAAAGCACGGATTCATTAGGAAAATAACCACAAACAAAATAGTAAACAAAAATATAAACAATAAACATTCTTCCTCAACGAGATAAGTTTCGCAATCAAATTAATTGCCGATATGGGAAGATGAGGAGGAATTTTAATATTAAATACAATATGAATATAGCAATTGTAGGTACTGGCTATGTCGGACTGGTGTCCGGCACATGCTTCGCAGAGATGGGAGTAAACGTGACATGCGTTGACGTAAACGAAGAGAAAATCAACTCACTGAAGAACGGCCAGGTGCCGATCTATGAGCCGGGACTCGACGAGATGGTTCTGCGCAACCACCGCGAGGGACGTCTCAATTTCACCACCGATCTTACGAGCTGTCTCGACAACGTGGATATCGTGTTCAGCGCCGTGGGCACTCCTCCTGACGAAGACGGCAGTGCCGACCTGCAGTATGTGCTGGCCGTAGCGCGTGAGTTCGGTCAGAACATAAAGAAATACACTGTGCTCGTAACCAAATCCACCGTTCCTGTTGGTACGGCGAAGAAGGTGAAGGCAGTCATACGTGAAGAACTGGAAAAGCGTGGCGTCGATATCCCGTTCGACGTTGCGAGCAACCCGGAGTTTCTCAAGGAGGGGGCGGCAATCAAGGACTTCATGAGCCCCGACCGCGTGGTCGTAGGTGTGGAGTCGGAGAAGGCAAAGGAACTCATGTCCAAGCTCTACCGTCCGTTCCTGCTCAACAATTTCCGTGTGATATTCACCGACATACCTTCGGCAGAGATGATAAAGTACGCAGCCAACTCAATGCTCGCTACACGTATCAGCTTCATGAACGACATCGCAAACCTGTGCGAACTGGTGGGCGCCGATGTCAATATGGTGCGTAAAGGTATAGGTGCTGACGTGCGCATCGGTAGCAAGTTCCTCTATCCGGGTTGTGGTTACGGTGGTTCATGCTTCCCCAAGGATGTGAAGGCACTCATCAAGACCGCCGAGAAGAACGGCTACAATATGAGCGTGCTGAAAGCTGTTGAGGAGGTGAACGAGAACCAGAAGCACGTGCTTTTCAACAAACTCTCAAAATACTATGGCGGCGATCTCAAGGGAAAGACCATCGCCATGTGGGGCTTGGCATTCAAACCGGAGACCGACGATATGCGTGAGGCGACATCCCTCGTCACCATTAGCCTCCTGCTCGACGCCGGTTGTACCGTCCGCGTTTACGATCCCGTGGCAATGAACGAGTGCCGTCGCCGCATCGGTGACAAGGTTTATTACGCCACCGATATGTACGATGCCGTGCTCGATGCCGACGCCTTGCTCATGCTCACCGAGTGGAAGCAGTTCCGCCTGCCTAGCTGGGGTGTCGTGAACAAGTCGATGAAGAATCCTCTCATCATCGATGGTCGCAACATCTACGATGCCGAGGAACTCAAGCAGAATGGGTTTGAGTATTATTGCATTGGTAGATAAAGGAAGATAGAAGGAAACACCCTCGATAAAGTATAAAACAGAGGCGCAAAGTCTTGCGTCTATTAATTAAAATATTCCACTTTATTATTCCTTGTTAAAGGAAATAAATTGATAATTTGAGGGGACAAAATGTCAGGAGAAACAAAAGGAAATCTTAAACAACAGACAAAGAAAGGATTATACTGGAGCTTTTTCAATCAGTTCGCAAATTATGGGATGCAGTTTTGTGTCGGAATTGTTATGGCACGACTGCTATCGCCGTCTGATTATGGAATAACGGCTTTGCCTGCGGTGTTTATGGCTGTGGCTTATATTTTGCAGAATGGAGGATTGGGTGATGCATTGATACGTAAGACAGATTTATCGGAAAAAGATCTTTCTACAGCATTCTATTATAGTATTTCTGTTGGTATAGTATTGTATGTTGCTTTGTTTTTTTCTGCAACATGGATAGCAGATTTCTATAATACCCCTGTACTTGTTCCACTAATTCGTGTTACAGCATTAGGATTTCTGTGGGGACCTTTGGGAACTCCACAGAATGTTATCTTAAAAAGAAAGCTTGATTTTAAAACTCCTACAACAATATCTATAATTACAAAATTTGTTTCTGCTATTGTCGGTATATCAATGGCTTTTATGGGCTATGGCTTGTGGTCGTTGGTTATATCCGGACTTTTATCGAGCTTTTTAAGTCTTCTTATGAATTGGTATGTTGTACGCTGGATTCCTAAGGCAAGTTGGTCAAAAGATTCATTCAAATATCTTTGGGATTATGGTAATAAAATGATGGCTTCAGGTTTACTTGAGACGTTATATCAAAATATTGCACCGGTTTTTATTGGAAAATTCTATAGTCCGGCAGAACTTGGAGTTTATAACCGTGCACAGGGATATGCAATGATGCCGTCACAAAATTTTACTGGTGTGATTCAAAACGTGACATTCCCCGTATTAAGCAAGATGCAGAATAATAATGAAGCATTAGCGCATAACTATCGTAGAATGTTGAAGGCTACAGCGTTTATCATCTTCCCAATAATGATGATGCTATCTGCATTGGCACATCCGTTAGTTATAACATTGGTAACAGCAAAATGGGAATCATGTGTTATTCTTTTGCAGATAATATGTTTTCAATTTATGTGGTATCCTGTTCATGCAATTAATCTTAATCTGTTGCAGGTGAAAGGACGTTCTGATTTATTTCTTCGTCTTGAAATCATAAAAAAGATTGTAGGCATATCAATCCTGACAATAACTTTACCTCATGGATTAATTGTTTTTTGCTGTGGAAGTGTGGTGTCTTCATTAATTGCATTGGTTATAAATACATATTATACCGGTAAACTTATAAATGTAGGCTATTTCAAGCAGATGCGTGATCTTCTACCTATCGTATTGCTCGGGCTTGTCATGTTTGCTATGATACATCTGTCCAATTATCTGATACCGAATATGTTGCTTCAGATTATCTGTGGTGGAATCTTAGGCGCGATAGTATATATAGGCGGTGCCATACTATTAAAATTCAGTGAACTTGATGATGTTAAATATATGTTGAAACGTAAATAATAAATATAAATCTATATGGATAACAAAATTATTACAGTTACTTCGCCATTATTACCTGATCTTGACGAGTTTAACGCCCTACTTAAGGAAATATGGGCAAGTAAGTGGATTACAAACAACGGCTCTTTCCACAAGCAACTTGAGAAAGAATTGGCTGCATATCTGAAAGTACCATATATAAGCTTGTTTACGAATGGAACATTGCCTTTGATTACAGCCTTGCAGGCTCTCCGTATAACCGGTGAGGTTATAACAACACCTTATAGTTTTGTGGCAACGACACATAGTCTTTGGTGGAATGGAATAAAACCGGTGTTTGTTGATATAGATCCAGCAACGGGTAATATGGATCCTGAAAAGATTGAGGCCGCCATAACACCGAAAACCACGGCAATAATGCCAGTGCACGTTTATGGAAAACCTTGCAACACAAAACGAATTAAGGAGATAGCTGATACCTATGGATTGAAGGTTATATATGATGCCGCACATGCTTTTGGTGTAGAGGTGAATGGAGAAAGTATACTTAATGCAGGAGATATGTCAACATTGAGTTTCCATGCAACAAAGGTTTATAATACGGTTGAGGGTGGCGCACTTGTCATGCACGATGCAGAGACAAAGAAACGCATAGATTATCTTAAGAACTTCGGCTTTGCCAATGAGGTGACTGTTGTAGGTCCTGGTATTAACAGTAAGATGGATGAAATACGTGCAGCGTATGGTTTGTTAAATCTTCGTCAGGTTGATGCTGCTATCGAGGCACGTCATAAGGTAGCAATAAAATATCGTGAGGCATTGCGTGATGTTGAAGGTATAACCTTTTTTGATGATATGCCTGGAGTAAAGCACAATTATTCTTATTTCCCTATCTTTGTTGATGCAGATAAATATGGAATTACACGTGATGAACTTTATTTCAAGATGAAGGATCAGAATGTTCTCGGACGTCGTTACTTCTATCCGCTTATAAGTGAATTCTCCACTTATCGAGGCCTTGATAGTGCAAGACCGGATAATCTTCCTAATGCACATAAAATGGCAGATACTGTTATTTGTTTGCCAATGCATCATGTGTTGAGTGATGAAGAAATAAAAAGAGTTATTGATTGCATAGTATTAAAATAGAATACTTAGAAAAGTAATTATAAAAAATGAGTTTTCGAGCATTTTACTTAAGAAAAAAATATTGGATTAATGATTTTTTTCATGGATCACAGGTGTGGAAACAGTATTATGATGTGTTGAAAATTATTAATAATCAAGATTTTGCATGTAAACAAAGAAAAATTTATGTAGATAATATAATTGCTTATGTCAAGCAGAATGTTCCATATTATATAGGAATGCCGTCTTTGAAGGAACTTTCAGATTTCCCTGTTGTAAATAAACAGATATATTTATCCGATTATGAATCGTTCTGTGTACCAAATGATAAAATACCAGGTCAGATTGGAAATTTACACATTCAGAAAACATCAGGTTCAACAGGAATACCGTTTGCTGTTCCTCAGGATACAAGATGTCGTATGCGTCGTATCGCAATAATTAAAGGTGAGAATGAGAAAATAGGTTTTCATTCTTTTGCTCCGATGATGCATTTGCGTGCAGTTTCTCATTATTGGGGTGGTGTTAGAGATTTTGTATATAGAAAGGATTTAAATATATGGTATGTTGATAATGCGAATCTTAACACTTCTAAAATATCAAAAATAATAAAAGTTATAAATGATAAACGTGTGAAGTTTGTACGTGGGTATATGACAACACTTGATCTTATAACAAGATATATGGAGGAAAACCGATTACACTTTAATCATAAAGTTACATTTATATCTGTTGGAGAACTTTTACAAGAATGGTTACGTAAACGCATTGTTTATTATTTGAAATGTAATATTATATCTCAATATGGAAATGAAGAAAATGGAATTTTTGGACAATCCAAGATTAATGATTCTGGACGTCATATAAATTTGAATGGAGCTGGATGTATTGTCGAGATTTTGAAAATGGACAAGGATGAAGCTGCCGATAAAGGCGAATTAGGAAGAATTGTTATTACAGATTTAACAAATTATGCATTCCCTATGATACGATATGAAATAGGGGATTTAGCTGCACCTTGTGAGTATTATGATGATGGTACAATAAAAAGTATAGATAATCTTTCCGGACGTGTTACAGATATGATCTATAATACAAATGGAAATTTTATAGACATTTACAATAGTATTCCGGTATTAATATTTAATAATCCTTTGATAAAACAGTTTCAATTTATACAAAAAGATAAAAAAGAATATTTGATGAACATTTCTATTAAAACTGAGACAGTCAAAAATGAGGAACTAAATTTTATTAACGAATTAAAGACTGTATTAGGAAATGATGCAATTATTAAAATAAATTGGGTAGATGAATTGCCTGTATTAAATTCTGGAAAAAGAAAAATAGTAATAAATGAGTGGAAGAAGAAATAAAAACCATTAAAAAATATTATACAAGGTATTTTATTATTCCCATTTATATAATTAAAAAAATATAGATAATATTTAAATAATCAAGCAATGATAAATGTTTTATTAACTTCTGCTGGAAGACGTTCTTATATAGTTGATTATTTTAAGAAAACAGAAGGAATCGGAAAAGTTTATGCTTCAAATAGTAATTATACCATTGCATTAAAGCGGGCTGATGGATATTTTATCTCTCCTTTGATTTATTCCGATAATTACATATCATCAGTTATAGATTTCTGTAAAAAAAATGATGTAAATGTAGTACTGTCGCTATTTGATATAGATTTACTTGTTTTAGCTAAAAACAGAAAAGTTTTTGAAGATAATGGAATTAAGCTAATTCTTGCAAGTTCTGAATTTGTTGAGATTTGTAATGATAAATGGAAAACATATCAGTTTATTAAATCTTTAGGATTGCAGACCCCTAAGACGTATTTAACAATGAAAGAGGTTAAGACAGCTGTTTTAAAGGGTGAATTGTCTTATCCTATTATTATGAAACCTCGTTGGGGTATGGCCTCAATGGGTATTTATAAGGTTGATAACGATTTGGAACTTGAAGTTTTTACTGAAAAATGTCATAAAGATATTTTTAAATCATATCTTAAATATGAATCATCTTTCACAAAAGATGAGGCCATTATATATCAAGAAATTATGGATGGCGAAGAATATGGCTTGGATGTATTGAATGATTTAAATGGAAAATATATAGATACGTTTGCAAAACAAAAAGTTACAATGCGTAGTGGTGAGACCGATCTTGGACGTACTGCATCAAATTTACCTTTTGTTGATGCAACGAAAAAAATATCTTTGGCAAGTTCACATGAAGGTATTTTGTCTGTAGATTGTTTCAAAAATGACAGAGGTGTATTTATAATTGAAATGAATTGTAGAATATCGGGTCATTATCCTTTAGCGTATTTAGCTGGTTTTAATTATCCTCAAATATTAATTGACTGGATGAATGGAAAAACTTTGAATGAGTATAATTTGAGATTTAAAGAGAATTTATATATTATAAAAGATTTGGTTCCGACGATTCTTAGATGAAAGAATATAAAGAGTTTTTATGATTAAAGAATCTCCATACTATGTTCACAATCGTAATACCAATATAGAATTATACAGAATAGTAGTGATGTTTTTGATTGTGGCACATCATTACTTGGTTAATTCTGGATTAATTCAGGTAATAGAAAATGAGCCATTGACAGGCAAATCTGCGTTCTTTTATGTATTCGGGATGTGGGGTAAAACGGGAATAAATTGTTTCGTTCTGATAACAGGCTATTTTTATGTGTCGGTCGAACATAACATTAAGAAAATTTCTGAAATTATTCCTCCAGATAGAATTTTATAATATAGTTGTAAATTTAATTTTTGTCTTTACAGGATACAAAGATTTCAATATAAAATCATTATATGAAATGTTTTGGCCTATAAAATCTGTTGCGGATGGTTTTACCTCGTGTTTTCTCCTTTTCTATTTGTGTATTCCCTTTCTTAATATCCTTGTTCACAATATGAATAAGCGACAACACCAGTTGTTAATGGCATTGTGTCTTTTTATATATACAATATTAGGAACAACAACAAAAATACATGTTACAATGAATTATGTTACATGGTTTTGTGTCTTATACTTCATTTCATCTTATATCCGTATTTATGGAATAAATTATGAGAATGTAAAAATTAAGTGGGGATGGCTTTCTATTTTTTCCATTGTAATATCTGTCTCAAGTGTATTGGTCCTATCAACAATAGTGAATACGCCAGGTCGTGAGTTTATTTTTGTTTCAGATTCAAATCATATAATGGCAGTTATCTCTTCCATTTGTTTGTTTATGTATTTTAAGGATTTACAGATAAAGAACAGCGCTTTTATAAACAAGGTTGCATCATGTATGTTTGGTGTATTACTTATTCATGCAAATAGTGATACGATGCGTAGATGGTTGTGGTGTGAGACTTTGGATAATGTAGGATGGTTCCAAACAGACTATGCTGTTTTTCATGCATTAGTAAGTGTTACGATAATATTTATCATTTGCGTAATTATTGATATAATAAGGCAGAAATTTGTAGAGAAGCCCTTTTTGAATTATTGAATAGGAACGTATTTATAAAATAATATATGGATAATATAATAGATTAGTCTAATTTAGTATTGCAGAAAGTTGAAAACCTATATATTAATGGGAGCTGCTGGTGGATATATTTCTGGCGCTCCAATTTATCATAGAAATAAAGCTCAATATATGCAACAGCATGGATGGAATGTATTTTATATTTCTTGTTGTGGTGGTGAAATATATGTACATGGATTAGAGCAATTTGTTATAGGCGTGTGTTCATTCTTGTGTAAAAGTGCATATATATTTCCGAAAACTAAGCAAGAGGAACTGATTGATTATATGATAAAAATGTTCCCTGTTCTAGACGATGAAATAGTAATTGAAACAGGAACTTATTATACAGCATATTGGGGAGAATTATTAGCAAAGCGTTTAAAAGCAAAACATATAATAATTTATCTTGACGAATATAATGAAGCAATAACACATACTCAGTCTGATTTCTTCTTATTTAAGTTTAAACGACGTGAATTAGCTTGTATTACAAAAAATACAATGGTAAATATATTTTCTGAATTTTGGAATGTAGATTTATCAAATGCAATAGGACTTCCTTGTTATTGTAGTAACTCATTGGAAGATTATGATAATGAGTTTACAAATAAAATAAAAAGGTCGGATTATAATATTGGATATGTAGGTCGTTTGGAGAAGCCCGCGTTAAAAGAAATTATATGTTCATTAAGAAGTTTTGTAAAAATAATTGGGAATAAGAATGTTTCATTAGTATGCTATGGTGGGGCAGAAAAAGAAGTTGTAGATAAGATTAAGAATATGGTTAAAGAAATTCCACATGTTTCATTATTCATTTCTGGATATATATTCCCAATACCATTGAAAGCTGTAAAAAAATGTGATATTTTTTTTTCCTCGGCAGGAAGTTCTTATGTTTCTGTAAAAGCAGGAGTACCTACTGTTAGAATGAATGTATATTCTAATAAACCGGATGGTTTCATTTTAGATTTGGTAACAAAATCACTAATGAAATGTAAGTCAGGGAAAAATGTTATTGATTATCTTAAGATGTTCTTTATAGACAGAGATAAACCAATAATGGGTATATACTCATTAAAAAACGAGAAAGAAAATATGAATAATGCTTTTAAGCAGCATGACGAATTCTTAAATAACACAGTAAAAGAAAAAAACTATTATAATATATCATCAATTCATCTTACCATTAAACAACGTTTTATGAAAATGCTTATTTCTTGTTTTGGTATGAGAATATTTATTATTTTGAAATTTTTGGGTATAAAATGAAATCAATAACATTTCTGATGCCTCCTTTTTCGTATTCTCCAGTTGGAGGATTTAAAGTTGTTTTGCAGTATGCAAATTTGTTGTCTGAAGATGGGTATGATATACATATTGTATATGCAGATTCAACAAAATATAGGAATATTAAGTGGAGAATAAAGTATAAATTATTACTTAAGCATATTTTATTCCAATTGAATATAATAAAAAGGTCTATAAGAATATGGTTCCCGTTGGATAATCGTGTTAAAGAACATAATGTTTATAGTTTGGATTATAATCTAGTACCCAAAACGGATATATATATATGTACTGGTGTGGATACTGCACCATTTTTAAATAAATATCCTATTTCTGATCGTAGAAAATATTATTTTATTCAAGATTATGAAATATGGGGTAGAACAGATAAGCAAGTAAGGGAAACATATCATTATTCTATGAATAAGATAGTTATATCTGATTGGCTTAGAGATATACTTGAGAAAGAAGAACATATAAAATGTTTTTTAGTCCCAAATGGTTTTAATCTCAAAGAATTTTATTTAACGATTCCTATAGAATATAAGAATAAATATAAATTGTCTCTATTGTATCATGAGGCTGTAAGAAAAGACATAAAAACAGCATTGAAAGCAATAGATATTGTAAAAAAAAGATTTCCACAGGTTCAAGTTGATGTATTCGGCACTCCAATCAGGCCAAATTTTTTACCAGAATGGTATCATTATTATCAATGTCCCTCTAAGGAACAACATCTTAAAATTAATAATGAATCTGCAATTTATGTGGCATCCAGTATAGAAGAAGGGTGGGGATTGACAATAGGGGAGGCAATGTTGTGTGGACAAGCTGTTGCTTGTACAGATAATAGAGGATATAAAGAAATGGCAAAAGATAAAAAAACAGCACTTTTGTCTCCAACAAAAAATCCTGATGCATTAGCTAAAAATATTATTTATTTAATAAATAACGATGTTGTAAGAAAGAGGATTGCTAGTCAAGGACTGAATTATATTAAATCATTTTCAGAAGAAAATTCTTATAGATTATTTAAATCCGCACTGAATTTAATATGATGATTAATAAAGCGAATAGAGAAACGTTTTTAGATAGCGTCTGTGCTATTATGATTATATATATGATCTATGGACATATATGTTTGTGGTGTGGTATAAAACAAGTTGAGATATTTCAAAGAATTCTATTCTTTTTTATGCCCTGGTTCTTTTTTAAAAGCGGAATGTTTTTTAGAAAAGAATCATTAAAGAAAAATATCTTAAAAGGATTCAAGAGATTAATCGTCCCATATATTTTATTTTCAATAATGGGTCAAATCGTTTTCTGGATCATGTGGCTTATAAATGGTACAAAATTGGGATATAGTTATATTATGACTCCATTGAGAACATTATTCCATGAAGGTGCAGTTGTAGGTAATTCGCCTTTATGGTTTCTACTGACATTATTTTTTGTAAGGATTATTTTTAACGTTATCTTTAATCAAAAGATTAACATATATTTATGTATATTATTGTCTATTGTAGGTTCTTTTATGTTCTGTTATATAGATTTCCATAATATTATGTATATACCTAATACGTTTTGTGGATTATTCTTTTATATGGTAGGTTATTTGATGAGAGATAAACAATACAATAAAATTGTATTGTTTTTAGGTTTTTTGTTTTATATTGTATATGTATTTATTTATCCTTCATATTTTGATTTTAGATCAAATAGTGTAGCTCCTTCATATTATATATTGTGTATATTATCTTGTCTTGGAGGAATAATTGTTTTTAATAATATATTCAAGAAACTGCCAGAATGTAATTTTCTTAGTTATATTGGAAAAAATTCAATGTCTTATTATGTGTTGCATTGGATTGTTCTAGGAATTGCATCAATTATTTTTAAGTCTATAATGAATATTTCTGCTAATTATGTTTTATTTTGGCTTTATATATTCGCAAATTTGTTGTTTTTACCAATATTGGATATTTTCATAAGCAGAGAAAATAAAAAGTTATTAGGAAAATAGATGTTAATTATGGATTATTCGTTAGATAATATATTTAGTTTGCAAAGTAGAAAACAATATATGGGATTAGCCATATTATGGATTATAGGTTATCATTTTTATATTGTTCAGCAATCTTTCTTTGATAATACTTTCCAATTATAATATCTGGCATTTTAACCTATTTATATTTAAAAAATAAAGATTATCGGAATTTATTTGGCACATATATTTTCTTTGCTATTCTTTCATTTCTTTTTATAAGAGTTAATTTAATATTTTCTCTGATTATTCCATTAATTTTGAAATGTATAAATGATTTAAATATAAAATTAAATAATAAATTTCTGAATTTTTGTGGATCAATTAGTTTTGAGTTGTATTTATCGCATATTATTCTGATGAATTTCTACGCAGATAAAAATATTATCTTAGCTTTAATGATAATGATTTTTGGTACATTATTACTCACATTTGTTTTTATGAAGATCAGCTCATATATAAGAAATTTTGTTTAATATGAAGTATACGTTTTTATTGCCGGCATATAAAAAGACTTTTTTAGAGGAATCTATTAGAAGTATATTAAATCAAACATATACGGACTTTAAGCTTATAATTAGTGATGATTGTTCTCCTGAAGATATATATTCTGTAGTAAAGATATTTAAGGAGGATAAGCGTCTATTTTATAGACGTAATAATAAAAATATAGGTGGAACTAGTTTGGTTGCACATTGGAACTTAATGCTAGATCTATGTGATACAGAATATTTTATATTAGCAAGTGATGATGATGTTTACACACCTGATTTTTTGGAAAAAATGAATGGACTTATAGAGAAGTATCCATCTGTCAATTTATTTCATTCCAGGGCACAATGTATCAATGAAAATGGAGAAATTTTTAAAATTGATTCTTTATACAAAGAGTTTGTTACACAATTAGAATATCTTGAACAGATAGATTATTATAATCATATAGAATGTATTGCGAACTATGTATTCAAAACTGAAGTGTTGAAAAATATTGGAGGTTTCGTTAATTTCCCTTTAGCATGGTCTTCAGATACGGCAACTTGTAATTTAATGGCAGAAAATGGTGTTGTAAATACTTCGGAGGTATATTTTTGTTTCAGAATGTCTGGTTTAAATATATCATCTCAACCTGTTGGAGATAAAAGAATGTCTAGATTAAAATTCAAGGCATTTTGTGAATACGATAAATTAATGCAGAATGTCTTAAAAGGAATAAAACCGGGTGAATCTCTTTTGGAAATGACAACTTATAAGAGAGTGTGTGAAAATCATAAGAAAAGAATGTCTGGATTGATAGCATGGCAATCTGTGAATTTACCTCTGTCTGAATTTTTATCTTATATAAATCAATATAAAAAAATAGGCTATATAGATAGTCTTTTTATAACAATAAAGAAATGGTTAGTCGCAAAATTGAAATAACATTGGCATTGATTATGAAATTAAAATTATGGTTTTATAATCATTTTAAGCATATAAATATACAATGTGGAAAAAATTGCAATATCAAGAATCTTCATTTATCAAGTTGTGGGAAAAATAATTCTCTAATAATGGAAGATGGAGTTGTTTTGAAGGATGTTACAATAAAGGTATTCGGTAATAATAATGTTATTTTAATCGGAAAGGGAAATTACTTTCATAATATCAATTTTGCAATTGAAGATGACAATAATAAAATAAAGATAGGTAATAATGTTTATATTGGAGAAAAAAGCTTGTTGGCTGCTTTAGAAGGTACTAATATTACAATAGGTTCTGATTGTATGATAGCTGGACCATGTGAATTGAGAACTTCAGATAGTCATAGCTTATTGGATCTTAATGGTAATCGGTTAAATACAGCAAAAGACATAAATATTGGTAACCACGTATGGGTAGGAACAGAATGTCTTATACTAAAAGGTGCAAATATTCCTTCAGATTGTGTGATTGCAGCAAAGTCTCTTGTTTGTAAAACTAATATAAAGTGGATAAGTTTTGCTGTCTATGGAGGTAATCCTGCGAAACTCATAAAAAGTAATATAAATTGGAATAGAGAACGTATATAATATGGATATCTCGTTATGTCATGACGATAATTATGCACCATATAGTACTGTGGTGATGGCTTCTGTTATTGATCATAATATGGAAGAAAATATAACATTCCATATTCTACATACGAATTTAACAGAACAGAGATGTAAGAAGATAAAGGCCTGGATTGAACAGTATAAGAACAAATATGTAAGATTTTATCAAATGAGGAAAGAGAATTTCATGAATTTTCCAATAGATAAAAATACATATTTGGATTATGGGGCTTATATCCGTTTGTTTCTTGGAGAATGTCTCGTTGACATAGAAAAAGTATTGTATTTAGATTGTGATGTTATAGTAAATGCCTCACTACATGATTTATGGAAGATAGATATTGAAAACTATGCAGTTGCAGGGATTAGAGATCGTATAAATGATTATATCCGTGTTTATAATAGACTTCATTATCCAATGGCAGATGGATATATTAATTCTGGTGTCATGCTTATTAATCTAAGGAAATGGAGAGACGATAATTTCTTTAATAAAGCACGGATGATGGCAAAAAAGAATCCAAGAGTATTAATGAATCATGATCAGGATCTTATTAATATGATATATCATGGACAGATAAAGATGTTACCATTTAAATATAACCTGCTTGAATATTACTTATATACAGAAGATTGGCTATATTTGGACAGAAAGTATTATTCGGAGATAATAGAGGCTTGCAAGTCTCCTGCGATTATTCATTTCTGTATGCCGCAAAAGCCTTGGCATTATGAATGTATAAATCCGTATAAAGAGTTGTATTATAAGTATAGAGCGATGACACCGTGGCCAGAATTAAAGTTGATTCATAAGGTACAGCATCTATCTAAGAAACAGAAGTTGAAACTTTTTTTGGAAAGAATGGGATTGTATAAAGTGGAGCGTAAGACGACTTTACGTAGAGATATAAATGTAATAGAAGATTCAGAAAATGTATTGTTCTAATATGGAAAGGAAACGTCTTGAATATATAGATGCAATGCGTGGCTTTGCTATTTTATTTATAGTATTTTGTCATATACCATTTTATTGTTATGGAATAGCAGATGAACAACTTTCATCATTCAGAGCATTGACCTCACTGTTACAATTACCGATGTTCTTTTTTGTGTCTGGATATGTGCTGAATTTTGAAAAAATGTTAAATGGGGGGGGTAAAACGTGGTATTCAAAATTCAGGCAGCTGATTGTTCCGGCAATGTTTTTCTGTGGAATATATATTCTTATAAACAAAACAGATATAGTATATTGTATAACAGATAAATTTAAATGCGGATATTGGTTCACTCTTACTTTATTTGAGTTTATAGTAATTCAATGTCTTTGGGAGTTTATAGCGAAGCGTCTTAATATAAATAACAAAGGACAATTATATACAATCTTGTCCATAGGAATTGCCGTTGGCGCTTATGTATTTTCTAAGTCAATGGTTAACTATAAATTTGGAAATATAAGTAGTATAATTGGATTACCTATGTTAAGATATTATATGTATTTTGTTGCCGGACGATTGATGCATTTGAATTTTGAAAACTTGCTTCGATATAAATATCGTGATACGCTTGTATCTGTTGTTATTTTTTGCTTTCTATTGTTGGCTGTTTATAATTGGTGCTTTAATTTGAAATTAAGTGGACCATTATTTCATATCAATCTTATAATGTTTGAATTGTTTGCATTATTTTCTGTTTTTGTGTTATTTTATAAAAAACGTATATATTTCTCATCGTCATCGCGTGCATCAAAAGCAATAATTTTTATCGGACGTAGGACATTAGACATATATCTTCTGCATTATTTCTTCTTGCCGAAAGATCTTTCTGTATTTGGACATTACTTTGTAAATCACCCGGCACCTATATTAGAACTTGCTTTTAGTAGTATAGTTACAATACTTATTGTTGCAGTATGCCTTATTGTCAGTGAGATATTACGTCAGAGCCCTTTTTGCAGAAAATGGTTATTAGGCGCAATGTAATTTTCTATGTGTAATAGAATAATTTTTATAGTTATGGTTTTTAGATAATGGAATTAAAATTAATACATTTAAAATGTATAGGATGAAAATCATTTATGATAAATAATTTACAAAGAAATAAATATAAAAATAAGTGATGACCTTAATGTGAAATTGTTATGATTGAAAATAATTGTTTAAATCTTCAAAAGAAACGTTTTGAATACATAGATGCGATGCGTGGCTTTGCTATTCTTTTTATAGTATTTGGACACTTACCATTGGTATATGGGACACATTCATCACTCATAGATTTTCCAGCATTTATAAAATTACCTGTGTTCTTTTTTATTTCTGGATTTGTTTTTAATTCAGATAGGATGATCTCCGGAGGATTAAAGACATGTGCTTCTAAATTCAGACAATTGATTATACCGGCTGTGTTCTTTTGTGCTATATATCTTCTTATAAATAAAATAGACATATATACGTGTATAACGCATAGATTCAAATGTGGATATTGGTTTACATTTAAATTGTTTGAATTTATCATCATTCAGTATTTGTGGGAGCTTTTTGCAACGAGATTAAAAATAGATAAAAGTAAAATAGTCTATTTTGTTGGTCCTATATGTACGGCTTTAATATTTTATGTATTATCAACTCAAGCTGCAACAGAACGATTGGGTATGGTAAGCGGTGTTGTAGGAACAAGGTTGTTAAGATATTATTTATATTTTGTTGTAGGTCGATTGATTCGTTTACATTTTGACGAATTATTACAATATAAGTATAAAAATGTGTTTGTGTCGGTGACTATCGTGGGATTTATGTTAATGGCAATATTTGACTATGGTCTTAATATAAATCTAAGCGGACTTATGTTTCATATAAAGACTATTATTTTTGAACTATTAGCATTATTGTCAGTTTTTGTACTATTCTATAAAAAGCGTACATATTTCTCATCGCCATCGCGTGCATCAAAAGCAATAACTTTTATCGGACGTAGGACATTAGACATATATCTTCTACATTATTTCTTTTTACCAAAAGATCTTTCTATATTTGGGAATTATTTTGTAAATCACCCGGCACCTATATTAGAATTTACTTTTAGTAGTATAGTTACAATATTGGTTGTTGCAGTATGTCTTATTGTCAGTGAGATATTACGCCAAAGCACTTTTTGCAGAAAATGGTTGTTGGGAGCAAAATAAAAACGTATTAGAATAGAATTATGTTATCAAAAGTTGAAGATAGGATAAATCTGCAATCAAAGACATTGAATGCTGTGAAGATGTTGATGATACTTTTTGTCATCTTTATTCATATGAATCCAACAACTGAGCGATGTGGAGAGGTGGCGATGTGGTGGCATTCAATTGTTGTAGTTGCAGTACCTGTATTTTTTATAATTTCCGGATATTTCTTCTTTTATAATGTAAAGGAATTTAAAGGTGGTGTATATGTAACAAAACTGAAGAAGCGAGGTAGAACATTACTCATACCTTATCTATTATGGAACCTGTTACCTGTATTTATGATAGTAGGAGGAAATTTGTTTTCTATAATCTTCAGGGGAAAATCGTTTGATGCCTTGTGCTCTTTCTTTTATGGATTATGGGATGACGGATTGTGGCATATCTGGTGGGATAAGACATCTGGTACGATGCCGTTTGACTCACCTCTGTGGTATGTGCGTGATCTTATGATTGTTGTTTGCCTGTCACCAATCATATATTGGTTGATAAAACGAATTGGGCTGTTGTTACCTGTAGTAATTGGTATATTATATGTATCCGGTCTATGGCCTAATATTATAGGATTCAGTCCAACTGCATATCATATCTGTTTTTTTCAATAGGTGCGACTTATGCGTTGAAGAATAGGTTGATGATTGATATGCCACGTAAAATGAAATGTATTCTGTTGATACTTGTATTAGTATTTTTTATCTTACAGAATGTGGAATCCGTACCTGTTGTTAATAAGTTATTTATTATAATATCATCATTACTATGGATTGTTGGCTTTTCTCATTTGCCGTATAAAGTTATAAATATAGTTTCGAAATATGTTTCGTCTGTATTTTTTATTTATGCGATACATAACACTTTTGTATTGGCAAACACATCTAATATTTTATTACGGCTCGTTGATGAAAAGCTTTGTTACTGGATATCACCTTTAATTACTATGATGCTGTGTATGGTTGTGTATTTTTTATTAAAAAAGATATTGCCGAGGTTTACAGCATTTATTTGTGGAGGAAGAATATAGGTTTACTAGTAATTTTTACCAATCAATGATAGGTTAAATATATAAAGTAAGAAAATGATTAATAAAAAAATAGTATTTTTAAATGCAACATTTGAGGGTAATGCGCATGAGATTATAGATACCTCTATAATATATTGTGCAAGTAATATATTTGAAGAAGTAAAGGTTCGATTTTTAAATGATAGAAGTCAAATTATTGAGAACGAAATAGCTGATAATTTTAGTTGTGATAATATATATTTTCGACCATTCTATAATATTAAAAAGAAAGTAAATGGTTTTAGTGGATTAGGAAATAACATTGTCTCAAGGACAATAAATAAGCTTAGAATTGTATTGAGAGAAATTATTTCTTTTATGCAGGAGTTGTTTGAATATATTTCATATAAAAACAGGAACAGCATATTTTGTCTGACTTATATAAATAGATATAATTGCTATGTTTTGAATTATGCATGTAAAGTCTTTAAAAGACCTTTATATATATTCTGTCATAGTGAAATAGAAGATATAGTTTTAAAGAAGGATGAAATTACATCAAATTATGTAAGATTACAGTATAAATTCCTTACAGAAGCTAAAATTGCCAAGGATGCAAGACTTGTAGTGTTGGGCGATTCTATTTTGGAGAATGTAAGTAAGTATCTTGACAGGGAACGCTTGAAATATTTTCTTTCCGTTGATCATCCCTATTATAATACTTATAAAGGAACTAATATGGCTTCAATAAATAACAAGAAGAATATAAATATCGGTGTGATAGGAAACTTGACACATTCTAATAATAGAGGTTTTTATAATGTGTTAGCACTGGCAAATAAACTAAAGAATGTAAGTAGCTTAACGGTAAATATATTAGGAAAGGTAGATAAGGAGTCGTTCGAAAAGTTGGATGGATTGGTTAAATTCTATAATAAATCCGGACTATTGATTCCAAGAGAAGATTACGATAAGAATATCAGTGATATGGATTATATTTATATCCCATATCCTGTAGACTCGTTTAAGTTTACAGCCAGTGGATCTTTGTTGGAAGCTATCTGTAAATTAAAGCCAGTGCTATATCACAGAAATTGTTATGCTAGTTATATAATTAGTAAATTTGGAGATTTTGGAATCGACGTTGATGCTCATGATACAAAAGAATTAATTAATTTATTAACAGATTCTGAAAATTATAGCGTTTTATTACGGAAACAAAAGACTGTTGCAGATAAAATATATCCGCATAGTTTAATAGATCAATATATCAAATTGTTTAATCAGATATAAATATATGATACCGAAACTTATACATTATTCATGGTTTAGTGGCGAACCATATCCTGAATTTCTGAAAGAGTGTATGGACACATGGAAGAGGGCTCTGCCGGATTATGAATTTATGTTATGGGATGCCAAGAAGCTGGCGGAATGTAATAATGTGTTCGCAAACGAGGCCGTGAGTGTAAGGAAATGGGCGTTTGCCGCTGATTTCGTAAGGCTGTATGCTGTATATCATTATGGTGGAATATGGCTCGATACGGACATTGATATGTTCAAGTCGTTCGATCCGTTCCTGAATGATGGAATGTTTATCGGACGTGAGTATTATGTACACCATGAGCCGGGAAAGGAGGACTTTGTGACATTGACGTCTCATTGTTTTGGGGCGGAGAAGGAACATCCGTTTATAAAGGAGTGTCTTGAGTATTATGAGCATAGACACTTTATACGTTCTCATAATGAGAAACTGCCTCAGGAACTGCGCTATGACATGACTATAATACCAATGGTGCAGATGAGACTGGCGGAGAATTATGGGTTCGATTCGCGTAATAGTGTGAACAAGTTACAGGTGCTGAGCAACGGAGTGCATGTGTATCCTTATCAGTGGTTTGACCAGCCGGGATATACTTCTATGAAAGATGTTGTTTGTATTCATCGTGTAGCTCAAAGCTGGAATCCAAAAGCTAAAGGTCAGACACTTAGGGATGTTACTAATCCAAAGAAAAAAACATTGGGTTATAGGAAGATGGTATTACAAAAGAAATTGGCTGATCTCATAATGAAGTTGTAATGGCGAAAATATTATATATCCTAAAACATAATCCATGGGGAATCGGTGGCGGTTGTTACGCTTGCCGTAACTATCTGGAACTTTTCTCAGAGATATTCAAGGATATGCATATTGATGTACTTATATGCAGTGAGTATCTAAAGAACGCAAAGCAAACAGATTTTGCTAATTGCAGATTTATTCCGGTTGCTCCACGTACGAGATTTGAGAAATATATGTCGCCCCTGACCGGTGTGCTGCACAGACATAATGGCGTAGCAAAGCGAATGATTGCGGAGAATGATTATGATTACTGTATATTCGATCATAACAGTATTGCGGGTTCGCTTGTAGATGATTGTAGAAAGGTAGGGATAAAAACAATAGTTCTGAATCATAATTGTGAGCAGGAGTATTTTCGTGATAATAACAGCAAGATAAAGAATCTGCTGTTATTGTCTGTGGTTAGAAGGAATGAAAGACATTCGTATAAGGAATGTGATTATAATATATTCCTGACGGAAGAGGATGAAGCCACTTTTAAGAAACTGTATGGCAGTTCCGAAACAAAGAGCATTGTCGGTGGATGTTTCCTAAGAAAAGGTGAAAAGATAAATGTAAAGGATAGCAGACCATTTGATAAGGAGAACCCGAAGATTGTGATAAGTGGAACGATGGGGAATGTGCAGAATTTGGACGGGATAAATTATTTCCTTGACGAATTATATCCTGTGCTGCCAGAATATGTTGATATTGTTTTAACAGGGAAAAATCCTCCTGCTGCATTAATTGATAGGGTAAGCAAATATAAGAATGTTACAGTAATAGCCAATCCTAAGGATATTCTAAAAATAATAAATGAATGTGATATATTTGTATGTCCGGCCCGGCTCGGTGGCGGCATAAAGATAAGAATTATGGATGGGCTGAGATGTGGATTGCCTATAATTGCTCATAAAATAAGTGCAAGAGGATATACATATTTTAATAAAAAAGGCTATCTTTACAGCTTTGAAAATGCTGATGAATTTTCTGTCGCATTTAATGATGTAATTGAAAAAATAAAGAATTCTCCTAATTTGAGACATGAGATTATATATTCCTGCAAAACTATGACTTTTGAGAATAAATTAATGGATATAAAAAGATATTTCGTATGATAGGATCAGTTAAAAGATATATATTAAACAATAAATATGAGTTGTTGGTCTCTTTTTTATTGTTTACAAACTTATTCCCACGAGAATTTCCTGGTATATTATATTATATTTCATTTGTTTTCATATTAATTAAGTTCATAAGATATAATGAAAAATCTTATGGTAAGACTTATCTGTTTTATGTGTTTATTGCATATATATGGTTTTCTACAATATTGGGAATGGTGTTGGATCTAAGATTGTTGATATTTTCATTTATTCTTTTTATCTGGGCGCCAAGGAAATCCATCAAGTGGCATAATTATAAATTAAAGTTGTTAAGAAATATATTTATCGGTTTTGGAATAGCAACATTGGCAAATTTTTATGCAAAAATTGCAGGTATTAATCAAGTGGAACTTGATGAATATATGGAAGCTATGGGACGTGTTCAGGAATTCGCTGGTTTTTGTACCCATTCAATGTGGACTAGTGTAGCAGGAGCTATAAGTTCATTGTTTTTCGTAAGTATGGTATTTAGTAAAACTGTATCAAATATATGGCGGAGGCTGTGCTATTTGGCGATGGCATTAATATCATATTATATAATAGCAATATCCGGATCAAGATCTGCTTTTGTATTGTCTTTAGGATGTTCTCTGTTGATTGTATTAATGAATTCGAAAAAAGTTTCAACATTGATGCGGAATATTGTAATAGTTGTTGGTGTAGTAATTTTGTTTTCACCTGTAATAATTGAAAATTCTGGTGCCATGTTACAAAAGAAGAACGCTTTTGAAATAACAACAGAAGGAACATCGCGTGATGAATTGTGGGCGCAACGAATGGCTGAGTTTAAATCGTCACCAATTCTTGGAATTGGATTTGCCGCTCACGGAGTAGGACTTTCAAAAGAAGTGGGACGTAATGAATCCGGCGGAGGTTATATCAGTGTTTTGGCACAAACGGGTATTATTGGAATTTTGTTCTTAGCCGTTATTTGGTTTTATGCAATTATGTTACCTAAAAGGGTCGGTAATAATTCAACGACGGTTTTAACCTATTGTGTTTTTGTATTTATGGTATTCCATTCTATATTTGAAGGATATCTTTTCCAAGGTGGTTGGTATCTTTGTATGGTTATATGGTTGATTGTTGGTGTTATGATTGAGCATAAGGATTTAAGTAAGAGAAACCCTCAATTAATGTATTAAGAAAATAAATACAGAGTTTTGTTATGAAACATGCATATTTGATTATTGCTCATAATGAAATATATGTTCTGAGAAAGCTGATATCTTTTATTGATGATGAGCGTAATGATATATACCTTTTAATAGATAAAAAGGTTAAGGACAAAGAGTATTATCAGTTACATACAAAGAAAAGTAATTTATATTATTGTGATGGAGTGAAAATTTATTGGGGACACGAAAATCAGATTAAAGCAGAACTGATATTATTTGAGAGTGCATGGAAAAATGGACCTTATATGTATTATCACCTCCTTTCAGGTGTTTGTTTACCAATAAAATCCCAAAACTACATTCATGAATTCTGTAGAAAACATTGTGGAACTCAATTCGTTGGATTTCTTACAGACAGCTTCTCTTATCAGGATATTGAACGTAAAACGCGTTATTATCATTTCTTTGTTTCAAATTTTGCAAAGCCGAACTTATTCTTTCGTATCACAAGATTACAGGGTATCTTATACAAAATTCAGAGATTGATTGGAATCAAACGTAATTACGATAACATGACTTTACAAAAAGGTTGTAATTGGATAAGTGTTACGAATGATTTTGTAGATTATCTGATGCAAAAGAAAAAATGGATCATTAAACACTTTCATCATGTTTTATGTGGTGATGAGATCTTTATACAAACCATTTTATGGAATTCTAGATTTAGATATAACATATATGATATAGATAACTGTTATCGGTCTGCCATGAGAGAAATTATTTTCCAAGGATGGCATCCGTTGACTATTACAATAAATGATTATGATAGGTTGAAGAACTCAGAATGTTTTTTTGCAAGAAAATTTTCTTCTAAGAATAAAGATATAATAGATAAGGTAAGTGAACTTATAAATAATTCTCAGAAATGATAAAAACAAATAAGAATTTATCCATTGAGGCTTTTCGTTTTATTATTATATGTTTTATTTGTATCTGGCATTTTGACGGGCATTGCGGTATCTTACAACGTGGATATCTAGGAGTAGACTTCTTTTTTATATTATCTGGAATGTTGTTGTATAAGTCTTCAATTAAAGAGAATGCTTTGAATTCGGTGGATTATACATTAAAAAAGTTTTTCCGTTTCTTCCCTGAATATGTTTTTTGTATGTTATTTCTTTATATCTGTCAATTGTTTACTGGTAGTTTGACACTTTCCGTCGAAACAATTGAACGATTTATCTCAGAAATGTTGATGTTACAGAATGTTGGATTATGGATGGATGGACGTAACTGGGCATTATGGTATATTTGTGTTTTAATAGTTGGCGGGGGATTAATATATTCTTTCCTTAAATATGATAAAAGACTTTCGCTTCATGTGATTATGCCATTATTGGTTATTTTAGGATTTAGTTTTTTGTTTAAATTTAATAAAGAAAATCATATAGAGTCTTTTGCGCAATCCGCGTTGATATCACTTCCTCTTTTAAGAGGTTTGTGTGATATGTCTTTGGGTGTTTTATGTATGGCAGTTTTTATTAAGAAGAAAGAATCGATGACTCGATTTTTATATTTATGGAGCGTAGCATCAATAATTAGTCTTATTTTATTTTTAAGGCAAATATTTGTGAATGAGAACGATGATAGTTATTGCTTAATATTTCTACCCATATTATTAATGTCGTTATTCTTGGAAGGAACAATATTAAATAAATTATTTCGTTCAAAAATATGGATATTTTTAGGTTCAATATCTTTTGAAATGTATTTAGTACATGTTCCTATATTAGGTATTATCAATGTTATTAAAAGCGTATTCTTTATTAATGGTTATATATTAACCATAATATATTTATGTGCAGTTTTTTTACTAGCAATTCTTTTAAAGAGAATGATTATTATACTTAACAGGTTTTTGGGTGTAACAAGTTTGTAAATTATCAATTAATGAAAATAGCATATTTAATTTTAGCACATGATGATCCACAGAAGTTAAAACGACTTATTATGTCATTACAGACGAGAAATGCATATTTCTTTATTCATATTGATAAAAAGGTTGAGTTAAGCCCCTTTCAAACCTATTGTAGTGACATGAAGAATGTTCGTTTTATTAAAAATAGGGTAAAGGTAAATTGGGGTGGATATTCTATGTGTATTGCGGAAAGAGAATTAATAAGGGATTCATTAAGTGATAGCGTTAAATACGATCGGTTTATATTGCTCTCAGGTTTGGATTATCCTATATGGCCAAATTCTAAAATAGAGACTGATTTTATCAATAATCCAAAGAAGGAATATATGAAGGCGTACAATCTTTCTATAATAAAAACTCCAAGAAAGATACCTCAAAGGATAAAGACTTATCATTTCCGTGATATATTGCTTCCTAATAAAACATTAAATAGGTTAGTTATTGGAGCATTGATGAGAATTATGAATGTTTTGCCAATAAAAAAGGATGTTTATATAAAAGATGGAAAAATGAAATATTCTGTCTGGGGAGGATCTCAATGGTGGATCTTGACAAGAGATTGTGTAAAGTATATTTTACATGAAATGGATGTAAATAAAAAGCTTTGTAATTACTTTAGAACGTCTTTGGCTCCAGATGAGTTGTTCTTACAAACAATTGTCTTTAATTCTCCGTTTAAAGCAAATGCTTTATTTCTTGATGAAGATGGAGTATATCCTGGACTGGAAAAAACTACTTATACACATTATATTGAGTATAAAGGTAATCAAAAAGTTTTTACGGATAAAGATTTTTCTAATTTAGTGAATTCTGGCAAAATGTTCTGTCGTAAGACAAGAAGTGGAGTCTCTGATAAGCTTATGGATATGTTAGATGCTTATAGAAATGAAAAGACAGATTGTTAAGTATTTTGTAATAATAATATTTGTTTTTATCTTTGGAGAGCTAATACTTCGTTTTGCATTCGGCTTCTGTGACGCCCTGCTTTATCGTGAAAGTGACAAATATGAATATATAGCACAGCCAAAACAGGACAGACATAGGTTTGGGGCGCATATATATTATAATTCTTATTCGCAACGTAACGGTGAGCCGGACTCAACAAAGGTGAGAGTGTTGGGGCTCGGCGACTCAGTGATATTCGGTGGTACGTGGATGGACCAGGATTCGCTCGCCTCGACATTGTTTTCTGAGGTGACGGGTACGCAGATGCTGAATATATCAGCCGGAAGCTGGGGGCCGGACAATTGTGCTGCTTACCTGAAGGAGAATGGAACTTTCGGTGCCAGTGCGATGATTCTGGTGTGCAGCAGCCATGATGCATTCGACGTGATGACACACGTTCCGGTGGTAGGCGTTGTGCCGACATATCCCGACAGACAGTATAAATTGGCGTGGGCGGAGCTTATCGACAGATATGTTTTATTGAGGATAAAGGTATGGTTGTGGAGAACAAAAGTGAAGCTTGATCCCGACCAACAGGTGGTTAAGAATATTGAATTCAAGAATACTGTGAGACAGAAGTCTGCTTTGTTTGACAAAGGTTTTGACCAGTTGCTGGAGATTGCACGGGAGAAAAACATTCCGATGGCTATTTATCTTCATGCTGAGCAGGACGAGGTAAAGGCCGGGAGTTATAACGAGATGGGGCAGATGATAATAAAATGGGCTGAGGCTCATGGGGTGAAACTTGTAGAAGGACTGAAAGCCGGAGAGAAGGAGAATATGTATCATGACAAGATTCATTTTAATGAGGCGGGGCAGAGATTTATGGCAATGCAGTTGGTGAAGATGTATGATGAATATCTTAAACAGCCGGCAAGGAAACAGTAAAGATAGAAAAGAGAATAATCAGGATATGAAAAAGAAACGTATTGCCATATTGCAGCCGGAGGTACCTCATTACAGGGAGGAGTTTTTCGATCTGTTGAGGCAAAAGTGTGAGACGATGGACTTGTATGTCTATAACTCGTTTGACGATACTCGCAAGAATGGCTTTAATATAAATACCGAAAAGCTTAAGTTCATTCCCAACAAACAAGTGAAGGGCTTCTTGTTTTATAATCCGCGAGTGTTGTTTGACAAGAGGTATGACGTGATTGTGCTGATGCTGCACTTCGCGCATATCACCACGTGGCTGTTACTGCTCACCAAGTTTCTGCACCATAAGAAGATAATATTGTGGGGGCAGGGAATTTCGGTGAAGCGTTATCTGAAGGAGGAGCGTCGGCCGGACTGGAAGCTACGCTGGCAGATGGCGTTGGCGGACGGCGTGTGGCTGTATATGCAGAAGGAACTAGAGATGTGGCGTAAGGTATTCCCGAAGAAAAAGATGGTGGCGCTGGACAATACGTTGTCGGGCGTTGACGATATGCTGGCATATCGTGGGGACAAGAGTGCGCTTAAGGAGAAATACGGGATAAAGGAGAAAACGGTGTTGATATTCTGCGCGCGTTTCGAGTCCAACTATAGGCGCACGGATTTGCTGGTGGAGGCGATGAAGCGTCTTGACAGTAAGGATTTTGGATTTATAATAATAGGTGCGGGACGTAATAAACCTGACTTCAGTGGCTTTGATAATGTGCATGACTTCGGCGCGGTGTATGACACCGACGTGAAGCGTGAGCTGTTTGCCATAGCCGACATTTATTTCCAACCGGGATGGGTGGGACTGTCTATTGTTGAGGCTATGGCTTACGGATTGCCGGTGTTTACATTCAAACGGAGTGAGGAGACGAAGCAATGTGTGGAGTATAGTTATATAAAAGCGTCGCAGAATGGTATGATATTCGAGAATATGGATGAGTGCGTGTCTGTGATAAGCACGATTGCTCCGGAGGAGATACGCAGACTCGGGGATAACGCCCGTGAACTGGTTAGGACTCGTCTGACGCCGGCACAGATGGCGGAGAAGGCTTATTCTGTTGTAGAACAGTTGTGATGGAACCGTTAAGCCCGGTAGAAACAGTATATGATGTATATTATGCCGGTTATGGTTTTATTGACGACATCTTTTTATGGCGATTACGAATGGTGCAGTCATAGGACGCGCATGGAGCTTTATACGATAATCAGCCGGTATCGGACTTACGTTAATATATATAACAGATAGAAAACATAATGAAAGTAATACATTATATCCCTACAATAGACAGGGCCTGGGGCGGCACGACGGCTTACATGCAGTTGCTCGCCGAGAAGCTCGGACAACTGGTGGAGCTGCACGTGGTGAGTCACGAGTCGGCAAATCCTGTGGAGTTGGGCAACTGCCACGTCCATTATATAAGCCGGTTGCTTTCCGGCAGGATGAAACGGGAGTGGCAGGCGCTGATAGAGGAGATAAAGCCGGACGTGGTGCACATAAACTGTTGTTGGATGCCCGGATGTGCGTTCGCCCAAAGGTGGGCGCAGCAGATGGGTGTGAAGGTAGTGCTTAGTCCTCACGGTATGTTGGAGCCATGGATAATGGCGCGCCATTATTGGACGCGCAAACTGCCGGCTCTGCTGCTCTATCAGAAGCGTGCGGTGGTTGAGGCTGACATGCTGCACGCCACGGCGGAGAGTGAGAAGCAGAATCTGATAAAGCTTGGATATAACAACCGTATATCCGTCATAGCCAACGGCATTGACGTTGACAATGTGGAGATGAAACATTCGTGGAAGCGTAACAGGGAGATTCTGTTTCTTTCAAGGGTGCATGTGAAGAAAGGCATAAACTTCCTTATCGAGGCTGTGGCTGCGCTGAAGAACGAGATGGAGGGCTATTGCGTGAAGATAGCCGGCGAGGGTGAGGAGAGCTATGTCAACGAGTTGCGACAGCTCGCCGCACGGCTTGGCGTTGAAGATATGGCGAAGTTCACGGGTGGCGTGTATGGTGACAGCAAATGGGAGCTGTTCAGGCATGCTGACGTGTTTGTGTTGCCTACACACAGCGAGAACTTCGGTATCGTAGTAGCTGAGGCTCTTGCTTGCGGCACTCCGGTCATCACGACGAAGGGTACTCCGTGGCATGAGCTGGAGACAAACGGCTGCGGATGGTGGACTGAGATAGGTACGGAAGCGCTGATTGCGGCTTTGCGTAAGTTCCTGGCATTGTCTGACGGGGAAATCGAGCGTATGGGACGCAACGGACGTAAGCTTGTCGAGGATAAGTATTCGTCGAGGAAGATGGCGGAGGATATGGTGAGGATGTATAATGAACTGCCGGAATAGTCCGGATGTGTTTTTAATATTTAGGATAAGGATATGGCAAAAGTTGATCTTGCTTCATTTTCAACAGGTGATTTCGATAAGGGCGCGGGATTCGTAAAGCAGACCTTATGGTTTTTTATGAGTGCGCTGTTCGTGCGTGCTTCATGGAATCCGTTTATGGGGATAAAGATTTTTCTGCTCCGTGCCTTTGGCGCAAAGATAGGTAAAGGACTTGTAATAAAGAATAACGTCACGGTGAAGTTTCCTTGGAAGCTGACCGTGGGCGACAACTGCTGGCTCGGTGAGCATTGTTGGATAGACAATCTTGACAATGTGGTGATAGGCAGCAATGTCTGCATATCGCAGGGGGCGATGCTCCTTACCGGCAATCATGACTATACGGTGGCGTCGATGCCTTATCGCAATGCGCCGATAATAATAGAGGACGGTGCGTGGATAGGAGCGCAGGCTACGGTGTGTCCGGGAGTCACGGCTCACGCGCAGTCGATACTGACTGTAGGTAGTGTGGCAACAAAGGATATGGACGAGAACTGTATTTATCAGGGCAATCCTGCTGTGTGTATAAGGAAAAGAATTATAAAGGAATAACGTTGGTTTTATCTTGTTATGAAAATTTCTATAATCACTTCATGTTTTAATCGTAAGGCTACAATACGCGGAGCTATAGAAAGCGTGCTGGCACAGGATTATGACAATCTGGAGTATATTGTTGTGGACGGTGCTTCGACGGACGGGTCGCTGGACGTGATAAACGAGTACAGCGGACGTATAGGTAGGATAATAAGCGAACCGGACCATGGAATGTATGAGGCGATAAACAAAGGCATACGTGTGGCGGCGGGCGACGTGATAGGTCTTGTGCACTCGGACGATTTCGTTTATGACGAGCATGTCGTGTCTGATGTCATGGCGGTGTTCGAACGGACGGGAGCGGATTTCGTGTATGCTGACGGAATTTATGTTGATGAGAATAATATAAACAAGGTGGTGCGCAACTGGATTGGCGGACGCTATGCTAAATGGAAGGTGCGCCATGGTTGGTTGCCGTTGCACCCTACGTGTTATATAAGGCGTGACGTGATGATGCGTCTCGGACTTTATGACGAGAGTTATAAGATTGCGGCAGACACCGATCTGTTGGTGAGATATCTGTTGGAGAATGATCTGAAGGTGGAATATATGAAGCGTTATGTGGTGAGGATGCGTATGGGCGGACTCAGCACCGACAACGCTAAAAGGAAGAAGATGTGGAACGAGGACATAAGGGTTTATTCGTCGCATCATTTCAGATGTCCGCAGCTGACAAAGATGGAAAAGATGTTGTGGAAGGTTCCGCAGTTCATATCGGCAAAATGGAAGTAACGGGGATTTTCTTCGAACTGTTGCAGGTGGCTGTGGGCACACGCCGGAGACTTTCGTCTGTACCGACAGCGGAGGAGTGGCAGGCGGTGTTTGACATGGCTGTGCGCCAGGCGCTGATTGGTGTGTGTGCCGACGGCATAGATGCGCTGGACAATGAGCAGAGACCTCCGCGGACGGTGGCCATGCGCTGGGCAATGACGGTGGTGCAGATAGAGAAGATGAGCCGAAGGCAGAACATGCAGGCGGTGGATGTGCAGCGTAGGTTTGCCAAGGAGGGTTTCCGCTCGTGCATATTCAAGGGCGTGGGCGTGGCTGCTGCTTATTATCCACATCCGTTGAGGCGGCAGGGCGGCGACATAGACATATGGCTCGAAGGTGGCCGCAGGCGCATAGTTGAGTATGTGCGCAGCTTGTCGCCACGCGAGACGGTGAGCTATCATCACATAGACTTCAAAGCGGTTAAGAATCCTGTAATAGAAGTGCATTTCTTCCCTACGTTCCTGCTTAATCCGTGGCGCAACATGCGGATGATGGATTACTGGAAACGGGAGGCTCCGCGACAGATGACCAACAGGGTGGAGCTACCGGAGGGTTTGGGAGTGATAACGGCGCCGACGGACGATGTGAATGTCATTGCGCTGCTCGGACACATAATGCATCATTTCCTGGAGGAAGGTGTGGGGATGAGGCAGATAGTGGATTATTATTATCTGCTGACGCGCGGTTGCCGTGAGCTTGACCGTGAGGCGACAAAGCGACGATTGCGTGAGTTCCACATGACGAAGTTTGCTGGGGCTGTGATGTATGTGTTGAAGGTGGTGCTCGGTATGGATGGCAGGTTCATGATTGCCGAACCGGACGCGAAGGCTGGCAGGATGTTGCTGGACAACATAATGAAAGGCGGAAATTTCGGTAAGTATAACGAGGACATTAAAACAATATATCAGGCGGATGGACCGCTGGACAGGTTCGTGCGCCGCGAGCGTTATAATATGAGACTCCTGCGCAATTATACGGAAGAATATTTCTCGGAAATTGCTTATCGGGTGTTCTACTTCTTTTATCGTAAGTATTGGAACGAATGGCGGTTGCGTAACATCAAAGACGGCGCGGCCGGAGGAAAGGAATAATGATGAGAAAGATTGATGTGAAGGCTATCGCTCCCGTATCCACCTCGCACGGTTGCGGTATGAAGCGTGTACTGGTGAAGAACGACGACGTGGCTTCGCCAATCACGCAGATAGCGGTGACGGCGTTTGTTGAAGGGGAGAAGGCTGAGAGACACAGCCATGCGACGATGGACGAGTTTTTCCTTATAAGGAGCGGACGCATGAGCATAACCGTGGGTGACGAGACAGAGGTGTTCGGCGCTGACGAGTTCGTGAGCGTGCCTGCGGGAGTGGAGCATGAGATGGAGGCGGTGACCGACTGTGAGATTCTTACTATCGGTTGCGCCACAGAATAAATGAATGGAAATTACAAATTAAAAACATATTGAATTTATGGAAAGAAAAGTAGCATTGATTACTGGTATTACCGGTCAGGACGGTTCGTTCCTTGCCGAGTTCTTGTTGGAAAAAGGTTATGATGTGCACGGCACAATCCGTCGTTCGTCGGTGGATTTCCGTGAGCGCATCGCTCATCTGGAGGGACGTCCTCATTTCCATCTTCACTATGCCGACCTGAGCGACTCTATGAGTATGATTCAGGTGGTGAACAAGGTGAAGCCAACCGAGATATACAACCTTGCGGCTCAGAGCCATGTGCAGGTGAGCTTCGACTCTCCGGAGTTCACGGCCGACGTTGACGCGACGGGTGTGCTGCGTGTGCTCGAGGCTGTGCGCCAGTGTGGACTGACCGACAGCTGCCGTATATATCAGGCTTCTACTTCGGAGCTTTACGGTAAGGTGGAGGAGGTTCCGCAGAACGAGAAGACTCCGTTCCATCCTTACAGTCCGTATGCTGTGGCCAAGCTCTACGGTTTCTGGATTGTGAAGGAGTATCGTGAGGCTTACAACATGTATTGCTGCTCAGGTATCCTGTTCAACCACGAGAGTGAGCGCCGTGGCGAGACTTTCGTTACACGTAAGATCACTCTTGCCGCTGCACGCATAGCTCAGGGCAAGCAGGACAAGCTGTATCTGGGTAACCTTTCTTCTTTGCGAGACTGGGGATATGCCAAGGATTATGTGGAGTGCATGTGGCTCATCCTGCAGCAGGAGAAACCAGAAGACTTTGTCATCGCTACCGGTGTGCAGCACTCTGTACGTGAGTTCTGCTATCTCGCGTTCAAGCACGTGGGCATAGAACTCGAGTTCGTCGGCGAGGGCGAGGACGAGAAAGGTATCGACAAGGCAACAGGACGTGTGCTCGTCGAAGTGTCAAAGGATTTCTATCGTCCTACTGATGTCGTCAACCTCTGGGGTGACCCGACGAAGGCTAAGAATGAACTGGGATGGAACCCGTCGAAGACTTCGTTCGAGGAGCTTGTCAAGATAATGGTTGACGCTGATATGGCCAAGGTGGCTGTTGAACGTGCCGGTGAGGAAGTGAAGGTTAACCTTGCCGAGTATCTGGAAAAAGGTATTGTGAAATAATAATAATCTCTTGCCGGTCCGTCGGGATTCGTATCTTCTTTATACCGGATGTCTTGGCGTCATATTCCGCATGCATGGGTAACATATTGGCGCCAGTACACTGATGGAAAGTGAAACGACGGCTAAACGCGCCTGATGACAGATTATTCTTCTCAAGGTGCATGCGTCCTGATGACCGGTCAGAGATATAATAACTTATATAAGATGTTGGACAAAAACAGTAAGATTTATGTAGCCGGACATAATGGTCTGGTGGGCTCTGCCATCTGGAACAATCTTATGGGCAGAGGTTATACTAATCTTGTTGGCAGATCGCACAAGGAACTCGACCTGCTCGATCCTGTAGCCGTGAAGCGTTTCTTCGACGAGGAGCAGCCCGACGCCGTTGTGTTGGCTGCTGCCCATGTCGGCGGCATCATGGCCAACCTCAACTATCGTGCCGACTTCATCTATCAGAACCTGCAGATACAGCAGAACGTGATAGGCGAAAGCTATCGCCACGGCGTGAAGAAACTGCTCTTCCTCGGCAGTACGTGTATTTATCCGCGCATGGCACCGCAGCCGATGAAGGAAGAGGCGCTGCTCACTTCCGAATTGGAATACACCAATGAGCCGTACGCCATCGCTAAGATTGCCGGACTGAAGATGTGTGAGAGCTTCTCTCTGCAGTATGGTTGCAACTACATCGCAGTGATGCCTACCAACCTCTATGGTCCTAACGACAACTTCCATCTGGAGAACAGCCACGTGCTGCCGGCTATGATACGCAAGGTGTATCTGGCCAAGTGCCTGAACGAAGGCAACTGGGATGCCGTGCGCAAGGACATCAACCTGCGTCCGGTAGAGGGTGTTGACGGCAGCCGTTCTGATGAGGAGATCCTGGCTACGCTCGCCAAGTATGGCATTACTCCCGAGGCTGTCACGCTCTGGGGAACAGGTAAACCGATGCGTGAGTTCCTGTGGAGCGAGGAGATGGCGGACGCCAGCGTGCACGTGCTCCTGAATGTTGACTTCAAGGATACATACAAGCCCGGTGACAAGGAGATACGCAACTGCCACATAAACGTGGGTACAGGCAAGGAACTGTCCATACGTGAGGTGGCTGAGAAGGTGGTGGCTGAAATAGGATTCCGTGGCGAACTGCGCTGGGATGCTTCAAAACCTGACGGCACACCGCGCAAGCTTACCGACGTGACCAAGCTGCACAACCTCGGATGGCATCATAAAATAGAGATTGACGAGGGCATTCATCGTCTCTACGAATGGTATAAGAAAGGCATCTGCATAAACCATAAGTCGTAACGCCTTCGGCCGGACTGCCGGCAGAATCGATGCGCTGTCTGTGGCACAAGCATATTATGAGCATTTGTTTTAATGTTGCCTTACATATGCTTTTATGACGCGCAGGGGTTAGCGACTTTAATATATGAATGGCGGACCATGCTCTTTATGCTAAGAAATGAAGGGCCGGTCCGCCATTTTTCATTTCATAAGGCCGATATTCGGGGATTATTCTTTTTATATTGGCTTATATGTGAGAATCATAAAGTATGATGGATATGAATAATGAAGACAGACTGATATTTGTGAATATCAAACATTCGTACGAAGCGATGATAAAGAATGAAACATCCAGTCCTTACTATCGTAAAGATCTCAAGGACTGCACGCGGATGTATTGGAAACTATCCGACGAAAAGGCTGAGGCTGCTACTCATATACTCGGATGCTATGACGGTATTGTTAAGGAGGTGATACGTGTTTCCTCATATTACACAGACGAGGGCGAGTATGCCGGAAGAAAAGTGTTTGAAGGAGAGGAACTGAACGATTCGGAATACATGGGGATGGATATCCGCGGTTTGTTCGGTACATTAGCCAATTTCAGAATAAAATACATGAATCTATAATGTAACGTGTTCGCCGTGAGGAAATTACCGGCTTCTTATTACCGTATGTATTAATAGTCTATTCCTTAACTTCGTTTTCCACGTTATTTCTGCTTGTAGGAAGAAAAAGCTGTTTCAATCACGAAGCAGCTTTTTTCATATATATATATTTATTGAAAGTCTTTTATATAAGAATTGCCCGTTTTTTAATATAAGTACTTTCGGCTTTATATCTGATAAGTATTGTCAACTCCTTATATAACTACTGCCGTAGCAAGTCTCAGAACCAGTCTTTGAAGGCCGTCACACGTGCTTTGCTTATGAGTACTCTTTCCTTAGACTATGGCTCAAGTTGCACGCTTAACCGTCCGCCGAACCAGTGGCTGATGCTTACAACTGCTTTGCGTGATATGATGTACTGGCGGTTGGCGCGGAAGAATTTTTGCGGATGCAGCATTGTGGCAATCTCGTCCAGCGTCTGAGGAAAACGTACTGTCCCTGTTGTTTTGGTCGCGGCTTTTACCGTTCCGTCCTCGATGTAGAAATACATTATGTCTTCCACGTTTATCGGGATGAACTTGTCGCCCTTGACAGGAATCAGGAAGTGTGTCTTGAACGTTTCCTCGCGACGCAGTGTGCGTATGATTTCCTGTAGGCCGTTTACGTTTTCGCGCGGATTATGTCTCTCGAGCATCTTCAGCTTGTTAATGGCTCTCTGAAGGTCGTCACTGCTGATGGGCTTCAGAAGATAGGCAATGCTGTTGACACGAAAGGCTTGAAGGGCATATTCGTCGTAGGCTGTGGTGAAGATGATGGGACATGTGATGTCTGTCTGACTGAAGATGTTGAAGGCAGAGCCGTCGGCAAGATGGATGTCCATGAACACCAGCTCGGGCATGGGATGAGACTTGAACCATTCTATAGTCCCTGTGACGCTGTCGGTCTCGCCGACGATTTCGAAGTCGGTATCCACCTCCTTCATGGCTGCTTTCAGGTTTCTCAGAGCGGCTTTCTCGTCTTCAATCAGTAGTGTTCTCATATCAGGGGAAGGGTTACTTTAAATTCGTTTTCTGTTTCTTCAATTGTTATCTCTTTGTTTACCAGCAGGCGGTAGCGTTTTGACAGGTTGGCAAGTCCTATACATGTACCGGTGGTGTCCGACAGCTTGGGCTGCAGATGGTTTGATATGCAGAGTCGGTCGGCATCGGCCTTGATATACACCGTCAGAGGATTGCGGCTGCTTATCTCGTTGTGTTTCACAGCGTTCTCAACCAACATTTGCACAGCCATCGGCGGAATACGTCTTATGAGCGCTTCATTCGTGATGTTGATGTCGAAATGAAGATTATCCTCATAGCGCATCTGAAGCAGGTATATGTATGAGCGGACAAACTCCATTTCCTCGTTCAACGTAACGGTGTGGGCCAGATTGTCATGAAGCGAATATCTCATGAATCGTGACAGCTCCTGCAGGAATGTCTGAGCCTTTTGCGGCGATTCGCGTATCAGGGAATAGAGTGTGTTGAGCGAGTTGAACAGCATGTGCGGGTTCAGCTGGTTTTTCAGAGTCTCATACTGGTTCAGTAGATTCTCTGTGCGTAGCTGTTCGTTCTCCAGAAGCATGCGCCGGCTGCTCAGATACTGGTTGTAGAGGTAGCAGGTGCCTGTTACCACGCAGGCAATAAGTATGTCTCTCAGTGGATGCAGGTAGTGGTGCAGGGTGGCATCGATGGCAGGCACGTCCAAGTATTTGTGCAGGAACACGAAGCCGTTGCCAAGAAGATTGCACACTACGAGCGTCAGGAGAAACGAGGCGGCGACGCTCTTCCAACCTATATCCCGGATATTGCTGTCCCACATAAAGACTTTACGGTTCAGAATGAAGAGCAGCAATATCGAGAGATATGTGAACAGTATCTCGTCGCCTACGTTGAGCCAGTGGATGCCTGGAAACAGATCCGGATTCATCTGCGGTTCTGACAGGGCGATGAGCTCGGGCAGGTGCATGAGAAATGCCACAATAACCGAGATGCCGTTTATCGCGAGTACTATTCGTCGTTGGTTGTGTTGAGAACTCATGCTGTAAAGTTAATCATTTAAATTCGGATTACAGCTCCTTTATTTCTTATATTGTGGTTTGCTTTCTATAATTTTAGCCGATACGTACATGCCGGGACGGAAACTTGGATCGGCATCGTCGATCTGAGCGTAAACCTTGATGGAACGGTTGGTGTTGTCAACGGTCTGGTCGATGGATATCAGTCGGGCGGTGAACGATTTGTCCGCAAAGCCATTTACCCTGAAGGCGAAACGGCAGTTGGGCGTGAGTCTGTTCAGGTCCTTCTCATAGGCAGTGAGCTGAAGCATAGGCTTGCTCTTGTTTATTACGTCGCATACAGATTCTCCCTGCGCGAAGTATTTGCCTATGTTGGCGTCCATGTTTGTGACATATCCGTTTTGCGGCGACTTTATTCTCAGCAGCGGTTGTATGCCGGTTGTTGACAGTGATGAGGCCTTAATACCCAGCAGTGCGAGCTTTGCGGCGGCAGACGCCTTCTTGCTTTTCATGGAGAGATACTCGGCCTTGCTTTGCTGCATGCGCTTTTGCGAGCTCGACTCATTCTGCGCGAGGCTTTTCTGACGGTTGTATTCTTTCTCCAGATATTCGGTCTGGGCTGCCGCGTCTAGATAGCTTTGTTGCAGCTCTATGAACTCCGGATTGGCAAGAGTGAGGATAGTTTGTCCCTTACGCACGTATTTTCCCGGCAGGGCATAGATGTTGCGCACTGCACCTCCCATGCTCAGTGTGATGCTGACATGATTCTGGGGCGGGGTGATTATGGTGCCGTTGAACGATGGAGGGTTTGCGACGTTGGTGGCTCCGCTTGTCCCATCTACCTGGGCAAGCGTGTCACTGTCTGCTGCTTTTGTGACTTCAGCTTCTGCGGGCTGTTTGTCTTTTGTGTCCTGTTGGGAGGACGATGTGCACGATGCTGCCATGAAGGCGAGGAGCATCAGGAGGGTCAAGTGTTTCTTTATCATAGTTTTGTCTTTTTATTTCAGATGGTTGATGTTATTTATTCGTAACGGTCATTCTGTGTAAAGCTCCAATTCGATGGACGTTACATTATAATTATATACGGTCTCTATGTAGCCTTGTCTGATGGAGCGTGCCGTGTTGAGGCTCTGTATGAACTCGTAGATGCCGGTCTCGTTCTCGTTCAGCTTCATGAGTGCGCTGTGTTCAAGAGACATCGCTTCGTTGATGGCGGCATCGCGATAGTAGGCAAGACGTTTATATTGCTGCGAGAGCATGCTCTGAAGTTCATGCACCTTATTGTTCAGCTGTCGCTGGTTGTCTGATGCTTCCCATTGAGCTGTCTGCCAACTGATGTTCGCCTGCTTGGTACGGCTGCGTTGTGGAAGGATGTTTACGGGGAATGACACCTTGACCATCCATGAGCTCAGGTCTGACATGGGTGATATCTTCTGCAGTGCATAGCCCACTGACAGTTCAGGGAAGTATCGGCTGCGCTCTATCTTGAGCATGTCTTTCTTTTCCTGTACCTGTGCGTTGAAGTATTGAAGATGAGAGCTTGACAGCGCTATCGAGGCTGGGACTTCCTGCATTATGGCAAGGGCCGTGTCTGCCGGAACAATGGGCTCGGAGCTGTAGCATATCCATGTGAAGCGTTTCTGAGCCATGTCCAACTCCTCGGATGCCTGCATCCAGCGTGTCTGCATGTCGGCGGCAAGTGTGGTTATCATGTTTTTCTCAGTCAGGTCTATGTCGCCATGGCTGTAGCGTTGGTTGGCGCTTTCTCTCAGTTTGTCCGCCTGTTCCTTCTGACCGCTGTACAGAGCCTTGAGGTTGTAGGCATATTGGTAGTATGCCCACGCACGTTTTACCTCGGCGGTTATTTCCTTTTCCACGATGTCGCGGTAGGTCTTGTTCTTGGACACTTGCGTGTTGGCAAGGGCGTTCTTATAGAACGGGGTGAGCAGTGAGCCGAGCGACATTTCCACGCCCAGCTCGTTGTCCTTGCGATAGGCTCCGTTGAGCTGTCCCCATGAGTAGCTTACGGATGCCACGCCTCCTTCCCATGCTTCGCCCTTGGTGGCTGCTGCCTGTGCAATCTGTGCCGTGGCCGTCTTCAGTCGTGGACTGTTGGTCAGGGCAGTCTTGATGGCCTGATCAAGACTGATGGGCTGCTGGGCATTTGCGGCGGGCACGATGAGCATCATTACAAGTATGGCGGTTATGGCGCGGAGGCCGTTCTTGTTGCTCTTTCTCCGGTTAAAGCGCGCGGCGGTGCCGTTTACAATGCGGTAGAACACCGGAATGATGATGAGTGTCAGGATGGTTGAGACAATCAGACCGCCAATGACTACCGTTGCCAACGGACGCTGAACTTCAGCTCCGGCAGAGGTGGCGATTGCCATAGGCACGAAGCCTAACGACGCAACCAGACCTGTGAGGAATATCGGGCGCAGCAGATGCGGACAGCCGCGTGATATTATTCGGTCGGTACACATATTATATTTGTTTTGTGTTCTGAGGTCGTTGAAATGATTTATCATAAGTATTCCGTTCAATACGGCCACTCCGAAGAGGGCTATGAAACCTACTCCTGCAGAGATGCTGAATGGTAATCCGCGTAGCCACAGGGCGAGTATTCCGCCGATGATGGACAGTGGCACGGTGGAGAAGACCACGAGTGAGTAGATCACGCTGCGGAAAGCGAAGAACAGAAGCAGAAGTATCAGCAGCAGCGCGATAGGTATTACCACAAGGAGGGTCTTGATGGCGTTCTGCAGATTCTCGAACTGACCGCCATACTCAAAGTAGTATCCCGGCTTCAATTTTATGTTGTTGTCGAGCTGGGTGCGTATCTCGTTTACCACCTGCTGTATGTCCACGTCGCGTACATTCACACCGATGACAACTCTTCGCTTGGTGGCGTCGCGGTTTATCTGCAGCGGACCGTTTACAAGGTCGATGCTTGCTACCTCGCTTAGCGGGAGCTGTATGTTGTCCTTGGTGCGTACAAACAGTTTGTCAATGTTGAAGTCTTTCACTTTGTCCTGGTCAAGACGTACAACAAGGTCGAATCGGCGTTCGTTCTCAAACACCACCCCGGCCACCTCGCCTGCGTAGGCTGTACGGATGATGTCGTTCAGTTCTTTTATGTCGATGCCGTATTGTGCCATCTTGCCGCGGTCATACTTGACCAACAGCTGCGGGAGTCCCATGGTCTGCTCAACCAGCACATCGGATGCTCCGGGCACTTTCTCCACATATTTGGCTGCCTCGAGCGCTGTCTTATACAGCACGTCCATGTCCTCACCATACAGCTTGATGGCTATATCGGCCTTTGTTCCGGTCATAAGCTCGTTGAAACGTAGCTGTATAGGCTGGCTGAAGTTGAACTCGGCACCCTTGATGGATGACAGACACTCCTTCATCTTTTCCACCATCTCGGCACGGCTCTTGGCTGATGTCCATTCGCTGAACGGTTTCATTTCAATCATCACGTCGGCGTCTTCAACGGCCATCGGGTCGGTGGGCACCTCGGCTGTACCTATCTTTGCAACCACATGCTTTATCTCGGGGAACTGCTCCTTGAGCTTTTTCTCTGCCTGGAGCGATATGTCTATGCTGTGACTGAGCGAGCTTCCGGCAGGCAGGGTCATCTGCATGGCAAAGTCGCCTTCGTCAAGAGTAGGGATGAACTCGGCTCCCAGTCGGCCGGACAGCAGGATGGCAAGTACCAGGGCTGCAAATGAACCTGCGACAACGCCCCACGTATGGGCCAGACTGAAATTGAGTACGCGCCGGTATATCTTGTTGAGCCAGTCGAAGAAGCGGTCGGCAGGCGTGGGCTTGTTGTTTATGGAACGCTTCAGGAAGAGCGATGCCATGGTTGGAACATAGGTGAGTGAGAGCAACAGCGCGCCGATGATACAGAACACAAGCGTCTTGGCCATAGGCGTGAAGTACTTGCCTTCAATACCTGTAAGGGTAAGTATTGGGAAGAACACGATGAGAATGATGAGCACGGCGAAGGTGGCACTGCGGGCTACGTTGGATGCGCCTTTCTCCACTTCATCGTCCATCTCGTCGCGACTGAGTTTGCGTGACGTGAGTTTCCGGCCGTACAGATGGGCAAGTATTCCTTCGAGAATGACTATTGAGCCATCCACGACTATACCGAAGTCTATTGCGCCGAGACTCATCAGGTTGGCTGATACGCCAAATATGCGCATCAGGATGAAGGCAAACAGCATGGCCAGTGGTATGACAGAGGCCACGATGAGGCCGGCACGCACGTTGCCGAGGAAGAATATGAGCACGAGGAACACGATGACGGCACCCTCTATAAGGTTGCGCACAACGGTGGAGATGTTGCGGTTCACAAGCTGCGAACGGTTAAGATAAGGCTCGATGGTGATACCCTCAGGCAGCATCTTCTGCACTTTCTCAACGCGCTTCTCAAGCTCCTGGGTCACAATGTTGGCGTTGGCTCCTTTAAGCATCATGGCGATGCCTCCCACGCACTCGCCGTCACCATCGATTGTCATCGCTCCGAAGCGTTTGGGAGAACCGAAGCGCACACGGCCTATGTCGCCTATGTGTACAGGTATTCCGCCGCGGTTTGTTATCACAATCTGTTCGATGTCTTTAAGATTGTCTATCATACCCTCAGATCGGATATAATAGGCGCGGTCGGTCTTCTCTATATAACTGCCTCCGGTGTTCTGGTTGTTGCGGCTGAGCGCCTCGAAAACCTCACTTATGGTGATGTTGAGTGAATACAGTGCATCCGGATCGACCGATACCTCATATTGTTTCAGATAACCTCCGAAACTGTTTATCTCTACTATTCCGGGGATACCGGACAGCTGGCGTTTAACAATCCAGTCCTGGATGGTTCGCAGTTCCATGGCGTCGTAGCGCGACTCGTATCCGGGCTTTACCTTCAGTATATATTGGTAAATCTCGCCCAGACCGGTGGTGATAGGCATCATCTCAGGAACGCCAAGTTCCGAAGGTATCTCTCCCGCCACCATCTGAATCTGTTCGCTCACAAGCTGCCTGGCGGTCATGGTAGGCACGCTTTCCTTGAACACGACGGTGACAAGCGAAAGTCCGAAACGGGAGACAGAACGTATTTCCTGCACATTCATTACGTTGCTCATGGCAACCTCGATTGGGAAAGTGATCAACTGCTCCACTTCCTGAGGTGCCAGCGTTGGCGATACTGTTACTATCTGTACTTGGTTGTTGGTTATGTCCGGTACTGCGTCAATGGGCAGAGTGAGCATGGCATATATTCCGCCGATGAGCAGCATCAGGGTCGTCAGAATCACAAATAGTTTCTTCCGAATTGAAAAATGTACGATCTTTGCAAACATGATATCATAATTATTGTTATAAATACAAAATTAGGCTTTATGAGGTGAAAATGATTTGGTATGTGGCTCAAACGTCCAAAATGGCAGGTGAGTTGACTATTACGGTCTGTGAAATTTCGGCCCGACATCAATTCCGCGAGGATTGGTCTTGCTCTGAATTGATACCGCAGTGTCTAATCAAAGCTCATATTACCACAGCATCTCCATTGAACCATAGTTCCTCTGTTGTCTGATAGCAGGTTTACCGCAGTTATATAAATGCGTTTTGTTGGTAGTCTTATTATATGCACCGATTTTTTTGATACTTTCTGCATAGGTGTCTTCGTATTAAATATTTTATCACTATCTTTGCATAAGATAGTATGCGGCTCGGCAAAGTCAATTCAGGTAAGACGTGGTTTTCCCTTTTTGCCTCTGCACTCGCCTTTTGCTATCTTTGCATAAATAGTACGCGGCTCGGCAAAGACAATACAGGTAAAACACCGTTTTCCCTTTTTGCCTCTGCTCTCGCCTTTTGCTATCTTTGCAGACAGAATGACGGGCGCGGAAATGGAGTGGATGGAGAGCTTCTTTGTCTTGTCTTCGTTTTCGGATGTGTTCCTGATAATTTTGTTTGTACCGGTGCTATAATAAATGTAATAATCTGTATTTGAAAATGTACCATAAGCACAAGGCTGAGGAGCCACAACCTAAAGCTATTTTTTAATATTAACTAATAAATCATGAAAAGAATAATTGCTATGCTTATATGCGGAATGTTTGTCTTCTCCGCATACGCACAGAAAGTTTTTACATTGAAGTCACCGTCGGGTAAACTGTCCGCGACAATATCCTCCGGTAAACAGCTCACGTATGACGTGTCGTGCAACGGACGACAGGTCGTGGCTCCTTCTGCCATATCAATGACTCTGGACAACGGAGAGGTGTGGGGAGCTGGCGCGCGTCTGTCAGGAAGCAAGACAAGCAGTGTTGATGAGATGGTGGCTTCGCCGTTCTATCGCACAAGTGAGATGAGAGACCACTATAACGGGCTGGTGCTGCGTTTCAAGGGTGGATATGATGTTGAGTTCAGAGCTTATGACGACGGCATTGCTTATCGCTTCGTCAGCAAGACAAAGAAGAAGTTCAATGTGGTGAACGAACAGGCTGACTTCTCTTTCCCGTTCGACGCTACGGCTTCCGTGCCTTATACCAACAGAGGAGATGAGAACAATATTGAATCGCAGTTCTTCAACTCGTTCGAGAATATTTATGATACCAACAATATATCTAAGCTTAACAAAAAACGTCTGATGTTCCTGCCGCTGGTTGTTGATGCCGGGGAGGGCGTGAAGGTGTGCATCACCGAAACTCATCTGGAGAATTATCCGGGACTTTATCTTTCCAGCGCGAAAGGTGGAAATCAGCTCACATCCGTATTCGCTCCTTATCCGAAGAAGGTGGAGCAGGGCGGACACAATCAGCTTCAGCTGCTTGTGACGGAACGTGAGAATTATATTGCTCGTGTCGATGGTCAGCGCTCCTTCCCTTGGCGCATAGTCATCGTAACAACCGAAGACAAGGATCTTGCCGCCAGCAATCTCAGCTATCTGTTGGCTGCGCCTTCGCGTGTGAAGGATCTGTCGTGGATCAAACCTGGAAAGGTGGCATGGGAATGGTGGAACGACTGGAATATCGAAGGTGTTGATTTCGAAGCGGGAATCAACAACGATACATACAAGGCCTACATCGACTTTGCCGCATCAAAGGGCATCGAATATGTTATCCTTGACGAGGGATGGGCTGTGAATCTGCAGGCCGACCTCATGCAGGTTGTCAATGAAATCAACCTGAAGGAACTGGTGGACTATGCTGCGCAGCGCAATGTAGGAATCATACTGTGGGCTGGATATTATGCCTTCGAGCGCGATATGGAAAATGTATGCCGTCACTATTCGGAGATGGGTGTGAAGGGATTCAAGGTGGACTTCATGGACCGTGACGACCAGATCATGACCGACTTCAACTACCGTGCGGCGGCTATGTGTGCCAAGTACAAACTGCTTCTCGACCTGCACGGCACGTCAAAGCCTGCCGGACTTAACCGCACCTATCCTAATGTGCTCAACTTCGAAGGCGTGAACGGTCTGGAACAGCTGAAGTGGAGCCCCGAATCTCACGATCAGGTGAAGTACGACGTGATGATTCCTTTCATCCGTCAGGTGGCAGGTCCCATGGACTATACGCAGGGTGCCATGAAGAATGCCGTGAAAGGCAATTATTATCCTTGCTATTCCGAGCCGATGAGCCAGGGCACTCGTTGTCGTCAGCTGGCATTGTATGTCATACTCGAATCGCCAATCAATATGCTGTGCGATGCTCCGAGCAACTATATGCGCGAACCGGAGTCAGCCGATTTCATCGCCGCCATACCGACAGTATGGGACGAGACAAGGGTGCTGGATGCGAAGATGGGCGAATACATAATCACTGCACGCCGCAAGGGTGATGTGTGGTATGTCGGTGGAATAACCGACTGGACCTCGCGTGAGATGAATGTGGATCTGTCGTTCCTGCCACAGGGGGATTATGACGTCGAGCTTTTTGCCGACGGTGTGAACGCCCACCGCAAGGGTACCGATTATCGCAAGGTGACGGAGACACTGTCGTCGGATAAGAGTCTTAAGATAAAGATGTATCCGGGCGGAGGATTCGCTGCCAAGATACAGAAGAAGTAACATCGCTTAATAGTCGTTCTCAATAATATGCATGGACCTTTTGTGGCGTGCCTGATGTCATGCAGGCGTCGCAGCCATTACAGGTTCATGCATTTTTTGCAGTATTCTCGTGAATGGTTTTCGCTAATCATCTGTTTACAGGCATTTACAATTCGTAGAACTCACATTGATAATTATAATTTGTGGTTATGATAAAAAAAGTGGCATTAGCCTTATGTCTTGCAGTAGTAACTGATGTATATTCTTTTGATACTGTCTGGAACATAGGTAATTTAGATGGAAGGGCTGATGAGTTTGCGTTGGCTCCTGATAAGTTCAAAGATTTTTTGTCAAAGGATTTTGGATATGAGGATAAGTTTTTTGTTATTGGTAAGTCTTCTATAAATAAAGACTTTCCTTATATATTGCCGGGTCCTGTTGATACTTGGGGAGGCACATGGCCTACTTCAGGATGGAGAACTCATGAAGTAAATCTTCTGTTCGATGTAGCTGATAAACCGGAATCGGGTGATTATAAACTTGTTGTGAATCTTGCTGATTTCGCAAAAGAATTTTTGCCTCTTGTAAAGGTTTCAGTTAATAATCTTGATTATAAGGTTCAGTTGTCTGCGCCGGGATATGATGTGGCTTCTCAAAGAAAACCTTCACAAACGGAGAAAGTACAGGAGAGTGGGGCACTATATGGCAATTATGACAAGGCAACGCCTTATTGTATAGAGGTTCCCGTCAAATCGTCGTACCTTAAAAGGGGTGGTAATAGTGTAAGGATTACGGTGTTGGAGGGTTCGTGGATTCTTTTTGATAATATAAGACTGGAAGGACCTGAAGATACAAGATTGGCTTCTGTAAAAGATGTTTTTATCCGGGATGTATATCCAGCTGACTATGAGTTGGCTCAAGGCAACCGGTTTATCCAGCCTCTCATTGTCGATTTGGAGCATCTTACGGGAACTCCTCTGTTGGAAGTGGAGCTGGATGGGAAGGTTATATTGAAAAAGTATATCGAGAAAGGGCGTTATCAACTGGAAGCGCCAATGCCGGCGGTTGATGAAAAAATATCCGGTAAATATCGCATACTTTTAAATGGACAGCAGATATTTGCAGGTATAGTGGAGCGTGCTCCTCAGAGAAAACAGGAGTTGTCTGACTATGTGGATACCCGTATTGGTACGACTCATTCCCGATGGATGATAGCACCGGGCCCGTGGATGCCTTTCAGTATGGTTAAGATGAGTCCTGATAATCAGAATATGGGATGGCAGGCGGGATATCAGCCTTCTTTTGAGAATATAGGTTGCTTTAGTCACATCCATGAATGGACATTGGGAGGACTGGGTATAATGCCTGCTAATGGTGCTCTTAAAGTGAAAGTAGGCGATGAACAGAAACCGGATGAAGGATATCGTTCCAGAATTGATAAACGCTCGGAAAAAGCTGGTATCGGTTTATATAGTGTGGATTTGTCTGATTATAAAATAAAAGCGGAAATAACGGCAACAACACGATGCGGCTTTGAAAGATTTACATTCCCGGCTGACAGAAAAGATAATCGGATACTTGTAGAGTTGCATCCACAAACGGAATATGACTTTTCTTTGCATAATATTAGTGTGAAGAAAGTCAGTGATTATCGGATTGAAGGAACGTGCAGGCAATATTCTCCTAATGTATGGAGTAATGATGCGGAACAGAATTACACTTTGAATTTTGTTTTGGAGTTTGATCAGCCTGTTGCGGGTATGGGGATTTGGAAAAATGATGAAATAGTATATTCGTCAGATGAATTGGTAGCTGAATCATGTAAAGAAGCAGGATTGTTCCTTTCTTTTGATACTGAAGAGAATCCTGTTGTGCAAGTCCGCTCCGGAATTTCGTTGGTCAGTGTGGAAAATGCATCGGAAAATTTACGGAAAGAGATAATAGAGCCATTTGGATGGAACTTTGATGCTGTTGTTCAAAATCAAAAGGATACATGGAATGAACTGCTTGGACGCATTATTATACAGACTGATGATAGATTGGAAAAGGCGCGTTTTTATAATAATATGTATCGTTCCATATGTAGTAGAAATATCTGGAGTGATGTTAATGGCGAATGGATCTCTACCGATGGTAAGGTGAGAAAGGTCTCTGATCCTGAAAGAGATGTTATGTTAGGCTGTGATGCTTTCTGGAATTCTTTCTGGAATCTTAATCAGTTTTGGAATTTGGTTATTCCGGAATGGTCTGGCAAATGGGTGAGATCACAGCTTGCTATGTATGATGCTAATGGTTGGTTGGCCAAGGGACCTGCCGGTTTGAATTATATTCCGGTAATGGTAGGTGAGCATGAAATACCGTTAATCGTAGGGGCATATCAGATGGGTATTAGAGATTTCGATGCGGAAAAGGCTCTGGAAGCGTCAATAAAAATGCAGACCACTCCTGCACAGAAAGTGTTTAAGGGATTTGCTGGTAACAGGGATTTGGTTGCTTATATGGAACATGGATATGTTCCTTTTGACAAGGGACGTTTCTCAAACACAATGGAATATTCGTATGATGACTGGTGTGTCGGACAGTTTGCAAAATCTTTAGGTAAGACGGATTTTTATAAAACGTTTAATGAAAGAGGGTATTGGTGGAAAAATGTGATAAGTAGTGAAGGATATTGTCACATGAAGGATAGCCAGGGTAAATGGCTTCCTGATTTTGATCCGTTTAGAAGTGGAGCTAACCAGCATTATGTAGAAGGTAATGCATGGCAACTTACTTTTTTTGTTCCTCAGGATGTCCCTGAGTTAATAAATCTGATAGGAAAAGAGCGTTTTATGGAAAGACTTACCTGGGGATTTAATCAGGATGAGGCATGGAGATATAATGCTCCTAATGACCAGTATTGGGATCATCCGGTGGTGCAAGGTAATCAGCAATCGATGCATTTTTCTTATTTGTTTAATTATGCAGGTTATCCTTGGCTCACCCAAAAATGGAGTCGTTCAATTTTAGACAGATATTATGGATATGGTGTTGCTAACGCATATCTGGGAGATGAAGATCAGGGACAGATGAGTGCATGGGCTGTTATGACGTCTATTGGATTATTTCAGATAGATGGTGGATGTAAAGTGAATCCTGAATATGAAATTGCGAGCCCTGCATTTGAGAAGATAATTATTAATCTTGGAGAGAAATATGGAAGAGGTGAAAAATTTGTCATAAAAGCGAAGAATGTTTCTAAAAATAATATTTATGTACAACGTGCTGTCTTAAATGGCAAAAAGTTAGAGTCTTTTAAATTTCCTGCATCTGAACTGTTGAAAGGAGGAGAACTGGTTTTGGAAATGGGAGATACTCCTAATATGAAGTGGGGAGTATCTGATTGATTGAGGTATAATTTCAGTATATCAGAACAATCTTAAAATAACGTGAGTTCGATATAAAATCAAAAAATAGAAAGTTGTCTGTCATTGACA
>ERZ827168.499-NODE-499-length-64575-cov-4.518149_pt1 | contig 64575 bp, 57 predicted proteins | sample MGYA00519868_ERZ827168 | MGnify/ENA primary metagenome ERZ827168 (study PRJEB31778, sample SAMEA3449271) | human gut metagenome | biome: human gut; feature: human-associated habitat; material: faeces | place: United Kingdom | collected 2010/2012 ... | reverse complement strand
AGTCCTGATTATCAGATTTTTCATTGTTCCGTATTTTCTTCATTTTGATTGCCTTAACCGTCGGAGCTGCCATCCGCATCCCCAGAGTGCCTCTCTTCGGCCGACTTTTCAGCCTCCTCCTGAGCCTTGGCCTTCTTTTCATCACTGCGGGTCTGTCCATTGTCGTCTCCGGCACGCGGACCGAGAATCCTTTCAAGGTCATCGGCAAAGATGACTTCCTTCTCAAGCAGAAGCGCTGCCACTTCAAGGAATTCCTCCCTATGTTCGGTGAGAATCGCCAGAGTCCTGTCGTGGATTTCTTTCACGATACGCTTGACCTCCTCATCCATAACCTCGGCAGTCCTCTCGCTGTACGGCCGCGTGAGCTCATATCCCCTTGAACCCGTCGAGTCATAGAAGGAAACCGTACCGACCTTGTCGCTCATTCCGTAGTAGCATACCATGCTGTATGCCATCTTGGTCAACCTTTCAAGGTCGTTCAGCGCACCGGTGGAAGGCTGTCCGTTGACAATTTCCTCGGCGACGCGACCTCCGATGAGAGAGCACATCTCGTCCACCATTTGCTCCTTGGTCATCAATTGGCGCTCCTCCGGAAGATACCATGCGGCTCCGAGAGCCTGTCCGCGGGGTACAATCGTGACCTTGAACAAAGGATTGGCATTCGGAAGCAGCCAGCTGACAACGGCGTGGCCTGCCTCGTGATGAGCGATTGACTTCTTTTCTGCCGGAGTGATTATCTTGTCCTTGCGCTCAAGACCGCCGATGATACGGTCTACCGCATCGAGAAAATCCTGCTTGTCAACACTGTGTTTGTTGTGCCTTGCTGCAGTGAGCGCAGCCTCGTTGCAGACATTCGCAATGTCAGCGCCGGAGAAACCTGGCGTGTGCTTGGCGAGGAATTCAACGTCAAAGTTGTCCGCAAGCCTAATCCCCTTGAGGTGGACCTTGAAAATTTCTCCCCTCTCCTTAAGATCCGGAAGATCGACATGAATCTGACGGTCGAAACGTCCGGCACGAAGCAATGCCTTGTCGAGGATGTCCGCACGGTTGGTTGCCGCGAGTATGATGACACCGGAATTGGTGTCGAATCCGTCCATCTCGGTAAGCAGCTGGTTCAGAGTGTTCTCTCGTTCGTCATTTGAAGAAAAGCCGCCGTTCTTGCTCCTTGCCCGACCCACTGCGTCAATCTCATCAATAAAGACAATGCACGGAGCCTTCTCCTTTGCCTGGCGGAACAGGTCACGCACACGTGAGGCACCCACGCCGACGAACATCTCAACAAAATCGGAACCCGAAATCGAAAAGAACGGAACATTGGCTTCCCCTGCCACGGCTTTGGCGAGCAGGGTCTTTCCCGTACCCGGAGGGCCGACAAGCAGCGCACCTTTCGGAATCTTTCCTCCAAGGGCCGTATATTTCTTCGGATTCTTCAGAAAGTCAACGATTTCCATCACCTCTTCCTTAGCTCCGTAAAGTCCGGCGACATCCTTGAAAGTGACCTTGCTCTTGTCTTTATTGTCCACGAGTTTTCCTGGTGTCTTGCCCACGCTGAAGATTCCGCCTCCAGCAGGACCGCCCATACTCTTGCCCATTCCCCGGAACATAAACACCCAAAAGACGATCAGCAGAACCGGCCACAGAAGCCAATTGAGTATATCAATCCACGTCTTGTCGTTATTTTCCATAACGAGTTTGAAGCGCGATTCCTGCGGAAGCTGTGCGTTCAGAGCCCCGAACATCTCTTCTGCGTTGAAGTTGTTCGACACCAGGAAGAAGAAGTGCGGAGACTTCTTCGGCAGCTGCCCGCCGAACTTGTCCGCATATTTCTCGAGCCTGTCGGGACGTATCTTGATCTTTCCTTCGTAGTCATTCCTGACGAAGTCGATTTCCTGGACGTCCCCAGCAAGCGCCATCTGCTGCACCTCTTCCCATTCAACCTTCTGAGGATTTGCCCCGCTATTTCCCTGTCCGAAGAACAGCATCCATAGGATGACTCCTATCAGAAGCAGGTAAAGCCATGACAGATTGATGGATATGACCTTAACCTTTCTGTCCTTATTGTTGTCTTTCTTCTTTTCTGCCATCTTCTGAAACGCTTATTCACTTACCTCGTCACTATAGTCCGTGCGTGCGGCATCAGCCCAAAGATCCTCTATTCTATAGAAATCCCTATATGCCGTCTGGAACACATGCACCACTATGTCCCCGTAGTCAAGGATGACCCACAGGGCATTTTCACGTCCTTGTGAACGTATTACCTTCCTCTTGCAGCGTTCAATCATCCTGTCTTCCACATTGTCGGCGATTGCCAGAACGTTTGTCGTGGAATCGGCGTTGCAGACCACAAAATAATCGGATATGGCAGTGCCTATTTTTTTCAGATTGAGGGAAAGGACTCCTTGGCCCTTCTTTTCGAGCATTGCCTCTGCAATGACCTTAACTTCGTTGACTTTCATCTATGATCTTATAAGTATTTACAAAAATATGCCTAAATTAGCCTGCAAATATAATCAAAAAACGAACCAATAACAATTCTGAGTATACCAATGGGCAGGAGTTGTCATATAATATGGTATGATGAAATAGATTCGACCAACAGCGAGGCTGCAAGAAGGCTCGGGGAACTTGACAATATGTCAGTCATAGCGGCGAGGTGTCAGACTGCCGGGCGCGGAAAAGACAATAGGAAATGGCTTGCCGCACCCGGAGAAAACATGACGTTCACTATTGTGCAGAAATATGCCCTGCCAGGCGACGAGATGGCCTTTCTGTTCGGCGAAAGGCCGGGGAATGCACCATGGCCTCCGTTTCCGGCCGCCTGTCAGATGCTGATCAGTGCAGCAGCAGCGGCGAGCGTTGTCCGCTTTCTGGCCGAGATCGGGCTCTGCGCATGGGTAAAATGGCCCAACGACGTCTATGTGGACAGCCGGAAAATCTGCGGCATCCTGATAGAGCACAGAACAGACGGCAGGCATCTGAGTGCCAGCATAATCGGAATCGGAATAAACCTGAATCAGACTGCTTTTCCTCCCGAGCTCGTGAATCCGGTTTCGGTTGCAGTCCTCACTGGGAAAAGGTTCGGGACAGACGTCTGTCTCGACCGGTTCTGCAGAATATTTGCCTCAAGGATGGAATCAGTCTACAGCAAGTTGCCTCATCTGGGCAATGTAATCTCCGGGGCATTCGCTCTTGAAGATGGCGCTTCCGGCGACGAAAATCTCCGCGCCTGCTTCGCACAATGCGTGAACGTTCTCCTTTGACACTCCGCCGTCCACCTCAATCGGGCGAACAATCCCCTGCTTTTCCATGTATTCCTTGAGGTTGCGAATCTTTGTGAATGTCTCCGGAATGAATTTCTGGCCGCCGAACCCCGCGAACACCGACATTATCAGAAAGTAGTCCGCATTTTCAAGATGCGGATACAGGCGCTCGACCGGAATGTCAGGATTGATGACAAGTCCGGCCTTGGCACCGGCGAGGCGGATTTCTGAGAGAATATCATCGGCCTTCCTGTCATTTTCTACTGCTTCGAGATGGAAACTGACCATAGAAGCTCCGGCGCCCACGAATTTCACGGCATATTTTTCCGGATGCACAATCATCATGTGCACGTCAAGAGGCTTCTTGGCCTGCCTTGCAATGGCTTCGACCACAGGAAATCCGTATGAGATGTTGGGAACAAATGTCCCGTCCATCACGTCAAGGTGAAATATGTCAGCGCATTCGTTTACCATTCGGACATCCTTCTCAAGGTGAAGAAAATCCGCCGAAAGCATTGATGGGGCGATTTTTATATCTGTTTCTGCCATAATCTAATTGTGTAGGATATCATCGAGAAGGAGCGTGAACTTGTCGAGGGAAGCAAGGTCGAGGCGCTCGCCGGGAGCATGGACGCCACGCAGTGTCGGACCGAATGAAATCATGTCCAGATCGGGATAAATCTCAAGGAAAAGTCCACATTCAAGCCCGGCATGGATAGCCTTGACAGCAGGCTCTACGCCGAAAAGTTTCTTGTATGACGCGACGCTTCTGCGCAGAATCTCGGAATCAAGCGTAGGTCTCCATCCTGGGTACTCGCCTTCGTGAGTGACTTCAGCGCCGGCAAGCAGGAATGATGCCTCCACCTTTGCAGCAGCAGCGCGGCGAGCAGAGGTGATGGAACTGCGCTGGCTCGTTCCCACCCGTATCTTGTTGCCCTCCAGCATCTTGACAGAGGCCAGGTTGGTCGAGGTTTCGACAAGTCCAGGGATGTCGGCACTCATTGAGAGAACTCCGTGAGGAGCCGCATAGAGGCCGCGGACAATCCGCATGGCTGAGTCCGTGTCAAATGTGAAAGCCGGTGCAGGAACGCTCTCAAGGGCAAAAGAAAGATCCGGTTCAGTAACGGCGTACTCCCCTTTCACGTCTGCAGAAAAGCTGTCCCAATCGGACTTGAACGCAGCTTCGTCTCCTGTAAGGGCAACTGTCGCGGATGACTCGCGGGCAATTGCGTTGCGCTTATTGCCGCCGTCAATGCAGCAGAGGGAGAGTTTGAAATCCGCAGAAGAAAGACAGTCGTTCAGGAAACGCGCAAGCAATTGGACAGCATTTGCACGTCCCTTGTTGATGTCATCTCCACTGTGACCGCCTACACCATTGAATATCCTGACAGAAAAGCATTTTGCATCCGCAGGAAGAGATTCCGGGATGTAGCTGAACACGGCCGTGGTGTCAAGTCCGCCGGCGCATCCTATAAAAAGCTCGCCTTCGTCCTCCGAATCGAGGTTTATCAGGGTCTTCCCGGTGATGAAGCCCGGCTTGAGCCCGAAAGCCCCATCCATGCCGGTTTCCTCGGACGAGGTAAATAGGCACTCAATTTTTCCGCAAGGAGCCGGGTCAATGAGAGCGGCAAGCTGCGCCGCGACTCCGATTCCGCAGTCAGCACCGAGAGTCGTGTCTTTGGCAATCATCCACCCGTCTTCGATGACATAGCGAATCGGGTCTTTTGCAAAATCGTGTTCAACTCCGGCGTTTTTCTCGCAAACCATATCCGTATGTCCTTGAAGGACAATGGTTGACCTATCCTCGTAACCTTTTGATGCTGGCCTGGTTATGACGACATTATTCACGTCATCCGTCTTGTATTCGAGGCCGTGCTCTTTCGCAAAGTTCACGAGATACTCCACAATTTTCTCCTCATGCCCCGATTCACGAGGTATGCGTGTTATTTCCTTGAAAATGGAAAGAATTTTCTCTGAGTTCATATCATCCGTACATTTTACATTCGAAGTGTAAATATACGAATTTTTCCAGAAACAAGGATTCTCGATGCTTACGAAATGACAGAATGAAATGACAGAATGATTCTGATTAAGTAATCGTTAAAAAAAACGCCGAGACACCTCGTGCGTAAGAGTGGGCAGATGCAAGGCGCACGGCGAAGATGAAACCGCAGCAACCTCACGGTTGTGAGGATTTCCTCAAGACGCGCAACGAAGCAGATGCCTGCTCTTACGCACGAGGAACAAGAACTTTTTCGATGTCGGTAACATACTGCTTGAACACCTTATCCGTGGCAATAAGGTCCGTGACGGTCGAGCAGGCATGGAGCACTGTCGCATGGTCTTTTCCTCCGGTCTCAGCGCCAATCGCGGAAAGGGAGCAGTTGATGAGATTGCGCGACATGTACATCGAAATCTGGCGTGCCTGAACGATGTTGCGCTTTCTTGTCTTTGAGAGCATCTCTTCCTTTGAAATGTTGAAGTAGTCGCATACAACCTGCTGTACCTGAGCGATTGAGATCTCATTCTTCACTTCTCCAACAAGCTGTCCAGTAATCTGTTCGGCAAGTTCGACCGTGATTTCCCTGTGAGCGAGAGTCGCGTTAGCTATGAGCGAGATGAGAGCACCCTCGAGTTCCCGGAAATTGGAGCGGATGTTCGTTGCAAGGTAGCTGAGCACGTCATCGGAAAGCTCGACTCCCTCCCGACTGCTGCGGGAACGAAGCATCGCCAGCCTTGTCGCGTAGTCCGGTCGTGTGAGTTCGACGGAAAGCCCCCATTTGAGTCTGGAGAGAAGTCTCTCCTCGAAATTCTGGAGCTCAACCGGCGGACGGTCGGAAGTAAACACGAGCTGCTTTCCGCTCTGGTGAAGATGGTTGAATATGTTGAAGAAGGCATTCTGCGTACCGTGGCTGGCAAGATCTTGAATGTCATCGACGATGAGAACGTCCATCTTCATGTAGAAGGCCATGAAATCAGTGAGCTTATTGTTCACATAAGCCTCCATATACTGCGTTTTGAACCTGTTGGCCGGTACATAGAGAACTATGAGTTCCGGGAACTGCTCCTTAATTGCGATACCGATTGCCTGAGCGAGGTGCGTCTTTCCGAGCCCCGGACCTCCGAAGAGGAAAAGCGGGTTGAACGCCGTTTTTCCCGGAGATACCGAAATGCTCTCCCCTGCTGTCACGCCCATCTTGTTGCATTCGCCTTTGACGAGGTTGTGAAAACAATAGACAGGATTCAACTGCGGATTCACCTGAACTCGCTGAAGTCCAGGATATACGAACGCTCCCGGTGTGCCGGCTCCGTTCACCGGAGAAATCGAAATCGGTCTGTTGACGGGAGTGTTACTCTGCGATGCCGGGCATTTCATCGGAGGCTGGACCCTTACCGGCTTGAAGACATACTTAAGCTGTGCCATCGCACCGATCTCCTTCTTGAGCGCCGCCTTCAGAAGATTGAGGTAGTAGTTCTCAAGCCACTCCATAAAGAATGCCGATGGCACTTCAATCGTGAGCTCGGACCCAGTGAACGACACCGGACGAATCGGACGGAACCATACATTAAACTGCTGCGGCTCTATATTCTGTTCTATAAAGCGCAGGCAGTTGTTCCAAATCTGTATGTGTCTTTCTTGTGTCATTCCCTTCGTTGAAAAATCACCCTGTTTTTTCACAGGGATTGCAAAGTTGGTGAAAAAAAAATTATAAAAAATTTCTTTTTCTATTGTATATAAATAATTTTTAATATGCGGGATAGAGATTTTCCGTTTTTATATATTTCAAATATAAAACACTATCATCTAATAAGTTACATCCGAAGATTTATTTAATTACGCATAGTTTTAGTGACTTATAATTTTGAAAAATTCAAAAGAAGCATTTCCGGAAACAAAGGTGTCAGAACACGGATATTTTCATATATTTCTTAGGATTCTCCTTCATTTTGGAGATGAGATCGTTAAGTTCGTTTATAAGCGAATCTGCGGAATTGTAGATATTGCCGTCGTGAAGAAATTTGCCCATTGAACCGTCAGGATTTTGGATGGACTCTGAGAGATTCGTTATGGACTTTACCAGCCCTTCTATGTCACTTTTTTCGAGATTGCCGGCAAATTTACCGAGGTCATCCATCGCTCCGTCTGCCTTTTCGACAATTGAGGCGAGCTTTATGGAGATTGCCCCGAGTTCGGAGATGAAAGTCTCTATGTCAGAAGACCTGGAATTGAGGCTTCCGGTGAGTGCGGCGACGTTTGTCATTGTCCTCTTGAGATCTGCAATCGCGAGTGTAATGTTGCCACGGTTTTCTTCTCCGAGAAGATTGTTCACAGCGCCCAAAGTTTTGTCAAGTTTGGCCAAAGTGCTGTCCAGGGCGTCCATAATCGGACCGATGTTCGCGGCAAGCGACTCAACGAGGTCAGCCTGCACTGCAACCGAAAGTTCATCCCCATCCTTTGCAATGTCCGCTGACTCTCCGGTTTCGAGAAGGATGCCCTTGCCGCCCATTATACTTGTGCTGAAGATTGTCATCTTTGAATCAGCCGGAATGCGGAACTTCCTATCTATCGCGCAGATAACCTCAAAATTGTCGGTCTCCGGACAGTATTCCACTTTTGACACTTGTCCGGCCTTGAAGCCTCTGTACTGGACAACAGCCGAAGGAACAAGCCCTTCAACGTTATCAAAATGCCCCTTTAGCTCAATCTCGCGGTTGAACACGTCTTTCCCCCGGAGGTAGTTGATGACGAAAAATGAGCCGACGAGAATTACGACGACAAATATTCCGATTTTCAGTTCTTTCGTATGTTTCATATTTTTGCTTATTATCTGTCTAACTTAAAAACAGTCCGGCAGCACAACACATCAGCGGCTACGCTCCACCTTTCCATCCTGATCCACCCGCACGAGGAACGAATCCGGAAACGTTTTCTTGAGAACACGGCTTTCAGCGAGAGCCTCTTTCCGGTCAGCGGAATATCCGGCTATATACCTATATATATTACCGTCTCTGACAGCTGTGACTTTCTGCCCGTGAAATGCAGGATCGTCATCGGAAAGTCTACGGCTCAAGGCGAGAATCTGCGTACCGAACCATGGTCCGTCCGAAGTTGCACGTGCCTCTTCTGCGGTGGGCGTTTCCGAGGCTTTTGAGGCTTCAGGCTCCGATGGTTTTGCAGAAGACGTCTGAGCCGATTGCGGTATGGTCACGTTCAAACTGCGATCGTAGTCTGCTTTGAATTGTTTGAAGGCCTTGAAGATGCCCTCGGCAATCTCATCAAGTTTGGCGGCGCTGCGAAGGGTGGAAAGGTCGTTCAGATTGCTTATGAAACCGCACTCGATAAGAACAGAGGGCATAGCCGTCTTCCATAAGACGAGGAAAGGGTCCTGGTGCACTCCCCTGCTCGTGCGAAACGGGCCCGGCTTCAGCGCACGGTTGACATCGTCCGCAAACATAAGACTCTGCTCCAGATAGGCGTTCTGCATCAGGGAAAATAGTATTGAAGACTCGGGGTCGTTGGGATCGAAACCCTGATAGTTCGTGCTATAGTCGTCCTCGAGGAGAATCACGGAGTTCTCGCGGGCACACTCGTTGAAATTGTTCGAATAGAGGTCGCGTCCCTTTTTCGACGACTGACCGAGCACATGGACTGAGTACCCGTTCGCGGCAGTGCCTGTGGTGGCGTTTATATGAATGGATATAAACAAATTTGCATGAGCGCTGTTTGCAATCTGGGCACGTTGTACCAAAGGTATGAAAACATCAGTGTTACGAGTCTGAAGAACTTTCATCTCCGGGTACTCCGCGCGGATTTTCCTGGCAAGGCGCTTTGATATGTCGAGGGTGAGATCCTTTTCCCTTGTCTTCCTGTCCTTGGATATGCAGCCCGGGTCGTTTCCTCCGTGCCCCGGGTCTATGACGACGGTGTTAAGCCCCAAACGACCATCCTGAGCCCCGAGCATGACGGGGAGAAAGAACGTGAAGAGTAACGAAACAACTCTGAAAAATTTGAAAAAACAGTTCATAAACTGCACACAGTTTGCTAATAATCGAAAATAGTCGTAATTTTGTCGGTTGCAAAATTATAAAAAAAGTTTGATTTTGCCGATTCTTTTCGATAAGACGGAGCAGAAGCAAAGTTCACTTTGATTGTGCCGAATGTAGAAAAAGTGGAGCATAAAATTGAACAGTTGAGACGACAGATGCAGAAAACCTTAGGACGCAATAACTTGCAGAACGCTGTACTTGCAGTGCTCACACTGCTTGTGCTCTGTTCATTCATGCTGCCGTCATCTCAGGACAACAGACGCTCGCGCAGACGTGGGAAGAAGGCAACGACAGAAGTGGCGGCTCCGGTGCTTGACAGCGCGCAGAAGGCTGCTGCGGATTCGCTCAAGGCCGTCAGGGACTCCATTCACCTCGCGGACTCCATATTCCGCGCAGATTCTGTAGAGATGCTCAGCAAGTCTTCGCTGGAACGACCGGCGTTCTCGACCGCAAGGGACTCGATAATCGAGGATTTCAGCGAGGGACGACAGATGATTTATTACTACGGCGATGTTTCCGTGACATACGGGGACATGAAACTCACTGCTGACTACATGGAATATGACCTCCAGACACAGACAGTCTATGCCAGAGGCACGAAGGATACGCTCGGAAACATCACCGGACAGCCGACGATGAGCCAGGGCGGCAAGTCCTACACGATGGAGGAGTTGCGCTACAATTTCAAGAGCCGCAAGGCGCGCATAACCAACATCGTGACACAGGAAGCGGACGGCATTCTCCACGGAAAGAACATCAAGATGATGCCGGATAATTCCATCAACATCACCAAAGGAAAATACACGGTCTGCGATGCCGAGGAGCCGCATTACTACCTAAGCCTCACGGCTGCCAAGGTCATCACGAAACCGTCCCAGAAGACAGTCTTCGGACCGGCCTATCCTGTGATTATGGGAGTGCCGCTTCCGATAGGCCTGCCGTTCGGATTCGTTCCGAAGCGCCCGGATAGGGCGACGGGTATCCTGATTCCGACATTCGGCGAGGAGACAGCACGAGGGTTTTACCTGCGCGACCTCGGCCTCTACTTCGTCATCGGCGATTATTTCGACATTTCGCTCACGACAAGCCTCTACACTCTCGGCTCATGGAGCGTGGACGTGAACTCACGATATAAGGTAAACTACAAGTGTACAGGCACTTTCGCATTCAACTTCTCGAATGACCAGACCGGAGAGAAGGGTGCGGCGGATTTCTTCCAGAGCCGAAACTTCGGCGTGAAATGGAGCCACTCGCAGGATTCCAAGGCAATTCCGGGAGTGTCTTTCAGTGCTTCGGTGAACTTCTCCAGCCCGGCGAACAGCAGGTATAATTCACACTCTGTGTCAGAGGCTCTGCAGAATCAGATTTCATCGTCCATATCGTTTTCCAAAAACTGGAACGGAAAGTTCAACCTCTCGGTGAACGCCCTCCACAGCCAGAATACGCGCGACACGCTCTGCAACTATTCGTTCACGCTCCCTAACGTCACGTTTTCCATGAGCAGGATATATCCTTTCAAGAAAAAGAACCGTGTCGGGAAGGAAAAGTTTTACGAAAAATTCTCGATAGGTTACAGCACGACGCTCCAAAACAAGATAAACTTCGAGGCAAAGGAATTCGGGCAGCCGGGATTTGCGGACAAGTTCCAAAACGGAATGACTCACAACTTCCAGATAGGACTGCCTAATTTCACACTCTTCAAGTATATAAATGTCACTCCGAGCATCAGTTACGGAATGAACTGGCACTTCCGGTCGCAGGAAATGAAATTTATTGAACCTCAATATGATGCGGAAGGAAATCTGGTCGAAGGTACGGGCATTGTCCAGACAAATCTCGGAAAGCAGTTCGGGACATTCGGTGCGACGCACACGTACTCCGGAGGTATCTCGATGAGCACACGTCTCTACGGTATGTTCAATTTCGGAAAACACCGTAAGGTGCAGGCAATCAGGCATGTGGTGTCACCGTCAATATCAATGAACTTCTCCCCCGAAAAGGGACTTGCATTCAACGGGTGGAGGACACTAACGTACACGGATCCAAAGACGAAGGAATCCGTGACAAAAGACTATAACATATATAATTACAGCGGAGCCCTCTATTCCGCCCCGGGAAAGGGAAAAACGGGAAGCGTCAGCTTGAGCATAGGAAACAACTTCGAGGCTAAAGTGCGCGACCTTCGAGACACCACGGGCACAGGATCGAAGAAAATCAAACTCATTGACCAGTTGAACTTCAACACAGGCTATAATTTTCTCGCAGACTCGCTGAAAATGAACAATGTCGGCGTTTCACTTTCGACTTCGGTGTTTGGAAAACTGGGAATAAGCGCAAACTGCAACTTCGACCCCTATGCGGTGGATGGTCGCGGACGTAAATACAACAAGTTCAGCATCGCTGCCGGAGGACCGCTTTTACGTATGACAAACGCGAGCGCTTCCCTTTCCTACTCACTTTCAGGCGAGGGCAAAATAAATGGAAACGATGGAACAAAGCAGGCCGGAGGCAATCCTGCGGACTATTACACGAGAATTTACTATCATCCTGTGACCGGCGAATACATACCGGGTGGATGGTTGTATTATATGAATCCTAACGTTCCGTGGTCGGTAAACTTCAACTATTCGTTCTCCTACAGTAAGTCATACTCGTATCTTTCGGAGACACAGCAACTTATCACGAATCATCGTTTCAACCAGACGCTTGGGATTTCGGGAAATGTAAAGATTACCCCGAAGATGTCAATCAACATGCAGACAGGCTTCGACATTATGGCAATGAAGCTGACAACTACGCAGATTTCAGCGACTTACGATTTGCATTGTTTCAACATTTCATTCTCGTGGGTGCCTACGGGAAAGTGGCAGTCATGGAGTTTCAGGATTGCGGCGAATGCGGCAGCGCTGGCGGATTTGCTGAAGTATAAGAAGAGCAGTTCGTTCTGGGATAACGACTATCGGTAAAAGTGTAGAATAAGTTTTGGCTTGTATTGCAAAAACTGTTGAAAAAATATGCCGAATTGGTAATCTTGCGACAGGGGGATTTTGTGTTTTTTAGTTTTTTTTCTTAACTTTGCCATGTCAATTCTCTTTGGGGCGGTTCTTTGCCCCGACAGATCATCAGAATATTAATTAGTTTTTTATGCATAAGATTTTCGAACTGAAGGAGATGGACCAGGAAAAACTGGTGGAACTCGCTTCTGAACTCAAGATTAAGAACGTTAAAAAAATGTCCAAGGATGACCTTGTCTATGCCATTTTGGATACGGAGGCGGCTGCAAAAGCGGCACACGAGGCGGAGAAAGAGGCTGCGAGAATAGCCGCAGGGCTTCCGGAGAGGACAAGGGGACGCAGAGGACGACCTCGCAAGAATACTGACAAGCCTAACGCAGAGGCCGACCAGATTGAATCCAAGCAGCAGAAGCAGCAGACTGAGCCTATGGGCCAGAAGCCGACCGCGAAAAATGGTAAGCAGGTTTCAGAGCAGAAGGAAAGCAGTACTCCTGAACAGCAGCAAACTCGGCGCGGACGTCCACGGCGCGATGATAGTGCAAAGCAGGACCAGGCCGTGGCCGAAGAGCAGAAAGAGACTCGGAGGGCAGAAGATAGTGCTTCCCAGCAGGAACAGAAGCAGCGAAGAGGACGGAAATCTCAGAAAGAGCAGGCGGGACAGAGTGTAGCCGCTGTGGAAAAAGAGCAGACAGGACAGAAGAGCCCAGAAGCTGGAAACAAGGAACATCAAGCTACCGGTTCTGAAACGGTGACAGAAAAAGTTGCGCCACAGCAGCGTGGTCGCAGAAACCGCATCAGTAAGGAAGAGGTTCGAAGCGAAGACAATGCTGCACAGCAGGTCGTGACACCGGAGTCCATGGCACAGCAGCCAGAGGAAACTCGACCGAAACCGTCACAGGCCTCTGAATCTCAAGAGTTTGCAGCGGCTCCGAAGAATGCCATCAAACGTGATCCGGCTCTCGATGCTGAAGTAGAGGCCATAACAAGGAAACTCAAGGAACGCAATAGCCAAAAGAACAATCCAAATGGCAATGGGCGCGATCAACAGCAGAACAGCGGACAGGAAGTCTATCGTAACGGCGGACAGAACTATGCCCAGAACAACCAATCGCAGAAGCCTCAGCAGCCGAAAATTGAGTTTGAGGGCACAGTCGAGGCAACAGGAGTGCTCGAAACACTTCCGGAGGGCTACGGATTCCTCCGTTCTTCCGACTACAACTACATCAGCTCCCCTGACGATATATATGTCTCACAGGGACTTATCAAGCAATATGCCCTCAAGATGGGAGACACTGTCGTGGGAGACATCCGTCCGCCTCGCGACACCGACAAATACTTCCCTCTCGTGCGCGTGAAGAGCATCAACGGACGTTCACCGGAGTCCATCCGCGACCGCATTCCGTTCGATTTCCTCACCCCGCTTTTCCCTGATGAGAAATTCAACCTCCTCGGCAACGGTCACGACGACCTCTCCTGCCGTATTGTGGACCTCTTCACTCCGATAGGAAAAGGTCAGCGCGGGCTCATCGTGGCTCAGCCGAAGACCGGTAAGACAATGTTGCTCAAATCAATAGCAAATGCTATCGCCGACAACCATCCGGAAGTCTATATGATTGTGCTCCTCATTGACGAGCGTCCTGAGGAGGTGACGGATATGGCACGCACGGTGAAAGCCGAGGTGGTCGCATCCACTTTCGACGAGCCTGCGGAGAAACACGTGAAGGTTGCCAATATGGTGTTGGAGAAAGCGAAGTGTATGGTTGAGTGCGGTCACGATGTTGTCATCCTCCTCGACTCCATCACCCGCCTTGCACGTGCCTACAACACGGTGCAGCCGGCTTCCGGTAAGGTCCTTTCCGGTGGTGTGGATGCAAATGCGCTTCATAAGCCGAAGAGATTTTTCGGAGCTGCCCGCAACATCGAGAACGGCGGTTCGCTCACCATCATTGCGACAGCCCTCACTGAGACCGGTTCCAAGATGGATGATGTGATTTTCGAGGAATTCAAGGGTACGGGCAACATGGAGTTGCAGCTCGACCGCAGATTGTCGAACAAGCGAGTATACCCCGCGGTGGACGTAATCTCGTCGGGTACGCGCCGTGAAGACCTGCTGCTGCCGCGCGAGGTCATGAACCGCACGTGGGTGATGCGCAAATATCTGTCGGAGATGACCACCGTGGAGGCTATGGAGTTCCTCCAGAAGCAGATGTCGCTGACAGAGACCAACGAGGAATTCCTCGCCACGATGAACCAATAAACCCTAACAATGAAGAGACTCATTATATGCGCGCTCGCCGCGCTGTGCATCATCCCCGACGCATTCGGATGGGGACAGAAAGGCCACGACGTGGTGGCCTACATCGCCGAATGCCATCTGTCGCGCCGCGCCGCACGCCGCGTGACCCGCGCCCTCGAAGGCCGCTCGCCCGTCTACTACGCCAACTGGATGGACAACGCGAGCCATACCCCCGAGTATGCCTATTCGAGCTCGTGGCACTATGCCAATGTCGACGAAGGCTACACCTACCGGACCATGCCCCGCAACGAGGCGGGCGACGTGATAACCGCGCTGAACGACATAATCGCCAAACTGCGCAAGGGCGGACTTACGCCCGAGGAGGAGAACATAGCACTGCGGATGCTGGTACACCTCGTGGGCGATCTCCACTGCCCCATGCACGCGGGCCACAAGAGCGATCTGGGTGGCAACACGGTTTCGGTGATATACTTCGGAACGCCCACCAAACTGCACACGATATGGGATACGCAGCTCGTGGAATCGGCCCACAAATGGAGCTACACCGAATGGCAGCGCCAGATCGACCGACTGACCGAACAGCAGCAGAAGGCGATCTGCGACGGCACCATCGAGGACTGGTTCGCCGAGACGGCCGCCATCTGCGACCGAGTTTACAAGGAGCTGCCCGAAGGCACGAAAATCTCATACGACCACGTGGCGGAGTACGCCCCCGTGATAGAGAACCAGCTGCTCAAGGGCGGACTCAGACTGGCGCACATACTCAACGAAATATATCGTTAAGGAAATCGCCGCACTTCAAAAAAAGCGGGCTGCCCGACGTTCGGGCAGCCCGCTTGTGTCATTACGACGCATCGCCGTCGGAATCCTTTATGAAAGGCAGGTCTTTAAGCGCCGCGTACTCCCTGCGCAGCATGCCTATCGCGCGCTCGTTGAAACGCTCCACCATGGGCGTCAATATCTCCACATCCTCGGGCGTCAGGTCGCACCGCATGATAAGTTCGGCCGATATCTGCAACAGATCGCCGTTGCGCGCGCACTTCTCGCACAAATAACGCATGTAGGCCTCGAACAGCCGTTCGAACTCGTCCACACTGAAATCATCGGTTTCGTCGAGCGTGATAAGATTCACGTTGTCGGGATCGACGTATTCGCGCTCGTACCCCGACCGTATGTCAAGATATACCTTGAAAGCATCGTCGGGACCGAAATTATGGGCGCACGTGAGAAAACGGGCGAGCGTTATGTCGTCGGTAATGCAGGCACCGTCCTTCTCGGCCCAGCCGCGCAGATAGAGATCCGTCAGCTCGGCATCTTTCAACATCGCGAAGATATAGTGTTTACGGCATCGCAATTCGCACAGAAATGCCATAAGTCGGTCGGTAGTGACGATGTTATCCTTCATGATTCAGTTATGGTTAAAGTTAGACTGTCGATCACGTAAAAGCCGACGACGTACGAACCCGCAAAAAAAAGGGACGTAGCCACAGCATAGCGTTTCTGTAAAGGTCTTGGGAACCCTTGGCACTTAGCTGTCTACGTCCATGCCAGTCCCATCCGCTATTTTGCAGACGGGACATAACAAGGACCGACAACTATTATACCGTGCCAAAAACAACCTCCTGCGGAGGCTCCCAAGTTTATACAGAAGTATAAAGAGTTGTTACCCTTTTGTATCTCACATTTCGGCTATGCCGAATTGTACGGTTGCAAAGTTAATACATTTTCGCAAATCGAATGATCCGACCGCACCTAATTTTTAAGCGTAAATATACAATAAAAATAATTACGTCATTATCAGGCCGAAAGAGCCGGCCGCCGCGACGCGATCCGCATGCGGCGACAGCGGCCGCACGGCCGTCGCGCCAAACACATACAGCTGCATTTCAACATATTACGGTTGCAATCGGATATTACCGCGCCAAAACAGACATTCTGCGCCGTCGGCGCATACTTCCGGCGCCTCGGACGCGCCGACACGGGCAGAACCGACAAGTGTGCTATTATACATTGATACAATCCAACATTTGGCGTCACGCGAGAATCGTCGCGGCAGCGATGCGCGGAAGACAAGCGGCATAGCGCGTAATGCCCGCGCACGCCGACGGCGAGGATGAAAAAAAACCGCGCCGAGAATCATTCGGCGCGGTCGCATAAAATATCCCCATTGTCGTACTCGAAGCCGGGGTCGAACCGGCACGGCCGCTTCCGGCCACAGGATTTTAAGTCCGGCGTGTCTACCTATTCCACCATTCGAGCAGTCAGCCTCCGCATGGAGGTACGACGCGACAAAAGTAGCAAAATTATTTCATTGTACAAATCTTTGATTCTATATAATCGATAACCTTCTCGGCGGGAGTCGGCGGGAACCACGCTATCTCCCCGTCGCGGCGGAACCACGTAAGCTGGCGTTTAGCATAGCGGCGCGAATTGCGCTTTATGGCCTCCACGGCCTCATCGCGGGTCAGGCGGCCGTCGAAATAGTCGAACATCTCGCGGTACCCCACCGTCTGCAACGAGTTCAGCGACCGCAAGTGACTGACGGCGCGCGCCTCCGCCTCCAATCCGCGCTCCATCATCACGTCCACACGCCGATCGATGCGGTCGTAAAGCTCCGCCCGATCGATCTCGGTGCCGATCTTGATTATGCGGTAGGGCCGCTCGCGTCGGCACCCCGTGCGCAGAGACGAATAGGGCCGCCCCGTGGAGATGCACACCTCCAGAGCACGCAGCACGCGAGCGGGATTGCGGCGGTCGACCACAGCGTAAAACTCGGGATCGAGACTCCGCAGTTCCTCGGCCAGCGCATCGACGCCCTCGTCGCGCAAACGCTCGGCGAGCTTCGCGCGCAAGTGCGGATCCCCCTGCGGCATGTCGTCCATACCCTCGCACAACGCCTTCACGTAGAGTCCCGACCCTCCCGCGGCGACCACCGTGTCGCGCTCGGCGAAAAGACGCTCCAGCAGCTCCGAGGCCGCCGCCTCGTATGCTCCGCAGTTGAAATCCTCCGTCAGATCGTGCGTGGCGATAAAATAGTGGCGCACGCGCCGCAGTTGCTCGGCGTCGGGTTGCGCCGTGCCGATCGGCAGGTCGCGGTATATCTGACGCGAATCGGTCGAGACGACGGGAGAGCCGAAGTGTTCGGCCACGGCGACGGCCAGGTCGGTCTTGCCCGACCCCGTCGGGCCGACTATGACGATCAGGGTCTTGTCGGTCGCTGTCATGGGATCAATACTCGTCGTCGTAACTGTCGTCGCCCACGAAATCGCCGTATTCGCCCATCATTTCCTCGAAGATGGAACCGCCCTGCTCGCTGGCCTCGGGATCGTACTGGTCGGGCGCGGGCGAGTGCTCGAATTGCAGGCGCGGATACTCCATGCCGTCCTCGGGCTTCTTGGCCTCGACCAGTTCGAGATAGTAGGCCCGCTGCGAGAAGGGGTCGAACACATATATGAGGCGGTCGCGCAGACGCCTGAGCACATCGCACAGCCGCACCGAGGCCATAGGTATCGGCGCGCCCTCGACCTCCTCGCCGAGCCCCATATCCATGCAGGTGAACTCGCGCAGACGCTCCCACCGATCGTCGGCCGTATATAACGACGCCATGCAGGGATCGTAACGCAGCATAGCGATAATAAATTCGTGCAGATCGAGCAGCGACGCCTCGGCATCCATCTCGAAATCGCGTACGAAATTGTCGTTTTCGTCGCTCAGCATCCTGAATCTGTAAATCATCGGCATATTTTTCTTGCTCCTTTAACGTATCAATGAAATACAAATATAGCACAAAAAGATTATTTTCGGCGATCAAATCCTCGATTTGTCAGGCTCCCGCACCCCGTCGGCTCTCCACGATCGCCGCGAAACTGTCCGTCGCCCGCATAATCGAGGGGGACAGCGCCGCAGGCACGCACGGTATAAGCATGGCCCGCTCGGACGAAATGCGCGACAACACGGGGCAATGCCCGATGTCGGAAATTTTTTCAGATAATTTTCGATCTCCATGCCGTTCATATTCAACAATAGTTACTCGGAGGTAAGCGCGTCACCGCAGGGTAACCACTTGCAAATCCGACAATTGGAATCTACCTTTGTACCATACGAAGGATGGTTGCATCCTTTTCGCAAAGTTAATAAACATTTATTCATTCAAGTCATGAGCGATATCAAGATCATCGGCAAGGGCGAAAAATTCACCCACGCATCATTAGGCGACCTGAGCGCCTTCGAAGGCAAGCAATTCGTAAAGGAGGCTACCGACGCCTCGTCATGCGAAATCTCTTTCGGCTCGCTGCCCTCGGGAGCCGAAGTACCGTTTTTCCACAGCCACCGCAACAACGAGGAAAACTACATAATCCTCCGAGGCAGCGGCCGATTCCAAGTCGACGACAAGGTGTTCGACATAGCCGAGGGTTCCGTGATCCGCGTGGCCACGGGCTGCGACCGCAACCTGAAATGCACCTCGGCAGAACCTATGGTATACATCTGCATTCAGGCGGCCGAAGGCTCGCTCGCAGGCTACACCGCGACCGACGCCGACATTACGGAACGCGAGAATCTGCTTTAAGAACGTGCAGAAGGCAAAGCGGGGCCGCCCTAAATAGGGCGGCCCCGCTGCCGTAGGCAAGCATCGAGGGCTAAAGGATCTCTACCGCCTCCGACTCTTTCTCATCCTCGCTGCGCCGAGAGTTCATCTCAGTCTCTTCGTCGCACGGCAACGGTAAAGCCGACTCCGCGTCACGGGTGCGGACGCAGCGGGTCTTGACGTAGCTCGCCGAAGCGAGCACGCGCCGCAAATCCTCGGGCAGCCGATCCGTATCGCGGGGAGTGTTGACCAACGCCCACAGACCGACGACGATATACGTCGGAATTTCAACGTCGTCGAGCGGATCGTTTTCGGCATCGAGATAGGACGAGAATGTCTCGAAACTGACGCCGAACAGGTGGCTGACGTAACAGCGGTAGATCCAACCGAGATTGCGTGTCGAGTAACGGCCTTCATAAAGCATGCAGACCAGAAGACGTACGACAGCCTTGCGCACGTCCAAAAGTTTTGAAGTCATGATAGAAATGATTTAAGAGATTAGCGGTCGGAACCATTCGCGACCGCATGCAAAAATCAATTCTAACGACTGTCGCCGCCAACGGGCGGATGCGTCATTATATTTTTTTAATTATTAGGCAGATACGCCGTTTTATAGTGCGATGATTATAACGTCGGTATAGAACGGCGACGTATTGTGCGAAATCGAACGTATGATTGTTTTTCGGATCGGCCCGTCGGAATGAGGGCGCAGATATGATGCTGCGGCAATGAAGTGAAAGACTTGAAGTCGAGCGCGAACAGAAGATTACGCCTCGGCGGCATACGAAAAGCGCGGACCAATTCTTCCACATCGGAATCCGAGGTCTTCGACTTACCTGTACCCCTGATAATGGAATAAAGCCCACGCCGTAAACAGCATGGGCGTCAAACTCTATTCCTCGGGGTAATTTGAAAGTGTCGAAGTTTCGGATTCCCGAAATAAAAGCCAACGCCTTTTATTTATACGTCTATGTGTGTCGTCTACATCTCCATCGCCTTTTCGTGTAACTATTCTGTTGCGCGAGGCGTCACTTGCGCGCCGCCTCGTTATCCTTTTCGAGTTTGTCGTCCTCGTCCCAGTCGAACATGTCGAATTGCGTTCGGCCGCCGAGCGAGAAGCGGGTGTAGGTTATGGGCAGCCCGCATTGCAGGAACTTGCTCTCGTAGGCCGTCTTGACCGACAGTTCCTCGTCGGCATAGCCCGTTCCGTAGATGTCGTTATTGGCCACATCGCACGGCAGGCCGAACCGACGTATCACCTCGCCCGTGTAACCGAACAGATGCTGCGAATCGGTCTTCAGGTTTATTCGGCCGTCGGGGCGCAGGAAGCGGGCGTAATATTCGAGAAAGAGGGGCGACGTCAGGCGTTTTTTGGCGCGGCGCGTCTTGAGCTGCGGATCGGGGAAGGTGATCCATATCTCCGACACCTCGTCGCGGGCGAAAAACGAATTGATGAACTCTATGCGCGTGCGCAGGAATCCCACGTTGCCCATGCCGTTATCGGTAGCCGTACGTGCACCGCGCCACATGCGCGCCCCCTTTATGTCGACGCCTATGTAGTTGATCTGCGGATTGCGCTCGGCCAGCGCTATGGTGTACTCGCCCTTGCCGCATCCCAGTTCGAGGACGATGGGATTGCCGTTGCCGAAGAAATCCTCGTGCCAGCGCCCTTTCAGGGGGTGATCCTTGTGAAATATATCCTCGAATTCGGGCTGCACCAGGCATCGGAACGTAAGGTTTTCCGCAAATCGTCTGAGTTTGTCCTTTCCCACTTATCTATTCTGTTATCTGTTTCGAAAAATCCATGCCCGCCGCCTCGACGCCGTTCACCTCGCCGACGGGGGTTATGCCTACGGTATACTCGCCCTCGCAGGCGAACCTTACGTTGCGTCGGTAGGGCATGCGGATGTCGGTCCGCCTTATGTTGCCCCGCCACCGCACCGACGAGGGAACCGTCACGCGCTCGACGCAGCGGAGCGAATCGGGGGTGGTGACGGCGATGTCGAACCGCAACTCGCGGCTGTCGAACGAACGGTCGACATGCAGCACCAGATCGAGGTTGCGGAGCGCGGTGGTGTCGTCGTTGCAAAAGGTCACGACAGCCTCGTCGCTCCACGACACGGCGTTCACGTCGGCGAGCGCCACATCGCACTCGGCCATGCGGCACTGCACGAGCGCCACCGACGCCATCAAGGCCGCCGACCGCAAAATGCGACTGCACCACCGCATCGGCTACTCGGTTTTAGGTGCCGCCGATTCGGCATTTCGCGCATTGCCGTCGCCGCGGTTCTCGCCCTGCGGCCTGCGGCCCCGACCGCCTGCGTTTCTGTTGCCGCGCGGCCTGTCGGCTCTGTCAGCCCTGTCCGTCTTGTCTGTCTTGTCGGCCGCACCGTTGCCGCCCTCGGCCAAAGCGGCGCGGGGAGCGTTGTCGTTACGGGCGTTATTGTTATTGCCGCCACGGCCGCGGTTGCCGCCGCCTCGGCGTCTGTCGCTGCGGCGTTCGCCGTTGCCCTGCTTTGCTTCGCCGCCGTTAGCGGCTGCCGCCTTGTCGGGCAATACATTCTCGGCCGTCGGAGCGTTAGCGGCGGGAGCGTTCTCGCGGCGCGGCGGACGGCCCGCACCGTCGCGACGGTTGTTGCGGTTGCGTCGTTCGCGGCTCTCGGCACCCCCGCGCGGCGTATTCTCGTCGGCCGTCGCGGGCGCAGTCTCTGCCGCCGACTGCTTGGCAGCGCGGTCCTTGCAGCCGCCCTTGTTGCGGCGGCGCTTGTTGAGATTGTCGAAGCGGGTGATGCTGTCCTCCTCGGTGCGGAATGTCGGCTCCTCGTCTACGATCTCGTTCTGCTTGTCGGCTATCGAATCGACCTTCTTGCCCGCGCGGTTGAGAGCCATGATCTCCTTCACGCGCGACACGGGAATGGTGACCATGTTGGCCATGGCGTCCTTGCTGCTGCTGAACGACATGGTGTGGGCCAGAATGTCGGTCTTCACCAGATGGTACTCGCCGTCCATGGCCTGCAAAGGCTCGCGCAGACGGGGAATGCCCTGACGCGCGTCGGCATACACGTCGTATTCATACATGAGGCAGCATTTGAGCTTCGAACACTGCCCCGCGAGTTTCTGGGGGTTGAGCGATATATCCTGCACGCGCGCGGCGTTGGTGGTGACGCTCGAAAAGCTCGACACCCACGACGCGCAGCACAGCTCGCGGCCGCAGGCGCCTATGCCGCCTATGCGCCCCGCCTCCTGGCGCGCACCGATCTGCTTCATCTCGATACGGATGTGGAAACGCTCGGCGAACACCTTTATCAGCTCGCGGAAATCGACGCGGCCTTCGGCTATGTAGTAGAATATCGCCTTGATCTTGTCGCCCTGATACTCCACGTCACCGATCTTCATGTCGAGTCCCATCTCGGCCGCTATCTGCCGCGACTGTATCATCGTGTCGTGTTCGAGCGCGATGGCCTCCTGCCAGCGTTCGATGTCGTAGGGCTTGGCCTTGCGGTAGATCTTCTTGTACTCGCCGTTGAACGGGGTGAAACCCGTGCGGCGGATCTGTTTGGCCACCATGTCGCCCGTGAGCGATATGATGCCTATGTCGTGCCCGGGCGACGCCTCCACCGCCACGATGTCGCCGCGCTTGAGCGGAAGGTCGTTGACATTCCGATAGTAGGAACGGCGCGTATTCTTGAATCGGACCTCGAAGATGTCGGTCGGGACATTGTCGGGATAGCTTTCGAGCCACGGCGTTTCGTGGAGCTTGAAACAGCCTTCGACCGTCTCCACTTCGGGGGTCCCGTCACAGTCGCAGACGCGGAAGCCGCGGCCGATTTCGGGCATATTTTTTTCAGAGCAACATTTGTTACAACTCATGGATGGCAAAAAATTTTTGTAAAAATAAGAAAATTATTCCGTATTTCCGCGCAAAAATCTCGATTTACCTCGTTCGCGCCTCCAAACGGGCTATATCGCGACGCACGCGGCGCACGGTCATCACGGCGCAGCACGACAGCCCCACGATGAATCCCATCACCAGCCCCACAGCCTCGAACCCGCACTTGAACGCAAGAAGATATCCCACGGGGATGTTTATCAGGATGTACGACACGAACACGATCGGCATTATGACCTTCACGTCCTGCAATCCGCGCAGGATGCTGATAGATATGGTTTGCAGACAGTCGGACACCTGGAACAGCGCTATGTAGACCAGCATGGTGGCGGTGAGCTCTATGACGCGCGCGTTGGTGGTGAAGAGCGCGGGGATGGCGAAGCGCAGCAGCACGAAGCACAGCGCCGCCGTCATGCACCAGGCCAGTCCCAGCTGATAGGATGCATTCACGGTGCGCCTCAACGATCGAAAATCGCCCTGACCGTATATGTGCGAGCAGAGGATGGTCGTCGCCGAGCCGATGGCGACCACGATCATGAACGTGATGTTCATCATGTTGGTGCCTATCTGGTAGGAACTCAGGGCATGGGCGCCGAACGCCAGCACCATGATGTTGGCCACCACGAATATGCTTGCCTCCATGAACATCTGGAACGAGATGGGGATGCCGACCTTGAGTATGCGGAGCATGGTGCGCGGGCGGAACGCCTGCATGCGAAACGCCTCGGTATAGACACTGAAACGTCCGCTGCGGAAGAAGTACGCGACGATCATCACGCACATGCAGATTCGCGAGATCAGGGTGGCTATGCCCGCGCCCACGGCGCCCATGGGTTCGAAACCGCATTTGCCGAAGATCAGCACCCAGTTGAACACGATGTTTATCGCATTGCATACGATGATAACCACCATGGCGGTGCGCGTATTGCCTATTCCTTCGAGGAACTGCTTGAAGGTGAAGAATATCATCGAGGGGAACATGCTCCACACCAGAGTGTCGTAATAAGGCAGTGCAGCGTCGATAACCTCCGTAATCGATGCGTCGCTGCCCGAATCGATCATGATCCCGCCCAGAAGCGAGAGCAAAGGCCGCAGCGCGACGAGCAGAGCCGAGGCAGCCAGACCCGTCAGCATGAACAACACGGCACCGTTCTGCAACAGTTCGGCCGCATAACGCCTGTCGTCACGGGCGAAGTACTCGCCCACCAAGGGCGTGAGTCCGAACGAGAGGCCCATCGCCGCGATGAAGACTATGAAGAATATGCTCGTGCCGAACGCTACGGCGGCCAGCGGCGTGGGGTCGTCGCCCCCGTAGCGGCCCACCATGGCGGTGTCGGCCAGCTGCACCGTTATCTGCCCCATCTGCGACAGGATGACGGGCAGCGCGAGGCGCAGATTGTTCTTGTAGAACGGTTTGTATGCGGTAAAAAATTTCATCATTGCCAAAAGATTTCGAAAAACGGAACGGGGACGGCGCACAATGCCGCCCGCATGTCGCAAGTCGACCGCCGAGGGCGGCCGTTGCGGCCGCGGCGAACCGCGGCGGGATCAGAAGGCTTCGTTGATATTGAATATGAAGCCGCTCGTATGCTTGCCGAATCCGTAGTCGACGCGGATATTCACACGATGCTTGAACTCCCATCGGAATCCCAGACCATACGAGGGCAGGATGTTCTTCCATTCGAACTCGCTCAAACGCGGGAACACCGTTCCGCATCCGCCCCACACCGTGCATCCGATACGTTTGTATATGCGCTGGCGCAGCTCCGCCTGACACGACACGATGCTGTTGTCGATGTAACGGCCCGCGTAATAGCCTCGCATGCGGTAGCCGCCGCCCAGTTCCTCGCGCAGCGCCCACGGCGAGTCCTTGCCGTTGAAACGGCCGTAGATGTCGGTGGCGATCACTCCCCCGCTCCACAGGCTGTGGTAGAAATCGAAGATGAAGGTGGTGCGGACGGGCGATTTATCGTAGTTGTTCATGAACTGCGGATAGAGCGTCACGTCGGCCATCACGTAGATACCACGCTGCGGATTGGGGATGAAATCGCGGGTGTCGTATTGCAGCGATGCGCCCAATCCCGTAAAGGTGTACGACCGCTTCTGCCCCTGAAGATAGCTCTCGTCCTCGATGGACGAGATCTTGGCGTGCGAGAAATCGATTCGGGCGCCCACCTTGAACTCGTCGAATACGGTGTAGAAGTATTGCAGGTCGATGCTTATCTTGCGGCGGGTGTAGTCTATCGCAGGGTTGGCCGCGCAATCGGCGTAGTCGATACCCCAGAAATAGAGCGGCTTGTTGGCGAAGGTCACGTCGTAGGACAGACGCGAGCGGTTGCCTTTGAAATAGTTGTTGCCGCTGACTCCCACCATGTACAATCCCGACAGAGCAACGTTGCCGACGATCGATACGTCGGACGGCTGCATGAGCGAGTCGGTGCGGTCGAGACGGTAAAGCCCCGACGCGAGTCCTCCTATGCCGAAGCTCGACTCGCGCGTATACGAGGGTGCCGCGATGAAGCTCACGTCGAACTTCTTGTCGAACGTGTGATCCTCGTTGCCGTGGAAAAGCTGCCGCCAGAAACCGCGGCGCTTCTTCTTCGTGCCCTTATCGGCCGAAACAGTCTCCGCATCGCCGTCGGCATGCGCGAGCGTATCGGCGGCCGCGGCCGTCGCAAGCGGAGTCGCGACCTCCTGCGCGAGCGACGAGAACGACAGCAGCGATAAGACCGAGAGTAAGATTAATGCGATTATGTATTTCATAAACTCTTTCCGCCTTGATTAGAATGTCTTTCGTTCTGCAAATATAAAACAAAAACCACGACCGTGCAAAAAACCGTCGCGGTCCGTGGCTGCGCCTGTCACTCGGACGCGCCGCAGGCCGCAGCCGACGGCAATTTGTGTCTTTTATATCTGCCATATTGGTCGATATGTTCACACGATAACCTGTTTTTGCCCGTTTTTACTATTTTTGTGTGGATAAATAAGATTATTAGTATGATACAATACCTCGATTGGCTGCACAACATAGCCGACATAGCCTCGGTAGACGTCATAGGACACGAACTGGCGTATTTCAAATATTCGGAGATAAAGGATCTCAGCGAGCTGCGGCAAAAGGGCCGCGGTCCACACAAATTCGACTTCTTCGTGCTGATGCTCTGCAACGCGGGCAGGATCCGCGGGCGGATCAATCTTACAGAGTACGACATCTCGTCGCCGAGTATCGTGCGCATAATGCCCGGCCAGATAGTGTCGGTGGAGCAGGTCGACGACGACTTCGACGCCTCGATACTGGTCATGTCGCACAACTTCATCGAAAACCTGCTGGTATACATCAACGGGCAGATACCGATCGACACCCGCTGGTACGACGACTGCGTTACACGGCTTGACGACGAGGACATGAAGATGCAGATAAATTTCTTCAACATCATGCGCCGCATAGTACGCGTCGACACAAACCCCTATCGGCTCAAGATGGTGGAGCATCTGATGATGGTGTTCTTCTACAATTCGCGCGATGTGATGGACGTGATGAAGAACAACCAGCCGCGATCGAGCGCCGACGTGCTGTCGAAAGAGTTCCTGCTTCTGGCTAAAGACAACTTCAAGAAGGAGAGGCAGCTGAAATTCTATGCCGACAAGCTGTTCATCACGCCGCGCTATCTTTCGCGCGTGGTGAAGGAGTGCAGCGGATCGTCGGCGGCCGAATGGATCGAACGGTATGTGATCCTCGAAGCGCGGGCACTGCTCAAATCGACCAACATGACCATCCAGCAGATAAGCGACGAACTGAATTTCCCGTCGCAGACATTCTTCGGCAAATATTTCAAACGACGCGTAGGCATGTCGCCCAAAGAGTACCGCCGCCGCGGATAATCGGGCAATAATCGAAACGATCGCACATGCAGGGGGGGGGTGGAAACGCCGCCCCTCTAAAGTTCGCGCGAGTTGCGCCACTCGATGAGTTCGGGAGTGAGTTCGTCCTCGCGGTCGATCCACTCGCCGCTGCGTAGCAGACGCTCCTTGTAGCGGTCCATGCACTCCACGATGTCGAATGTCGGCCGCTCGCGCCGCATGCGTTCCTCGCGGACCGAAGGACGTATCGTACGGTCGAACACCGACTCGCGCGTAGGCCGCAGCGAGGGCACCCACTTGAAATTGCGCAGCCGCTTGTCCTGCGTGGGCGGAATCTGAGCTATGGGATAGAGCTTGAACGGCACGTCGTTGCGGTAAGTCATGCCAACGAGCTCCTTGTCCTCGATGTAGAACGACGCCGAGGCGCTTTCGAGATATATCATCTGCGTCACTTCGGGCAGATCGTCGTCCTCGCGCTGGAAATAGATGGTCTGCACGTTGCCGTTCACATCGTTGCGGTAGATGTCGTTGTTGCGGAAATAGGCTATCATCACCTTGCCCGCCACCTGGTTGTAGTAGGTGGTGTCGATCTCCGACACCATGATCGGCGAGCCCACGAATTCGGCGCGCTCGATCTGGCGGTTGCGGGTGAACACGTCCACCTCGTCGGATGCAATCTGGTTGGAGTTGTTCCACAGAACGGGATCTATATATAAATGTATGATCGAGTCGGTCGATACGCTGACCATGGAGTCGCACGCCATCTGCGCGTCAGTACGGTACATGCGGACATTGCGGTAGGCCTTCACCAGACGGTAGACGCTGTCGACGCGGGCGGTATCCGTCGGAATAAGCTCTTCGTTCATGGCACGCGCCTCGGCAAGGGCTATGCTGTCCTCGTTCTCCGCGGTCAGCGTTCGGATGTCGTGCCCGTGCTCGTCCCCGTGCCGCAGCGAGTCGTTGCGCACGCTCGCCAGGCTGTCCAGCGAATCGAGGGCCGAAACATCGCCGCCGCGGCGCAGCATGCGTTCCCGCAATGCGGCGCGCTTCATGGAATCCTTCGACGCGCGCGCCAGCTCCTTAGCCCGCGCCTTCTCCAGTTGGGCCGTCGCCTTGGCCTGACGCACCACGGCTATGGAATCGAGGCGTTTCTTGCGCTCGGCGGCCTTCACCCGCTTCACCGAATCTTTCGCCTTGCGGATACGCTCGCGCTCCAAGGCTTTCAGCTCCTTGGCGGTGGGCTGCGCTACGGAGTCGCGCCGCACGCTGTCGGCGGCTTCCTCGTCATCGTCGTAGAAGTCGGGAGCCTCGTCGCGGCTCTGCACGGCACTCGGCACAGCCTCCGTCGGACGGACGGGAGCGGATTCGCGACGCACAATATCCGAATGCTCGGCAGCAGGCGCATCCGCCGCCGTGGAATCGGCGGGTTCGGCCGATTCGAAGCGCGACACGGTGAAGAGCAGCATCGAGTCGGCCCGCAGAAAGACCGAATCGCTCTGCTCGGTATCGTACCCCACCACCGACGGGTTACACGTGAGCACGGCATTGCCCGCCTCGGACCAATACTCCGCGAAATCGCCGAAAGCCAGCATCTTGTTCTCGAAATCATCCATCTGGATGTTGCGGCGCGCCACCACATGGCCCGACGAGCGGTAATAAGATAGAGTGTCGCCCCACACCTCGCGTTCGGGAGTGAGTATGTAGCCGTTGCGCGTGACCATATAGAGGTCGCGCGTCTTGTCGTAGAAGCCCTCGTCGGCGCACAGATAGTCGCCGTCGGCGTTCCATATCTCGCTGCCCGTAAAGAAACGGGCCATGTCGGTCTCGGAGTTGTAGATCACCGAGTCGCTCTTCATGTCGTAATCGGCGCCGTGAAGCTCCACCTCGTCCACGCAGATCACCTCGTGGGTGTCGGCGTAGTAATATCCGCGCAGCGACTCCATGATGTCGTCGTCGTGCACCAGCACGCCGCCGCCCGTGTATCGGCCGATCTTCGCCTCGGTATTGAAGCTGAAATTGTAGGTATAGAGCAGCGCATCGCCGTCGACGACCTTGACGATGGGGGCATAGACCTCGGCCAGACTGCTCCCGCCGTCGTACAGCGCGCTGTCGCCGTAGATGTAGACCGAATCCTGGTTGATTATCACGCGGCCGAAGAAACCCCAGCGGGTGTCGCTGTAACGCACCGAGCTGTCGCACGAGATCACCGCGCCGTTGTGGTGCGCGGCGAAATTGCCCATGAAATGGATTATGCTGTCGTCGCCCTCCTTGCGCACCACGTCGGCCCTGAAGTCGACCCTGCGGCGCGGAGGCTTTCTGTCATCGTGGCGCCGCACGCTGTCGCGCGAGGCACGGATATCCGCGGCCGCATCGCCGCCGCACGCCGCCGCGGCACCGCGAACGCCCGCCTCCCGAGCGAACAGCATGCCGCCGAACACCAGCGCAACGGATATGATCGATATTACGCGACGCACTTGCAGGAACCCCTAACAGTTACTTGACCCAGTTGTCGTACTGAAATTCGCCGTCGCGGAACTCGGGATCGATGTAGACGTAGAGTCCGTCGATCTTCTTGCGCATCCACTCGTCGAACACCTTCTCCTGCTTGGCCTCCAGAGCCATCTCCTCGAGCGTGAGGTAGTCGTCGACCAGCGACGCGGGATGGGTGGGGATGATCTCCAGCAGCTTGATGATCTTGCTCAGATCGTCGCCCTTGAGGTCCTCCGACTGGTAGGCCGCAGAGACGTCGCCGACCTTCATCTGCGAGATGGCGATGTAGTCCTTGAGGCTCTTGCCCTCGCCGAAATCCTCGCGGCGGAACTTGGTGGCCGTATATTTCACGTTGGAATAGTTCGGATTGCTCATCAGCACGTCGTGGTTCGACACCAGACCGCCGTTCATCTTGGTGAGCTCGTCCTCCGAGAACTGCATGGCAGCCTGCTCGAAGGTCATCGAGTCGGCACGGATGAGCAGCGACACGCTGTCGAGGAACTTCGTGGGCTCGATCAGCTCGTCGGTCGTATACGTGGGCTTGATGAGTATGTGGCGGCAATGGTACATGCCGTTCTTGGGCTCGTCGATGAGTTCGATGATGTGGAATCCGTACTCGGTCTCCACCACCTCCGACAGCTGGCCGGGCTTCAGCGTCGCGAGCGCGTCGCCGAAAGGTTTGGTCCACTGCGACAGGGGGCCCGGAGGATACTCGCCGCCGTTCATGGCCGATCCCGGGTCGACAGAGTAAAGGCGTGCCAGCACGGGAAGCGTCGACTTGCCCGAGATGATGCGCTCGCGCATCTCCAGCAGGCGCTCCTTGGCGCGCTGCTTGGCCTCGGCCTGCGACGAGGGATATTTCACGATCTGGGCGTAGACATATTGTTCGGGGACCAGCGGCAGCTCATCTTTCGAAAGCTCGTTGTAATAGCGCTCGACCTCGCCCGGGGTAACCGTGACGCCGCTCACCACCTCGCCCTGCATCGAGCGGGCGTACTCCTGTTCGGTGACGCGCTGGCGCAGGATCTCGCGAAAATTGAAGATCGCCATGTGATGCTTGGCCTCGAGATCGGCGATGGAACCTTCCTCGGCAATCATCATCTGCAACTGTTCCTCGACGCCCGAATTGACATCGCCGTTGAGCGTTATGGAGTCGATGAGAGCCTGACTGTAAAGCAGTTTCTGCTTCATGAGCATCTCCAGACCCTCGTTCATCGGATCGCGGTCGGACGTGAAACCCTGCGAACGCCTGTGCTCGACGAGCTGATTGGCGTAGTCCTCCACTTCGGAGTAGAGAATCGCCGATCCGCCCACCACGGCCACCACGCGATCGAGCATCACCTGCCGTTTCTGCGCCGTAAGCGCACCTGCCGCCAGCAGGATACCCGCCGTCAGCGCCGCAACCAAAGACTTGTTTTTCAACATAATATTACTACCTATATTTATTCACTGTTCTGCCGCCGCATCCTCGTCGGCACGGGGTTCGGCGATCTCCTTGTAAATACGGGCGTGCCCGCTCTCCATCGCCTCCGACACGATCTGTTCCTCGTGCGCCCTTATTATCTCGCTGCGCCGCTGCGTGAGCAGTATGCGACGTATGTTGTCCGACACCATCTCCAGCGGGGCCACGTTGCCTTTGCGGCACACCGAGGTGAAGTCGAAATAGTAGCGTGCGTCGTTGGCCTTCATCTCCTGTATGCCCGCCTTGTCCAGCAGCGGCGTGTAGTCCTGCGAACGGGTCGTGGGCAGGTTGGAGAGAAAGTCGGCGAAGCTGACCCACTCGGCCCGATTATCGATGAGCAGGAAATCGTTCTTCTCGCAAATGTCGGAGAAGGTCTTGGCCGCCGTCTGCGACGAGGCTGCGGCGCGCATCTGCTCCATCAGTTTCTTGCTCTGGCGGTACGAGGCGTCGAAACGCAATATGCGGCCGCGGACCAGAGTACGGTCGAGGATGAAATCCGACTTGTGGGTATTGTAATAGTCGGCTATGTCCTTGTCCGTAAAGTCGGTGTTCATCTGCTCGTCGACGTAGTGCTGGTCGACCTTGCGCATGAGCAGCGACTGGCGGTAATCCTCCACCATCTTCTCGATATCCTTCTCCGAGCCCGAGAACATGCGGTCGGCTTCCTCCAGTTTCAGTTGCCTCACGAACCATTTATCGACGTAAAGTTTCACGAACGACACGCTGTCGGCGCCCGACACATTGGAGGGTATGGCTTCGGCGATGTCGCTGTATTTAAGCTCCTTGCGGCCCACACGCGCGATGGTGGCGTCGCTCGCCAGATAATCGGGCAACTCCCGACAGGCGACGGCCGACACGGCGGCGGCAATGAGCGATATTTTTACGAATCGACGCATAATATTTGACAAAGATAGTTAATTTACGCCAAATTAACGTAGAACCGCCCGATATTATTACTTCGAGGCAATACAATTATCGCTTTCGACGCGTCTGAGAAGGCGGAACATGCGCACCACGGCCATGACACACACCGCCGCGCACACCGCATAGATTATGGTATAGGCCGTACCGCCGCCCACGACCTCGCGCACGGTCGTGTCGTCCATGCCGATCGTACGCAGGAAGCAGGCCGTGACGTTGTTCATGGCATGGAGAAGTATCACCAGCACCAGCGAGCGGTAACGCAGATAGTAGAATCCGAGCACGAGTCCGCACAGAACGGCGTTGACTACCACCGAAGGCACGACGTGCACCGCCCCGAAGATCAGGGCCGACCAGATCCACGCCGCCACGCCGCCGTAGGCGCTGCGCAAGGCGCCCGCTATATAGCCGCGGAACACGGTTTCCTCGAAAATCGGCGCCAGAACGACCGCCGACACGAGCAGCCATCCCCCGCCGCCCAGCATGGACTGACTGCCCGGGAGCCGCGACGCAAGAGGCTCGGCCGCGATGGTCATGCACCACAGCAGGGCGTAGCCGCACAGGAGCCTGAAGGGCGACGCCCACCCGGGAGCGCGGAACGACAACCGCACGTTCCACCCGCGCAGGCTCTTGTAATACCACAGAATCGGCAGGCACACTGACATGGAGATGAAGTAGACGGCAGCGACGTAGCGTCCCTGCACATAGGCCGCGAAATCGGCCTCGTCGCCCTCGCGGGCCACGTTCATGTCGGCACCCTCGATGCCGAGCAGGCGGCAAACGGCCACGGCCGCCCCCTGCGACAGCGCGAAAACCAACAGCACCGCCGCGATGTCCCACCACGAGGGAGTCTTCGCCGCGCAGGTTTTCACCTCGTCGGAACCCGCAGGCACGGCGCGGGCTTTTTCACTCTCTTTCTTAATATCTTCCGTCATAACAGCATCGGTTGCGGCCCGAAAGGCCGATTGACAAAGTTAATCATTTTTCGGCATCCGTTGTTTTATTTGATTTAATTTCATTAATTTTGTCCGATTGTATCCTGCTTGCGGCCGCGCGCCGCGCCATGAACCCGAGCGGGAACGATCGCATTAAACACCTAACAATCACCGAAGTCGGAAAATATGTCGAAAGTAATAGCTTTAGCAAATCAGAAAGGCGGCGTGGGAAAGACCACCACGGCCATCAATCTCGCGGCATCGCTCGCCCTGCTCGGCAAGAAGGTGCTGCTGCTCGACGCCGATCCGCAGGCCAACGCCACGTCGGGACTGGGTTTCGACATAGATCTCGACGGCATTTACGAATGTATAGTGGGCGAAAAACGTGCCGAGGAAGTGATATTGCGCAGCCCTGACGTGAAAAATCTGTCGATCCTGCCGTCGAGCATCGATTTGGTGGCCGCCGACACCGAGCTGCCCAAGATGGAGAACGCCCATCGGGTGATAAAGGGCATAGTCGACAGCGTGCGCGACGACTACGACTACGTGTTCATCGACTGCTCGCCGTCGCTGGGCTACACCACGGTGAACATACTCACGGCCGCCGATTCGGTGCTGATACCCGTGCAGTGCGAATACCTCGCGCTGGAGGGGCTTAGCAAGCTGCTCAACACGATCAAGATAGTGAAAAGCGGCCTGAACCCGTCGCTCGAGATAGAGGGCTTCGTGCTGACGATGTACATGCGCAACCGCCTCAACAACCAGGTGGCCGCCGAGGTGCGCGAACACTTCGGCCCGCTGGCTTTCGACACCGTAATACAGCGCAACATACGTCTGGGCGAGGCGCCGTCGCACGGAAAGCCCGTAATGCTTTACGACGCGGCCGCAACGGGTTCGGTCAATTACCTGACTCTGGCCAAGGAGTTGCTCAAGCGCAATCGCGCCAAAACAGATAAAAAACAGTAACGACGATATGAAACAGAAAGGTTTAGGACGCGGATTGGACGCCATATTCGGCACCGAGAACATCGAGGTGAAGGCCACGCCCATGAGCCGCATGGCCGAAATAGCCGTCTCGCAGATATACCCCAACCCCACGCAGCCGCGAACGAAGTTCGACGACGAGGCTCTGGCCGAGCTGGCCGACTCGATACGCCAGCTGGGCGTCATACAGCCCGTAACGGTGAAGAAGGACGGCGACGGACGTTACATGATAATAAGCGGCGAACGCCGTTGGCGCGCATCGCAGATGGTGGGACTCGAAACGCTGCCCGCCTACATACGCGAGGCCGACGACGAGAGCCTGCACGCGATGGCGCTGGTGGAGAACATACAGCGGCAGGACCTCAACGCCATAGAGATAGCGCTCGGCATGCAGCGTCTGATAGACGAATGCGGACTCACGCAGGAGCAGATGGCCGACCGAGTGGGTAAGAAGCGCTCGACCGTGTCGAACTACATGCGTCTGCTGAACCTGCCGAGCGAAGCGCAGCTCGCCCTGAAGGAGGGACTCATAACCATGGGCCACGCCAAGGCCATAGCGGGAATAGCACCCGAGGATCAGTTGCGAGCACTGAAGCGCTGCATAAAGAAGGCCCTGTCGGTGCGTCAGACCGAGGAACTGGCACGGAAAATGGCCGACAAGAGCGAAACGGCCCGTCAGGGCGAGGAAGAATATCCCGAGTCGTACTCGCGGCTGGTGGAGCTGCTGGAGCCATATTTCTCGCAGAATATCAACATAAAGCGCGGGAAGAACGGCGGCGGCAGGATCGTCATAGATTTCTCGAACGACGCCGATATCGATGCGCTGATAGAGCGTCTGCGCAATATGAAAAAGTAAGAATGTCAGGCAGCGGAAATATCGATGCAAACCGCTGTTCGCCGACGGCGGCAGGAATGCGCGAGTCGGAGCGAGCAGCAGTCCGCCGCGTGGGGCGGCGGCGAACTGCCGATATCGCTGCGCGATATCGAAATATCATCGGGAAACACCGCGTAATATTTTTGCCGTTAAACAAATTCAACCGCATGAGCGTAAGCAATAAGCTACATACCACGGCCGCTGTCTTATTTCGGGCCGCAGCGGTACTGTCGCTGCTTACGGCGGCGGTTCCGTCGGAGGCGCAGACGCTCAAGCGGGGCAACAAGCAGGTGGTTTCGGGCGGCGTATTGCAGAAAAACGACGCCGCGACGGTCAGGACCGACTCGCTCGCGCGCAACGTCGCCGACTCCGTAATCATAGAACGCGCGGATTCGATAGCCGAGGCGGCGGGCGCAGACTCCGCCATGCGTGCGGCGGCAATCGGCATGGTGACGGACGAGGCGGTAAGCGGCACCGACGGGAAACGGCACCGCAAAATACGCTTGGACAAGGAGGGCAACGAGAAGATCCGCCAACCGTTCTTCAGCGACTCGTCGTCGCTGGCGAAGGTATGCTGGACATCGGCCGTGCTGCCCGGGTACGGACAGATATACAACAAGCAGTACTGGAAACTGCCCGTGCTCTACTCCACTCTCGGAGCGTCGCTGGGGCTGGCGATATACGAAGGCAACAAATACCGTCCGCTCAAACGGCAATACGACCTCATGACGGCCGAGAGCATGTCGCGGACCGAAGAGCTGAACGCCTTGCAGAGCCGCATGATACGCACCAACACCAAGCGTCAGATATTCTGGGTGACGGCCGCTGCGTCGTACATATATTTTCTCGGCGACGCCGCCGTGAACTACTCCACCAACGAGGTGTCGAGCGTGAAAAAGGCCACTACGCTGTCGATCATCTGCCCGGGTGCGGGACAGATCTACAACAAAAGCTATTGGAAAGTACCCATCGTAATAGGCGGAATGGCATCGATGGTCTACGTCATCGACTGGAACAACCGCGGATTCCAGCGCTTCAAAAAGGCATATGCCCTGCGCGCCGATTTCGACGCCAATCCGGGCAACTACCCCGACGGTGTGTCGCACGACGAGTTCAAGGGGCGATACTCGGCCACGTATCTGAAAAACCTGCGCGACGCATACCGCCGCAACCGCGACCTGAGCATTATACTCACAGCTGCTGTGTACGCATTTCAGGCGATAGACGCGCATGTGGACGCCCATCTGAAGGACTTCGACGTGTCGGACGAACTCACGGTAGACCTGCAACCGATGTTCGACTACCAATATTCGCAGGTAAACGGCACGCACCCCGTGTTCGGATTCAATCTTAACATCAAATTCTGACCATGACCGCAATAGTGAACAGAACATTGCTCGCATTACTGCTGATCCTCGTCTCGATCCCGACGGTCCAAGCCCAAAAGACCTCGAAACCCAAGAAACCCAAACGCCTGAGCGTAAAGCAGCAGCTGGCCGTAGAACGCATGAGGGCCGACTCGCTCGCCGCCGTGGTGAACGAATACCGCAACCGCGAGGAACAGTTGCTCAGCAGCCGACGCAACGACCGCGAAAAAAGCGGCAGAAACACACGTAACGAACTGTCGTACATAGACTACACTCCCGAGCAGGCGGATTCGCTGGCACACATGCTGCACGCGCAGCATGTGGACGAGGCGTTGCAGAACTTTTTCAACGACTACATCTGCGAGCCTACCGAACTGAGCGACGACAGTGCGTCGGATTCGCTGTATGCCGAGCGTCTGAAAAAGATGGTATCGCCCATACACCTGCCCTACAACCCGCTGGTGCGCTCGTACATAAAACGCTACACCGACTCGTCGGGGTTGATGAGCCGCGTGCTGGCGCTCTCGAAATACTACTTCCCGATGATCGACGAGGAACTGCTCAAGGCGGGTCTGCCAGTCGAACTGCATGCCATGGCCATAATCGAGTCGGCATTGCAGGCAAAGGCATATTCGCGTGCGGGAGCGGCGGGATTGTGGCAGTTCATACCCACCACCGCGAAAGCATACGGGCTGGAGATAAACTCGATGGTCGACGAGCGTTACGACGCCGTGAAATCGACCAAAGCGGCATGCCGCTACATGAAGAACCTCTACGACATGTACGACGACTGGAGTCTGGCCATAGCGGCCTACAACTGCGGCCCGGGCAACGTCAACAAGGCCATAGCACGCACCGGCGGCAACCCGCAATCGTTCTGGGACGTATACGACCACCTGCCCCGCGAGACGCGCGGATACGTGCCCGCATTCATAGCGGCATCGTACGCCTATGCCTACCACCGGGCGCACGGCATGACCTGCGCCGAACCGCCGATGCCCATAGCGGTGGATACGGTGCATGTCGACCGACTGCTGCATCTCGACCAGGTGGCATCCACCATCGACGTGGATTCGGCCACGCTGCGTCTGCTCAACCCGCAATACAAGCTCGACATAATACCCGCCACGACGAAGAGCTACACGCTCATACTGCCCGCCAACCGTGTGTCGCAGTACGTCATGAACCGCGATTCGATATTCGCCAAGGATTCGGTATACCTAAAAGAGTATCTCGACCCCGCCAACATCGACAAGGCGAAGGCCGCGACGACGGGCACGACGTACTACACGATCAAGAAGGGCGACACGCTGGGCGCCATAGCACGCCGCTACCACGTCACCACCGCGCAGATCATGCGCTGGAACAACATAACCAATCCCAACAAGCTCAGCATCGGACGACGCCTGAGGATCGAAAAACGATAAGCGCATGCAGGCGGAGAAAATCATCGGCAGCGACGACACGATCGCGGCTCCCGCCACACCCGCGGGCGGCGCGCTCGGCATCATACGCATGAGCGGCCCGCAGGCCGTATCGATCTGCGACGGTGTGTTCAGGGGGAGGCGGCCGCTCGCGGAGGCGGCACCCTCGACCGTTCATTACGGCAACATAGTCGACGGCGACGAAGTGATAGACGATGTGCTGGTCGCGGTGTTCCGCGCGCCGCATTCGTACACGGGCGAGGATTCGGTGGAGATATCGGCCCACGGATCGTCGTACATAGTCGGCCGCATACTTTCGCTCCTTGCCTCGCGCGGGGCGCGACCTGCCGAAGCGGGCGAATTTACGAGGCGGGCATTCATGAACGGCCGCATGGACCTGTCGCAGGCCGAGGCGGTGGCCGACATGATAGCATCGGACTCGCGCGCATCGCACGCCATAGCCGTCACCCAGATGCGCGGCAGATACTCGGACCGTCTGCACGCATTGCGCGACGAGTTGCTGCACATAGCATCCCTGCTGGAGCTGGAGCTCGACTTTTCGGAAGAGGACGTCGAGTTTGCCGACCGTGGCGAACTGGCCGCACTGCTGCACCGCATACGCGACAAGGTATCCGAGCTGGCCGATTCGTTCGAAGCGGGCAACGCGATGAAAAACGGCGTGACGGTCGCTATCGCGGGGCGTCCGAACGTGGGCAAGAGCACATTGCTGAACCGCCTGCTCGGCGAGGAACGGGCGATGGTGTCGGACATAGCGGGCACCACGCGCGACACTGTGGAGGCTGAGATGACAATCGACGGACTCATATACCGCTTCATCGACACCGCGGGAATACGCCGTACCGACGATCGGCTGGAGCAGATGGGAATACGCCGCACGGAGCAGGCGTTGCAGAAGGCGCGCATTATATTATGGCTCAGCGACGACGGAGTATTTGCGGACGAAAACGATCTGTTCGTCCCGCAATCGACGGACGACAGACGGATATATCGGATAATAACCAAATCCGATCTGAATACGGGAATTGCTGACACGGATACTGTCGCAGCTTCGGGCGCTCCAGCATCCGAATCTGCGGCTCCCATACGCATTTCAGCCAAAACGGGCGAGGGAATGGACGAGTTGCTCGCAGCGCTGCGGTCGACAGTCGACACTGATGCAGCTTACAGCGGCAACGTGATAGTATCGACCCGACGCCATTACGACGCATTGCGTCTGGCCCGCGAAGCCTTGGACTCGGCTCTTTCGGCGATGGAGGCGCAGCTGCCGCCCGATCTTCTGAGCGAGGACATCCGCCAAGTCATGTACCACCTGGGCACCATCACGGGCGAAATCACCTCCGACGATATCCTGAAATCCATATTTTCAAGTTTTTGCATCGGGAAATAGGTAGTGATTACTAACGATTAGCATATATCATCAACGATTATCAAGGCGTTCATTTTGAGCGCCTTTCTTTTTTGCCTTGTAAGCGATAGTTATTGTTTATGAGGCTTTATCAGCTCATTTTTGTACCGTATTTGTTGCTCGCTTGTTACAAGCTCGGAAATCGAGAGGAAAGGTAGTAGAGAAACTTTACGCCATTTTACACGATTTTACGGGAATTGACAGAAAAACGGAGAAATAAAGATGTAATGAAATGAGCAGTAACCTAAAAATTAAGCGAATTTGCGCTTGGTGTGGTAAAGAGTTTATCGCCCAAAAGACTACAACAGCGTGTTGCTCCAAACAATGCGCCAACGCACTCTACAAAAAGAGGAAGCGTGACGATGCCATCAAGGCGAACAATCAAATCGTGGAGAAAAAGATTGAGGAAAAGCCGATTGAAAGAATCAAAGACAAGCCTTTTCTTACAATCACAGAAGCCGCAATTTATCTTGGTGTAACTCGACCGACCGTATATGGTTACATTAAGCGTGGAGAGCTAAAGGTTATCCGGTTAGGCTTCAAGTATCTTTTGAAGAAAGAGGATATTGATGAACTTTTCAATCACCCGACAGAGTTCCATACACCAACAAAAGAGAAAGCCCCCATCACCGACTTCTACACCACAGCCGATATCAAGGAGAAATTCAATGTGGCAGAGTCATGGATATTCGCAATCGCCAAGAAGAACAATATCCCTCGGACGTTCAATCGGGGTAAGACCTACTGGAGCAAGAAGCACATAGACGCATACTTTGCCAAGAAAGCACCGAACCCCGACATCACCGAATGGTACAGTACCCAAGAGATACAGGAGAAGTTCGGCATGACCTTAGCCGCCGTCTACTGTTTCGTTTCCAAGAACGCCATCCCGAAGAAGAAGGAGGGCATCATGGTGTACTACTCCAAGAAGCATGTGGATATTGCCAAAGGCGTGGCTGCACCAGAAGAACCGAAGTATTATACCGTGCCGGAAGCGATGGAGAAGTTCAATCTCACTCGTGACCAACTCTATCATTACGCAACGTATCACAATATCCCGAAGGTGAAGAAGGGCAAATACACGCTTATTTCCAAGGCAGAGTTAGATAAACTACTTGCCGCTCCAAAGATTGAATAAGTTATTCTTCGGTGGGTGTTGCCACCATTGAATCACCCTATTCCTTTGCACCGAACAAATGTAAAACTCTAAATATCAAACAGCATGACACACACGTGTACAAAAGTAACAGTTCGTCAGAGAGCGATTCGTAACAACCGTATCTCCTTGTATCTGGATTATTATCCGGCAGTCCGTAACCCCGAAACTATGCAGATGAGCCGCAGGGAGTACCTCGGCATCTACATCTATGCCCATCCGAAGAACGAGATGGAGCGAGAGTTCAACAACGATATGCTAAACAAGGCCGAGGCTATCCGCTGCATCCGGGTACAGTCGCTTATCAATGAAGAGTTCGGTTTCTTGGACAAGACCAAGCAGAAGGCCGACTTTCTTGCCTATTTCAAGAAGATGTGCCGGAACAAAGACCAGAAATGGCAATTTGTCTATCAGCATTTCCACAACTTCGTCAAAGGCCATTGCACGTTTGGCGAGGTGAATGTGGACTTGTGTAAGAAGTTCCGTGAGTATCTACTTCATGCCAAGCAACTCAAACGCAGTAGTCGCTCCATATCCCTCAATTCGGCATCCGGCTACTACTCCACATTCCGAGGATTGTTGAAGATTGCTTATCGGGACAAATGGTTTCGGGAGAATATCAATGACTATCTTGATAAGATTGAACCGCAAGAAGTGAAAAAAGAATACCTGACACTGGACGAGGTGAAGCAACTTGCCGCCACGCCCTGCGACATTCCCGTATTGAAAGCTGCCTCTCTATTTGCTTGTCTGACAGGTTTACGCATCAGCGACATTCAAAATCTCCAATGGGAGGACTTCGCCCTTGCACCCGACCAAGGTTATTGTCTGCGTATCAGAACACAGAAAACGCAAACGGAGGCAACGCTCCCCATCAGCAATGAAGCCTACGAACTTTGCGGAACGCCCGGAACTGGCAAGGTGTTCAAAGGCTTGAAGCGAAGCATGATTAACTACCCACTGAAGAACTGGCTCAAAAAGGCAGGAATAACCAAGCCCATCACCTTCCACGGGTTTCGGCATAGCTATGCCGTGATACAAATCTCGTTAGGCACAGACATCTACACCGTCTCAAAGATGCTGACGCATAAGAACGTAACCACCACTCAAATCTATGCCGACTTGGTGAATTCCAAGAAGCGAGAGACGGCCAATAAGATTTCACTCAAATAACTCTGAACGATGAAACGAGGAATCATCACAAACAACGGACAAGGCATCCATATCTCTGATGGCAAGGTATGGATGACCACATGGGAGATTGCTGAGCTGTTCAACACAACGGCTGGGGTTATCCACGCTGCTATCAAAGGGATGTTGAGGGTCGGCATTTTGAAGGAGTACAAAATATGTAAGTACATCAAACTGGAGAACGGTTATAACGCTGATGTGTATAATTTAGAGATGGTTATTGCCCTATCTTATCAGGTAAACACCGGACATTCCATAGAGTTCAGGCTGTGGCTGACAAACAAAGTCACAAGCACGCAAGGCCACCCTATCCTGCTATGTCTAAACAAGGGTACGAGTAGTACATTGTCTTGTTGACAAGGTATTACTTTTTACATTAGAATATCTGCATATTTGCCCGCAAATAGTGCAGATATTCTTTGTTTTAAGACCTTCAACCCCGTTCCACCAACTATTTTCACCAGAAAACAAGAAAGTTACAACTCCCTCATTATAAAGAGTGTAATGTGGTGACATTTGATGTAATATGTCGTCAAAAGCCCTCTGACGGGCAAAACCTCGCATTTTGCTAAAAATAAATGATATACATTTGCACACAAACGATTAGCAAATATCACTATGGAACAGAAAAAGATAGAACATATTACATTGCATCTGATGGTTTTCAGTACAATAGTTGTCATTGGCGTTTTAGCTCGTCAAACCGCATTACATTATGGTTGGGACGAGTTTAGCAGCTACCTTATTCTCGTAGTCTGCTCCATCGTCATGTCTGCCATCTATTTCAATCTGCAAATGGTATTCACTCAAATCCTCTCACCAGCAATAGAAAAGTGCTTTCTGAGATTTGAGTGCTATCGCAGCAAGATTGTAGTGGTTGAAGGATGTCCTGAAGCTATTGAAGAAGTTGTAGATATAGATCCTCTTGCTTCTGAAGCATTGATTGAAGTCGAAACCACATCTGACACGTCAGAAGAGGTTTCGACTCCCATGCCTTCCGAGACAGACGAAGGAGAGGCTAATCTTCCAAAGGAATACGCCTCACCTTCTATTGAAGAGTCCACCCAGCCATCAGAATATGAGGTACTTCGTGCTAATGCAATGGCTGAGAAAGAACGTGCATCCCAAGAAAGGCTTGATAAAGTCATCACCTACACGAAACGTACTTTGGTTCCCTATCTTGATGAAGAAAGCCTCCATCGCCTATGCGGATATATCACAGAATACTATCTGTCCGAATCCCAGCCTAAAGTCGAACCGATAAAGCTCAGTTCTCAATTAAAGACCATTGATGCTATGCACTTCGGCTGGAACGTCGGCAAAGCATTTGGCAAACCGCGCTTGCAGACAGCCACATTTATCAAAAGGGTATTCGCTCATACCTTTCGTGATGTAGAAATATCTACCATTGAACGCAAGATGTCGCACACGGAATCGGAGTGCAAGATTGAGCTAGATAGGAAAATTGCATAACAAAGAAGCTACCTTCTATTTTGACTAGAATAATGAGCCTCTAAGCTATGTAGCTGCTGAACAAACAAGTTCGTTTGTTTCGTATTTTCAACCTTATGGTATAAACATATCATTATATATTCTTCCAATAAATTTTTATTGTGAATATAATGATGAGCACAATCAATTGTTGGTATATTAGGGTCTAACTTTACATTTTCCACAACATCTATACGGATAGGGAAATATCCATAAACATTGAATTTGTCCGATGTTTTAGTCCAACACCACTTATATAGACAAGACCCACCAAATGAATCAGATGTATAGTGCCTTATATAGTATAAGATTCTTAAACGCTTCAACTGGTATGGCAATAGTATAACGAGACCTATTGCTATAACAATTATCCACAATGGTATAGGGTATGTAATATATGATGATGGAATACTAAATAGAATTTCCAATAATCCTATCAATGATAAAAGACCACCAACTATTGGCTTTGAGAAGAACAACAATATTTTTTTCATTGTGTAAAACTTATCTTTAACACTGTACCTATTTTATAAGCACAAAAGTACTTAAATTCCTTGTAATCACCACTTATTACCATCAAAAAGTTATATCACGGTTATATTTTGGTGGATGTTTCCACCATTGAAACACCTGTTTCCTTTGCCGTCGAACAATTAAAAACGATTGGCGTATGCAAAACGAAACAGTAACATTTGATAAGCTGCCCGAGGCGGTAGGTTATCTGACCGAACAGGTCATCGAGTTGAAAAGAATGGTGTCGGAACTTCTGCCTTCTGCATCAGACAAACACGTATTGGTTGAAATTGAGGATGCTTGCCGTATCATCCGAAAGGCCAAGCCTACCATATATACATTGGTACGCAAAGGGCTGCTTCCTGCTTACAAGAAAGGTAAGAAACTCTATTTCTACGAGGACGAGCTGTTGGCATGGATTGACAACGGACGGAGAAAAACAGCGGAGCAGACTTATGAAGAGATGCTTTCCAATATGCAAGGTAGTGTCAAGCATAAGCCTAAATCATCCTTTAACTTCTAACCGTCTGACATATGGATACAAGTTCTATCAATCCCGTATCTGTCATTGATGAAGCGATTGATTTGAGTACACGGCTGGCTGGTACGGAGTTTCCTATCAGTATATTCCCTGCTCAGATTCAACGTATCATCCATGAGGTACACGAATGCCACAATTATCCCACTGACTACATTGCCGCAGCTATCCTGACGGCAATGGCTGTCGGCATCGGGAATACGCATCTTGCCCAAATCAAGCAGGGCTGGATAGAAAGTCCTATTCTGTATATGGCATTGATTGGAAGACCGGGAGCGAACAAGAGTCATCCTCTCAGCTTTGCCATGAAGCCTTTCCTTGATTATGACTATAAGCAGAATCAGGAATTCGAGAAGGCACTTGCCAAGTACGATGAGCTGATGAGTATGAGCCGCAAGGAACGTGCGGAAAGCGGTGGAGAGCAATTCCCACAAGAACCTATCCGCAAACGCTTCTTGGTTTCGGATGTGACACCCGAAGGATTGAGCCTCATTCATGCACAGAACAAACGAGGACTATGCTTATGGGCTGATGAGTTATCCGCTTGGTTCAAGAACTTCAACCGCTATAATAATGGTTCAGAAGAACAGTTCTGGTTGTCGGTATTCAGTGCCAAGACCACTATATCCGACCGCAAAAATGCCAAGAGTTCCATCTTCATCAAGCGTCCATACATCTCGGTCATCGGTACTATCCAAAAGAAAATCCTGAACGAGTTAGCCAAAGGTGAACGCTCCAGCAACGGTTTCATTGATCGTATTCTGTTTGTGATGCCCAATCTGCAACAGAAGGCACGTTGGAATGACAAAGAGCTGCCGGAGAACATCGAACAGGAATGGAATACCATCATTGAGAAGCTGATACAGCAAGAGTGCAGCCTTAACGAGTTTGGAGAGATTGAACCGCACGTTCTAACCTTCACAGAAGAAGCTAAAAGACGAATTTACGAATGGCAGCACTGTTTCTCCGAGCTATGCGACCGAGAGACCAACGACACGATTGTCAGCATCTACTGCAAACTGGAGATATACATCATCCGCTTCTGTCTGATTATCCAATTAGCCCGATGGACTTGCGGAGAGTGCGATAAGACACAAATCGACCTGCTGACGGTGGAACGAGCCATCAAACTTACGGAATATTTCAAGGAATCTGCATTGAGTGTGCAGAACATCTTAAATGAGAATGCTCTTACCAGTCAGCAACAAACGATAGTCAATCAGCTTCCGCCATCTTTCACGACTGCCCAGGCAATAGAGTTGGCTGAGCAGAACGGAATGAAGGAGCGGACGTTTCAACGCTTTCTCAATGATAACATCGGAACGCTGTTCCGCAAAGAGAAGCACGGAGAATATTCAAAGATTAACCCGTGACATTTTTGTCGGTTTTGACACTTTCCCAAGCGAAAACGACAATAACGACAGAAGTGACACACTAAATAAAGAAAAGAATGAGTACACATAGATTCATATTAGAACCATACAAAGGTGTCAGCACCCGGCACACTTGTCCGAACTGCCATCGCCAAAGATGTTTCTCCAAGTACATTGATACGGAGAAGCAAATCCAGTTTCCCCGAGTATGTGGGGCGTTGTGACCACGAGCAGAAATGTGGTTACCACTTCACGCCTCGTGATTATTTTGAACAGAACCCGGCAGAGAAAGAAAAGTTCTCGGATAACACCTTCAGAAGCTATGCTCCTGTTAAAGAGGCGCAGCCCGTGGTCACCTCTTATATTGATTTGGACATCGTCAACCAGTCATTACGAGGCTATCCGTCGAACAAGTTGTTTCAATTCTTATCAACTCAGTTTGGAGAATCCGAAACAATGAAGCTGATGAAGAAGTACAAAGTCGGAACATCCAAGTATTGGGACGGTGCAACTGTATTCTGGCAGACGGACAATCAGAACAGGGTCCGTACAGGGAAGATTATGCTATACAATCCCGAAACTGGTAAGCGAGTAAAAGAACCATACAATCATGTTACGTGGGTACACTCTGTACTGCACAAAAGGGCCTATAATCTGAGGCAATGTTTCTTTGGAGAGCATCTGCTTCCCGAGAAAAAGAACCGCCCCGTTGCATTGGTCGAAAGCGAAAAGACCGCCCTCATCGCATCCTATTACCTACCTCAATTCCTATGGATAGCATCAGGGGGAAAGAACGGTTGTTTCAATGCCAATAGCCTATCCGTTCTTGCGGGAAGAAGCGTTGTGTTGTTCCCCGACTTAGGAGCAACTGACTATTGGCAGAGCAAAATCAGACTGATGAAAAGTTGTGGAATCGAGGTGCAGATGTTCGATTATCTGGAGGCAAACGCCAGCGAAACCGATCGGAAGGAGGGGTTCGACATTGCAGATTATCTGCTCAAAGTGAAGCCTGACGAAGCTGTACTTCAGCAGATGATTAAGAGGAATCTCGCTCTGAAAATACTGATAGATGCTCTCGATTTGAAGCTCGTCAGTGTGCAACGAGGCATCCCTCATCCAAAGGTTTCACCACCTAAAAAACGAGGTTTCAGACTATGACCGAAGGGAAGAAATATGAGACTTTTTTACTGTAGCAAGTTAATGTCGGTGTATTACATTCCCCGACCACTTGCTCCTCAAAAAGTCTGAGGAAACGGCTCCCGATGGTCACAAATTATTCACTAAAAAACAGAATCAAATGGAAAAGAAATATACGATAACTCTCCGTCTGACTGATATGCAGTACACCTTACTCGGTGCGATTTGCAGACGGACAAAGCGGACTCAAAGTGAAGTCATCCGCTCGTTCATTGAGAACGGTTCGGTACGTGAACGAATCTCACAAGAACACATCTACATCATTCGTCAGTTGGTTGGCGAGAGCACCAATCTCAACCAGTTGGCGAGGCAGGCAAACACCTATGGCTTCTCTGCTGTTGCCAAGCGATGCGAAGAGATGGCGGAACGTATTAACCAACTTATAAAACGGCTTAAAGATGATAGGTAAACAAACGAAAGGAACATCGTTCAATGGATGCGTCTGCTACGTCCTCAAAGAAGAAAAGTCCAAGTTACTGGAGGCTGTCGGAGTGGACGGAACGCCCGAACAGATGGCGGAGCAATTTGAGTTGCAATCGCTGCTCAACGACAAGGTAAAGAATATTGTCGGACACACTTCGCTCAACTTCTCTCCAGAAGATAGCGACCGTCTGAAACATGATGATGCGCTGATGTTGCAAATCGCTCATGACTACATGAAGCTGATGGGTATTCAGAACACACAATACATCGTTGTCCGGCACATTGACCGTGAACATCCGCATTGCCACATCGTCTTCAATCGGGTGGACAATGATGGCAAGACGATTAGTGATAAGAACGACTTCCGCCGAAATGAGAAAGTTTGCAAGATGCTGACGGCTAAATATCGGCTGCACTTTGCAAACGGCAAAGATCATATCAACAAGGAACGCTTACGCCCTTACGACCGTGCAAAGCACGAGATATACAAGGCTTTGAAAGAAGAACTGCCGAATGCCAAGAGTTGGAACGAACTAAAAGACGCTCTTGCTGACCGGAACATTGATATGAAATTCAAAGTCAGCCGGACGACACGAGAAATACAAGGTGTCAAGTTTGAGTATGGTGGTTTCTCGTTCTCAGGCTCAAAAGTCAGTCGTGAGTTCAGCTACATGAACATTGACAACCGATTGGAAGAGAATGCTTGTGCATCCTTGTTTGAATCAGCCCAGCAGAAGCCTAAGCATGAAGAGGCAGAGGTGCAGCAAAGCATTTCTCATCTTGATGAAGGAGCGGGCATAAGTCTTGGTCTGCTAAACGGCAGTTCATCTTACGATGCTACTGCTGCAGAAGAAGCCGAGTTCAATCGCCTAATGAAGAAGAAAAAGGCTAAGCGCAAGCGAGGCTTTCATTTATAATCAATTTATTAACAATTTAAACTTAATCAATTATGTTACACAACGATTTAATTTGTGATTTCAATCTCTACCTGTGTGAGAAGTTCGGCTACAGAAACAGTTGTAGCGTGATGCAAAATGCCAATGGCTTTTGCGTGAACATCCGTGAGCGTGATTTAGAGTGCTACATCCGCTTCTGGGAGTACAGCAACGGCGTTGGCAACTTCCCCGACTGGAGCATCATCATCGTGCGCAGTAACTTCAAGAAGAACCAAGACGAAAATCTGAAAGACTTGGCCCGCTTCTTCAAAGAGTACATGCCACGCTTCGGCTACAAGTACCTTTGTACCGAGGGTGATGAATACGGCTATTACCAAACACTCGGCTTGAGGCTTGTCAGAAAAGACCTTTGCGGACACAATTATGCACTGGCACTGAAGGATTTGAATGTCTGATTCGTGATTTGAGAATAAGGAAGGGAAATCCCCTTCCTTATTCTAACATACCCTTTATCTGTTTATCAAAATCAGAATCAATGGGCTGAGTCCGATTGAAAATATCATATTCTTGTTCGGCCTTTGCCTTAGCTTGAGCTGCAGAAATACGTCCCTTATCTGGTAATATCCGATAATCGTTGAAAGTAAGGAACTTATTTACACTGGCAGCGAACTGCTCCATCGTGAAAGCGTTTTGACGCTCTATTTGAATTTCGATATAATCAAAATAAGAAGTTACAGCACGTTCTAACTGACGGATTTCTTTTTCCTGTAAGTAATTCTTCGCTATTGACACATCAGATTTCAATATACGACCATCGGGCGAGTTCTTCCATGTTGTCAATCCCATGTGTTCCTTTGTATGGTCTGCTTTGTGATATATAATTTCCGCTGCCGTTTGGCCAGTAATTGCATAATGAAATCGGTTCTGTATCATGGCATAGAAATCATGAGTCGTAGGTGAGTTCTTATCATAATCAATGCAACATTCCGCATATATGTCTGTAATTTTCTGCCAAATTCGCCGTTCACTCGCACGGATGGAACGTACTCGCTCAAGTAACTCGCGGAAATAATCAACACCAAAAATAGTTTTTCCTTGCTTCAAACGGTCATCATCAAGAACAAATCCCTTTTTAATATATTCATTGAGTATCTTGGTAGCCCATTGACGGAAACGGGTTGCCTGCAACGAATTAACACGATAACCAACAGATATAATGGCATCAAGATTATAGAACTGTGTATTATAAGTTTTGCCATCTTCTGCAGTATGTGCAATTTTTGCACATACTGAATCTTGCTGAAGTTCAGATGAATCAAAGATATTTTTTAGGTGTTTAGATATTACGGTTCTATCTACACCGAAAAGCTGAGCCATAGCCTTTTGCGTACACCATAGCGTTTCATCTCTAATAATTACCTGAACTTTTCCATTTTCATCAGGAAGATTGTATAATATGAATTGAATTTCTTGTGACATAATAGTAAGACTAATTCAATTATGAAATTTTATCATTTAGGAAATCCACATCTGACTTTTGCAAATTGTCTTTTGAAAGTAGTCCTAACTTAAACTTTAAGATTCTTCTCAACTTAGTTTTTCCTCCTCCTGATAAAGCAAAATAATGGCTGGAATAATTTACATCCCTAATTTTATTGATATATGAATCGTATGATTCTTGAATACCATCAACTTCAAGAATATTTTTCAAAATATCAAATAAAACAGATATTCCAATTGTTTTTAGTATTACACTGCCATTCGTCGCATTTTCCCACAATATAGTTTTAACAGATAAAAAATACTTTTCAAGGACTGAATACAGTTCATCATCTTTTGAGGCTAAATATAAATATCTAAGTACCGGCTTACCATTTGGAAGAACGCCACGTGTTTTATCGCTCCAGATGCTATTTTTCTTCATTGCTAACAAATCGCGGTCTTTTTGCGGATTGCTAGATATTAAGCTCATAATGCCTTCAACCATGGCTGCGGTGGATAGTAGCCACTTGTCCTTATTTACCATCTCCTCTAGTTCATAGAATAACGGAGCCAACTTGATTTTTTGATATAATGGGGACTCTTTGGTAAAGTTAAATCTTCGTGTGATGTATACAGCCAATTTTTCTGGCGACCAAGTATTTTGAGGCTCATTGTCCACATCGAATCCAAACAGCTCCAATGCCAAACTCTTATCTACACGCTTCTGGTTTCCATTAATTGTAGCAAATAAATATGCTTGATACGGATTTGGTAAATCTACAAAAATAGAACAAACTAATTCTATATCTAAGCAATTGGCATCTGTATATTTAAACGCATTTAATCGGTGTTGTCCATCAATCACTAATGATGAGACCTCATCAGGGATGATGAGATTATAAATGTCTGGGGAACTGGTTTGCCTAACATCCCATCTGTGCCCAATATCCTCTATGATTCTTCCATCTTTATCAATATTTGCAGCAATTAATATTGATGTCGGGAAGCTCATTTCGTCGGACATTATAAAGTTCGCAATGGCTTTTAGACGCTTTTCATTTAGTGGACGTTGATTGCCCCTCAAATTTCCATCTTTATCATATCTGGCTACAGATGAGGTTGATATTTTCAACAAGTCACCTGCTTTAATTTTTGATATATAAAATTCACCTAATGGTTGAACCACCTTTATTGCTTTTACTTCCATAATGCTAATTATTTGTTAAATTGACTCAAACCTCCTCCAAGCGCATCTACACTTTCGTCTAGATTCTTGTTGTCAAGATTTTGATACCACCATATAAATGGATAACTAGTATATGATAATAGTGAAACAGTTAATGCTCCTAATTTATTATTCTTACTGATTAAAGAGATAACTACGAAACATAGCACAAAAGAAACTATTGGAATAACATAGTTGGCAAACACTTCAAATTTCTTGCTACTACCGATTAATGACAAAATCTTTTCTGCACAACTTGGTGCTAGTGATGAAATGACTATTGTAATAAATCCCAACGAAGTTGCTTTCCAATCTAAATTGTCAAACAATGCAGATAACCAAATAGAAGATGTGCCTAAAACAATAATTATAAGAAGCTGTATTAACTTCATTCGATTCTTTATAATGTTCTTTATAAATCCCATATGATCATCTCATAAAAATTTCTTGTTTAACCCATTCCAAATCATTTGCAATTGATTGGTCTTGCATCATTCTCATGATGTAATAAAAACCTCCATTGGCATACTCATTTATTAAGTCAATTGCTTTTGTTGGCTCTTTCATGATCTCAAGAGAGCCAGCTTTGGCAATACACATGCATAATAACGCTTCAGCATCTTTTTCGCCACCTCCATTGTACATTGTATTCAAACTAAATGGACGATCTGCTATCGGAGATTGTAATGGCCTGCGTTCATCATGCAAAAAACCAACAACGGCCGCCCAAACAAAACATTGCCAATGATAAGAAAATACATTATAAGCACCACCTTGTTTATTTGAGAATTTAAGGATCACATTATCCTTTACATTTTGTTCGAATGAAAATTTAATTTCAAATATATTTTCCATACGAGTCTTATTTTAAGATTGTTATTTGAGTTGAAACCTCATGCTGACCGCGTTCAGAATTTCCACTATATATTTTACTCTCCAAACAATATATTCTTGATACATTACTTTGATTCTGTAAATCAAGATATTTTTCACTTTCTATATCTACATCCTTGGTCAATATAATGGACTGTCTGAATATGTCTTTGATACCAAGCAAGTATTTATGGGTTGTTTCCAAGTCAAAACTAGATGTAGGAGCATCACTTATAAATGGATAATATATACCCATTGCCTCTTGATTCAAAGACAACAATGCATTGATTATGCTCATCTTTTTCCTATCTTCGTGACTGGTATTTAGACCAGCATCAAACTCAATAGAATAATCTTCTCCAATCTTCACATTACCTTTATAACCATTGTCATGCTCTGTGAATTTTGCATAAAAGATGTTTGCTCTTTCTTCTATTTTGTGAAGCAAATCCTTTCTAGCATTTTCCTGTACTCTCTTGCATATATCTTCAAGGAACGTAGAAATGTGTTTCCATTCTGTCTCTGGTACTTTTGCTACAGTTGTATCTTTTGCTCCTAACTTTTCCAATTCTCGCTCTGTCGCACGTAAATCACTTCTATAATTACTAAGAGTTTGCTTGGACGCTTCTAATTTCCTTTGCTGTGTATCTAAATTGCTTCTACTTGCTCGTATCGTTGAGTTAATAATACCTGCAGTTTCTGCTTGGGTCACAGGATCCACACCATATTTTTTCTTTATATCTTCTATCTGTTCGTCCAACTTGCGTTTTTCATCTTGCTTTTTTCTTCGTAAGGCAAGATATCTTTCAACTTCATCTTCACTATCTTTCCATTGCTTGTCAATTTTTGATAAAGAAATTAGCAACGAATCAGGATAGTCTTGAATCTTACCAACAAACATATTGAACTGTTTTGACAATTGCATATTGTTGGTATACTCTTCCATCTCTCTTAAGTACTCTTCTTGCAGTTTTAATCTCTCGGTGATATAATGATATTGAGCATCCTCTTCTGTAAATTCAGTACCACATACAAAACACTTTTTATCCTTAAGTATTTCTTCCAGTTTTGAGCGGCTAGGATTGTCCAAATATTTTTTTTCGGGAATAGTATATTCTTCTTCCTTATGCTTCTCAATAATTTCTTTACATTGCTTTATCATCGGCTCTATTCCACGAAGAATCCACAAAGAAGGAAGCTTTTCTCTCTGAAACTTATCTATACGAGTTGTCTCGGTCAAGAGCCTGTCTATATCATTTTCACAATCTTTGTATTTCTTTACTAGCATAGAGAAACTAGCTAATCCAGAAATTTTTGTTTCTCCATCAGCCAATGCAATTTTGATCGTTTCTATATTTGATTCAAGTTGTTTCTTCGTTTCTTCTTCTTTGGTTATTTTGTAATTTAGCGTGTCGATGGTTGCTAATAGACCTTTAACACTTGCATTGTGTTTATTCACTTCTTTCAGCTTACGATTTTCAATACCAGTAATCTTTAATTTAGATTTACTGATTATCTCTGATAGTTTCTCATAATAAGGAAAATATGAGATATGTTTTACGGCAGCTTTTAATGTCTCTTTATTTCTAAAGTTGATTAGACTTTCAAGTGACTCTCCTTGGAACCATATATAGTTTCTGATGCCATCAGGGAATAACTCATTAATTTTATCCTCTGCCAACAAGTCGTTAAGCACCTTTGTCCCTGTATTGGAATCAAAAGACACCTTCAATATATTGGGCCTTACTTGCCAAGCATTATTTGAATCCCATTCTTCTTCACTAAGCCTTAATGCACTAACAGAACGTTCTATAATGTAGATGATGCCTTTGTCATCTTCAATCTCTATCTGTACAGAAGCTGTGACTTCATCATTTACCTGAGCGTAAAACAGAGCACGTTTATTAATAAACTCGTAACGTTGCATCGCAAATTTTGCAGACTGTGGCAAATTATCTGTTGTACACCAACCAATGCCGGTAATATAGATCTTACCAAACAAGACCCAATAGAAAGCATTGAAAAGTTTAGATTTACCTTTTCCTCCGTTACCTATAATTAGGTTCAAACCATTAGAAAACTCCATGGTTTGACTTTCATAATATGACTGAAAATTTTCGATAGTAATATTTTTAATAATCATAACCTTACATATTATGAGTTACATATGTTTTTAATATTGGCAATATATTGATTTGTCAATGCATCCGCATCTCCAACGCTAGTTGATAAATCTGTCAGCATCTTGGCAACCTCTTTTGCTTTCTCAAAGTTCACAGTAACCCTTTCAGCTCCAGATTCGACTGTCTGATTTATCTCTTTCTCAATTGCCTTATACATTTCGTCTTGTATAGCCATAGTATTTTATTAATAATTTTTGTTTTCTTCTTCAAGCATCTCAAATAAATCTATTCTCAAAGCTTCGCAATAATTCTTTAAGTCCCCATACAAAATGTCTATTTGATTATCTGCTAAGGCGGCAAAGTTTACAATACGTTTAACTTCACTAATGAACATATTACGCTCTATACCAGATGATTCATCTAGAACATTCGGTGGGGTAACAATTAAATCCCAAATTGTAGCTTTATCCTTTCCTTTACATTTTCTTAGCACACGTCCACGACGCTGGACAAATTGACGCGGATTCCCAGTACTAGAACAGAATATAGCGTGTTCAGCACGCGGTATATCCACACCTTCATCCAAACACTTCATTGAAAGTAGAATTTGAATGTCTCCATCTGCAAAACTTTTCAATATGCTTGGAGCATCATCAAGTCCACTAATGTATTTATGATAGCTATATCCTTGGTCCTTAAACATCTGGGCATATTCATCTATGATGTGAATATCATCCTGTTCTATGTCGTATGAATCTCTTTCGGAATAGTTCGGCTCATACCCCTCCGGCACAAAAACAAATGTATAATTCAATTTTCGCTTTCGTTTTAGTTCTTCCAGCAGATTTGAAATTGCGACTTTTTTGTTTTCAGCTTTATGTATAATTCTCTTACGTTTTAATAATAGATTTTCTGCTTCAGGTTTATATTTCCCTGTATCAGAATCAATAAACTTTCTTAGTTGAGTCGAAATGTATTCGTATTCCTCCATCTCAGAGTTTGTCAATTCAACAAAGATGGGGTAATAATCATAGTGGCATAATATGTCTTCTTCAATTGCTTGCTTCATTGTATATCTATAAGTATACTTCGGAGGTCTTGAATTAAAGAATTCATATAGCTTTTCTGAACCTAAATCGTCATATATACGCTCTGGTGTTGCTGACAAACCAATACGCCATCGAATATTATTGGGCAGATGTCTTAAAGAACTAGCAGAGCCGATATTATGTGCTTCATCTGCGATATATATAAAAGTATCTATACCTTTAACCTTAGATATAAACGATTGTATGTCTTTGCGATTAAACGTTGCATATGTCGTAATAAGAATAATGCTTTTGGACTGGTCTAACAGACTTCTTGTTATATATCTATTCAAGTTGTATTTCCAATCCTTGTCTGTATATGTAGATATTACATTTTGAAAATTGAAAGTACCCACTTCTCTTTGCCATTGAATAGCTAATGCCTGGGTAGGAACAACAATTATGGCTTTATAATATCCATTTTCTTTGTATTGTTTCCTCAAACAGTTTAGGGCTGTAACTGTCTTACCAGAGCCTGTAGCCATAGCAAAAATGCCATTCTTATTATTTTTTATCCACGCATTGTAGGCATCTAACTGAATCAATCTTTCTTCAGGAAAGGGGAAGCGTGGTTCTTGCTCTTTTAATTCTATTTTATCAAGAAGTCTTTTTGATAATGGCTTATAATGACTTTCAGAAGATAGATTCTCCCTTATATCTATACTATTATCCAGTAGTTGTTCAATTGATGTGGTCGGGAAATTATTGTTAATAAATGTTTTAACATCATCCATAGGTATATGAACCAAATGTGGTGTATCATTTTCCCATGATTTATCAAACAATGTTTGATATTCTGATATTCTTTTATCATCATCTGGAGATGTGAATACAGTTATAGTTTCTCCATTAAGCTCTAATGCAGAATGAGAGAAATTTGCAGAACCAATAAATGCGACCTTTCTTCCTTCGTCATCTGTAAAAACACCATACTTATCGTGGCCGAGTCCCCCATTTGGTGAAATTGTTGCAACGAACTCAATTCTATTAATTGAAATTAGATATGACAAACATCGGAAAAAATGTTCATCCTCCTTAGATAGCGTTTTGGCCAATTTGGTAATATCTGATAGTATGCGACATTCGTAATCCTCGACCAGATGTTTTTGACCATTAAGAATTGCCTCCTTATCTTCTTTACTTAGAAAGTGATTTATAACAACACGCATTTTCCCACCATTCGCAATGAACAATGCGAAACCATAAGCAAGACTTCTTATCCCACTTGACGAAAAGAAACCTAGCCCCAAATCAAAAGTTGAACTTTCAATTAATGCCTCGGTGAAAAATTCTTTAGGTTCATCATATCCTGAAGAATAACTATGCTCGAAATGTATATCCTTTAACATATTATACCTTCTAACCCGTTAGCAATTTTATCTATTAAGTAATCATAACCATTTAGATTTGGATTATCTCTCAACTCATTATTCATTAATTGCAATCCATCATCAATATGTAATTTGATATACTTCGGAATATCCTTATCGGTTTTGTATATTCTATACTTAACACAAATAAGTCCTATATAATATGGTGTGTTACTGCCAAATAGAACATTTTTACTATACTCTTTGCCTTGCGAGTCTGCAATATCAGTTAAAGACAAGACACGATTCTTAGAGAGAGAGTATGTAAAGGCAATTCGCGCAATTATATTCTCAGCGCCCAAGTTAAATTTACGGCTCAAGTCAGTAACAATTTGCTTATTGGCCTTTGATGTTTTAATCGATGTGAACATAATTACAATGTATTAAATAACTTACTGGGTTCTACTTCCCTAAGCGATGAGCATCCGTCTCTATTCTCAATAACGTACACACTATTCACATTTGGCAATAATGCACTGTATTCATTTTCTGACAATTCCTTACCCAATAAAGGGAAGATGACAACTTGCTTTGATACATTTGGATAGAATTTTGTTATAATGTTATGTGAGTGGATACTATCAAATTTTTGAAGAGGGCTATCAATAAACACCGGGAAGTCGATACCAGATTCCTCAACAAGTGCGTTAAGAATAGCTGTAGCGTATAGCTGCTGTTCACCCTTTGATAGTTTCTCTTTACTAATAACCCCATTAGTCTTGTCTAGTAATTCAATCTCTATCAAATCATCATTAAGATTAATCCTGACATTATGGATAAAATCTGCCTTATGCATCAATACATCAATACCTGACATTATCTTCTTTTCAAGAGAGAATTTACGTTTTGTTCTTAAGTCAGTTAGGAATGATGTTAATTCAACAATAAGTCGTTCTGCAATAACATCCTTTTCTTTGTCGGAGTTATTAACACGTATTTGTTTAGCCACCTCTGATAACTGTTTCTTAAGAACTTTAAGATCTTTATTCATCGTACCTATCAATTCTGATAGTTGTCGTGTTTGAATATCCAATCGTGCAAGCGATTCGTCAACTTTCGCTTTTCGTATTCTTATTTCTTTAATATTAACATTCCCATCATCATATTCTGATTCAACAATCTTACGTTGCGTCTTAGTAAGAAAAAGCGCATTATTCTTAATGTCCTTAACGAGTTGTTTGAAAACAGTATTAAATGAGTATTTGATATTGTCAAATAGAGCTTGAAACTCGTTTATCTCATTATCATTAAAATCAACCAACACTTTTATATTTGTATGCGCTTCGTTTATGTCAATGGCGTTCTGCTTAAACGATTCGGTTATGATTGCTTCGATTGTTTTCTTCTGAGATTCGGTTAAACCTAATTTAGATACTCTATCAGATATCAATGTATGTGTGGATTGTAATACGGAATTAATTATTGACCGACTTGTTGCTGTCGTTTTAACCTCCTTCTCTGCTAAAACTTGATTCATCAAATCAGCAAATAATTTACCAGAAATCGCAAAAGGAGCGATATCCAGCATATCACGTAATTGATTTTTTAGTTTCTTGTCCTTCTCTTTTAACACAACAAGCAATTCTTTTTGTTTTTTAAGCTCCTCTAAACTTATAGCATTACCTTCTCGTATTAACCTTTCTTGCAATTGTATAGATTCTGTCCTGTATTGCTGAATTTGGTTGTCTACATTTTCTCGCTCTCTCTCTCTTTCCTTGATTTGTGCTTCCATGCATACAACACTATTCTGCAATTTATCCAATTTCGCTTTACTTACAGTTGAACCAGCACTTTTCCTGAATTTTAAGCGTAAGTTTTCGAGATTTCGTTTAATGTCCTCATATTTCTTTATGCCTAAAACCTCACTATATGCTGTGCTTAAACGTCGCTTCTCATCTAATGATTTAACCTCTGCAATGTTTACAATTTTCTCAGCATCAAAAAAGAAAAATTTGGCAATATCTTTAGACAAGATAAAATCATTTATAAAGATATCGTAACCTACCTCTTTTGCTAACTCATTAACTTGTCCATCAATCAAGACGTCAATAGATTCAACATCCAAGAAATAATCATAAGTTCTTCTAATTGTTATTGTGCGACATGGTATAGAAGGAATGAAAACATCTATAAGATTTATCTCGACAAAATACTGGGCATCTTTTTTTATATACTCACTTTCTGGTGAATATCCGTGTTTTACAATTTGTTTACGATCTTCAGTACCAACCTCGTATATACATACAGCATTTGCCAATTCCTTATTTAAGTTTTGACGGGCATAGCCTTTATACCCTTGGGCATCATTAATTTCACGTCTAAACTTTTCATCAACATCTACCATTAACTTTCCATAAAGACACCACACAAGTGATGTCAGGAAAGTTGTTTTCCCAAAACCGTTATTCCCAGCTACTAAGAATATATTCTTAGCATCTTGCTTGAATAAAATCTTATTGTGACCTTTATAGGCACGATAATTATGTAATACTATTGATTCTATAAACATGGTTTACTGTTGATTAAGGTAATTGTCCAATCGCTTCTCAATATCACCTTGAAGACCATTATTATTCATCAAGATAGTCTTACTTTTTTGAAGAGAAACCAAATCATTTATCAAATGATAATCCTCGGGATGCGCCACACACACCTTTTCTAGAATTAGGCGTTCTTGATATTGCATATTTTCAAGGGGCATATTGCGATTGTATACCCCATTATATATATCTGTTACTTTTGGAGAAAAAAAGCCGTCACGATACCAATTAATTTGAATAGCTACCAGTTCTTGATTAGAAATCAGCTCCATGTGTGGCTTTATCTTTTGCATATTTCGCTGTAACTCCAATAGCTTTTGTAGCATATCGCAACGATATTCAAAGGTGTAATTTCCTTGGTTATGACCGTTTTCATCTTGAGCAGGCTGACCATTCCGGCGAGTCGGGTATCTGTTCTCTGAAACATTCCTGCCTGCCACCATTTCATCTCTATATTCTAATAATGAAGCCATCCATTGATTACCGTTATCAATGAGCGCTTTCATGGATTTGTCTTCTTTAACAACAGTACAGACCCAGCATCCGAATCTACTTTGACCGCATGATGGTTGAGTCTTATCTGTTATAACATTTGGGCATTCGTAGTCATCTGCAGTGGCATCTTTGTATATCTGAGAAAGCTTTTTGTTATCATATCCCCATGGAGATGGTTCATAATTCAGAATATGCCAAACCTCTTCTAAATACAAATCTTTAATTGGCGGATATGTATATGTATTGGGGTTTAGCGGATGCTTGGTCAGCCTTTTCCCTTTAATTTCATGACGACGAATTGATTTTGCTCGGGTTGCACTTTCTGTGAGTCTAGTACCAATTAGGACTATAGCCTCTCCCATAGCATCTACCTTATCAAGAATAAATTGGGTTGTTGGCTTAATCTTCAATCGATCAGTACACCATCTAAATGTATTATTGGGGACAGGGTACCCCTTCCCCAAAAAACTAATCCAAAAACTATCTTCTAGTTTAGGAACAGTTACTTGTACGTTAATAGGCAGCTTCTGCTCAATTGCTGCAGTACGTATACAATCCAAGACTTCAACTATGTAATCTGTTATAATTGGATTTTCTACAAGTGTATCATTATTAACAACATATACAGGTCTTGCAAGAGCGAGGTCACCTTTCTCTTTACGAATAGCAACTAGTGCTCTCCATACTAAAGTTAGTACAACCGTACTATCTTTTCCACCACTAAAGCCAATAATCCATGGTATATTATTATCTTTTTCAAGATATTGTTCCTTTATATCAGCTATTATTTCATTTATTCTTTGTGACATTCTAAATTATAGTTTTTGCGATTTCAATAATGCTCGAACATCTACATCCAACAAATTTGCGATTTTTTGTAGTTGGGCGATAGACGGTTGGGATTTATTGGAGCACCATCGTGAAATAGTATTTTCAGATTTACCCATTTGCTCCGCCAACCATCTATTTGTTCGTTGCTTTTCTACAAGTACAACTTTAATCCTATTCATCATCATTTGTTGATTATTCGACATATGTTTTCAATTTATACCAGTGAAATGATTAACAAAAATACTGCTATTTTCCCACATTGCCAAGAATATCAACCAAATCAACTCATATTTAGTGGAAATAGTCTGCGTTACATCACAGAATACTACGACAATCTCATGATGTTCCAGACAAGTTTAATACTGATACAATACAACCAATGTAATTTGTTCATGCCATAATACTAGCCCACTCTTTACTCATAGATAACCAAGTGGTTACAATTTTGTTTTGCAAGATTAACCTATTATGGATGTTTGTCAGTTATTGGAAAATTTCAAATAACTGACATAAAAGTAGAGCCTCAATGTACCATCTTCATGAAACATTGAGGCTCTACACAAATACGACCTAGTTCTAATCTACCACAAGGAACTTGCCCGACTCAAAACCATTGGTTATATGCTCGTTTTGAAAGATATATCCCATTTGGTTGCTAACGACCTTCGTTCCGTTTATCTCCGCATCTATGTTGGTATGCGAATGGCCGTAAATCCAAGCATCAATGCGGCTGTCGGCAATAAGTTCACCCAGTTCTGTGGCAAATGCACTATTCAAGACAGAACCTTTGTGATGAGGTGCAACCACTTCCAATGTTGGGAGATGATGCGTCACTACCACAACGTGCCTTGCGGTACTCTCTGCCAAACTACGTTTGATGAAATCCAGGCAGAATGTGTGCATCTGATTGAAATCCTCTGTTTGAAGCAATTTCCCCTGATACATTATCTGCCGAAAGTCATTCATGCCTTTCCAAACGAAATACTCATCAGCCGGAGCAATCTGAGACCAAAGCGTACTCATGATAAAGTCTGTATCATCAATCCTTAGCACTTGATTCTGATAATACCCGACATTCTCCTTGAACATCCATTTCCATTGCAAACCCCTATCCATTATATCACAGTAATTGTAATACTCGTGGTTTCCGGGGACTATGAGTACCTGGCGATAATTGGCAGATGCCCATTTCCAGAACTTCGCCAAGGGTGCAACAGTATCTTTCAGATAGAATATATCTCCGGCAAGTACCAACACGTCACCCGTTATCGGTAGCTCATTCTGTTTCAACCACCTGCTGTTATCGCTAAACTCCAAATGTAGGTCACTCATATATTGAATCTTCATTTTATTGTCCTCCCTTCTCTATTTGCTTGTTTATAATTCTTTTAACTTGCTCAAATGATACAGGCGTAAAGTTGTTGTTATCCACACCTACATCATATTGTGTCGGATAAAGGTATTGAAGTCGGGCAGCATCAATTCCGGTGTTATTCTTCCTCGTATGCACATGACCGAATAGTTGCCACACATCTTTGTATCCGCCATCAAAGCATAGAAACGGATAATGATTCAAGTAGATTTTCTGTTTATCCACCTCAATGCACATTTGCATGGCTACCGATTCAAATCTGTTGGCATAACCTTGACGCAAATTCTTCAAATCATGGTTGCCGACAATCAGATATATCTTTCCGTTCAATCGGTCTAACATCTTTGTCCACTCGGCAGAACCACCTAAACAGAAATCGCCCAAGTGAAAGACAATATCATCCTGACCAACTGTATTATTCCAGTTGGAGATAATGGTCTCATTCATCATTTCCACATCCTTAAATGGCCTATTACAGAAACGAATGATGTTCCCGTGGTAAAAGTGGGTGTCGGATGTAAAGAACACCCTGCTACCATCAAATTTTTGATTCATTTCTTCTCAATTTTATGTGCATCACTGCACGTTAATAATATAGTTGTCAACACCCATCAGACGGAAATGACAGAGAGAAGTTTTGCAAAAGCAACTGTCACAAACAGGCATAAAACAAAATAGTTGGAAAGCTTGGTAAGGACTCTCCAACTATTCAGTTTTTATTCTGTATCAGAATACAATAAATTGCACCTGGCTATGTTCGTTGGAAAGTATTCACAATGCGAGGGGTAATGCCGGAAACGTGAACAAACGACACAGATTCCGGGCGTTTACGATCCTGAATTGCGGCTACTGATAATATGTTCTTTCTGTTTCTTTGCATTATTATATCTTATATTGTTTCAAACAACGATGCAAAATTAGCGAATAATATTCAACCTTATATCATTTTTTTGTAAGAATCTGAATACGCAGCCTTTGCGTTGCTCTAACATTCATCATCTTCGTCTTCAAATCCTTCGGATGCGTTAGCAACCAGAGCCTTTCCTATTTCCATCTGCAAGAATTTAGGAAGGCGAAGTAGCTTGGACATTAGCTGGCTGTAAGTGAACTCTACTTTGGTATCAAGTATCGGTTCTTCTTCAATGTCTGTATCTATGCTCTTGACAATCTCAGCGCCATCAGTGAATTCGGAAAAGTCAGCTTTCTCCGGCCAGTTCTCAATCATTCCGTCATGATTGATTCTAAGTCGGATATAATCCCCGCAATCATCGGCTTCCGGTATCAGTCCGTTAGGCACATAACCTGCGATTTTGCATATCACCTGTTTGCCTTTGTCAAGCAAGAAGTATGTTCCGCTATCACACACCTTTGCTTGGAAGTATAGGCTTCCGTATTCCGGCTTCCAATTCAAAAGTTTGTGAGTCTTCAGATTTATTACCCCCGTCCACATTCCTTTAGAAACTAAGGGGTAGCTGTTTTTATACAACTCGCCAAGCCACGCATCAGTATAGCTGCACATGTCCTCATCAAACGGAATGTATATCATAAGGTAGTGGGCTACCTCGTTCAAACTCTGTTCTTTGACCCCTGCCAATATCTGCTTTGCCATAATCTATGTAATTAAATTGTTGTCAGTAAACTCAAATCCACATCCGGAATAATCGCATCCGTAAGTTTTTCTTGTATAAGGAATCCCATGTAAAGCGGGATGGTGAGTATGTTTCCCTCACGTCCAACATTGTATTGACCCAACTTGATGGCATTGTTCACGTGATACACATCCTTGTTTTTAAGAACGGTGGTCATGCTTTTTGCTTTGCCAGCCTTTGCTTTCACTTCAAGGACAACACATTCGCCTTTGAACCTTACCAAAAAATCCAGTTCGAGACCACTCTCTTTGTGGAAGTAGTACAACCTCTGCCCGGACTTACAAAGGAAATCAGCCATGAGATTCTCAAAGATTGCCCCTTTGTAGCCTAAAAGGTTGCCTTTAAGAATGTCTATTTGTGTACCATAATTGAGCATGGCCATCAGAATACCTATGTCGATGGTATATACCTTGAAACAATCTTTGATGGCATTGCCGTCCAAAGGCAGTTCCGTTATGGATGTGTTGTAGCACCGTTGAACTATTCCTGCATCTTCCAGCCATTGGATGCTACCCATGTATTGCGAGGCCCGTCCGCCTTTCTTGACTACGGAATACTGGAATTTCTTGTTCTCTTTGGCTAATTGCGTTGGGATGGACTCAAAGCATTCACGGATATGGGGCTTGTCGGAATCATCGGCATACTTCACCATATCCTCTTCGTATTCGGCAATGAGGTTACGCTGTACCTTATATATAAGTTCGATGTTCTTCGTTTCAAGGAAGCAGTTCACCACTTCGGGCAGACCGCCAACAATGACGTATCTATACAGTAGCTCCATCATCGCCTTGTGAATACCATCGGGGACGGTGGTTTCGTTCTCGAAGCAAGCTCTGACGGAGTCAATCACTGCATCATTGATACCGTTTGCCCAAAGAAATTCCTCGAAGTCCAAAGGATACATGTCTATGACCGTTTCATATCCCACGGGGACAGAATCTTGTCCTTCTTCCTCGTTTTTCTTCTTGCTTTTGCCATAACCCTTCACGCCTAAAAGCGAGCCTGTGGCAATAACATCGAAGCGGCCATCTATATGAAACGACTTCAAGGCAGTCCTCGCTTCCTTATATTCCTGTATCTCATCAAGGATAATGCAAGTCTTTCCTTTGATGAAACGACTGCCGGGAATCAAAGCCGAGAGGTTGAGTATGATAGTATCTACATCTATGTTGCCCGTAAAGGCCGACTTCTTGTCCGGTTCAAGAATGAAGTTCATATAGACCACACTCTCATAATTCTCCTTTGCGAACTTCTGCACAATGTATGTCTTTCCGCATTGGCGGATGCCCTTTATCACAAGAGGCTTCCTGTCCTTTGCCTCCTTCCATTCGGCCAAATATGTTTCTATCTTTCTTTTAAGCATAGTTTTCCACGATTAACTCAACGCAAAAATACATTTTTTCAAGCGAATATGCAAGGTTTGTTACACTTTTCGGAACGAATGTCACCAAGAAGTGCACATTTTTCGGAGCGAATCAACAAAAAAATTCCCCGCAAATCACCGAAATCCAAAGAAAAACACTACCTTTGTCTTCACAAGCGTTCTGTAACATCCATGCGGGAATGTCCTATCGGTCAGGGCTTTGAAACTGATGGTGGACATTCCATAAATGGGCTGGAGAGAGGCGGTACAAGGCGTATATGCAAATCGGTGAAAGACAATGGTTTGCATTTGTCCCCATTTTCTGTGAACTTGTCAGAAGTGAGGTTGTACCGATTAAGATGAATGGTCACTGATTATCAGTGATGTGAATATGTTGCATCGAAAATAGGGCGTCATTTCCCCGATTAAGCAAAACGCCATTTCAACGGCATATTATCGCCATATAAATAGCAATAACAAAGCGATTTGCAGTTTTTGGAAAAGCCAGCTAAATTTTCAGAAATTCTGAATTACCGTATGAATGCAGGGGTCGATATAATTGCTAAAATTTGCGATTGGTATAATGTTG
>ERZ827168.496-NODE-496-length-64774-cov-6.396530_pt1 | contig 64774 bp, 50 predicted proteins | sample MGYA00519868_ERZ827168 | MGnify/ENA primary metagenome ERZ827168 (study PRJEB31778, sample SAMEA3449271) | human gut metagenome | biome: human gut; feature: human-associated habitat; material: faeces | place: United Kingdom | collected 2010/2012 ... | reverse complement strand
CCCCACTGCTGCCTCCCGTAGGAGTCTGGGCCGTGTCTCAGTCCCAATGTGGCCGTTCAACCTCTCAGTCCGGCTACTGATCGTCGCCATGGTGAGCCGTTACCTCACCATCTAGCTAATCAGACGCGAGCCCATCTCTGAGCGATAAATCTTTGATAGCAGTATCATGCGGTACCGCTATGTTATGAGGTATTACCATCCGTTTCCAGAAGCTATCCCTCTCTCAGAGGCAGGTTGCTCACGTGTTACTCACCCGTCCGCCACTAAGATAAAAACCGAAGTCTTTATCTCCGTTCGACTTGCATGTGTTAGGCGTGCCGCCAGCGTTCGTCCTGAGCCAGGATCAAACTCTTCATAAAGTTCTATCTAAAGCACTTCTCAGCGCTTCAAATCAATCCTGTATCTGCGAATCGCTCGCAATTACTTTCGTACGTTTTTAAGTCTTTTCTGACTTTCCAAAACTCATGAAACCTCTCGGTTCCTTGAATCTTCAAGGGTTTTTCGTGTTTCGTATTGTTCAATTTTCAAGATACCAGTTTGTGATCTTTATAGATCCGCTGCATTCAGCAGCTTTTCTATTATATCACATCGCTTACCGTTTGTCAAGAGGTTTTTTGAACTTTTTTAAAGTTTTTTGAGCTCCCGATTCGTGGTATCGATTGCCGTTTGAAGCAGCTTATCTAGCATATCACATTTCTTTCGGTTTGTCAAGCACTTTTTCAAAATTTCTTTTTCTCTTGTCGGTCTGAGTCGTTTTTCCGGCTCTCTTGGCGACTTATTCATTTTACCACACTTGCCTCCCTTTGTCAACACGAAATGTTACACAATGTGTGTAAACAGTCTTCTTGAATAATTATACACCGTGTCGTATACTATATAAATATGCAAACAGCCGTTGAACCCTGTCGATTCCCTTTTTCCATCCCTTCTCCTCATTATTTTTTCAAAATCCCCTTTTCATTTTCGTTTGTTTGTGCTATAATATATAGGAATCGGTGCCGCATGTGAATCGGCTGTGATTTTCAGTTATTCAGGAGGTATGCATAATGAATACGATGGAAAAGGATTTATATCACCTTTGGTGTGAGAAGGCCGTAGATGATGCGGATCTTCAGATAGAGCTCAAACAGATTGCAGACGACGCAGATGCCATCCAGGATCGCTTTTATCGGGATCTGGCCTTCGGCACCGGCGGTCTGCGGGGTGTAATCGGTGCGGGCTGCAACCGGCTGAACATTTACACCATCCGCCGGGCAACTCAGGGACTTGCGGATTATGTAAACGCAGATTTTCAGAACCCATCTGTTGCCATTGCCTATGACAGCCGGATCAAGTCCACTGTCTTTGCCCAGACGGCAGCAGCTGTCCTGGCTGCAAACGGCATTCACGTCCACATTTACAAGGAACTGATGCCCACGCCTATGCTGTCTTTTGCAGTACGTCAGCTGCACTGCGATGCGGGCATCGTTATCACTGCCAGCCACAACCCCTCCAAATACAATGGATATAAAGTATACGGTAGCGATGGCTGCCAGCTGACTCTGGATGCTGCACAGAGAGTCACCGACTATATCGAAGCTCACCAGATGTTTGACGATGTAAAGACCATCACCTTTGAAGAAGGTCTCGCCAACGGCATGATCTCCTACATTGAGCAGGATGTACTGGATGCATATTTTGAAAATGTCCTCAAACAGGGCATTCACACGGATCTTTGCGCATCCAGTGGTCTGAAGGTAGTTTATACGCCTCTGAACGGCACCGGCAACAAGCCTGTCCGCACCATTCTCAAGAAGATCGGTATTACCGACGTGACCGTTGTTCCGGAACAGGAAAACCCGGACGGCCATTTCACCACCTGTCCCTTCCCGAACCCGGAAATCCGGGAGGCTCTGGCACTGGGTCTGAAGCTTTGCGAAACCTGCAAACCGGATCTCCTGCTGGCAACGGATCCGGATGCTGACCGTGTGGGCATCGCTGTACCGGACGGAAACGGCGGTTACGCTTTGATTTCCGGCAACGAAATGGGCGCTATGCTCTTTGAGTACATCTGCGCATCCCACACCCAGATGGGCACGATGCCGAAAAACCCGGTAGTTGTCAAGACCATCGTAACCACTGACCTGGTTCGTGCCATCGCCAAGGAATACGGAGTTGAGGTCATCGAGGTTCTCACCGGCTTCAAGTTCATCGGCGAACAGATTGGCTTTTTGGAAAAGAAGGGTGAAGAATCCCGTTATGTATTTGGCTTTGAGGAAAGCTATGGCTATCTGGCTGGAACCTATGTTCGGGATAAGGATGCCGTGGTTGCCTCTATGCTGATTGTGGAAATGGCTGCATACTACCGGACAAAGGGTATAACCATGATCCAGGCTCGGGATGCCCTGTACGAAAAATACGGCATGTTCCTGCACAGCCAGCAGAGCTTCCAGTTTGAAGGCGAAAGCGGCATGCTGAAAATGCAGCAGATCATGGATCAACTGCGGAATGATCCCCCCAAGACCATCGGCGGACTGCCTGTTACCAACATTGCAGACTACGAGCAGAGCATCTCCACCTGCGTGGAAACCGGTGCTGTAACCAAGCTGACTCTGCCCAAATCCAATGTACTGGCATTCACCCTGACAGACGGTGCCTGTGTTGTGATCCGCCCCTCCGGCACAGAACCCAAGATCAAGGCATACTACACCACCACCGGTAAAGACCGGGCAAGCGCTGCTGCACTGGAGGCAAAGCTCCAGGAGGATTTCTCCGGACTTTTGCAATAAAATTTCAAAAAAGACTTGCATTTTGCCCGAAGCTGTGCTATAATGTTATGGTTAAATGCAACTTCCATGGCACTACTGTCTAAGTGAACTGATGGGCTGTCATGTTTGCAACTATGAATAAAGAGGTGACAATCATGAAAGAAGGCATTCATCCGAAGTTCGAGGAGTGCACCATTACCTGCCACTGCGGCAACGTAATGAAGACTCGCTCCACTGTAGGTGATATCAAGGTCGAAATCTGCTCCAAGTGCCACCCGTTCTTCACCGGCAAGCAGAAGCTCGTTGATACCGGCGGACGTGTTGACCGCTTCAAGAAGCGTTTCAACCTGGATAAGTAAGCGGAAGGACGACTGCGGTCGTCCTTTTTCTTTTGCAGAAAGGATCGCCTCATGAAATACAAAACCATCGCTGCCCCCTGTACCCGGACGCTGATCGAAAAGCGCTCCGAATTCATCGCAGCCGTTACGCCGGTGCAAACCGCAGAACAGGCAATCGCCTGCATCCAGGATGCCCATGCAGCCTACCGAAAAGCCCGGCATCATGTGTACGCCTATGTGCTGCGGGATCAGAACATCAGCCGCTACTCCGATGATGGAGAGCCCCAGGGCACCGCCGGACTGCCGGTGCTGGATGTGATCCGCAAGCAGGGTCTGACGGATGTGTGCTGCGTGGTCAGCCGGATCTTCGGCGGTGTGCTGCTGGGTGCCAACGGCTTGGTGCGGGCATATGGTCAAGCCTGTGCCCAGGCGCTCCGGGATGCGCAGACCATGGAAATGTGCGCCTGCCGTTCCATGACCATCCAGTGCGACTATACCTTCTACGGCAGGCTCCAGTTCGCCCTGGCATCCGACCCGGTTATCACCACTGATACCCAGTTCACCGATGCAGTCACCGTCACCCTCCTGGTGCTGGAAGAACAGGCACAGTCCCTCTGTGACCGTTTGATCGACCTGTCCAACGGTACCATCACTGTCTCTCTGGAGGATGCGGGTTACCGGGACTTTTCTTCCGTGTTGCCTTAAAGAAATCCCGGTCGGAAAAAGGGAAAAATGAATTTATAAAGTATATATATAGTGAAGATAAAATGCCCTGGACTGGAGGGATACCATGACCATTCGTGAACAGACGGAAATTCTGGAGCTTGGCACGCTAAGCCCCTACGCATGCACCTGCGTGGGAAACGCCAAACGCAGCCGCCCGGAGCCCAAATGCCCCTACCGGACGGAATTTCAGCGTGACCGGGATCGGATCCTCCACTGTAACGCCTTCCGGCGACTCAAGCGAAAAACACAGGTGTTTCTCTCCCCGGTGGGGGATCATTACCGAACCCGGCTGACCCACACCCTGGAGGTCGCTCAGATTGCCCGCACCATTGCCAGAGCGCTTCGCCTGAATGAGGATCTGACGGAAGCCATTGCCCTGGGACATGACCTGGGGCATTCCCCCTTCGGTCATTCCGGAGAAGCCATTCTGGACGAGATCTGCCCCTATGGCTTCAAGCATTACCTGCAAAGCGTCCGGGTGGTGCATTACCTGGAAAAGAAGGGACAGGGACTGAATCTGACCTTTGAGGTCAAAAACGGCATCGCATGTCACACCAATAAAATTGCCGCCACCCGTGAGGGCAACATTGTCCGGCTGTCAGATAAAATCGCCTACATCAATCACGACATTGAAGACGCCACCCGGGCAGGGATCCTGACACCGGCGGATCTGCCCAGTCACCTGACCGCCGTGCTGGGAACGGACAAATCCCAGCGGATCACCACCATGGTAGCATCCGTCATTGAAAACGGTCCGGATGAGATCCGCATGACCAAACCCATCAAAGCCGCCCACGATGCGCTTCGCACCTTTCTGTTTTCCAACGTATACACCAACCCGGTGGCAAAGGCGGAGGAGGAAAAGGCAAAGGGGCTGGTGGAAAAGCTCTACGGCTATTTCATCAAGCACCCGGAAAAAATGCCGGATGAATACAAGCAGATCCTCCGGCGGTTTGATCTGCACCGGGCGGTTTGCGACTATATTTCCGGCATGACGGATGGATACGCTGTGGATCTATACCAGCAGATCTTCATCCCACAGTCCTGGGGAAGCAGGTGAGCCTATGCCGTTGCCGGACGAATTTATCTACCAGCTAAAGCTGGCAAACCCCATTGACACCACCATGGGTCGCTATGTGCATCTGATTCGCAGCGGCAGCAACTATAAATGCCTTTGCCCCTTTCACTCGGAGAAAACCCCATCCTGCACAGTATACACCGGTACTCAGAGCTTTTACTGCTTTGGATGCGGTGCCGGCGGAGATGTCATCACCTTCACCAAGCAGATCGAAAACCTGGACACCTACGAAGCCATCAAGCTGCTGGCGGAACGGGGCGGACTGGAAATGCCGGAAAACGACCTGAACAAGGACGGGGCGAAGCTGAAACTGCGAATCCTGGAAATGAACCGGGAAGCCGCCAACTTCTTTTACCGGAATCTGCTCCAGGGGCAGGACAAGCGTGGGCTGCAATACGCCGTCCAGCGTGGACTGACCCCCAAGGCCATCAAAAAATATGCCATTGGCTATGCCCCTGCCGCATGGGACGGACTGATGAAGCATCTGGAAGGTCTGGGCTTTACCCGGGAGGAGATGCTCTCCGCCGGACTGATCCGGCAAAACGCCCGGGGCTGCTTCGACTTTTTCCGGGAGCGTGTCATGTTCCCCATCATTGACCTGCGGGGCAATGTGATCGCCTTCGGCGGCAGACTCATCGAAGGGGAAGGCCCCAAATATCTGAACAGCGGCGACACCCCCGTGTTCAAAAAAAGCCGGAATCTGTTTTCCCTGAACTTTGCAAAGAATGCAAACGTGAAGCAGCTGATCCTGGCAGAGGGCTACATGGACGTAATCGCCATCAACCAGGCTGGCTTTGAGCAGGTGGTCGCCACCCTGGGCACGGCGCTGACTGCGGAACAAGCGCGGATCATGGCGCAGTACGCCACAGAGGTAGTGCTGTGCTATGACAGCGATTCTGCCGGACAGAATGCCACCCACCGGGCGATCAATCTGCTCAGCGAGGCAGGGCTCCACACCCGGATCCTCAAGGTGCAGGACGCAAAGGACCCGGACGAGTACATCCGGAAATTCGGTGCCACCCGGTTCAAACTGCTGCTGGATAACTCCGGCGGTGCCATCAACTTTGAGCTTGCCCGATGCCGGGAGGGTCTGGATCTTGCCACAGAGCAGGGCAAAATCGACTTCCTCCGGCGAACGGTGCAGGTACTTGCCGGCATCCGGAACGAAATGGAACGGGAAGTATACCTGTCCAGAATCGCCAAGGAGGAGGAGATCAGCCTGGACATACTCCATTCCCAGGTCAAGGCACAGCTGCGTAAAAGCTACTACACCGAAAAAAAGCAGAACTGGAACGCCATGATGGCGAAATCATCCTTCCGGGATGAACTGAACCCGGAAGCTCCCAAGTACCAGCGGGAAGCAAAAGCAGAGGAGCAGATTCTGGCGTATCTGTTCCTGCATCCGGACTTGCTGCCGGAGGTGGAAAAGCGTTTAAAGCCGGAGCATTTCTTCACCAGTCTGCACCGGAAAATCTATGAGATTTTCTGTGAGCGCATGCCGGAAACAGACACCTTTTCCGTTTCCATGTTCCGGGACGCATGCTCGGATGCGGAAATGGGCAGAATAACAGGAATCATGGCACACAATGCGGAGGTGGCTCTGACGGCGGATACCCTGAACGACTGCATCCGTCTGCTGCTCCAGGCAAAGGAACACGAAAAAATCAATGCAGATCAACTTTCTGACGATGATCTGCTTTCCATAGTCAATCAAGCCAGAAACAAAAACTAGGAGGACTCATTATGGCAGAAAAAAATGAAAGCATCGATGCGCTGATCGAACGTGCAAAGGCAAGCGGCAAGCTGTCCACACGGGAGTTGAACGACGCATTCGAGCGTTTTGATCTGGATGCGGAGCAGATCGATAGCTTCTACGAAACCTGCATCAACAACAACATCGAGATCGTAGAGGATTTCATGCCGGATACAGATTTGAAGCTGGGGCTGGATTCGGATCTGAGCGATGACCTGGAGATGGCGCTTTCCACAGAGGGCATCGCCATTGACGATCCGGTGAAGATCTACTTAAAGGAAATCGGCCGGGTGCCCCTGCTGTCCGCCGAGGAGGAAATCGAGCTGGCACAGCGCATGTCCAAGGGGGACTCCTATGCAAAGAAGCGCCTGTCCGAAGCCAATTTGCGTCTGGTTGTCAGCATTGCAAAGAAGTATGTGGGCAGAGGCATGCAGTTTCTGGATCTGATCCAGGAAGGCAACCTGGGTCTGATCAAGGCTGTTGATAAATTTGACTATACCAAGGGATTTAAGTTCTCCACCTATGCAACATGGTGGATCCGTCAAGCTATTACCCGTGCCATTGCGGATCAGGCACGAACCATCCGTATTCCGGTGCACATGGTGGAAACCATCACCAAGGTCAAAAAGATCATCAGTCAGCTGCTGCACGAAACCGGTCACGAGCCTACAGCGGATGAGATTGCAGAACGGCTGGAAATGCCCGTTGAGAAGGTGCGGGAGATCATGCGGATCGCTCAGGATCCCGTATCCCTGGAAACTCCCATCGGCGAGGAGGAGGACAGCCATCTGGGTGATTTCATCCCGGACGATGACGCACCGGCGCCGGCGGAAGCCGCCTCTCTGATCCTGCTGAAGGAGCAGCTCAATGAGGTGCTTTCCACCCTGACCGAGCGGGAGGCAAAGGTGCTGAAGCTCCGGTTCGGTCTGGAGGACGGACGCTCCCGAACCTTGGAAGAAGTGGGACGGGAATTTGAAGTCACCAGAGAGCGGATCCGTCAGATCGAAGCAAAGGCACTGCGGAAGCTGCGTCACCCCAGCCGCAGCAAAAAGGTCAAGGATTTTCTGGATTAACACAAAAGCAGCCCCGGCAGACTGTAAAGTCCCCGGGGCTGTTTGTATGACAGATCATAAGGAGGATATCATGCTTTTTACGGGCATCAGCAAAACTTTTTCCACAGAACAGGAACAGCAATATGCAGCCATTGGTGCATTCTGGGATGAACTGGCTACCATATACGGCAGAGAGCAGCTACAGGGACTGGGATATCACTGGACAGCCAAAAGCATTGAATATGTAATCGGGCTGAAACAGGGTGAGATTCCCGGCGCAAATTGTACGGTGACTCTGCCGGATCAGCACTGGCAGTATGCCACAGGCAGAACCGAGCAGCTTGGCATGCTCTATGCCCGGATCTATCAAAAGGGTGCCTTGCTTTATGAGATTGAAACATTCGACGATTCCGGCAACTGCTGCATCGCCTATTACAGGTAGGACAGCTCTATCTTACTGGTTCTAACGATCCCACAGGCTGCGATAGATCCGGATCACATCCGCCTTCGTCACCGGTTTCATGGTGTTCGCCGGACTGCCGCTGGCAATGGCGTCCTCCGCCATTTTGTCCATGGCACTGAAAAATGCCGTCCGGTCAATTCCATATTCCTCCAGAGTTGGCACTTGGCAAGTCTTGCACAACTCTCTGACCGCACCGATCAGTGCCTCTGCCGCCTGGGGATCCGGCGTTGCGGTATCTGCCGCACCGATGGCTCTTGCAAGGGCGGCAAACCCGGGATAATCCCCCTCCAGTGCAAAGTCCAGACATTTTTCCAGCAGCATTGCATTGGAAATGCCGTGGGGCACATGGAACAGGGCGCCGATGGGGCGGCTCATGCCATGCACCAGGGTCACGGAGGCATTGTTGATGGCCATGCCTGCCTCCAGGGCTGCAATCACCATTTCACTGCGTGCAGTCAGATCCGAACCGTTGCTGTATGCTGTCGGAAGATACCGGAAAATCCGCTTCACCGCCGCCAACGCCACTGTATCCGTCAAGGGTTGTCGCTTCCGGGAGGTGTAGGACTCAATGGCATGGGTCAGCGCATCCAAACCCGTCGCAGCAGTAATGCGCTTTGGGGCGGATACACTCAACGCCGGATCCACCACTGCCAGTTGAGGCACCAGAACCTGCCCCTTCAGCAGCATCTTGATTCCCTGCTCACTGTCGGTGATTACAGTAAACTGTGTGGCTTCTGAGCCGGTGCCGGCGGTGGTGGGAATTGCTGCCATAGGCGGCAGCTTGCCACTGATCTCCTTGCCCATGTAATCGGTGATACTGCCGCCGCAGGCTGCCAGCACTGCAATGGCCTTCATGGCATCCAGAGGACTGCCGCCCCCGATGCCGATCAGAAAATCGCAGCCATGATCCCGGTAAGCAGCGGTACCCGCTTCGATCATCCGATCCGTAGGCTCATCGGTGATCCCGGTAAATACCGTGTACTGCACACCCTGTGCCTCCAGCAATCCCGTCAGGCTTTGAAAACAAGGCAGGGTCACCACGATCTGCCCGGTCACGATCAAAGCGTGGGTACCCATGCTGCCCAGCAATGGGGCTGCTGCCTCCAGTGCCCCGGAGCCGGTCAGAATCTGCCGGGGCACGATAAATGCTCTGCTCATCGTACATCCTCTCCTATTCGGCATCCGCCTTCAGTACGGCGTTCAGCATCACGGATGCGCCCTCGGTGCAATGCTCCGGTGAAGAATACTCCGGCTCACAGTGGGACAAGCCGTCCTTGGACTGTACAAAAATCATGGTAGTGGGCAGCATATAGGAGGCAAACTGTGCGTCATGTCCTGCACCGGAGTGAATGTACTGATGGCTGACACCCAGTTCCTCTGCGGCAGCCTTCACATAGCCAACCAGTTTCTTGTCCCAGTATACCGTATCCCGATTCCATGCCTTCTCCACCTTGCAGGTACAGCCTGCCCAGGTCTTATCGGCACATCCCTTTACAATGGCGAGTACCTGTTCCAGTACCTTGGGATCCTCATGCCGGGCATCGAAGGAAAAATCAAAGTAATCTGGCACACAGGTATGTACACAGGGGTGGCACACCACTTCACCGGTGGTGTATACCAGTTCCGGATATCCCAGCTTATCGATTTCCTCATGGAGGTAGCACAGTGCCAGGGATGCGGCAAGGAATGCATCCCGCCGCTTGGGCATGGGGAAAGTGCCTGCATGGGTGGTCTGTCCGTAAAATTTCAGCCGGTAGTTGAACATGCCCAGCACACAGTCCACCACGCCGATATCCTTGCCGTTGTCCTCCAGAATGGGACCCTGCTCAATGTGGGTCTCAAACATATACAGATACCGGTCCGGAGACAGCCGGTACTTTTTGTCCCCCTTGAATCCGGATGCATCCAGCGCCTGACCAAAGGTCTTGGAGCCATCCAGAATGCTCTTGGAGGCCATCATATCCTCGTAACGGAACTTTGCCCGGATATCCTCCGGCAGGTAATCATAGCACACGATGCCGGAGCACATCATAGCCGGGAGATACAGGGAACCCTCCTCGTTGGTCCAGATCATGGCAGTCAGGGGATGCTTGTGGGGAATCTTCTCCGCCGCCACCGTTTCCAGCACCTCCATGGCGCTCATAACACCCAGAATACCGTCATAGTTACCGCCGTTCTTCACGGAATCACAGTGGGATGCCATGATGATCCGCTTGGCATCCGGAGCACTGCCCGGCAGCGTTGCGTAGATATTCGCCACATCATCGATCTCGATCTCCGCCCCGATGGCCTTCATGCGCCGGATAAATTCATTGCGTGCCTGGATTGCTTCCGGGGACAGGGAATACCGGGTGATGCCCCCGTGCCCTGCATCGCCGAATTTGCTGAATGTGCGGATCTTGTCGGTCATTCTTTCCTTGCTGCATACATACATACTGATTACCATCCTTTCCGGCTTGCCAGGGTTTCATGGCTCTGGCATTCGTGTTACTTTTCCTACTTCCGCAGCTCCGGCGGCTTCAAACAATCCGCCAGCAGCTGTGCCACTTCGTTTCTTCCCACAAAATACGGAATCTCCCCTGTAGGTGCATCCAACAGCACCAAAAACTGATCGCCCCAGTCGTGGAGGGAAATGCCCTGCACCTGCTTCTCCTGCCGCAGGCGCCCCAGGCATTCATTGACCCGGACAAATCCGTACAACCACTTGTCCCAGGGCACCGGAAAGGGAAGCTTTCCGGCAAATCCGGCGCTCAGTTCCAGTTCCACCGGCAGCTCGGACAATCCGCAGGGCTGCTCAAACTGCGCATGCATCACCAACCGAAACCGATTGGTCTCGATCAGCTGCGCCAGGGGAATCCGTTCTGCATGCTGATAACTTTTCGGAGACATAGCATCCCCTCCTTATAACATGGTCTGATCCACCTGGGTCAGAACCTGATCCATTTTTTCCATTTCCTCACGAAGCTGTGTCTCTGTAATAATCAGGGGCGGAGAAACAAAGAGCATATTCTCGTGGGAGTAGGTCATAAAGCCCTTGGCACGAAGCATGCCGATGATCTTCCCCATAATCCCCTCCGGATCCTTTCCATAGGGCACCAGAGGCTCCCGGGTTCCCTTGTCCTTTACCAGCTCAATGGAGGAGAACAGCCCGATGTACCGCACATCTCCTACACAGGGATGGGTTTCCTTCAACTGCTCCAGCAGCTCTCCCAGCACCTTGCCGACTGCGTTCACATTGTCCAGGATCTTTGCCTCGTCGTAGTATTCCAGGCAGGCTACCCCTGCTGCACAAGCCAGCGGATGCCCCGAATAGGTCAAACCGCAGGACAGCAGATGGTCATCAAAGTACGCGGCAATTTCCTTGCTGACGCAGACGCCGCCCAGCTGTACATAGCCGCAGGTGATGCCCTTTGCAAAGGACACAATGTCCGGCTTGACATCGAAATGCTCAAAGGCGAACAGCTTGCCGGTTCTGCCAAAGCCAGCCATCACTTCATCGCAGATCATCATGATCCCGAACTCATCACAGATCTTCCGCACCCCCGGCAGATAGCCCTTGGGGGGAATGATGACTCCGTTGGAACCGGTAATGGTCTCCATTACAATGGCAGCCACGCTGTCCGGCCCCTCGTAGCAGATCTGCTCCCGCAGCTTTCCCACATAGTAGGCGGAAGCCGCCTCCTCGCTTTCAAAGGGGAGCTGTTCCCGGTACAGATAAGGATCAAAGAATTTTACGAAGCCCGGAATGCCCGGCTCCAGAGGATACCGCCGGGGCTCGCCGGTCAGATTGCCTGCCCCAAAGGTGGAGCCGTGATAGGAACGGTACCGGGAGAAGATCTTATTTCTGCCAGTGTACATCCGGGCGATCTTAATGGCATTTTCGTTGGCATCTGCACCTCCGTTGGTGAAGAACACCTTGCCCATATTGTCCGGCATCCGGTCGATTACCATTTTCGCCAGCAGGCTCCGGGACTCTACCGCATAGCTGGGGGCCATATAACAGAACTGCTCTGCCTGCTCCTTGATGGCATCGATGATCCGCCGGTTGCCGTGTCCCACATTCAGGTTCACTAGCTGGGAGGACATATCCGTGTACCGGTTGCCTTCATAATCCCAGATATAGATCCCCTCCGCCTTTTCCACCGGGATCGGGTTGATGGATCCCTGCTTTGACCAGGACTGCAGATTGTACCGCTTGTGATACGCCTTGACCTGTTCCCCGCTGAGTTTTCCCATAATACTCATCCTTTCCTTTATACAGCGCCCAGCATTTCCATAATGCAAAACGCCAGCATGTAATTCATTTTGTCCGTATCCCGCAATTCCGTTTGCAGGATCTCCCGGATCATTTTCATTTTGTAATTCACCGTATTCCGGTGAAAGTTCAGCTTCTGTGCCACCTGCTGCACACTGCCGTTGCTGTCCAGATAAACCCGCAAGGTCTGTACATAATCCGTGTTGTTCTTCCGGTCATATTCCATCAGCACTCCCAGGGTAGACTTCACATAATCCGACAGAATGGAAGTATCCCGCACGCCGAACAGCACCTTATAGATCCCCAGATCCGCATATTCCATGCAAGGTACTCTGCGCTGGCATGCCACCGTCAAAGCGGATACCGCCTCGCTGTACAGCTCCGGCACCTTTCCCCAGCCCTCCTCCACGGTACTGATGCCGGCAAAGAGGCTGTCCTGCTTGTCCAGCAATCGCTGAATGGCTGTGTACAGCCGTTTCATCTCCGCCGGGGAGGATTTCTGCCGCACCAGGATCAGATTGTTTTCCTGTTGAAACACACAGGCTGGATAGGCGGATTTTTTTAAGATCCGTCCCATGGAGAAGCTGTACTGCTTCCATAGATCCGAAAGCTTCCGGATCTTTCGGGTGGTTTTCAGCCGCAGTGCCATGATGGTGTAGCTGCTCTCGTTGTGAAAACCGCTGCGCAGCATTGCCGTCCGGTATCCATCCTCCTTTTCCGGCGAAAAGATCAGATTCCGGAAGGCGGCTGCCACACTGGTTTCGATCTCCTCGCTGCTGACGATCCGGTGGCAGAAATCATAGGTCACATCAATGATATGCTCCTCCCAGGGAATCGTGAACAACGGGAAGGCATTCTGCTCACAGTACACGATCACCTGGGGCGGAATGGAGGTGATATAGGGTCCCAGATTCACCACCAGACCTACCGCTCCGTGCTCCCGCAGGTTCACCACAAAGTCCAGGAGCCAGTCCACACCCCGCTGCCGGATGCCGGTGGTAAACACCAGCTCATTGCCGTGGATAAACCCCGTCACCTCCGGATCCTCGATCATATGCACCCACCGAACCGGATTATCCAGTCCGTCCCGGCCGGCAATCAGCCGCAGCTGATAGCTCTTTTCCGTATTTTCACAAAGTCTTGACAGCGAGATCGGCATAAAGCTCCCTCCCTTGCGTTCTGTTATGGCTTCGGGATCCGGCGGCTGACGCCGATGGCACCCATGGGGCACACCAACCGGCACAGATGGCATCCCACACAGCGTGCAGCATCCAGAACCGGTTTCCCCTTCCGCAGAGTGATTGCCTGGTGCCCGCCGTCCTCACAGCTGATGCAGCATCTGCCGCAGCCGATACATCGGGACTGGTCAAACTTGGGATACACCAAGGTGCTCCGGTTCAGCTGCTCCGCCGGAACAATCTTGCCCACTCCGGCACCTACCAGCTGCTCCACATTGGCAAAACCCTTGCCTTCCAGGTAATCCGCCAGTCCGTACAACAGATCCTCAATGATCCGGTACCCGTACTGCATCACAGCGGTGGTAATCTGTAAATTGCCACAGCCCAGCGCCAAAAATTCCGCTGCATCCTGCCAGGTTTCAATGCCGCCCATGCCGCTGATGGGCACCCCCTTCAGCCGGTCACAGGATGCCATATCATATATGAACCGCAGAGCAATGGGCTTGACCGCCTTGCCGGAATAACCGGACACTGCGGATCTGCCGTCCACCTGTGGCAGGGATGCCATACTGTCCAGATCCACCCCGGTAATGCTCTTGACGGTGTTGATGGCGGCAAGTCCATCCGCCCCCGCTTCCACAGCGGCAATAGCCGGAAGCTCCATGTGCGCCAGATTCGGTGTCATTTTCGCCAGGATCGGCAGCCGGGTACCTTTCCGCACTGCTGCGGTGTATGCCCGAACCAGCTCCAGATCCTGCCCCACATCGGAGCCAAGCCCGTTGCCGCACATCTGGGGACAGGAAAAATTGCATTCGATGATATCCGCCCCCGCCTGCTCCGAGCGCCTTGCAAGCTCCGTCCACTCCGCCTCGTTTCTGCCCATAATGGAGGAAACGATGACCTTTTCCGGGAATGCCTCCTTCAGTCGCCGCAGGGTCTCGAAGTTTTCTTCCGGATCATGATCCGAAATCTGCTCCAGGTTCCGGAATCCCACAAAGGGAGTATCCTCCTTGCCGATGGCATCGAACCGGGGAGAAACCTCCTGGGGGATGAACAGACCGATGGTTTTGAACACCACCCCTGCCCAGCCCATGGACAGCGCCCTTGCGCACATGTCATAGCCGCTTGCCACTACAGAGGAGGACAGAAAAAATGGATTTTCACAAGGAACGCCAAGAAAATCTGTCGCCAGCCTGTTCAGATCCGGCTTGGCACGCCGCTTCGGCAGGGCTGCCGCCGTCTGCCGGATCCGCAGCGGAAAATCATAATGCCGACACGCCTGTTCACAGGCACCATCGCAGGAAGCACATCCTGTCCCATCCACCTTCCAGACAGCCCCGGCAGGGTTCCCGAACCGAATCGACCGGAGCATACCCGCCGGGTCATAGCCCTTGGAACAAGCGGCGGTACAGGCAGCGTCCCCGCACAGCAGGCATCTTGCCGCCTCATTGCAGATATTCAGCATGGAGCTCCTCTCCTTTCCGTTTGATTGATTATATCGGTCAGATACGGCTGCGCTTTACAAACCTGCCCCAGCCACGTTCTCCGACAAATTCTCCGTCCCGGTACACCAGTCTGCCCCGGGAATAGGTTGCGATGGGGTAGCCATGCAGGCTGACGCCCTCCCAGATGGTATGATCGCAGTCAGAATGCATTTTGTCGTTGGTAATGGTGAAATCCAGCTCCGGGTCGTAGATCACAAGATCTGCATCCTTCCCCACTTCCACTGCACCCTTGTCCTTGCATCCGAAGATCCGTGCCGGGTTGGCGGCGCAAAGCTCCACTGCCTTTTCAAAGGTAATCTTTCCGGCATTGGCTGCTGCCAGCATGTAGGGATACATGTTCTCGATTCCGGCACAGCCGTTGGGCACCTTGGTGAAGTCGTCCTTGCCCCAATCCTTCTCATAGCTCTGGAAGGGACAGTGATCCGTTGCCAGGGTGGAGATCACGCCGGTGTTGATGGCATTCCACAGCGCCTGCCGGCTTTCCTCCCCCTTCATGGGCGGGGAACAGATAAAGTTTCTGCCGTCCGGCCGCTTGTACACCTCACTGGTAAACTCCAGATACTGCGGACAGGTTTCTGCGTAGATCTCATAGCCCTCCTGCTGTGCCTTTGTCACTGCCTCCACACCCTGCTTATTGGCAAGATGCACAATGTACAACGGCGCATCCAACGACTTTGCCCACTGAATGGCACGCATATCCGCTTCCGCCTCTACAAATTCCGGTCGGGACAAGTAGTGATACCAGGCATCGGTCTTGCCCTCCGCCAGGAATTCCTTTGTCCGGGCGGCGATGATATCACGGTTCTCCGCATGCACCTCGATCAGCGCATTGCAGCTTTTCGCCTTTTCCAGCACCTGATAGAACACGCCGTCATCCACGCCGAAGTCATATACCATGAACACCTTGAAGGTGGGTACTCCGTATGCCACTGCCTCCGCCATAGTATCCAGCAGTCCCCCGGATACATCCTTCACTGCCACATGAAACCCGTAGTCCACTGCCGCATCCGGCGCACACATGGCGTCCCGGCGCTTGATAGTATCCACCATGGACTCACCGAAATCCTGCATGGCAAAGTCAAACACAGTGGTCGTACCGCCGCAGGCAGCTGCCCGGGTTCCGGCAAAATAATCGTCTGAGGAAATGGTGCCTCCAAAGGGCATTGCCAGGTGGGTATGTCCGTCAATGGCACCGGGCAGCACCAGCTTTCCGGCTGCGTCCACCACCTCTTTGGCTTCTGCGGGGATGCTTGCAGCGATCTCCACGATCTTTCCGTCCTGTACGCCCACATCCGCCTTGTACATGCCGGACGGGGTTACCACCGTACCATTTTTAATAATCAGATCCATATGAGTACCTCCTTTGTACAATGCAATTGGTTTTTGCCTGTACAGCGGAACCAGTACTTTGATTCCGCTGTACAGACAGCCTTTCCGAAGAAAGGCATGTCTGTGAAGGAGAAAACGGAGTTCCGGTTACTTCTTTTTGTACACCAGTACCAGACCGGAGCGCTGGTAAACCTGCGCCACCTCCAGCAGATCCATGCCGCCGGCGTCAGCGTTAATCAGGTTGGATACCCAGGTTACGCCGAAGTCCACAGTACCGTTGTAAACAGCAGTTGTTTCGGAGATATCGCCGCCGCCGGATACGATGGTCACATCCAGACCGACTTCGTCATAATAGCCCTTCGCCTTTGCCACATAGTAGCCCATAAACTGTGCCTGAGGCAGCCATTTAAGCTGTACGGACACGGCGGATTTCTCCACTGCTCCGTCCTTATCCTTGTCGTAGGTGAGATAATCCGTAGAACGGATATCGTCCAGAGTCAGAGACTGGAGCTTTTCCTTGGCGGAGGCATCCTCCAGAATGATATACTTCTTTGCCAGATCCAGAGTCTGCTGCATTGCCTCATCCTGCATCTGTCCCACCTTGTCGGCAGATACTGTATTGCCCTTCATATCCGTGGTAACCAGCTTTGCCACTTCCTTTGCCATGTACGCCTGGTGATCGGCGGATACGGAGGAACCAGCCTCAAAAACGATCTGTGCTGCTTCGTCCGGATGCTCGCAGGCGTAATACCAGCCCTTCATGGATGCGGATACAAATGCCTTCACCGTATTGGGGTTGGACTGGGCAAATGCCTTGGAACAGAACAGATTGTCCTCCAGCATTGCCACACCCTCATCGTTCATATCGATCGTCGCTACGCTGTCTCCGTAGTTATAGCCGCCGTCATAGCCGTTGACCACCAGTCCCAGCTCGTTGTAGGTCATGGCGGATGCCAGGGTCACAGCGTCTGAATCAAACTGATCCATGGTAAAGTCCTGGGTGATATAATCCGTGGGCAGCCCGTACTTTGTCAGCAATGCCTGGATCTCATACTCATTTCCAAGCCCCCAGTTGCCGATCTTTCCGGCGGCGGAAGCTGCCTTGATGATCTCCTCGGAGGACTCGCCGCCTGCACTGGAAGATGCGGCGGAAGAACCTGTGGCTGCGCTGCCGGGTGCGGACTCACTGCTTTGTGCCGTACCGCAGGCTGTCAGCTGTACCATTGCCAGTACAGCAACCAAAGCGAATGCAGATGTTTTCCTGTGTTTCATAATGATCTTCCTTTCTGTTTTTTATGGTATGTATAACACGGGAAGTTAACCCTTCCTGCGCTTCAGAATGAAATGCTCTGCCAGCATCAGAATCGCATACATGCTGATTCCGATCAGACAGGCGACCGCAATGTATGCCCATGCGGTGGGATACTGTCCCTTCACAATGTTCTCCCGGATCTGTCTGCCTACGCCTACTGTATCCTCTGCGAAATACTCGCTGACCAGTGCGCCGATGACGCTGGCAGGTACGCTGACCTTCAGTGCCGTAAATACATAGGGCACACTGTTTGGCAGCCGCAGCTTTGCAAACACGGTGGTATGCCTTGCTGCATAGGTTTTCATCAGATCCTCTGAAAATGGCTTCAGCTCTGTCAGCCCCCGGAAGGCATTCACACTCATGGAGGCGGTACAGAAAATTGTCACCACCAGGATCTTGGCAAAGGTGCTTCGTGTGCTGACGTCATTGCTGAAATCCCGGGTCCAGTTGTTGATGACCGGTGCCAATGCCACAATGGGAATGGCGTTGAAGGCGGAGACGATGGTCAATCCCCCCGCACCCCATTTGGGAAAGATGGTTGCGATCACTGCGATGCCGTAGCCCAGCAGGGATCCCAGCAGTAAGCCTCCCAACGCCACCGTTAAGGTAATCTCCACATGCTGCCCGATGGCGGCGGTGTTCTGGGAAATGATCTCCCCGATCCGAGTAGGCAGCGGCAGAGTGATGGTATCCGTCCCTAGCAGCTTATGCAGCACCTGGGTCTGCCAGAGGATCACCAGCAGCACTGCCACTCCCAGGGGCAAAAGCACATTGGGTGCCATGTGCGCCAGTCGCTTCAATTGTTTCATGTCTGCCACCCCCTCAGCTCTTTCGCTTGTACGGACAAATCAGTTTTTCCAGCAGACCCATCAGATAAAAGCTCAGAATGCCAATCACTGCACTGATGAGAACAATGTCCCAGAACACCAGTCTGGACATGCCCCCCTTCAGGGACTGGGAAAGCATACAGCCAAGACCGTTGCCTCCCTGGAGCGTATCCACCAGAATAGATGCCGTAATCGCCATGGGTGCGGAGATCTTCAGCCCCGTAAAGAAATACGGGATGCTGGAGGGAATGATGGTCTTGATGTAGTGCTGGAATTTGCTTGCCGCATAGCTGTACATCAACTCGTGCTTCTCCTTTTCCACCGCCTTGAACCCTGCCAGGGTATTGGTGGAAACCGGATAAAAGGTCAGAATCGCAGCGATCACGATCCGGGACGTGTTGATATCCCCCGTGATTGCCAGAATGATGGGCGCCATGCCCAGGATCGGGATCATCTGAATGATCATCAGATACGGGAATGCGATCTTCTCCACGATCCCCGACAGATTCATCAGCAGCGCCAGCAGGTACCCCAGCACGGTGCCGATCAGAAAGCCGATCGCCGCCCGGGACAGGGTCTCCGCACAGCTGTTGCCGATCAGCTGTATCATGGTCATCTGCCCGGTGATCATCTTATCGCTGAAAAAGGAACCGATGATCTGCCACAGATGAGGCAGTACGTTCAAAGGCGTCCGCTTGGTTTGCGCCACATAATACGCAAAGCCTTCCCAGATCGCCGCAATGCCCAGCACCCACACCAGAGTCACCATAGTGCCGGAGCGGAAAAATCGCTTGAGCCGTTTCATATTCCTCACTTCCTGTATCGGTTTTTGTTATACACCCTCAAAGCTGTTTCTGACCTTTGCCACCAGGGCGGTAAATTCGGGTGTTTCCTTCATTTCCATGGTTCTGGGACGGGGCAGATCAATATTCACCACTGCGGACAGCCGCCCCGGATGGGGAGACAGTACGCATACCCTGTCGGACAGGAACACAGATTCCTGAATGTTGTGGGTTACGAAAATAATGGTCTTGTTGGTTTTCCGCCAGATCCGCAGCAGATCCACATGGAGTTTTTCTCTCGTAAATTCATCCAATGCGGAAAAGGGCTCGTCCATCAACAGGATCTCCGGCCGGATCGCCAGGGCTCTTGCAATGCCCACTCTCTGCTGCATGCCGCCGCTGAGCTGCCGGGGATAATGATCCGCAAAATCCGTCAGTCCCACGAGCTTGAGCATCTTATCCGCCCGCTCGATCCGATCTGCCTTGGGCACCTTCATGATCTCCAGAGGCAGCATGACGTTTTTCCGGACGGTGCGCCAGTCATACAGCACTGCACTCTGGAACACCATGCCGTACCGCTGCTTGAGCCGTGCCGCCCGGGGCGTTTCCCCGCCAATTTGTACTGTGCCGGAGGTAGGCTGCAGCAGATCTGCAATGATCCGCAGCAGGGTGGTCTTGCCGCAGCCGGAAGGCCCCAGCAGGGAAACAAATTCTCCCTTCTGGATATCCAGCGATACGCTGGTCAAGGCTGTCACATCCTTTCCGTCCGCATTCTGATATACCATACCCACCTGATCCAGCATGATCTCCACGTTGTTTTCCGCAGACGGCAGGGTTTTTTCAAGCTCCATCGTTGCCATAACGCATCCTCCCTTTCCGGTGATCGGCGCATTCACGCCGTTGGCAGTATCCCACAGGCTTTGTGCGGAACTACCTAAAACAAAAACAGGAGCAGCGGCATTCATCTTTGAGCGCCGTTGCTCCTGTTTGGTTTTTACTATGGCTTTATTATAGCAAAGGGCGTTTCTGCTGTCAACACACTCGCAGAATTTTAGATTTTCTATGCAACTTCCTTAAAATCTATGGGGCTCCATTGTGCACTTTACTACTCTCTGTGCTTTCGCCCAATATAATTCTTGTGCTGCAAAAGAAATGCTGTGTGCCAGAGCACAAAAACCGCTCATTTTTTCCGGAAAACAAAAAAGCTCCGTTCCGCATAAACCATGCAGAACGGAGCTTTTCGACTGACGTCTTACTTATTCCGAGGCAGAACATGTACCAGACCCTTGGCAATGGCTGTGCCAAGCACCAGGCAAACCCCGGCTTCAATCAGCGCATTGCCGGTCACCAGCAGCCCGATGGCACCTGCCACCGTATCCGTACCCAGCAAAGCGGTAATACTGTTATAAAACAGCAACAAAAACAGACCAACGAACCCGACCGTATTCAGCACTGCACCGCTGAGGCATGAAACCGCAAAGGGCAGAATGCCGTTTTTGGTGGCTTTGCACATGCCCTTGTAGATCATCCCTGCCAACAGTCCCATCAGCACACGGGGCACCATGCACAGCAGGAACGTGAACACCGGATTGATACTCATCATGGCTGTGCCAAAGGTGTCCAGACCGAAGCACTGAATAAAGCTGGTGATGCCGAACACAGCACCCAGCAGAGCGCCTCCCCTGGGACCTGTGACCACGGCGCCGATGACTACCGGGATCATGATAAAGGTGATGGACACTGCCCCCACCTTCAGGTAGCCGATGGGTGTAAACGCCATCAGCACGATGACCGCCGCCAGCATCGCCAGCACTGTGAGCCGCTTTACGTCCAGCTTTTGTGCGCCGGAGTTCTTGATTGTTTCTTCCATTTCAAATTCCTCCTACTGCCGCCCCATCTGTATGGGTGCAGCGTATTATTCGGACTTGGAATTCAGTTTGTAGAGCATATACAACCCGTCGGACAGCAGATCCGTGTCCAGTACGATGCCCTCTGTTTTGCAATAGGGCAGAATCAGCTCCGCCATGCCGCCGGTGGCAACCACGGTTGCCTCCTGTCCCAGCACGCTGCGGTACCGTTCGATCATACCGTCCATCATGGAAGCATTGCCAAGGATCACACCGGAGCGCATCGAATCAATTGTATTCGTGCCGATGATCACGTCGTGGAATGCATCCGGATCAATGTGGGGCAGCTGTGCAGTGGCTGTAGAAAGGGCATGCAGAGATACCTGCACGCCGGGGAAAATAGAGCCCCCCAGAAACGCACCGCTTGCATCCAGCGCAGAAATGGTTGTGGCAGTGCCCAGATCAAAAATGATACAGGGCATGGGATAGCGCCGCTTGGCAGCTACCGCACCGCAGACCAGATCCGCCCCCACTACGCCGGGATTGTCCAGCTTGATATTCAGACCGGTTTTGATGCCGGAGGAAACCACATAAACCCGACAGCTGCACACCCGGTCAATGGCACGGCGCAGCACGCCGACCAACTGGGGAACCACTGTCGAAAGAATCGCACCCTCGAAGGATGCGGACTCGCAGCCGTACAGACGGAACAGGTTCATCATATCCACAGCATACTCATCCTCCATTTTGGAAGCTTGTGTTGCCATACGGGATGTGAACAAACGCTGCTCCTGGTCGTACACGCTCAGTACAATATTGGTATTCCCTACATCAACAGTCAGTATCATAGCTTGGTTTCACCCTCCTGAATTTTCGTCCACCCTTAGTATACACACAAATGCTCCAAAAGTCAAGGTGATACCGCACAATCCCACTATACCCGATCCATTTCTGTTTTCAGACGGCGAATGATCTTTTTTTCCAGCCGTGAGATGTAAGACTGGGAGATGCCAATCTCGTCCGCCACCTCCTTCTGGGTCTTTTCCCGTCCTCCCAGCAATCCGAACCGCATCTGCATGATCCGCTTCTCCCGTGGCTCCAGACCATCCACCGCCTGCCGCAGCACGGACTTTTCCGCTTCTGCTTCAATGCCCCGGTTCACAATGTCCTCATCCGTGCCCAGTACATCCGACAGCAGTAGCTCGTTGCCGTCCCAGTCAATGTTCAGTGGCTCATCAATGGAGATCTCTGACCGGTACTGGGAGGTTTTTCGCAGAAACATCAAAATCTCATTTTCGATGCACCGGGAAGCATAAGTCGCCAGCTTGATATTCTTCTCCGGGCAGAAGGTGTTCACTGCCTTGATAAGCCCGATGGTACCGATGGAAATCAGATCCTCGATGCCGATGCCGGTGGATTCAAATTTTTTTGCTATATACACCACCAGCCGCAGATTATGCACGATCAGCGTCTGTCTTGCGGATTCCGCATCCCCCGTCCCGAGCCGTGCAAAGGCTTCCGCCTCCGCTTCCTTGCTCAGGGGCGGCGGCAGCGTATCCGAGCCGTTGATATAATACACGCCGCCCCGCCCTGTCAGCCATTGTACAAGTCGCCTGTAAAGATTCCCGATCATACCGTTCCCTCCCATATCAATCAGCGCACCCGGCGCTGTCAGATCAGCAATTTCGGATTGAAAATGGCGCCATCCCGCTCCTGCTGGATGCCGATCAAAGCATCCACCGGCTTGCGCGCACCGGAGCACGCCTCACAGATCAGCACCTCGTCCGGTGCAAACACCGGCACTACGCCACTGCCCGTGACCGTAGCACAGGGGATCAGCCGCATGCCCTTGCAGTGCATTGCCATGGCGGCATAAGCCGCCGGATCCGTCAAGTTTCCCTCTAACTGCACCAGCTGTTCCAGTTCAGCGCCCCCACAAAGGATCACCGGCTTGCCGGACAACCGATCCATCAGCAGATTCCCCGAATCCGCCAGTGCCTCCATGCCAATGACCCGTGGACCGTATCGAATCACCACCCGGTAGTGTCCCTGGGTCATTGTGCTGCGATCCACCAGGAACCGGATGCCGCAGGTCAGAGCATATGCCGCCACCGTACAGATCAGCAGACAGGCAGGGGAAAAATCCAGGTACAGGCTTGCATTGTTGAACGCCATTCCCACCGGCCGCCGCCAAAGGGATACCGCCAGCATCGCCCCTCCGAACCCCATGCTCACCACAAAAAAGCACACCACATCCCGCAGCCGCATGCGCCGCCCGAAGCAGATCCACACCACCGGCACCCCCATAGCAAACCGCAGCAGGGTACACAACGCCCAGTGCATGGGGGGCAGGAAAATGGTCAATGCGCAAAGGCTGCCCACTGCCGCTGCTGCAATACACCGCTTCCGCCCACAGGGCAGGTGCATCAGCCTGCCGGTTGCCAGGAGCAAAAAGTAGTTCACATACAGATTCAGGATCAGCAGCACATCCACATATATGTACATTACCATCACCAGTTTCATTATACCCGTTGTCCCGGGCAAAACATGTCGATTGGGGTGCAGGGCAAAAAAATTCGGCACACTGCAAAAGCAGCATGCCGAGGAAGGGTCGATTGGGAACACCGCACAAAGCTTGTACGGCAGGCATTGCCTTAGGTTTTGTCGGAGATGAATGCCAGAAACGCCTTGTACGCCATATACACGTCGATCTTTGCAACCACTTCCATGGGTGCGTGCATGGACATGACCGGAACCCCCACATCAATGGTGTCCACATCCATGTTGGCAATATACAGCGCAACGGTTCCGCCGCCACCCATGTCCACCTTGCCAAGCTCTCCGGTCTGCCAGATGATCTGGTTCTCGTCCATCAGATTCCGGATGGTAGCCACAAATTCCGCAGAAGCGTCCGATGTACCGGATTTGCCCCGGGCGCCGGTGAACTTGGTCACCACAACACCGTAGTTTAAGAATGCAGCATTCCGGGGATCCAGCACATCCGGGAAGGTGGGATCAAAGGCTGCGTTTACATCCGCCGACAGACACCGGGAATGGGACAGCACCGTCCGTGCCTCCTGGCCGAAGGCTGCTGCCAGATCTGCAATGAAGTATTGCAGATAGGAGGAGCAAAGCCCCGTGTTGCCGTCACTGCCGGTTTCCTCCTTATCCGTCAGCACCAGCACAGAGGTATACCTGGGATCCTTGCAGTCCGCTGTTGCCATCAGTGCGGTATAAGCGCACACCCGGTCATCATGACCGTAGGAGCCGATCATGCTCCGGTCAAAGCCCACATCCCGTGCCTTGCTCACCGGCACAGCCTCCAGCTCTGCGGACAGAAAATCCGCTTCGGTGATGCCATACTTCTCATACAGAATATGGAGAATATTCAGCTTGACTGCACTGCTTTCCTCCCCATCCAGGAAGGGACGGGAGCCTACCAGCAGATTCAGCTCCTCCCCCTTGACGCCCTGCGCCAGAGGCCGCTTCATCTGCTCCGTTGCCAGGTGGGGCAGCAGATCGCTGACGCAGAATACCGGATCCTGCTCATCCTCTCCGATGTTCACAGTGATTTTGGTGCCGTCCGCCTTGACGATTACCCCATGCAGCGCCATGGGAATGGTAGTCCACTGATATTTCTTGATGCCGCCGTAATAATGGGTCTTGAACAGAGCCAGCTCGTGATCCTCATACAGGGGCACCTGCTTCAGATCCAGCCGGGGGGAGTCAATGTGGGCTGCACAGATCCGCACACCCTTGGCAATGTCCTCTGTTCCGATGATAGCAGCCAGCACTGCCTTGTCCCGGTTGTTCCGGTAGATCTTGTCCCCTGCCTTCAGCTTCATGCCGGTGTGATACTCGGTAAAGCCGTGCTTTTCCAGCAGAGCAATGGCATAAGCATTTGCCTCACGCTCCGTCTTGGCAGCGTCCAGAAACGCCTTGTACTTTTCCGAGAACTTATCGCACTTTTTCAGCTCGCTTTCGCTCATGCGCTTGCAGCCGTGCTCCTTCTGATAAAAAAGTGCCTTTTTCAGTTCCTTTGCGGCATTCTTGCCGCCCTTTTCCTGCTTGTCCTTTGACATATTGCATTCTCCTTTTTGCACACCGGAATAGGCTCCGGTTTATTTGGCGTTATGATAATTAGTATGATAATAATCCCAGATTTTATCCGAGACTTCTTTGGCTACGTCACTGAGATTCTTCAGATTCTTGTTGTTCTTGATGATAAAGTCGGAATGCTGCTTAAAAAAGTTTTCTGTATGCTGTGCCCGCATCCGGCTGTATGCCTGTTCCTCCGTCAGCCCGTCCCGCTGCATGATCCGCTCCAACCGGTTGGACTCCTTTGCCACCACGGAAATGATCAGCTCACAAAAATCATCCGCCCGGCTCTCAAACAGGGTGGGTGCATCCAGCAGGATCAGCTTATGTCCGGTAATGGAGGATAAGCGGATCTGTTTCAAAATTTCGCCCGTAATGTAAGGGTAAGAAATGCTGTTGAGCAGCTCAAGCTTTTTGCTGTCGGTAAAGACGATCTGGGCGAGCTTCTGCCGGTTCAGTTCCCCATCGGGAAGCAGAATATCCTCCTGGAAGCAATCCGTCAGCTCCTGCAGACAGCGGCTGCCCTTTTCCATCACCTGACGGGCAATGGCATCCGCATTGATCACGCTGAAGCCGCTGCGTTCAAAGACCTTGCACACGGTGGTTTTCCCTGCCCCGGTCTGACCGGTCAGCCCCACTACCATCACGCCTTCCAGACTGTTCAACCTCATTCCCCCCTTTCTTTTTGATGCTGCCGCCGTATCAGATACGGGGCGAGAGATGCACGATATCAAATCCTGCTGCCCGGATCAGGCGGTTGTACACTGCCAGTCCGACTCCATCCTTCTGCGGCATCCGCACATACACAGTCTTTGCGCCGATCTGATCCAGTTCCCGCAGACGGGCAAACAACTGCCGGCCCTGCTCGATCGATGTGCCGCCGTAGGTCATATGGGGATAAGGGAACTGCTCCGCATCCCCGTCAAAAATCAATGCATACACCCCGTCCGCCTGCTGCAGGGCAAGAAACTGCCGGAACAGCTCTGGGGAACCCTCCACCAGGGTCACCGCCGCATTGGGCGCATAGTGCTTGTACTTCATACCGGGAGAAGCCACCTTCTCACTGGCGGAAACCTGCCGGAAGATCGCCGGATCAATGACCACATTTGGCACATGCTCCAACAGCATTTCCTTGGTCACAAAGCCCGGCCGGAGGATCCGCACTGTCCGGTCATCGTCAAAGGCGACCACTGTGGACTCCAATCCGCAGCTACACGCACCACCGTCCAGGATCGCCGGGATCCGTCCCTGCATGTCCGCCAGCACATGCTGTGCAGTGGTGGGGCTGGGGTAGCCGGATCGGTTTGCGGAGGGGGCGGCAATGGGCACTCCGGCTATGCGGATCAATGCCTGCGCCACCGGGTGGGAGGGCATCCGCACCCCCACCGTATCCAGTCCCCCGGAGGTTTCCATGGGAATCAGCTCCGATTTCGGCATGATCATGGTCAAGGGTCCCGGCCAGAAGGCATCCGCCAAAGATGCCACCAGTTCCGGCACCCGGCTGACTGCCTGTTCCAGTTCCTCCATACTGCTGATGTGGACGATCAGAGGGTTGTCCATGGGTCTGCCCTTGGCAGCAAACACCTTCGCCACCGCATCCCGGTTGGTGGCGTCCGCCGCAAGTCCATATACTGTTTCCGTGGGCATGCCCACGACCTGTCCTTCCCGGATCAGCCCCGCCGCTTTCTGTAAGCCGGCTTCATCCGGGGTCAAAAGTTCTGTTTCCATCCTTTGCAATGCTCTCTTTCCTATGCTTCTCCCTCAGCCTGCTGCATGGCAAGCTTGGCAGCCTGATCCGCCGTGGCCAGTGCGTCCAGCACCTCATCCAGGTTGCCGTTCATCACATCCTCCAGCCGGTAAATAGTCAACCCGATCCGGTGATCCGTCAGCCGTCCCTGGGGGAAATTGTAGGTGCGGATCCGCTCGGAGCGATCCCCCGTACCTACCTGCATCCGGCGCTGGGAAGCGATCTTGTCCTGCTGCTCCTGCTGCATTCTCTCGTACAGCCGGGAGCGCAGGATCATCATTGCCCGGTCTTTGTTTTTAAACTGACTCCGCTCATCCTGGCACTCCACCACAAGCCCTGTAGGCAAATGGGTGATCCGCACCGCTGACTCTGTTTTATTGATATGCTGTCCACCGGCGCCGCTAGAACGAAATACGTCAATTTTTAAATCTGTAGGATTGATGGCAAGCTCCACCTCGTCCGCCTCCACCAACACCGCCACCGTCACCGTAGAGGTATGGATCCGGCCCTGGGACTCGGTTTCCGGCACACGCTGCACCCGGTGTACACCGCTTTCGTACTTGAGCCGGGAATAGGCACCCTCACCGGTGATGGAAAAGCTGATCTCCTTGAAGCCTCCAAGCTCCGTAGGATTGGCACTGAGCACCTCCTGCTTCCAGCCTCTGGATTCCGCATACATGGTATACATCCGATACAGGGAATTGGCAAACAACGCAGCCTCCTCTCCCCCGGCGCCGCCCCGGATCTCGATGATGACATTCCGGTCGTCGTTGGGATCTTTGGGCAGCAGCAGGATCTTCAGCTGTTCTGCATACTCCGCCAGCTGTTCCTTTTCCGTTTCAAATTCCGCCTGCGCCATCTCCCGCAGCTCCGGATCCTCCGACCCGGCGTCCAGCAGCTCTCTTGCCTCCTGCATGGACTGGGCACTGCGCTTGTATGCCCGGTATTTCTGTACGATGGGTTCCAGGTTCTTATATTCCTTCATCAGCTGTGTGTACACAGCAATATCCGTGGTCACTGCCGGATCCGAGAGCCGCTGGCTGATTTCCTCAAACTTCTGCTCCATGATCTGTAGCTTTTCAAACATACGGGTTCACTTGCCGCCCGCAGCAGCGGGCTTCTCCTTTCATTCAGCGGCATGATCCTGTTCCGGACGAATCACCTGCCGGATGTGCCTTTCGATTTTGGATCGGGGGATCAGAAACTCCCTGCCGCAGGTTGTGCAGCGCAGCCGGAAATCCATCCCGGAACGGATCACGAAAAATACGTTTCCGCCGCAGGGGTGGGGCTTTTTCATCACCAGTTGATCCTTTGGGCGAATATCCATCTTTCTGCACCTCCATCCGGATACGCTTCAGAACGGGCTCTGCCGTCCTGCATACTCAATATTTATTATACCCCATTTTCACGAAAAAGGCAATATTTTCAACGAATTTTTCGGCTGTGATTTTCAACAATATCTTTATCACGAATTTGTAAAAACCGCACGGATTCCGTGTATTTCACCTCGAAAGGAGCCTTTTTCATGACACTTTCCGCCAATTTCTCCTCCATTGACACAGCTGAAGCTGCACTGCGCCGAATCCGGGCTGCATGTCCCGGCATACACAAGATCCGCATTCTGGCATCCCCCACCCATCGGATCGCCGGCTCCGGCATGGATCGGCATCTGCCCGGCGTATTCTCCATCGTACCCACCCGTACCACTGCCATGGGCAATGAATTTGTGACCCAGGTCATGTCCGAAACGCTCCCGTCCAGGCATGATCCGGAGCCATTTCTCCGGGAAAGCGTCACTTTGCAGCTATCCTGTCTCCCCGGCAGCGCCCATCAGATCTCCGGCCTGCTGGTTGCCATGGGCGGCAGCCTGGTGCGCACCCTGTCCTGAGGCATAACCCAGCCTGTCCTCTCATAGACTGGAGTATGTGAAACCACAGAAAAAATCTTTGGGAGGTTGAAATGAATAAGTTTTTACCTGAAGGCTACCGGATTCAGACCGAGGAAAACAAACGGGCGGTCAGCACCCCCGCACGGCTGGCAGAAGCCATGGAACGGGGCACCATCCTGGAAGGACGGGTCACCATTTGCGACAGTTCCCACAACCTATGGGTGGAACTGCCCGGCATGCAGGCTGTGATTCCACGGGAGGAGGGTGCGGTGGGCATCCGGGAGGGCACCACCCGGGACATTGCCCTGATTTCCCGGGTGAACAAGCCGGTATGCTTTGTGGTTACGGAGCTGACCTGCGATGCCGCAGGAGCACCCCTTGCCATTTTGTCCCGGCGCATCGCCCAGGAGCGCTGCCAGGCGCAATACCTGGATGCATGCCGGCCGGGGGACATCCTCCCCGCCTGCGTGACCCATCTGGAGCCATTCGGCTGCTTTGTGGACATTGGCTGCGGCATCCCGTCCCTGATCCCCATTGACAGCATTTCCGTGTCCCGGATCTCCCATCCCGCCGACCGGTTCACGGTGGGGCAGCAGCTTCGTGTGATTTTCAAAGGCAGAGAGGGAAAAAAGATCCTCCTCACGCACAAGGAGCTCCTTGGTACATGGGAGGAAAATGCCGCACAGTTCCAGCCCGGAGAAACTGTTGCAGGCATTGTGCGCTCCGTAGAAAACTACGGTATTTTTGTAGAATTGACGCCGAATCTGGCAGGACTTGCAGAGTTGAAGCCCAACGTGACCGTGGGACAGCATGCAAGCGTGTACATAAAGTCCATCCTGCCGGAGCGGATGAAGATCAAGCTGATCCTGGTGGATGTATTTGCACCCTCCGTGCCGGAACCGGCAGAGCTGCATTACTTTATCCAGGACAGCCATATGGACCGGTGGCAGTACGCTTCCGCCGCCAGCACAAAATCCATGGAAAGCCTGTTCACTTCTTCTGTATAAGCTCCTTATACGCCCGGGCTGCCTGTTCCTGCTTGTTCTGACCAAATTGATAATAAACCCGATCCTTCAGCTCGTCCGGCAGGTACTGCTGCTTGACCCAGTGGTTGGGGTAATCGTGGGGATACAGATAATGCTGCCCCCGGACTTTTGCATCCGCCCCGTCAAAATGCTTGTTTTGCAGCTGTCGGGGGATCTCGCAGGTGGTACCCCGCTGCAAATCCGCTGCCGCAGCGTCAATCGCAAGGTATGCGCTGTTGGATTTGGGAGCGGTAGCAAGGAGGATCACCGCCTCTGCAATGGGGATCCGGGCCTCCGGCAAGCCAAGCTGCAATGCCGCATCCACGCAGGCTTTTACAATGGGCATGGCCTGGGGGTAAGCAAGCCCCACATCCTCCGCTGCAATTACCAGGATCCGGCGCACCAGGGACAGCAGATCTCCTACCTCCAGCAAACGAGCAGTGTAATGCAATGCCGCATTCTCATCGGAGCCCCGAATGGATTTCTGCAAAGCAGACAGCAGATCGTAATGCTGATCCCCGTCCCGGTCATAGCGCATATTACTCCGCTGGGTCAGCTGCTGCACGGTTTCCAGGGTCACAGGCATGACTCCATCCCGGGTTTCGGATGCAAGCACGCTCAGCTCCACCGTATTCACCGCCTTGCGCACATCCCCCCCGCAGCCGGAAGCAATGTAGGACACCACCCCATCCTCCGGCTGGCAGTCTGCGCCAAGCTCCTGTCCCATCAGCCGAAAGGCACGCTCCACCGCAGGCTCCAGCTCCTTCGCCGTCACGGGCTTGAACTCAAATACAGTGGAACGGCTGATGATGGCGTTAAACACAGCAAAATAGGGGTTCTCCGTGGTGGAGGCAATCAGGGTCAGGGAACCGTTTTCGATGTACTCCAGCAGGCTTTGCTGCTGCTTCTTGTTCAGATACTGGATCTCATCCAGATACAGCAGGATTCCGTTGCACCCTGCCAGGGTGCCGGTCTGGGCAATGATCTCCTTGATATCCCCTACGGAGGCGGAGGTGCCGTTCAGCTTATACAGGGTCATGTTGCTGTTGCTGGCAATGATCCGGGCAAGGGTGGTTTTCCCCACGCCGGATGGCCCGTAAAAAATCATGTTCGTCACCTGTCCCCGCTCCAGAATGCGGCGCAGGGGTTTCCCCGGGGCAAGCAGATGGGGCTGTCCCACGATCTCGTCCAGGGTGGTGGGGCGGATTTTATCAGCAAGGGGGGTCATAGGCTTCTCCTCTTTTCAAAAGAAAGGGCGAACTGTCAGCAGTTCGCCCTGTTTGTTTGGGAACGTTCCCGGAATTATTCGTACAACGGATACTGCTTGCAGATCTCGCCCACGCCTGCACGGATCGCATCCGCATTGGCGTCAAAATCCTTGGCAGCCAGGTAGATGAACTCTGCGATCTGCTCCATCTCGGTGACGCCCAGACCACGGCTGGTCACTGCCGGAGTACCGATGCGCACGCCGCTGGTCACGAAGGGACTCTGGGGATCGTTGGGGATGGCATTCTTGTTGACGGTGATGTAAACCTCATCCAGGCGATGCTCCAGCTCCTTGCCGGTGATATCGAAGGGGCGCAGGTCAACCAGCATCAGGTGATTGTCCGTACCGCCGGATACCAGGTTGAAGCCCCGCTTTACCAGACCGTTTGCCAGCGCCTGTGCATTGGCAACCACTTGCTTCTGATACTCGGTAAACTCCGGCTTGAGGGCTTCGCCGAAGCAAACTGCCTTTGCTGCGATCACATGCATCAGCGGGCCGCCCTGGATACCGGGGAATACCGCCTTGTTGATCTTCTTTGCCAGTTCCTCATCATTGGTGAGGATCAGACCACCACGGGGTCCTCTCAGGGTCTTGTGGGTGGTGGAGGTCACCACGTCCGCATAGCCCACCGGAGAAGGGTGCTGCTTTGCCGCAACCAGACCTGCAATGTGCGCCATATCCACCATCAGATATGCGCCGACGGACTTGGCAATTTCGGACAGCCGTGCAAAATCGATCACTCTGGGGTATGCGCTTGCGCCTGCTACGATAAGCTTGGGCTGATGCTCCTTTGCCAGTGCCTCTACCTTGTCGTAGTCGATACGCTCGTCATCGCCCAGACCGTAGGGAATGAAATTGAAGTACTTGCCGGACAGGTTCACCGGAGAACCATGGGTCAGATGACCGCCGTGCGCCAGGTTCATGCCCAGAACCGTATCCCCCGGATTCAGCAGAGCAAAGTACACTGCGGTATTCGCCTGTGCGCCGGAATGTGCCTGTACATTGGCAAACTTTGCACCGAACAGCTTCTTTGCCCGCTCAATGGCAATATCCTCAACAATATCCACGCACTCGCAGCCGCCGTAGTAACGCTTGCCGGAGTAGCCCTCTGCATACTTATTGGTCAGAACCGAGCCCATTGCTGCCATAACTGCAGGAGAAACAATGTTCTCACTGGCAATCAGCTCCAGGTTTCTGCGCTGGCGAACCAGCTCCTTGTTCATTGCTTCGCCGACCTCAGCATCATACTTTTCAACAAAGCCGATGGTGTCCATCATGGTTTCGTACATTGCAAACTTCCTTTCTGTGTCTGGTTTTTTCATTTGCCCTTGGAACTTACCACATATAATTAGTATAACACATTCATTTTCAGATTTCAACCCCAATTCTATGCCGCCGGAAAAGAAAGTTGCCGCAAAAAAGACTCCGGAAAGGCGGATGCCCCCGGAGTCCCTATCATGTTATTGTAGACTGTCAAAGTCAGCCTACCGCCAGAATATCGCTCCACTGGGTTACAGGACTAATCAGATCCTGTGCCCGGAACTGCAGAACGCTGACAGCATCGCCTACCGTAACCTCTCCGTCGCTGTTGACATCCGCATAATACTGCGCCGTATCATCCAGCACTGCATCCTGTCCTGTCAGGCGGTTTGCACAATCCTGTAGGATCAGCACTGCGTCTGCCACATCGATCTTGTAATCCTTGTTTACATTGCCAAGGAAGTAGGGTTCAAAATCTGTGCTCACCATAAACTGCACCGTTCCGGATGCAATGCACTCCTCTGTTGCCTGTAACCGTGCATATACGATGTACAGTGGTCCGGGCTCCAGTGTAAACTCCGGCTCTGTCGTCCAGCCATAAATCACCGCTTCTTCTCCGGCGTCCGAAACGATCTGAGACAACTGATATTCCACATGCTCCATGGCACGGATCTTCAGTACGTTGTCCACGATCTCATAAATGATCTCCTTCGACTCCACATTCCACTCTGCGCTGGGAACAAGAACCGGCTCGGAATGCGCACTTGCAAAATACCGGTTGCTTGCACCAACGGTATAGAAGCTGATCTCCCCATTGCCACAGCTTTCCAGAAGCAATCTGCCATCCTCATCGAGCATACCCATAGTGACCATATCATCATAGTAGAAGGTACGCTCATCCGGTTCGTCATACTGATAAAATCCCACAAACAGTACCACATCCGGGCCAACGACTTCCTCTGTACGTCCCTCCAGATAATTCAGAGTATACGCCGGAGCATCCGGCCGTGCCGGAATCTCCAGGGTGTAGGGCGCAGTGCTATCATCCGTAAAAGACACATTCAAGGACTTGCCTGTAAAGTAGCTCAGACTCGTCGAACCGGCAGAAAACCGCAACGTCTCTCCCTTGTTGAATTCCACACTCTCGCTAAATGTCAGCTCACCATTTTCATTCAGATACTCAAAATTTTCAAAATAAGCATACGCATCAAAGGTATATGACACCTGTACGGTTTTCTCATCAAATCTCAGGGTCTCCGCCAAGTAATCAATGACTACAGCCGGACGCTCGCCGGTAGTCCGGAAGGTTTCATAGGCCAACTCAGACGCAAAAGCATTCTCCGTTGCCGCATACCGGACACCGATGTAATAATCTGTACCCGGGATCAGATATTCAAACAGAGATTCCTCCGTCCACTCCTCAAACATTGGCTCGTTAATAGCATCCAGCAGCTCCTCCTTGTTCGTCACTCCGTATCGGTCATAGAGCATATCCAGTGCCTGATCGTAACTAATGCCGGAAAGCTCTGCTACAATAAAGATCATCTCTTCCAAGTCCTCCATTGTGGCAAGTTCCTTCTCCACAATGCAGTATTCCGCACCAGACACACCGCTTACCTGCAGGGTAGTGTCCGTTGACTCCACCGTCAGCTTCTTGGTGGGAGCAGCCGGTCTTGCAGGCACGGTCACCGAATAACTCTCGCTTGCAAAGTCGGAATCTGTTGCGGCAATCCGGAAGTAATAGGTCTCCCCCGGCTCACAAAGAAATGCGCAAACGCCCTCCTCTATCAATTCCGTGCCAAAGTTTCTGGCAAGCTGCTCATCGGAGAAATCCTCGCTATGGGCCAGCATCAGCCAATCACTGTAGGTGTAGTACCAGTCCATATCCACCGGTCCCAGCAGTTGCCGTGCATAATCCATCACAGACAAATTCAGATTCATCTGGGGACGCTGGGGAATATACTCCTCCCAGGTCTCCTCACCATACTGACCCGTCAAGGTCTGCCCCATCAGATCAGCTACATCGCAGTTAGACTCCAGCACATTGCCGTTTTCGTCAGTGATTGTGCATTCCTCCGCATTGAAATACAGAATCTCTGCCCGGTAATCCAGTGTTACATAGGGACGATAGATCTCCAGCGTATAAGTTTTGGGCAGCACCCCTTCTCCGCTTGCTGTGATCTCAATGGTCTGATCGCCATAGCCAAGGGCAATGGCATCGCTCTGCTCCCCTGCGTGATAGGTCTTGCCATTCACCTCGTACTGATACAGGGTGCCTGCACTCAGCTTAACAGCGTCCACATATTGGGGCACTTGTATTACTTCTTCCGGATCCAAGGTGCAGCGCTGCTGCGTGCCGCCGCCATACAGTGTAACACCGGTCAGGCTTGCGGTTTTCTGGGTATACTCCTTGGTGAGACGGCCGCCTGCCTTCTCTCCGGTAACGCCCCACGCAGTGACAGACATAGCCTGGTCAATGACAATGGGCTCGGTATAAAGCTGCTCCTTCCCATCGTCGATCTGGTACCAGATCTCCTCAGCGGAATTGCTCGTCAGAATCAGCTCTGTGCCAAAGGGCACAGGCCCCTCTGGTTGAGAAAAGGAAACATGATTTTCAGAATTGGTGAACGCCTTCAGGCACACATTGCCCAGAGTCACCAGAACCTTGGAGTCATCGCCCGATGCAGTTTCATCGTCCTCTGCACCCTTGATCATGTCAAGCGCCTCCTCATCGTCCTGATAGTAGGAGGTGTAATCGAACTGCTGCATATAAGCATCCGTCCAGGTCTTTCCGTCCGTGCTGATAAAGGTCTCGCCGTAATCCGTGTTGGCTTCCAGCCGTCCCTCTACAATGGGGGTCATCTCACTGGTCTCCCCGGTACCGTCCTGGGCAGTGATCAGAGCCTCTGTGGCAATCGGATAAGGGTTCACCGGGTTGGTGAGCTTCACCACAATGGCATACTGTTCTCCCTGGGCAACCGGAACCGCCTGCGCCAGATCAATGGTATGATAGCCGCAGTACAGCTCAGAGCCGCTGGTTACAGTGCTTGCTGTACCGGAGGTGGGATCCGTGGGATCCTGCAGATCCGTATACACCGTGATCTCATACTCCGTACCGTTGTCGGTGGTGTAGAAGGCAGCCGCACAAACCTCTGTATCCGCCTCCGCCGTCAGAACCGTGGACAAATAGGAGGACTGGGTGGGCACATTGCCTGGTGCAATGGATGCCATCCAGCCAAAAGTGTCATGGGACTGCTGGCTCTCATAGTTGTCGCTTGCCTCTGCAATGGCTACCACATAGTCGTTGGCAGACTGATCCTCATAGGAGACCCAGATATATCCATCCTCTGCGCCGCCCGTGCCCCAGCTATTCTTGATAAGCCATGCACCATCGTTTTCCGGCTGTGCATGTTCAGAGAAATTCTCCTTGGGGTAGTTGTCATCCCAGCCGACCAGAAGGACAATGTGGTTGCCCCAGGTATAGTAAGGCGTGTAATACGCCTCTGTTTCCGCATTGTAGTAATAGTCACTGGTATTGAATGTGAAAGAAACGCTGTGCCCATTCATAAGCATTGCCTTCAGATTCTCATTGGAACGGGTCACCTTGCCACTGTGATAGTCCAGATAACTGTTGTTGATGTATGCATCCTGCACATGGTATGCAGCCTGTGCCCGGAGTGCCAGCTTCTCCTCATCACTGAAGGAGCGGATCTCGTCATCCTCATAGGGCAGGGTTTCCTCGTGCACCGGTCCGAACCATCTGGTCAACGCATTCAACCCGGTAATGGACCATCCTCCCTGATCAAAAATGTCTGATTCCATATCAAACTGACCATAGGTATCATCCCCCCAGTATGTAAAATACGCAAGGTGCCACTCGGACAGATCAATCTGGTCGTCCTGTTCGATCAGTCCGGTTTCCACGGAGCCAAGAATGCCGTGCGCCCAGCAGGTTCCATAGCCACCCTGATTCCGCACCGGGGTCACAAGCCCGTAATCCCGCAGGTCATAGCTTTCCGGGAATTGATAATTCTCCCCCAGGATCTGTTCATAATCCGGCTCTGCAAGTAGTGCCGCATGGTAAGGCGTAATGGATACTGCCTCCGTTACCTCCCCGTCTGCCTGTTCCTTTGCCGCTTTCTGCGCCTGCATGGGGGACGCTACGAAGGTCAGCTCCTGTTCCTTTCCGGCATTCTGCCTGAGCAGATCCACCGCAGAAACCACCGTTGACCAGGGCATGCAGGATGCCGTCATCAGCAGCGCAATGCATGCGCTCAGCGTGCGGCTGTACAGCTTTGGATTTTTCCTCATGAGTTCCTCCTCCTCCTGTTTGGTCGTAGATTGTACATAATATGGATGATAAAATAGAACGGGTGAATGCTGCTTATAGTATATCATAAAACGATTTAAATGTAAAGGCAATGCCACAGAGAGAAAGGGCTTGTACCACGCAAAGACAGGGCTCATACGGCTGGTATGCCAAGAAACTTTCGGCAGATTTGCATAGAAACAGTGCGAGGATCTACGCATATTGCGTAGAATTTCTGTGTGATGTGACGAAAAAAATAGGGCGGCATCACTCAAAGCTTGTACAGCACATGTGCCAACTTTTTTCGTCAGACATCACAGAGATATTGGCATATTATACGAGATTCATGTGCAGTATAACGAATGATTCCACACAGATGCTGTGCAAAGCCAACAGGCGGCCTTTGTGCGGTATTGCCTTAACGCAGGATGCATGAAATTTTGCCGAAAAGATGCGTTGTTAGGCTTAGTGTCCACACAACCTAACACAGAAAGCAGCCGCATCCTTTTCAGCTGCGACTGCTTTCGATAGAATTCGACAATTTTTTTGCAAGAAATATTGGCAATAGTTGTAAGCTCCGCCCTACAAGGATGCCAGAAAATCCTCTGCCAGGTCATGCAGTTCCTCCGGCTGCGCAGTGTTCCGGGCAAGCAGATTTAGGAACTCCAGGATTTCACGCTTGGACAGGGTAAGATCCATCTGTTCCGCAAACCGGGTATCATTATAAATACGAATCCCATAGGACAGGGCGCAATGCGACTCCACACACACCGGATGCACCACTACTTCATAGGTAAGGCTCTGATCCGGCGCAGTGCGGGTCTCCAGAACGGATGTACAAATTACAGTATACATATAAAACTCCTTTCTTCATGGTGCGTCTGTCATGCAGCGCACCGGGGCGGTATGTCCGACTATATCAGACGCTTCTTGTGGCTTTCGCTGGCCGGACGAAAAGCCGGGATCCGGAAGCGCCCACAGACGGAATGGTGAGCATACAGCGGGCGCTTCCCTTTTGCTGTCCTTAGTATAGCATGCGTCGTCTGCACCGTTTCCGCAAGTTTCGACTTTATTCGACAAAATTGGAAACGAAAAGAAAAGGAGACTTGTCGAAAGTCTCCTAATTTCTTCATATTTTGTCGAACGCCGTCAAGTTACTCGTAGTAGTATACCTCTTCGCCCTCCACGTTGTAAACCACATAGTCCGTATAGGTCTCGCCGCCGTAGATATCATTGATGCAGAAGCCGTAGTAGTAGTCCCCATCCGGCAGAATGTATTCCTCCAGAGCCGGATCTCCGTCATACACATAATCGGAACCCACAAAGGTGCTTTCCTCCCAGGTGTCCGTATCGTATGCGGTGTACCGGGGCACGATCTGATCCCCCTTCTTCAGCGGACGAATGGTCCGTGCCGCCTGTCCGCTTTCTGCGTCAATACCATCCCACACGCCCAGAATGCTGGTGGTGCAGGAATCCGCCCCATAATCCTGCCGTATCCGCAGGTTGGTGTCCACCCCGTTCAGAGTAATGGGTGCCGTGTAAATGTTGTAGTCGTAGTCAGCTTCTGCAAGATACGCTGCCAAAGGCTGACCATCCGGCAGCGCAAACCAGTAGCCGTCAAAGCCGTCATACACTTCTCCGGTGTCCCAGTCCACATATACATCATCATCTGCGCCGAAATCCAGAATCCGTCCGTCATCCAGGATCATGTACAGGCAGTTGTAAACCGAATCCGTTTCCCACAAGGTCTCCTCCGACAGCTGGAACACATAGTTCCCGTCCTCATCCATATAAGGCGCAACCTCATACTGCACAGAGATCTCCCCATCCTCCCCGGACAAGCCGATGGATGTGCCCTGCTCCCGGTTCCAGTAATCCCAGCTCCATGCTGCTGACTCCAGGGCATCCTGGCTCCAGAACAGGGAATCCTCCCCCAGCCACAGATCCTTCTGGTACCCGTCCAGCATGCCCTCATGATCCGCACCATAAGCGATCTTATCCACAAAGGACAGATACCAGGGGCTGATGCACACATTGCGGAATACGGACAGTTCCTCAGAGCCCTGGATGCACAGGGGGTAATAAGTAGCAAGCCCGGAAGCGTCCTGTCGGCGCTCTCCGTTCCGCTGGTAGATCACACATTCCTCCAGGGCTGCCAGTGCATCCGCTGCACCTGGCAGCAGGGACTTGCTGTTTTTTAGTATGCATCCTGCGTCCACCATATTGGTGTAGCCCTCCGCCTTATTATTGCCGCCGAAGTTCAAAGCCGTGGTAATCCCACGCACCAGTTCCGCCAATCGTTCCGGCTGCTCCGTCAGATCGTACATCTGCCGGGCAGCTTCATTCCAGCTTTGCATGAATGTGTCCAACCGGCTCAGATCCGTACAGGAGAAGGTTGCCTCCTCCTCGCTTTCACAGTCTACACAGGCATCATAATAGCTGTCGCAGATCAGCTTTCCCAGCGCTGCTCCGTCGGCATCCGGGTGACTGCCCAGATACGCCCCGATGGCGGTATAATCCCAGCCGTAGCCCGGCTCCGTATCCTCCGAAGCATACATATAATCCGCATGGGGCACCAGCAGATTGGCCGTTTCCACCGTTGCCATCAGGCAGGCATCGAAGCCGATGAACCGAAAAGAATCCGTCATATTGGGATACACGCTTTCCAGGGCACTGCCCACCTCCTCCAGGGACAGGCTGTCGTCCTCATACAGCTCGTCAAAGCACACGCCGCAGATACTGCCGCTGCCGTGATTCCACAGCACCAGTCCCATATTCGCCGCCGGATAGCTCGCCGTCCCCCAGGCAAGGAAATTGGCAAGGGTACTGCCGTCTCCCATGCTGGCACCCGGCTGACTGTCCACCTTTTCCATATTTCCGTCCTGGATCACAAACCGATCCAGTTTGTCCGGATCCACCTTACCGGCTGTCCATTCCTCAGCGCCTCCGGTCTGCACCACAAAACGCACCCGGTCACCGGTGGATGCCTGCAGCATTTCCTCCATATCCTCCGTGCCGGAGCTGTCCACAGTTTCCAGATCGCTGCCGCACATATATACAAAGATTGTCCAGGTGCCATCCGCCCCCATGGGCACAGCGTTCTCCCGCCGACTGCGCTGAATGGTCAGCGCACCGTCCTGTCCGGCAACAAGCCGGGTACCGGTCTCCCTGGTGGGCGTGACAGTCGGAGTATTCCGATTTACGGTAGTCTGGGGGACGGATTCATTCCGGCCGCCTCCGGAGCTTTCCTCCTCCAGATCCAGACATCCCCCTGCGCTCAGCAGCATGCTCCCCGCAAGCAGCAGCGCAGCAATACGTTTGTAGTTCATACAAATCCCCCTTTATGGCGTGGCGTCCTGTTTCCCGTGCAGTATGTTTAAGGAACACCGCCAGATGCGCTTTGTGCGATATTTCTGTTATCTATATTATACCACAGGGGGCGAAAAAGGTCAATCCGCCGGCATGCCCTGGAACCGGTTCGCCCAGCCCTTGCATTCTTCTCAAAATAATGGTATAATAAAAAATCAGCGGCAAGAGAACGTATTCTACCCGTATGGGTGTTTCAGAAAGGAACAGTGTGCACATGGCGAAAAAGCAGGCGGATTACGGCAACGAAAGCATCACCATGCTCAAGGGCGCAGACAAGGTACGCAAGCGACCCGGGGTTATTTTCGGTTCGGATGGACTGGACGGCTGCGAGCATTCCGTTTTTGAGGTCATCTCCAACTCCATTGACGAGGCACGGGCCGGCTTCGGGGATCACATCATCGTCACCCGGTACCAGGATCAGACGATCGAGGTGCAGGACTTCGGCAGAGGCTGCCCGGTGGATTACAACAATACGGAGAAACGCTACAACTGGGAGCTGGTTTACTGTGAGCTGTACGCCGGGGGAAAGTATGACGCAGAGGGGGATACCTACGCCTATTCCCTGGGGCTGAACGGTCTGGGGCTTTGTGCCACCCAGTTTGCCTCGGAATTTATGGATGTGGAGATCTTCCGGGATGGTTTCCGGTACAACCTGCATTTTGAGCACGGCAATAATGTGGGCGGACTGAAGAAAGAACCCACCACCCAGAAAAAAACCGGTACCCGGACCCGGTGGAAGCCGGATCTGGATGTATTCACGGATATCCAGATCCCGGACGAGTTTTTCCACGATATTCTCCGGCGGCAGGCAATCGTCAATCCGAACCTGCTGTTTACCTACCGGAGCCAGAGTGAGGACGGCAGCTTTTCTGTCCGGGAATTCCGGTACGAAAACGGCATTACCGACTATGTGCAGGAGATCGTGGGAGACAAGGCTATGACCTCCATCCAGCACTGGCAGTGCGAGAAAAAGGGGCGTGACCGGGCGGACAAGCCGGAGTATAAGGTGCGCATCAATGTGGCACTGACTTTTTCCAACCAGATCAAGCTGACGGAGTTTTACCACAACTCCAGCTTTCTGGAGCATGGCGGCTCCCCGGAACGGGCAGTGCGGCAGGCATTCGTGTCCCAGATCGACAGCTATCTCAAGCAGAACAGCAAGTATCTGAAAAACGAAAGCAAGATCACCTATGCGGACATTGAGGACTGCCTGGTGCTGGTATCCTCCGGCTTCTCCACCCAGACCTCCTACGAAAACCAGACCAAGAAGGCCATCACCAATAAGTTTATCTATGAGGCCATGACGGAATTCCTCAAGCATCAGATTGAGGTGTACTTCATCGAAAACCCGGACGAAGCCACCCGGATCTGTGAACAGATCCTGGTCAACAAGCGGAGCCGGGAGAATGCGGAACGCACCAGGCTGAATCTGAAAAAGAAGCTGGCGGGTACCATTGACCTGTCCAACATGATACAGAAATTCGTGGACTGCCGCACAAAGGATACAGCCCGGCGGGAGCTGTACATCGTGGAGGGCGACTCCGCATTGGGCTCTGTCAAGCTCGCCCGGGAAGCGGAGTTCCAGGCGGTGATCCCGGTGCGGGGCAAGATCCTCAACTGTCTGAAGGCGGACTACGCCAAGATCTTCAAAAACGAGATCATTACGGATATTATCAAGGTACTGGGCTGCGGCGTGGAGGTACGGACAAAGGCAAATAAGGATCTGTCCTCCTTCTCTCTGGAAAATCTGCGCTGGCACAAGATCGTCATCTGTACGGATGCGGACGTGGACGGATTCCAGATCCGTACCCTGATTCTCACCATGCTGTACCGGCTGACGCCCACCCTCATTGACGAGGGATATGTATACATTGCGGAATCTCCCCTGTACGAGATCAACAGCAAGGACAAAACCTACTTTGCATATACAGAAAAGGAAAAGGCCAAAATCCTGTCCCAGCTGGAAGGAAAAAAATTCACCATCCAGCGTTCCAAGGGACTTGGCGAAAACGAACCGGAAATGATGTCCCTGACCACCATGAACCCTGCCACACGCCGGCTGATCCAGGTCACCTCCGACGAGGCGGAAAAGACCTTTGCCGCCTTTGATATGCTGCTGGGGGACAATTTGCAGGCGAGAAAGGATTTCATTTCTGAATACGGCGGCGATTATCTGGAGCTTGCCGATATTTCATAAGGAGGGACACCTGTGGCACGAAAGAAAAAGGAACCCCAACAGAAGCGGGCAGCCATTCCCAACGCCTATATCGAAGGCGCCGGCATCGTGGTAGAGGAAAAGATCACAGAAACCCTGGAGAAGAACTACATGCCCTATGCCATGAGCGTCATCATCTCCCGGGCACTGCCGGAGATCGACGGCTTCAAGCCCTCCCACCGGAAGCTGCTGTATACCATGTACAAAATGGGGCTGCTTACCGGGCAGCGCACCAAATCCGCCAACGTGGTGGGACAGACCATGCGGCTGAACCCCCACGGTGACGCTGCCATCTATGAAACCATGGTGCGGCTTGCCCGGGGCAATGAGGCGCTGCTGCACCCCTATGTGGACTCCAAGGGTAACTTTGGCAAAGCCTATTCCCGGGATATGTCCTATGCCGCCTCCCGGTATACAGAGGTCAAGCTGGATCCCATCTGCAACGAGCTGTTCCGGGACATCGACAAGGAAACCATTGACTTTGTCCCCAACTACGACAACACCATGGCGGAGCCGACTCTGCTGCCTGCCTCCTTCCCCTCCGTGCTGGTGAACGCCAACATGGGCATTGCGGTTTCCATGGCAAGCAGCGTGTGCCCCTTCAACCTGGCGGAGGTCTGCGAAACCTGTATCGCTTTGATCAAAAATCCGGAGCATGACCTGCTCAGCACATTAAAGGGGCCGGACTTTCCCGGCGGCGCCTACATGCTCTACGAGGAAGGAGAGCTGAACAAGATCTACCAGACCGGCAGAGGCTCCGTCCGGCTCCGGGCAAAGTACAGCTATGACAAGGACGCCAACTGCATCGAGATCACCGAGATTCCCTATTCCACCACCATCGAAGCCATCATGGATAAGATCATTGAGCTGATCAAAGCCAACAAGATCCGGGAGATCTCCTACATCCGGGATGAAACGGACCTGAGCGGCTTGAAGCTTGCCATTGACTGCAAGCGGGGCACGGATCCGGACAAGCTGATGCAAAAGCTGTTCCGGATGACCCCGTTACAGGACAACTTCTCCTGTAACTTCAACATTCTCATCGCCGGCACCCCGAAAGTCATGGGCGTCCGGGAGATCCTGACGGAATGGGTGGCGTTCCGGGCGGAATGCGTGAAACGCCGGGTGCATTTTGACTTGCAGAAGAAATCCGAAAAGCTGCATCTGCTGGAAGGCCTGCAAAAGATCCTGCTGGATATCGACCACGCCATCCGCATCGTCCGGGAAACGGAGGAAGAAGCGGACGTGGTATCCAACCTGATGGTGGAATTCGGTATTGACGAGATCCAGGCGGAATATGTGGCAGAGATCAAGCTGCGGCATCTGAACCGGGAATACATCCTCAAGCGCATTGCGGAGGTGGAGTCCCTGTCCGGAGAAATCGCAGAAATGCAGGACATTCTGGGCGATCCGAAAAAGATCCGCCGGATCATTACGGAAGAGCTGAAGGCCGTGAAGGAGAAATACGGACAGCCCCGGCGCACCCAGTTCCTGTATGCGGATCAGCTGGAGGAAGAGCCGGAGGAGGATGAGACTCCGGATTACCCGGTGCACCTGTTCTGCTCCGCCAGCGGCTATTTCAAGAAGATCACTCCCCAGTCCCTGCGGGTCAGCGGTGAGCAGAAGCTGAAGGAGGGGGATACCATGGCAGCCCAGTTTGAAGCAACCAACCGGACGGAGCTGCTGTTCTTCACCGACCGATGCCAGGTATACAAAAGCCGTGCCAGTGCCTTTGATGATACCAAGGCAAGCCTGCTGGGAGATTATGTACCTGCAAAGCTGGGATTTGACGAAAACGAAAGCCTGGTGAAGATGATCCCCACTGTAGACTACAGCGGCTTTGTGCTGTTCGCCTTTGAAAACGGTAAGATCGCCAAGGTACCCCTGTCCGCATATGCCACCAAGACCAACCGGAAACGGCTTGCCAACGCCTACTCCGGCAAATCCAGGCTGGTGGAGATCCTTTATTGTCCGGAGGATACGGTACTGCTGGTGCGCACCACCAACAACCGGGCGCTGCTCTTCCACACAGCCATGATCCTCCCCAAAGCCACCCGGGATACCATCGGCGTCCAGGTGGTCACACTCAAGGCAAAAGCAGTGCTGGACAACGTTGCCCCGGTGGATCCGGAGCAACTGGAGCAACTGAAAAAATACAGCGTCAAAAATATTCCGGCGGCAGGCGTCCTTGCAAAGGATCTGCCGGACAGCCATCAGCTGTCCTTCCCGGAAGCATAGCAAAAGAAAAGAAGGACCCCGGATCACGCCGGAGTCCTTCTTCGTGTTAGCTGCAGCGCGGGCAAATGCACCGAACGATTGCGGTGATCAGGGACAGCAGCATAATCACGCTGAAAATAGCTGCGATCGCCCCGATCAGCACAAAGGGCAGCAACGGCACATTGGTCAGCAGAAAGCTGAGCAGTGCCACCGTCAGCAGCACAACCGCTCCGTACAACAGGCATAAGCCATACCGGCAAACAGCGGCTCGCAGGCACATGACAGAGCATGCGGCAGAAGCGATGGCTGCTGTTGCAGCAATGACGATCAGCACCAGTGCAATGGGCACCACATAGGGTGCCGCCACAGTCAGCGTCAGAAAGTCAAAGTAGTACAGCAGCGCTGCACCTACGCCTCCCAGAATGGACAGTAAAATTGCCGGGCATCCGCTTTTCAGACAACACATATACATCCTCCCCCTTATATCGGATACGTTTTCCGTACCCAAGGATAGTATATGCACAAGCGCCCCGTTGGTTCGTCAAAATCCGACAGTCTGCAAAAAACGAGCCGGATTGCGAAAAGCTATGCAGATACACTTGAAAATTCCACTGTTCCATGCTATACTATATATATGAGCATCTGAATAATCGACCCATCTCGAGAAAGGAGTGGCTGCATTTGCAGCCTGCACTTATGGAAAGTACTGTTTTTCCGCTGCCGTTTCAATCCCATCTGATTTTCTGCGTGATCGCCACGATCTTTTTTGTGATCCAGTTTATCCGCATGCGCCGCATGTACCAGCTAGTCTTTGCGGTTGCCGTTCCTGCCACCCTGCTGCTGTATATCAACGAAAGCCGCACCTGGTTCTACGGCATCGGCGTATTTGAACTGGTGATGCTGATCCTTGCCATTGTAACCGTATGCATCGACCACGCCCGGGCAAAAAAGAATGCCCCCAAGGGCAAGACCGACGAGGAAGCAAAGGCATGAGGCTTGTGATTCTGGATTGGGCAACCATGACCGCCCATGAGGATCTTTCCCCGGAATGCTTCCGCCCCTTTGCGGATGAGATCGACTGCTACAGTCTGACAAGCCCCGGGGAGGCTGCCGCCCGGATCGGGGACGCAGAGCTGGTGCTGTGCAACAAGGTGCCTATTACCGGAGAAGTTATAGAAGCATGCCCCAATCTGAAGTATATCGGGCTGTTCGCCACCGGCTACAACAATGTGGACATTCCTGCCGCTACCGCCCGGGGCATCCGGGTCTGCAACGCTGGCAGTTACTCCACCAACGCCGTGGCACAGCTGGTATTTGCTTTCATGCTGGATCATTTCAGCAAGCTGCCCCTGTATAACCTGGACGTGCGGCAGGGCAAGTGGTGCACCTCCCCGACCTTTTCTTATTTCCCCTACCCTACCATGGAACTGGCAGGGAAAACCCTGTCCGTCATCGGCTTTGGCAGCATCGGGAAAGCCGTTGCAAAAATCGCCGACGCGTTCGGGATGCAGGTACTGGTCAGCACCCGTACCGTACCGGCGCATGCTCCCTACCCTATGGTCACCCTGGCAGAGGCATTTGCAAGGGCGGATGTGCTGACCCTTCACTGTCCTCTGACAGAGGATACCCGCCAGCTGGTCAATGCCATTCGGCTGGGCAGCATGAAGCCCTCCGCCATTCTCATCAATACCGCCCGGGGCGGCGTAGTGGCAGAGCATGACCTGGCAGAGGCTCTGAACAATGACGTCATCGCCGGCGCATACCTGGACGTGTTGCAGCAGGAGCCCATGAACCCGGATACGCCCCTGCGGCATGCGAAAAACTGCGTCATCACGCCCCATATTGCATGGGCACCCCTGGAGACCCGGCAAAGACTGCTGGGGATCGTGACGGATAATTTACAGCATTTTCTTGCGGGAAATCCGCAAAATCTTGTAAACTGAGGTTGAATACATTGAATATTTCTGAAAAAAAGCGTGTGGTTGTCAAGCTGGGTTCCTCCACGCTGACCCATAAAACCGGCAGGCTGAATCTGCGGCGGATGCACAATCTGATCCGGATCCTGGCAGACTTGCACAATGCGGGCAAGGAGATCATTCTGGTATCCTCCGGTGCCATTGCGTTGGGCTGCGGCAAGCTGCGGCTGCTGGAGCGACCCAAGGATACCCCCACCAAGCAGGCTGCTGCTGCCGTAGGACAGTGTGAGCTGATGGATATGTACGATCAGCAGTTTGCAAACTACGGGATCACCGTAGCCCAGATCCTGCTGACCAAAACCATTCTGGAAAACGAACGGATCAACAACGTAAAAAACTGCTTCCAGCGGCTGCTGGACATGAACGTGATCCCCATTTTCAATGAAAATGATACAGTCGCCATTGACGAGCTGGAATTGGAGATCGGGGAAAATGACTCCCTGTCCGCCATTGTGGCTTCTCTGGTAAACGCCGATCTGCTGGTGATCCTGTCCGACATTGACGGACTGTATTCAGAGGATCCCCGCCGCTGTGAGCATGCAAAGCTGATCCCGGTGGTGGAACATATTGACGCACATATTGAATCCATCGCCGGCGGAGCAGGCACTGCCCTGGGTACCGGCGGTATGGCAACCAAGATCAACGCTGCCAAGATCGCCACTGCTGCCGGCATAGACATGGTGATCCTCAATGGCAGCCAACCGGAGCTGCTGTACGATTTGTTTGACGGCAAGCCGGTAGGCACACGTTTCCTGGCAAAGACGAACTGACGATACTCAACGCTGCCCTGTGCAGCCGACAAGAAAGGATGGTTTATATGACTGACATACTGGAACTGGGAAAACGGGCACAGGCGGCTGCACCTGCCATAGCCGCAGCTGCGCCGGCAGTGAAGAATGCTGCCCTTGCTGCCATTGCGGACGCACTGATCGCCAGAACGGGCGAGATCGTCAAAAAAAATCAGGAGGACATTGAACGGGCAGTTGCCAATGGCATGTCCCAGTCCATGATTGACCGGCTGCTGCTGAATCCCCAGCGTATCGTTGCCATTGCAGCCAGCGTGCGCACCCTCATTGACATGGACGATATCGTAGGCTCTGTGGAGCATGGCACCATCCGCCCCAACGGTCTGCAGATTCTCAAGACCCGGGTACCCCTGGGCGTCATCGGCATTATTTTCGAGTCCCGACCCAATGTGACGGTGGACGCTGCTACCTTGTGCCTGAAAGCAGGCAATGCGGTGATCCTCCGGGGCGGCAAGGAAGCTCTCTGCTCCAACGCCCACCTGGTGGCAGTCATGCGGGAAGCAGTGGAAAGCGCCGGTCTGCCGGCGGACGTGGTGCAGTTCGTGGACGACACCTCCCATGAAACAGCAGAAAAGATGATGCGCATGAATCAGTATCTGGATGTGCTGATTCCCCGGGGCGGCGCCGGACTGATCCGGGCAGTGGTGGAGCATGCATCCGTTCCGGTGATCCAGACCGGCACCGGCAACTGCCACGTATATGTGGACGACAGTGCAGATCTGGAAATGGCAGTTAACATTGTGGACAACGGCAAGACCCAGCGTCCCTCCGTATGCAATGCGGTGGAGAGTCTGCTGGTGCATAAGGACATTGCCCAGGAGGCTTTGCCTCTGATCAAAGCAAGACTGGATCAGCACAAGGTGGTCATGCATGGCTGTCAGACCACCCGCTCCATTCTGGGGCCGGATGTACAGCCTGCCACAGAGGAGGACTATGCCAAGGAATACCTGTCCTATGACATTTCCGTGAAGGTGGTGGACTCCATTGACGAAGCCATCGCCCACATTTCCAGATATGGCACCAAGCATTCCGAAGCCATTGTGACCCGTTCCCTGGAGCATGCACGGAAGTTCCAGACCCAGGTGGACGCAGCAGCCGTTTATGTGAACGCCTCCACCCGTTTCACCGACGGCGGCGAATTCGGCATGGGCGCAGAAATCGGCATTTCCACCCAAAAGCTGCATGCCCGTGGGCCCATGGGGCTTCATGAGCTGACCACGGTCAAGTACCTGATTAACGGAGAGGGACAGATCCGCTGACCGGATCCCCCATAAAGGAGAAGCAGACGTATCATGCCAACAGAAACAGAACAGCGTTTTCCCCGCACCGGGCACAGCTCTCAGAGTGATATTGATAGTCTGCTGGCAGAGCTGGGCTATCATCAGCCCCCACGCCGGGAAGAACCCACACCTCCGGCACAGAAACCGGAACCGCAGCCCATCCGGGAAGCTGCTGCCCCGGCAAAAAAAGAAAAGCCACGAAAAAAAACGGAACCAAAGCCGGAGCCCAAACCGGTAAAGATCATTCAGGAACCGGCGGATCCGCCGCTGCTGGACATTCCCATCCAGCACGCCAAGCCCCTGGTGAAGGACACGCCTCCCCGCAAGCCCCACAGCAAGTCAAAAAAAGCGCAGCCTGCATTGCTGAAAACCCTGCAAAGCGCTCTGGATGAGAACATTGAGGAGATCGAGCTGCTGACCAAGCTGCCAGTGGCGGAGGGTACCTCCCCATCGGAGGCACGCAGGCACCGCCGCCGACAGATCCTGTATTTTTTCATTGGCGTGTTCTTTCTCTTTGCCGCTGTGCTGGGATGTATCCAGATCAGCAAAAGCATGCGGCAAAGGTTCGCAGGCTTTGCCAACAATGAAACGCAGAAGCAGGATTTCGCGGACTTTCTGGAGCCGGTGGTGGTCATGGACATCGCAGACTTCGACTCTGTCAGTGACCTGGATCCGGATCAGATTCTGTCCGCCGCTATCTGGGACTTCATGATTCATGGAGACATGGACAAATACGAACACACCATGGACATTGTAACCGTACCTGCCATTGACATAGAAGCCCATGCAGCAAAGCTGTTCGGAGAGGGGCTGAGCTTTTCGCACCATACCATCGGCACAGGGGATATGCGCTTCTATTACAACTCTGACAACAAATCCTACAACATTCCCGCTGCCCCCTCCTATTTCTCCTACACCCCGTTGGTGGAACAGATCAGCAAGGAGGAGGATCGCTACACTCTGACAGTGGCATACAAGGAGGAAGTCCCCTCCTGGCAGAAGCATGACAGTGCGGCGGAAACAGCAAAGGAAATGGAGTTTGTGCTCCAGGAACTGAACGGCGCATACATTCTCCGTTCCGCAAAGAACATCTCCACAGAAGGCACATTATAAGCAACACCCGGCAGCTTCTCATGAAACTGCCGGGTGTTTTTGCATAGACAAGGCTGCACAATCCTACAGTACTGCCCTGAAGCAGGTGCAGCCCACAGAATGGCTCTGCGGGCTGCATGCGTTTGGTTCAATAAAGATTGGTGGATCAGCCCCAGGGACGATTTCCGCCGCCGCCGGATTCGCTGACAGAGGTACCGCCGGAAATGGTTCCCCCGTAACCGCAGCGGTTGGTGCCGTCCTGGCTGCCAAAGTAGGTAACGCCGCTGAGGGTACCACCGGTGTAGCAGCTTACGTTGCTCTCTGTGGAGCAGAGCACCATTTCCTGGGATGCATTCGGCAGCGTAAAGGTTGCGATCACCGTACCACTTGCATTGGTAAAGGTGATGGTAGAACCAGCCGAAACGGATGTAGTAGACAGGAACGCCTTGTTGGAAGGATATTCAAACATACTACTGCTGCCCGCAGCAATCACAGTGCCGCCGTTGTAGGTGATGGAATAGCCGTCGCCGCAGTCCAGAGGGCCGTTGCCGCCGCCAGTCTGGGAAACGAATACATAACCGCCATTGAAAATCATCTCTCCGTTGGAGTCCAGTCCGTCCCCTGCTGCATTGACAAAGGTATAGCCACCGTTGAAGGTCATGCTGTAGCTGCCGCCGCCGACGCTGCCGCCGCCCCAGCCGCCGCCCCAGCCGCCGCCCATGCCGCTGGAGTCTGCACCGCCTGCTGCATTGTAGGCGTCATCCTTGGAGGTTACCATGACGGTGCCGCAATTCTGCACAATTGTAAGACCCTCAACTCCCTCATAGGAATAGGTGATGTTGATCCAGGGTGCATCATAGCCGCCGGTGGCGCTTTCCCCGATGGTCAGGTTATGGTCGGAATGCATGCCGTCATCCGCAGAAGCCAGGGTGATATTGCCCCCGTTGATGGACATATTGCCGCCGCAATGCAGGGAGTCGTCTGTGGAATCAATGTTCAGCGTGCCGCCGTTGATGATCAGATCACCGCCGCTCAGATATGTGGTGCCGTCCGTATCATACAGACCCACTGCCTTGATGCCCTTGACGCTCAAGTCAACCTTATTGTTGTTGCCGTCCTGCATACCGCCGCCCCAGCCGCCGCCGCCGGAGGAGCCGGAACCAGTGTAGCCGTGACCCTGGTAGGTATTGATGGTCACGTTACCACCGTTCATGGTAAAGGTCTGCTCTGCCTGGATGCCGTCTCCACTCTTGGATGTGATATCCACTGTGCCGCCGGTAATGGTCACATAGCCCTTGCCGGTATCCGTGCCGGAGGACTTAATGCCGTCGCCGGAGGTGGATGTCAGCTTCAGATCCAGTGCGGAATAATCCGTATCATCCGGATCACCGATCCGAACGGAATCCTTGCCCCGCAGGCAGTCATCCACTGCATTGACGGTCACAGAACCGTTCCAGATCTTCAGATCATCCTTGCTGACAATGCCGTCCTGGTAATTGCCGTTGACGATCAGCGTGCCCTTGCCTTTGATCTTCAGATCATCCTTGGAATAAATAGCACCGCTATCGCTGTCCGCATTGGTATAGTTGGTACCATCAGAAATGGTACTGGTGGTACCGTTCTTGGCAGTGATCCGGCACTCGTCTCCAACGCTTGCAACATAAATAGGAGAATCCGCCGTATTGGTCAGCTCTATGCCGTCCAGCACCAGCTCTACAATGGCGTCCGCATAGGTTGTCTTATCCACGTTCACCACGATCTGCCCGCCGGTCATGGAACCGGTTACATTATAAGTACCGGGCTGGGTGATGGTTGCAATGGTGCTGCTGGTCAGCTCCACGCCCTCGCCGGATACTGTCAGGCTGGAGCCATTCAGCTGGACGCCTGCTTCCGTGGTAACAGTCCCGGAGCCGTTCAGTGCCTCTACCCCAGTGAAGGATGCGTCAGCGCTCATCTGGAACACGCCGGTGGCGTCCGCACTGTGCTTCATCTGCTGACCGCCGGTATACAGGCTGTATGCGGCGGAGGTTGTCAGATCCGGACTGCTCAGCAGCACATAGTCAAACTTCTTGTTGGGGGTTGCTGCATAAACGGTTGTAGCACCGGACTTGACTGCAATCTCATTGCCCTTTGTCCACTCAGCCGCATAGGTCAGCAGCATGCAGCCCTGGGATGCACGCACAAGCGCAGCCTGGCTGTCTGTGGCGGTTGCACAAACAGAACCGCCGGTAATATTCGTAGCGGTAATGCTGGTCAGACCCCGGTCGCCACATGCCAGCAGGGTACCGGCAGAAATGTCAATGGTGGTTTCCGCCTGAATAGCATCATTCCCTGCCTTGACGCTTACATTGCCGCCGGAGATATTCACATCCGCCTTGGTAGATTTGATGCCGTCTCCGGTGGCGTTGACCTTCACCGTACCATCCTTGATGCGCACACTCTGCTTTGCCCGGATACCGTCCATCTTGGTGGTGGTATTTTCCGTAATGACAGTAATATCACCGCCGGTGATTTTGAGATCGTTGTTGCAGTGGATGCCATACTGGGTGGATGCGGTCACAACCAGTGCACCCTCTCCCTTGATGGTCATGTCATCCTTGGCATAAATGGCTGCGGTATTTTCTGCATAGGTGGCGCCGTCGTACACATAATTGGTGGTACCTGCAACCAGGTTCAAAGAGGTGTTTTCCGCATTCTCAATCAGGATCGGGGCAGCGGAAACGCCGGTGATGTTCACGCCGTTGAGAAACAGCTTGACGGTTTCAGCATCCGCCACAATATCCGGTACATTGACTATGATCTGTCCATCCGTCAGAGTACCGTCAATATAATAAGTACCGGATGCGTCAATGGTCACCGTTTTATTACTGTTACTCAGCGTAGCGTGATCCCCCTCTACTTCAATGGAAGTGTCCTTCAGGTGGATATATGTAGCCTCAGCCTGCGGGGTGGAAGCCAGCACCTGACGCTTGAGCAATGCAAGATCTACGCTGTTCAGCACACCGTCTCCGTTGAGATCCCCGTTTTCTGCTGCCGTTGCAGTGAGGGTCGCTTTCCGGATCAGATACTGCTGCAAAGCGGTCACATCCTTTGCGTCCACAGTGCCGTCCAAGTTTACATCGCCTGCAACCGTGGCTGCTGCACTGACGGATGCGCCGGTGCGAATCACACCGCTGGTACACAGAACGCTCAACGCCAGCATACCGGCAAGCATTCTGCGCCTGTTTGCTTTCCCAGACTTCATGATCATCTACTCCTTTATTCAATCATTTTGGCGTGCCGCATGGGCTTTCTGCGGCATTGCCTTGACACGGGGATACGCCCCGGGTTCTGCCAATATACATAGTATAATGCCCCATTCTTAAAATAGTCTTAAAAAGCAGAAGCATACTGCAAAAAAGTATACAAATTCCGCCATGCAGGTTTATAGCTTTTGGGCAACACCACCGAGAGCCTGCTCCGTACAATACTGCCTTTCTGCACAAAGCGGGCTCCCGTTTTTCTACGAATGTCACAATTTTCGTAATGGCGATCCTATGAAAAAAGGATGAAAAGCAATTGAAAGTGTATATATACTTGTGAAAACCGGCAAAAAGCACACCATTCTTAAGACTATTTTAAGAAACCCTTGATAGAATAATGACAAGAAAACAGCAGAAGGGAGGTACTGCCTCAGCAGTAGGACAATGGGGAGGAACACTGCTGGACAAACACGCCTATGGCAATTCGTACTTTTCAGCGGCGGGAAGTAAAATTCCTGCTTTCCAAAGCGCAGTATGACGCACTTCAGCCCATTCTTCTGGACTATATGAATCCGGACAAATACTGCGTGAACGGCAAGGAATACGGGGTCTATAATGTATATTACGACACCGATGACAATTTCCTGATCCGGGAATCCCTTGCCAAGCCCTATTACAAGGAAAAGATCCGGCTGCGCAGCTATGCCTCGCCTGCAGGACCGGAGGACACGGTTTTTCTGGAGATCAAGAAAAAGATCGGCGGCATTGTAACAAAGCGCCGGGTGACCATGACCCTGCAGCAGGCAAATGCCTACATACAGACCCGGGTCAAGCCTCAGTCGGAAAAGTTCCTGCAAATGCAGGTGCTCAAGGAGCTGGACGTTTTCCTCAACAACTATGCCGTTTCCCCCAAGCAGTATATCAGCTACCAGCGCTCCGCCTTTTTCGGCAAGGACAACAGCGACTTTCGTCTGACCTTTGACCGGCAGATCACTGCCCGGCGGGAGGATATTTCTCTTGCCTCCGGCAATTACGGAAGCCAGATCATCCGGCCGGATCAGCGGCTGATGGAGATCAAAGTGACCGACTCCATTCCCAAATGGCTCTCCGATGCCTTATCGGAGCTGAACATCTACAAAACCAGCTTTTCTAAGTACGGCACTGCTTACAAGCAGTATATCCGAAGCAAAATCGAAGAAGATAGGAGCGTAATGATTTATGCCTGAAAACATTTTTGGAATCAAGTCCATTCTCACCGCATCCACCATGACCATCGGAGAATTTCTCACCTGTATTCTCTGTTCCGCCCTGTTGGGCTTTCTCATCAGCCTGATCTACATATTCACCCACCGGAAGACCGGCTACTCCCAGAGCTATGTGCTGACCATGACCATGCTGCCTGCCATCATCGCCGTAATCATCCTCATCATCGGGGACAGCGTATCCAGTGCACTGAGTCTGGCAGGCGCATTTACTCTGGTGCGGTTCCGAAGCGCTCCCGGCGACCCCAAGGACATTGCTTATGTGTTCTTTGCAATGGCGGTGGGTCTGTGCTGCGGTATGGGATATATCGGCTGCGCATTCCTGTTCTTCCTGCTGCTGGGTATTATCATGTTCGTGCTGAATACAGTACATTACGGCGCCCCAAATGTCAGCGATATGACCCTGAAGATCACCATTCCGGAAAATCTGAACTATATGGGTCTGTTTGACCGGGTACTGACGGAAAATACCACCTATTGGCGGCTCAAGCGGGTCAAGACCACAGACTTCGGCACCCTGTTCGACCTGGTTTACAGCATCAAGGTGAAAAATGGCATCGACCAGAAGAAATTCATTGACGATCTTCGGGCACTGAACGGCAATCTGAACGTAACCCTGGTACTGTACAAGTACGACGACAAGATCTATGAAAAATGATCCATCACAGGGCTGAGGGCGCTGCATGCGTCCCCGGCCTTGCGGTGTTTGCTGCCGCCCGGCTGATGAACAGGGCGGAGAAATGGGGAACCAATATGAAACGTATGCTTGCATTGCTTGCCGCCTGTGCCATGCTCTGCACGCTCGCAGCCTGCGGACAACAGGAAGAAGGCTCTGCTGCTGGAAGCGGGAATGCAGCCCCGACAGATTCTGTGCAGGATTCCGCAACAGACAGCAAACCGGCAGATTCCACAGTACCGGGGGATTCCTCCAAAGCGGAGGAATCCGGCAGCGACAGCCGGAAAGATCCGGATGCACCGGAACATTCCGAATCCAGCGGGACGGATTCCGCTGCACAATCCCCGGAGCACAATGGGGACACTCCCTCCGGTCCTGGCACCGAAAACAGCCAGCCGGACAATCCCTCCTCCGGGAAGGATCCCTCCGGCGAGCAGAAGCCTGCCGCCTCCACACCAACGCAGCAGGAGCAGCAAAGCCCGGCGGCGACCACCGCTGCCCAGGCCGATTCCACGCCTGCATCAGACATCAAGACCATCACCCTGTTGGGGGACAGCGTGCGCTTTGAGGGCAAGGGCATTGCCGTCCGAGGCTCCAAGGTGGGCATCACCAAAGGCGGCACCTACCGGATCAGCGGCAGTCTGTCCGACGGACAGATCGAAATCAACACGGAGAAAAAGGTGGTACTGCAGTTGGATGGGGTGTCCATCAAAAACTCCGCCGGTTCCGCCATCAACGTGATCAATGCCAAGCGGGTGAATATGGAGTTGATGCCCGGAACCGTCAACAGCCTGGAGGACGGCAGTGTACAGCACGATGCGGACAAGGGGACGTTGTTCTCCAATGACACGCTGGAGATCGGTGGCAGCGGCACTCTGAACATCCGCTCCAACTACGCCCACGGCATTGCCAGCGACGATGATATCATTGTCAACGGCGGCAGGCTCCACATCGTCTCCACCAAAAGCGGACTGTTCGCCAACGATGATATTACCATCAATGGGGGCACACTGTACTGCGATGCGGGCACCAACGGCATCAAGTGCAAGAACACCATTTCCATCAACGGCGGCACTTCTGTGCTCATGGGAGGCACCCGGGAAGAAAAGGGCGCCGTGATTGCCATAGGCGGGCTCACCATCAACGGCGGCACCCTGTACGCAGTGGGAAACACCTGTACCCTGCCCCTTGCATCCTCCGGTCAGAATGTGGTAGCTGTGAATTTTGCTTCCGCCCTGTCGGCGAATATGCTGACACGGATCGCATCCGGCTCCAGTCCCCTGTTCACCCTGTCATCTCCGAGAGCCTATAAAACCGTGCTCTATTCCGGCAGTGGTCTGCGAGAGGGCGCATCCTACACAGTTTCCACCGGCGGCATGGTATCCGGTGGGAATACTGCTGACTATGTAACCACCGGCGGCACCTACAGCGGCGGCACGGATCGAGGTACATACAAAACCACCGGCAGGGTTTCAACCTTTTCCGTTTCCTAAAGGCAATACCGCACAAAGCCCGCCTGTCGGCTTTGCGTAGCATCTGCTGACGAATTTTCCGTCATATCACACAGAAACTCCTTGCAATACGCCAGTATTCCTGCGTCGTTTCTATGCAATCTGACGAAAAATCTGTTGGCACATCTACCACACAATCTTTGTGCGGTGTTGCCTAAACAACTCCCCGAAGGACGTGTGTCTTTCGGGGAATCTTTTGTTTTCCGACTGCTGCAATTGACTTTCCCCTCTTTTTTTGGTATGATTAACGTATAAGTAAACTTGTGCAGGATTCATGAAATCAATCGAAGGGGATCGGAATGCAAGAAAGAAAAAGAATTGCGGTTATCATGAATGAGAGCGAAAGCGTCTATCAACAGCGCATGCTCAAGGGGATCATTACCCAGGCGTACAGTCTGAATTGGGATGTGGCGGTATTTTCCTGTCTGACCAATTACTATTACGACTGTGCACACCAGACCTCCGAGCATAATATTTTTGCTCTGATCAACTACAAGAAGTTTGATGGGCTGCTGTATGCCCGCAGTACCATCCGGAATGCGCATCTGCAGGAGAAGCTGGATGCTGAGCTGCGGCAGAATTGCCAGATACCCATCGTTCTGCTGGATGAACCCAGCGACACCCTGCCCTATGTGCTGACGGACGACTGCTCCGCCTTCCGGCAGCTGACGGAGCATTTTATCACGGTGCATGGCATGACGGATATTTACTGTCTCACCGGATTCCAGGGAAACCCTCTGGCAGAGCAGCGGGTCACAGGCTATCGGCAGGCACTGGAAACCCACGGGATTCCCTATCGGCAGGAGGCCGTATTCTACGGGGACTTCTGGTCCTCCTCCGGGGAGCAGCTTGGTGCCCGGCTGGTGAACAAGGAAATCCCCATGCCCCAGGCCATTGTCTGTGCCAACGATGCCATGGCCATCGCCCTTTGCAACTATCTCACCAATCATGGGATCCAGATCCCGGAACAGGTTGCCATCAGCGGCTATGACGCTACACCGGAATGCCAGGAAAATCTGCTGTCCATGACCTCCTTCATCCGGGCAAACTATGAGCTTGGGGTCTGTGCAGTCAGTCAGCTCTATACCCTGCTGACGGGGAAACAGTGTACCAATGTGCAGTCCCCTACCGCCAGCATCGTTACCGGAAGAAGCTGCGGCTGCGGAGACGACCTCCAGCACCTGGCACAGGAAATGGCATACCACAAGAAAATTGCCAACTATGAAGGTCTGTACAAAAACAGCAACATGGCTGTGTCTCTGACGCTGGCGGAAACCATCGACACCTGCATGAACCAGGTGTACAGCCACCTGTATATGATCCGGGATTACAAGGAATATTACCTGTGCCTGTGTGAGGACTGGGCTGGCAGCTGCGATGTGGCTGAGCCAACTGCTTACCGGAAAACCGGCTTCCCGGAGAATATCACCATCAAGGCAGTGGTGGGGGCATCCGGAGATCTGCGGGATTACAGCTTTCCGGCAAAGGATATGCTTCCGGCACTGGTGGAAGAACGGGAGGAGCCAAGAGCCTATTACTTTACGCCCCTGCATCACAACGACCGGTTCTTCGGCTACTCTGTGATCTCCTACGGCAGCACGCCGGACTGCTACGATGAGATCTACTGTCGGTGGAACGCCACCATCAGCACTGCCATTGAGTTTATCCGGGTACAGAATTTTCTCAAGAGTATGTACAACCGGGTGCATTTATCCGCCATCCGGGATTCCCTCACCGGCATTTACAACCAGGAGGGATTCCGCCAGGCGTTGCAGCAGCAGTATAACCGGGCACGGGATCAGCAGCTGTCCCTGCTGGTCATGATCGCCAACATAGATGATCTGCGGCAGATCAACGATACCTATGGGCATCTGGAGGGGGACAATGCCATCATTGTCTTTTCCAACGCCCTGACCAACACCTTTACCAGCAATGAACGCTGTGCCCGGCTGTCCGGAGATCAGTTTGCAGTGGTGGGCAGCGGTGAATACGATGCCGATGCGGAGACCCGGTTCACCAATGCCCTCAACAGCTACCTGGAGCATTACAACCACAGCAATACCCAGGTGCCGAAAATCACTGCCAGTCTGGGTTTTTTCTGCGGACGGATCCCGCCCCAGAGCGGACCGGATTCCCTGGTGCAGATTGCATTGAATCAGATGGAGCAAAACAAGCTCCAGCGCCGCACGGAGCGCAGCTCCCCCTATTATGCAGAGTTTTCCAAGCTACGGGAGAAGATCTACGCCACCCCTGCCTACAACTGGAGCATTGACGCCATGTGCAAGGAAATGATCCTGAGCCGGGGGTATTTTCAGAAGCTGTACACCCGCTGCTTCGGCATCAGCTTCACCCAGGATGTGATCAACAGCCGCATTGCCCAAGCCAAAAAGCTGTTGGCGCAGACGGATCAGAGCATTGCTGTGATTGCGGAGAAAAGCGGCTATGATAATTATGTACATTTCATGCATCAGTTCAAGAAGATCGTGGGCATCACGCCCACGGATTATCGGCGAAAAAAACGCCAGGCATAACAAAAACAGTCCGGAAGGAATTATCCTCCGGACTATTTCTTTTTTAAGGCAACACTGCACAAAGATTGCGGAGTGTTGCCTTAGCTTTACTTTGCAAGCAGTCTGCGCAGCAGAACCAGATCAAATGCGTTCACTACACCATCTCCGTTCAAATCCGCCCGTACTGCCTGGTCTGCCGCCAGAGCTGACCGACGGATCAGGTGCTTTTGCAGCAGCACTGCATCGGAAATGGACACGCTGCCGTCTCTGTTTACATCCCCCTGGATGGACTTGACCTGCTCCACAGCCAGAACCGTATAGTTGACACAGCCGGCAGACTGACCATTGGTACCCAGGGTGATCTTCTCCCCGGCAGCCGCATCCCGGCTGTACAATACAAAGGATACATCCTTATCATTGGCTGCGGTCAGTTCTGTTTTGCTCCAGGTAGAAAGCCATGCTGGTACGATTGCGACTCTGGAATCCAACAGCACATACACAGTCATGTCCGCACCGGCAGTAAAGGTTGCCAGATCTGTGTCCACATTCTTGGAATCACAGGCAGTCAGCAGCGCTTCCGCTCCCTGCAGCTGTTCCGGCAATGCCGCATACACCACGTCCCGGTCGCCGAACAGCAGACTGCCGACACCGGTATTGGTTCCCAGCTTCCAGTTCTGATAATGCGCTGTATCCAGCACCTGTACATCCCGGAACAGAGTGCCGTTCATGGGATCCACAACGATCTCCAATGTCCACTTTTGATTATCGCTGCCGTCACATGCCCACTGTACCACATTGGCGCCATTGTCCGTGGAGCCGCCAGTCACGCCGATACAGCTTGCGTCCTTAGTAGCCTTGGTGGTAATGGTATAGCTGCCGTCCCCGTTGTCCACCAGCTTGAACAGCTGGGCATCGCTGTGGGTATTGCTGTAAATGCCGATATTGGTGCCATTGTCCGTCTTGCCGTAGTCCAGATCCAGCAGATAGGTATTTCCGTCCCCGACCCGGGAATAGAGATAGTAATAGCCATCTCCTCCATCCCGGAACTGCCAGCCGTTTGCCGTGCCGTTGCCCTGCTGCACGTTGGTGCCGTTGGCTGCTGTACCATCAGCCACCTCCAGGCACAAACTACTGTTCACATTGCGGATCCGGTAGGTGTGGGTAGTGTCGATGACTGCGCCGGTCTTGCCGGGCACCACCGGTGTGCCGCCCAATACGGTCACTGTGGGTCTTGCCGGCAGAGGCTGATCCGAGCCAAGATAGAAGCTGGGGTGGGGCGGCTGGTTGTAGGCGATATTCTGCCCTGCCACCTGGGTTCTGTATTGTACATCATGCATCAGCGTGGTGATCCGATAGTCCGTATCATAGGGCGTGCAGTAAATCCGGATGGACTTGCCGTCACTTGCCCGGACGATCAGTTCTTCCCGCCAGTCCCCGAACAGATCCGCTGACAGACAGGGTGTGCCCTTGGTGGTGTTGCAGGTATAGTATCCGTCCGTCGTCAGAAGGGTGGTCAGCGTGCCGTCCGTCTTGACCTTGCTGATGGTTGCAGGGGAATCCGTATAGCCGTCCAGGATCTCACGCTCCAGATCCCCGTCCCAATAACTCAGGAAATTGATCGCCGGACGACGCATAGAAAGCTTGGTACCGCTGCCGTTGAATACGTCATTGCCAAGTCCCCAGAATTCCGCACCGTCATTGCCTGCCCAAACGTTGTCCGCACAGCATCTGCCGGTATCACTGCTGCCATCCACATGGAAAATGGTCTGACCGGTTTTGCCGTCCAGCAGGGATACCCCGTAGGGCTTATCCTCATGGCAGACCCAAACCTCGATGCCGGGACGGTTGGGTAGCAGATCTCCCACATGCAGCGCATCTCCATGTCCCTTATTGGTGCACCACAGCACCTTCCCGTCATCATCCAGACAGGTAGCACCCAGGATCAGCTCCTGCTTGCCGTCACCATCCACATCCGCAGGCATACAGTTGTGGTTGCCGTCCCCATACCCCTGCGCAGAGGAAGAGTTGCCCGTATCAAAATACCAGCGCTGTTTCAGCTTCTTGTCCACCACGTCATAAGCGCAGGCGGTCATTCGAGTATAATAGCCCCGAACAGTAACTGCGCTGGGACGTTCCCCGTCCAGATACATCACCGCACCCAGGAACCGATCCACCCGGTTGCCGTATTTATCTCCCCAGGCTGAAACCGTGCCCCGCCCCGGGTTGTAATTGATGGTATCCAAAGCCGCACCGGTCTTGCCGTCAAACAGGGTCAGATATTCCGGCCCCGTCAGGATATAGCCCTTGGAATTCCGGTATACCTTGGAACCGTCCCCAATCACCTTGCCGGTGCCGTCCACTGTGCCGTCGGAGGTTTTGCATACCAACTCGGCAATGCCGTCCAGATCGTAATCCGCCACCAGCATCTGGGTGTAATGAGCTCCGGCACGGATGTTCCAGCCCAGATCGATCCGCCAGAGCCGGGTGCCGTCCAGCTTGATGCAGTCGATATACACCTTGTCTGTTTTGCCGCCCTTGGAGTTGTCCTGGGAGTTGGAAGGGTCCCACTTCAGAAAGATCTCATACTGCCCGTCGCCATCCGCATCGCCCACAGAGCAGTCGTTGGGCGAGTAAGTACAGCCGCTGCTGGTGGGTGGATCCAGATTCAGCTGAAAATAATTGGTGTTGGAGGTCAGCTTACAGGTATCATTGGTCTGCACCGTTCCGCCGGAAAGCATTTCCACCCGATAAGTATCGCTGGCGCTGCCGCCCTTGTCCAGATAGCTGGTGGCATCGCCCGCATCGCTGGTGTACACCAGGGCATTGCCCCGGTACAGCCGGAACACTGCATCGTCCGGATCGTTGGCAAGGAACCGCCAGTTCACCAGCATGCCGGAACCAGTATTGATGGCGCAAATGCCCCGATCCAGGTTCTCCACCACACAGCTTTTGTCTGCGGCAGCGGCGGTGGGCACTCTATGGCTCATACCCATCGCTGCCAGGTTCAGACCCAGCGCTCCTGCCAGAAGCAAGGAACCGATTTTTTTCATACATTCATCCCCCTATTGTGTCTGCTTGTTTTCTGTTGCAGCTATGCCTTCTTTGGGCATGCTATCATTGTAACACATCATTTGTACATTTTCAATTCACAATTGGGGTATTTTTATGCACAATTGTGCCATATTTCATGCTACAGAAAAGTCGAAAAACGAAGAATTGCAGGGGAACAGATATTTTCAGCTATTTTTTTGTTTAAACATGACCCATTTGCCTTCTGAAATTCGTTTATATGTATGAAGGCGATAAAATGATTTTACTATTATTTTACATGGTAAAGAGGAGGAAGTCATGGCATGCGGTATAGATAGCATACCAGGCAAATTCAACTGGATGGCTCAACCGCCTATACCTATGATATCTGCACTGCATCCAATGACTTGATTCTGGTGATAGATTGTTCTGCCAACGAAACGCTGGTAAAATGCTCATTCACATGCTGTCCGATGATGCCGTTTCACCATTGCATGCATTGGACATTGCCCGGGAATACCTGGACTCCTGATTTGCCTCGCCGACATTCTTTTCCCATATTTAACAAAGCCCCGATTTCACCAGAATCGGGGTTTTCCCCTTTTTGGAGACGATGGACGTGCATCTATTGAGAGACGCAGTTGAACAATTCATGATACAAAGCATTTCCGTTGAACCGTTCGAGCATTGGGTCACTTGGTTTGATTGATGATTACTTTTGTATACATGCAAATTAGAAATAATCAGAGATCTTCACAAATTTTACTTGACTTTTCCCGATTTTGATATACAATAGAATTAGTAGAGATGAAAAAATAACGAGTTTGAAAGGAGTTGTTTTATATGAAAAGGAAGTTCGCTCAGATGTTATCCTTTGGAATCACCGTTGCTGCCATGGCGAATTTGGCAGTCAGTGTGCAGGCAGCAGATCTACCCTATTGCTGGGGTACCACCGACAGCGATGTATTCAGCAATATGCAGCCGCTGGACGACAAAGGCATGATGGCTTGGGTCGGGAAGTCTTATGGCGCACAGGATCACTACAAGGTGTTGGCAAAGGAAAATTCCAGTGACACTGCATGCAATTCCTTTTATGTGGCATACATCAACGAAAATCAGCTTCGCTTTACGCTGCGTCCAGGCCTTAATGCTTACTATCAGGCGGTGGAAATCATCAAGCAATACTACCCGAATCTTGCGTGCGGTAAATATTCCTCTGAATCCGATGCATACCTGTATCGGATTGTGGATCCTTTTGCCCCCGAGGGCACTTATGAATTACAGAATTTGCAAACAGAAGTCAGCTCTGCTGAGACTGCCAACGCTCTCATGCGTGATCTTGCAAAAGCCGGACTTATCTCCGAGTTTTATTCTTGGGGACAGACCGCACGTTACTATGAGGTACAGAAGCTCCGAAGCGAAAGCGGGCTAACCTATCACAGTGATACCGATGTGTCTTGGACCGCAGTTGAGGATTACCTGCGTGCCAAAGGACTGGATTGGACAGTTGTAAAGCATGACTATTATTATCAAATCACGCCGAAAGAGACATGCGCCTTTGAAACAGAATTTGCGCTCGCAGCAGATCTGTATGAAGCCTATGACCTTCAGCCGGAATATCTCTGTCCCGAAAGCATCACGAATTCTGTACTGGGCACAAACAGCCTGGCAGTAGACGGAGATATCAATCTGGACTGCAGCATTGATATTGCGGACACTGTCCTGCTTGCCCGGTTTATTGCTGAAGATCAAGAGATTGAGATCACCAGCACCGGTATTGGCAATGGTGATCTGGACAAGGACGGCAGTGTTACCATGTCGGACGTATCCGTTCTGCTGCGACAACTGGCAAATCTGGATTAATTCTGCCACACAGCATTTTCCAATAGTGCTAACCGCCGATGTGTTTGCGGCACATCGGCGGTTTCTTTTCTGTTTGAACACAGAGGCGTCCCAAAAATTCTGCACTTTCTTTTCAAAATAGCTTGACAGATCCAAAAAACTTTGTTATAATGTAACTCATGTGAGACATTAGCTCAGTCGGTAGAGCATACGCCTTTTAAGCGTAGGGTCGAGGGTTCGAATCCCTCATGTCTCACCATAAAGAGGCTACAAAAAAGATGTAGCCAAAGAAAACCCCGATTTTATCGGGGTTTTCGCCATTTATACGGCGAAATTTCAGCAAACGATTTTGTAGATATAAAAAAGGTATTTTCCCTTTGTAAGAGGTTTTGAACTCTCACACAACCGAATAATAATACGCAAGGCAGATAGAAATCAAAATCTATCTGCTTTTTTATTACCCTCAAAAAAGGAGAAATCAGATATGCTACAGAAAGAATTAGCCAAGCGCCTCAAGGCTCGGTACGACACCAAGATGGACGGCAACGAATGGCTGGAGGTTTCCTCGGACGGCATCCCCCTATGCCGGATAAAATACAACGGTCAATTTCTAAGCAATGCCGACAAAAATCTCTCGGATGAATACCGCAGTAAAATTGCAGATATTCAGGATGAGATCTCTACGGTGCGAGAATATGTCGGTCTCTACGAGCACGCACCGCAGATGAAAGCCGACGGCGTCTCCGATTACAGACAGCTTGCCGCCTTCGGAGATACCGTGTTGGCGGCGACCTACAACGAAAAGAACGGCTTCATGTTCTGCACATGGAAGCAGAACGCAGACGGCGACTCGGTGTTTTGGGGAGATTACTCGCCGAACTATGAATATGTCAAGGAAGTTGCCCCTGCCCCCTTCCCGGTAAAATAGACACGAAAAAGCACACAAAAGTCGAATGAATC